>Ga0070741_10002803_pt1 | contig 45352 bp, 32 predicted proteins | sample Coa_R1_4_FD_66440 | JGI IMG/M metagenome (GOLD analysis project Ga0070741, IMG submission 66440) | Surface soil microbial communities from Centralia Pennsylvania, which are recovering from an underground coalmine fire - Coalmine... | ecosystem: Environmental > Terrestrial > Soil > Unclassified ... | reverse complement strand
TTGTGCTGGAGTGGCGGAATTGGCAGACGCACCAGACTCAAAATCTGGCGCTGTTTAACAGCGTGGGGGTTCAACTCCCCCCTCCAGCATATAAAGTGTGAAGTTTCAAGGTTCGTGGCACAAAAGGATGATTTATCTGGATTGTTGGCACTGATCGTGTGAGAGGACAAAGGTTCAGACTTAGTAATACGAGGTTAAGTATGTGATGATCCCCCAAGCGATGTCTGCTACGCTGGCGGCATGACACCGCAAACTTTGAAAGAACTTGAGGCCCGGTTGACACATTTTCTCGAAGAACTGCTGGAACCGATGGGGCGCAGCAAGCGGCGCCACTGGGCACGGCTTTAAGTCACAGGATTACTGCTGGACGGCGAGCGCAAGTCGATTGAGCCAATGGCGAGCCGCATCCCAGGGGCTGACGTCCAAGCCTTGCGCCAGTTTGTGGGTTAGAGCCCCTCTGGGCGGTCGGAGAGGTTCAGCGACGCCTGGCGCACAAAGTCGTGGATTTGCTCAGCGAGGCGGAAGTCTGGATCCTCGACGAAACCTCGTTTCCCAAGGCCGGGCGGCACTCGGTCGGGGTGGCACGACAGTACTGCGGTGCGCTGGGCAAGGTTACCAACTGCCAAATGGCGGCCAGTCTGCACTGGTCGAGCGCAAAAATTCCCGGTTGGGATGGCCGCTTGGACTTCATCAACTTTCATGGGTTTTCCGCATACGTCGTAGCCTCCAGCGTGGCGGCTCGATTCTTTCTCCCGCAAGTCGCCGGGTTGCCTATCGTGCCCGCCTCAACCGGTGTCTTTCGCATCCATCATGACGAGTTCTTAAACGAAACCACCCATCTTGAATATCAGCCTTGGAAGCGCGGGCCGTAGTTCGCGTTTGACTGGCGGTATGACAGTGGCCTAGTGGCCGGATCGACTTCGTGCTACAACCCTGATACTGCAACCTGCGCTGTCACTTCGACCACGCTCAACGGCCTGCCAGCGATTAGCCTTCTCAACACTGTGGACGGTGCGCCCTTGACCGCCGATCAGGAGATGGAGGCAGGGCTCACCTGCAACGGGGTAAGCGCAACTCTGACTCAATCCCTGCCTCGTCCGTGCCTCGCCTCCGAGTTTGGGTCTACGCTCTTGAGCATCCCGGCACCGGGAACGGAAAACGACGATCATAATCCACAGCGAGTCGCCCCGCGCAGCCTGTTCGACCTTTCGGTGGGCGATGATAACCTGTTCCACGGCGATCGTTACAAGTGGAGCCTGCGATTCGATGTGATTAACCTGACCAACAAAGTCGCACTTTACAATCGGCTTTCCACCTTTAGCGGCGCACATTACGTGACGCCGCGAACGGTATCGGCCACGCTCAGCTTTCACTTTTGAGGTAGAAGACAGCGCGGACCGCAAAATCGACGGTCCGCGCTACGCGCAGCTACTCGGTGCGCAACGCGGCCATGGGGTCGACTTTGGTTGCTCGATGGGCTGGAATGTAGCAGGCCAGCAAAGCGACAACAGCCAGAATGAGCGAGACGGAGATGAATGTGCCCGGATCGGTAGGTTTTATGCCGTAGAGCTGCTTAGCAAGAAACTTGGTGGTGAAGAACGCGGCGACCACGCCGGCGGCTACGCCGATGAGCGCCAGCGTCATGCCCTGGCGGATCACCCAGAGCAGCACGTCGTGCCCCTGTGCTCCCAGAGCCATGCGGATGCCGATCTCATGTGTGCGTTGGCTGACGGAGTAGGAAATCACGCCGTAGATGCCGATGGCGGCGAGCGTGAGAGCCAGCGCGGCGAAGATGACCATTAGCAGCATGGTGAATCGCTGACCGGCGAGCGAGGAACGAATCAAGTCGTTCATCGTCTGAACGTTTTGCACGGCCACGTCCGGGTCAATCGAATGCACTGTGCGCTTGGCGGCAGCCAGAATGCTAAGCGGCGCGGCGGACGTCCGCACGACCAAGTTCATGTTAAAGGCACCAATTTGTTTAAAGACAAAATCGGGGACTTGCGCGACGGGCATGTAGAAGGCGTCGTTCACTTTCCAATCGCTGTTCTGCGACGGCCCCCAATGCTTGATGTGGTGGACAATGCCCACAATCTCGCGCGGCTGGTCAGCGCCCGGAAAGGGAATGACGATGTGCTTCCCCATCGGGTTTTCATGGGGAAAAAGAATGCGCCCCATGGCATCGTCAATCAGCACAACATTTGGCGCGTTCAGCGTATCCTCATCGGTGAAAGAGCGCCCGCGCAGCAGATGGATGCCCATTGCGTGTAAGTAGCCTGGAGTTATGGTGTAAAACATGGCGATGGGCATGTTTTGCTGAGGCGGCTTGGGATGCTCCGCGATGTAAATCGTCGTTTCACTATCCCCTCGCATCGGCATATCATCGGTGGCCCCGGCGGCTTCGACGCCGGGCAGCGCGCGGATTTTATCGAGAACGTTCTTGTAGAATGCCCGGACGTTCGCGCCGGTGGAATAGCGCGCCGTAGGCAGTGAAACGCTGAAGATCAGGGAGCCGCTCGTGTCGTAGCCGGTATTCACATGGCTCAGGCGGACGATGGTTTCCACCATCAGACCGGCGCCGATGAGCAGCACCAGCGCCAGGGCAAGCTCCGCCACCACGAGGCCATTCTGCATTCGATGCCGTCCGCCGGTTGAGCCGCGCCCGCCTTCCTTCAAAGCGTTGTTCAATTCTGGCCTGGCCGAGTGCAGCGCGGGCGCGAGGCCAAACAGAATGCCGGTTTGCACCGAAGCGGCCACAACAAACAAGAGCACGCGGAGATCCATGCCCACATTTTCCGCGCGTGGCAACTCGCCCGGCACATAGGCGAGAAGCGCCTTGGTTCCGGCAAATGCCAGAAGGACGCCAAGTCCGCCTCCCAGCAAGCTGAGCAGCACGCTTTCCGTCAAGAGCTGCCGCATCACGCGCCGCCAGCCGGCGCCCAGCGCGCTGCGGATGGCCATTTCCTTCTGCCTCGCGGCCGCGCGGCTGAGCAATAAGTTAGCCACGTTGACGCAGGCGATGAGCAGAACAAAACAGACGGCGCCAAGCAACAGATAGAGCGTACCTTGCACATCACGGATAATGTAGTGATGCATTGCCACCACCGTGACCCCGTTATAGGCATTGCTCTTTGGGTACTCCTTTGCCAGCCGGCGGGCGATGTTGGTCATATCCGCTTGCGCTTCGCCTTCGGTAACGCCGGGCCTTAGGCGGCCCACCACGTGCATTCCCGCGTGGTTCTCACGGTGGTTGGTCCAGAGCCGCTGATAGATGCCGATGGGTACATAAGTGTCGCGATGAGAAAAAAACCAGAATGTTTTGGGCAACACGCCGATAATCGTGTAGGTCTGATCACCCATGGTCATGGATTTCCCGATGACGTCCGCCTTACCGCCGAAATGCTTCTGCCAGAAGCCATAGCTCAAAACCACGGTGGGCGCAGCCCCGATGTGATCGTCCGCAGCGGTAAAGCCGCGGCCAAGCGCCGGAGGGACGCCCAGCGTCTTGAAGAAATCCGCGCCAACCATCAGCGCTGAAACTGCCTCGGCGCCGCTCGCCTGCGTCAGGTTGAATCCATCCCCGCGAAACGCCGCCATGCTGGAAAACGTGCGGTTTTGCCGCTGCCAATCAAGAAAATTGGGATACGAGACGGACATACTCTGGAAGTCGCGCGAGGTCTCCGAAAGGATCATCAACCGGTCCGGCTGCGGATAGGGCAACGGGCTCAGGAGCACGCCGTTCACCACGCTGAAAATCGCCGTGGTTGCGCCGATGCCCAGCGCCAGCGTCATGACGGCCACCGCCGTGAAGCCGGGGCGCTTCACCAGCATCCGAAAGCCGAATTTGAGGTCTTGAAAAAGCGTGCCCATGGAATGGCTCCTTATGCGATAGATTGAGGCCGTCATGGCTGCGCCGCGTTGTTTGACGGCCAAGCTCGTTATACGAAAGCGCGGGTAGTAAAAGTTCCCGGCCGGATTTGCGGACGGAGGGTGCCTCATTTGTCTTGTTCAAACCGGAAATCGGCACATTTTTGATTAAAAACATAGAGAAATTTGCGGAGCGAAGCAGACTTTTGCCGGACTAACGCTGTAACGCATTGATTCTGCTTGAGATCATAAACGATTACGTCCATCTTGTCTGTTTTCAGTCGGGTGGAACATTCTTAATTTGCACCAGTCTCGAGATTTAGGGGACAGGTGAGCCAGAGGCCCGGCTGGCCGGGTCATGGCAGAAGAGGAACTTGACGTGGGCCTTCTCGATTCGTCATGGTGCAAGGAGAGCGTGCCTCCGACAGAGAAGCCGTTTTGTCACTGGTGCTCGTGTTTGTCAAAGCCCGAGAGTGAGCCTGGCTCCGAGTTTCGTGCTCAAGGCAGTGGTGACGCCGCATCCACTGGCGATCCCGTTTAGGAGATTACTCTTGTCCGCACAACTCGGGTCGTGAGACAGACTCTTAATTTCTTCTTCAGTAGGAGCCCTTGTGCCGAAAATCAGAAAGAAGCGAAACGTCTGCATCTCCACAGTCGCGTCCACCTCGGTTCTTCACCCCAACGCTGCAGGAATCGATCTTGGATCTCGGGAGATTTATGTCGCGGTTCCACCCGATCGAGATCCTTACCCAGTCCGTGCCTTCCTGACCTTTACCTCCGACCTGCTGGAGTTAGCCGATGGGCTGAAACAGTGTGGCGTCGATACCGTCGCCGTGGAGTCGACCGGCGTCTATTGGATCCCTCTGTTCCAGATCCTGGAAGCAGGGGGCTTCAAAGTCTTCCTCGTCAATGCCCACCACGTGAAGCATGTTCCCGGCCGCAAGAGCGACGTCTCTGATTGCCAGTGGTTGCAGTATCTTCACTCCGTCGGGCTTCTACACGCCTCATTCCGCCCGCCCCAGCACGTCTGTGAGGTGCGCGCCATGATGCACCTTAACATCACCAGTATGTACTTTTAGCTTGACAGACTCGACAACTGGTTGTTATATGTCGATCAGCTGATACAATCTCTGTATCAGCTGGATGCTTTTGTTTCTAAGTAGGAATCGACACTTCAGGAGAATTGTACGTGAAGACATTAGCAATTCCGCAGATCAAACGCGGAACACTTACTGAACAAGCCATGGAGTATCTTCTCGGGTTGCTCCATCAGGGGAAGTTGAAGCCGGGTGACCGCCTGCCATCACAGCGAGAACTCGCATCGCTGATGGGATTGAGTACGACGGTGGTAAGGGAAGCGCTGCGTGGGCTGGCGAGCATGAAGGTGATCCATGTGGTGCATGGCCGTGGCGCATATGTCAGTGAAGTTTCTCCCAAGGATCTCATTAGACCGGAGGCGCTCCTTTTGGTCCTGGAACGAGAAGCACTGCTCGAGGCGATCGAAGTGCGCGGGATCCTTGAGGTTGAAGCCATAGCGCTTGCTGCGGAACGGCATACTGATGCCGATTTGCGAGAAATTGAGCGCGTTCTTTCGCGAATCAAGAGAGCACTGGATTCGGGCAAGGATCCGTTGATGCAGAGCCCATCGTTCCATCTGGCCTTGGCGGCAGCGGCTCACAATTCAATTCTGGCCGAACTCATCAAACCGTTCATTGGGCTGATGGCCAAGGGAGCAGGCGTGATTTCGAAGTCGAAGTGCGCGGGCGAGGCGATGCGACGGGAATGGGCATCACATGCGGAGTTATATGAAGCCGTTCGCTCGCGCGATCCGGAGAAAGCACGATGTTGTATGCGGAGCCACCTGGAAGAGGCAAAGTTTTTGATTCTTAATGGATTTAACGAGCTTAGAAAGCAATCGGATCGTGGGAAAGGTGATGAAGTTTTCTTGTCGAAGGGAGGTTTAAAACCAAGCGCAGATCTTTTCTGCCCTACCTCGTGATCACTTTGGCGGTAGCTTTTATTGCTCCCTCGTACTTAAGGGCCCAGGCCGTGGGCCAAATCCTTGGAACCATAAAGGATCCTACCGGGGCTGTCGTTCCGAATGCCAAGATTACAGTGCTTCAAGAAGGCACAGGGGGTGACACGATCTACTATTTCCACCTCGTCGGGCACTTACTCTCTTCCGAATCTTCCAGTAGGAACCTATAACGTTAGCGTCGGGGCGAGAGGATTTAAGAAGGCGAGTTTAACGAAGGTCACCGTGGATGTGAGCCAGCAGCGGGAGGTGGACTTCACCCTAGTTCTTGCTGGAACCAGGCAGCAGGTAACCGCATGGCCGGGATTGTTGATGACCCGTCGATTGCGGGAGGCAGTGTTTACCGCAAGCTCGTCTTGAACCCGAAGCCTCTTTACCGGCCGGACTACAAGGGGGTCGCCCCGCGGTCTGGCCTCGCTTTTAGGATTACGCCTAAGACGGTTTTTCGAGGCGGTTTTGGAATATTCACAAATCTTCCACTGCTTCAAACTGCCGATCAGAACTCATTCGGCTTCCCGTTTGCCTCGACGGGCATCACTAACAATCCGCCAATGTCTTTGACTCCTTTGTCAGTTGCCGGGATACCCACCCTGACCGACTTACAAGGGAATCCACTGCCGCCAGGCGGCAGTACCAGAAACCTTCAACCCAACACTCCTGTTAACCTTCAGCCCGTTGCGGCCTTTTTCGGTGGCCCACTGCTGACCAATCTGCTCTGCACAAATTTGCACAATGGTTACATGATGTCTGGGAACGTGATGCTGGAGCGACAGTTGCCGGGTGACATCTCTTTCCAGATGGGCTACGTGACCAACAACGCGGTGGGATTATATGCCTCAGAGTACCCCAATGCCTATGTTGGGGCTCTACCTCAATACACTCCCTACTCGCTTGCCGATCCTGGACTGGGTGAGTTTCAATTGACCGACAACCACGGCCACTCGACTTACAACTCGCTGCAAGTTGAGGCGCGCAAGGTTTCTCCCGCACATGGGATCACTTTCCAGGTCTCCTACACCTATTCCAAATCCATTGATAACGCATCGACGGTTATCAACGGGCCGGTCGCCATCTCCGGCATGCTCCAAAACAATCCCTTCTGCTGGCGATGCGAAAAGGCGGTTTCCGGCTTCGACTTTACCCACCGTTTTGTGACGAATTTCATCTTTAAGCTTCTCCTCGACAACTGGCGAGCTCTCTCCGCTGTGCCTCAGCGACTGACGCATGGCTGGCAAATGACAAGCATCATCGAGTGGCAGTCTGGCTTTCCCTTCACGGTGACTTCGCCCTTCGGGACCAAAGAATACGGGACCGACGCATATGTTGGCTTTCAAGCCACGAGGCCCGATTTGGTTCAGCAGCCGACGCTGAACACGGGCGGAGCGCCGGAAGAGCAATTCTTCTCCACTGCTGTTGTCAACGATGAGAGAAACCTCGGACAACAGTATTTCGCCACCCCGGGCGCCTTGACCACGGGGGTGCAGGACCATCCGGGCAATCTGGGCAGAAACACGTTCTGCACCAGCCCCTTTTCGAACTTTGATCTTTCCCTGATCAAGGACACGGCGCTGACCGAAGGGAAAACGCTTCAATTCCGGGCGGAACTTTTCAACCTGTTCAACCAGCACGCTTTCGCGCCCCCACCCGCAGTATTGGGGTCGCCGGGGTTTGGGATTGCTAACAACACGGTGCTTCCCGAAAGGCAGATCCAGCTCGCCCTGAGATTGATTTTCTGAACTTGGCCCGCTCGAACGTGATGTCGGCGGTACAGCGTAGGAGTGAATAGTCGAGATTTTTCAAACGGAGGAATGTTCCCATCCTGCGTAACGTCTTGAAAATAACGTGTGCAACCGAAGGATGGGAGAGGAGCTGTCATGAAGATTACTGATTTTCGAACCACAGTTGTGTCAATCCCCTTCACTGAACCCGAAACCTGGGCTTTCGGACGGAGATACGGGATTTCGAGTGTCATTATCGAACTTGAGACCGATACGGGGCTGAGCGGCCTTGGAGAAGCCGTGGGGTTCCCCTCGGTCCGCGTCGTTAATGAAATCCTGCAGGCTATGCGCCCCGTCGTTCTAGGCCGCGATCCTCTGGATAACGGCGTGATTGTCCACGAACTCACCCAAATGTACGGCTGGCACCACTTTCGGCATTCGGGCAATTGCGCCTTGGGCGGCATTGATATTGCACTTTGGGACCTAGTCGGAAAACTGACCGGTCAGCCGCTTTATAAGCTCTTCGGCGGTGCTTTCCGCAAGCAGATCAAATATTACTGGTACGTCCCAAACAAGGAACCTCGGCTGATGGCAGAAACAGCAAGAAAAGGAATTGAGCAGGGTTTCGATACCGTATACGTGAAACTGGGCAACGGCTTCGATCATGATCTAGAGGTAACTCGAGTGCTGCGAGAAGCGATAGGACCCGGTCCCAAGCTCCGCGTAGACGCGAACGAAGCATGGGCCGATGGAAGCGCATTTTCACTTATGAGAAAGATGTCCCAATACGATATCGAGTTCTTTGAGCAGCCCCTTCTCTATTTCGACCACGATGGTGCGGCAAACCTCCGGAAGACGCTGGGCCTTGCAGTGGGAGCCAACCAGAGCGCCTGGGACGAGTCTGACATTCTCGAAATAATCAAGAAAGGTGCGGCCGATGTGATCTTAACCGACCAGCACCAACTGGGCAGCCTGGCGCGCTTTCATCGGGTAGGGTGGTTGCTGGCGGTGGCGGGAATTCCGACGATCAAGCACAGCTTCGGTGATCTCGGAATCTCGACAGCGGCTGCCAAGCACGTTATGGCAAGTTGCCCAAGCTTCACGAGAGCGAACCAGACCCATTTCGGCGTGCTGACGGACGACATTGTCGAAGGGGGACTGGAGAACTTTGTCAATGGGTGCTTGACCGTACCCGAGGGCCCGGGATTGGGAGTGCAACTGGATCGGAACCGGCTGAAGAAATATGCGAAGCATTTCCAAGAGTATGGCGAATTTCCGGGCTATGGTTCGGGCGAAGATCTGGTTGTAAAACACTCTAAAAGTCCCGTCACCACAGAGTGAGTGGGGCCTGATGATCCATTGCCATCCTGCAGAATGAAGACGGGACGGGACAAAGAACAGCTCCCATGAGAAGGGGCGCGCTCGTTGGCCTCGGGACAGCGTAGCGGCAGATGCGCACCAATAGGACCAAGTTCATTCGAGCCATGATGTTCGTCTTTCCGAGCTTCCGGGCAAGCTGGGCTCAAGTCGGCCAACTGATGTCCATCACCCCAACGGGTGGGCTGTCACAGCTAGCGCTGAGCAGTCTGTCTTTACTGTTGTGCACGACAACAAGCTGAGCACAGTCCTTGAGGATGTTCGACTGGATTTGAAAAGTGAAGTGGCGCTGCACCCGTTAAAAAAATTGGACCGTTGAGAAAAAGGGTGAACGCGAACTGACGATTCAAACAGAGGAGCCGCAAACTGCCTAGCGCGTCGAGTTGGGTCAAAGCCCTCTAAGTATCTCCTCGACTGTGGACGCGCTGGTGGGATGCGCCGGACTCGACGCCTACACCGCCGCCAAGGGTGGTGTTGTTTCTCTCGCCTGTTCGTTCGCGGCCGGCATGGCGAAAGAAGGGGTTTGCTCAACTCCATGTGTCCCGGCTTTGTGCCCCCCGAACCTCAACTCCAATGGCTCGCCAAGCCCGGCGCTCAGGAGTTAATGAGATCGCTGCATCTATTGCCGATTGCCACGCCAGAACAGATCGCGCCGTTTGTGGTCTATCTCGCTAGCGCCGAGTCAAAAGTCGTTAGCGGTGGGATCTTCCCGATAGACAGTGGTTACATGGTTTTCAAGTCCACCGCTGACTTGATAGGCCTGGTGAGCAGCGAGGTTCCCTAGTGCGGTTCGCTTGGATTCTTTAATAAAGCATTCTAAGTGAAGTTGTCATTTCACGTGGAGGAAGGCGTCATGAGACTTAAGGACCGAGTAGCCATTATTACCGGCTCGGCTGCGGGAATAGGCCGCGCCGGCGCCCTCGAATTTGCGAAAGAAGGGGCCAGAGTGGTGGTCGTTGACATCAATGAGCAAGGGGGCCAGGAAACCGAAAGGCTTGTTCGAGAGGCGGGAGGCGAGGCTTTTTTTGCTCGCACCGATGTGTCCAAGGCGGACCAAGTGGCGGCCATGGTGAACTCCGCCATCGACCGCTACCATCGAATCGACATTCTTTGGAACAATGCCGCCGCCACAAAGTTGTGCAATGAACAGGACCGTCCCGTGCACCTCCTTCCGGAAGCGGTGTGGGACCAGATGATCGCTGTAACGCTAAAGGGTCAGTATCTTTGTTGCAAGCACGTGCTGCCTCATATGATGGAGGCGCGCAAAGGAGTCGTCATCAACACTTCTTCGGTCGATGCCTTGATCGGCCAAGGCGGGTACGATTCCTACGCGGCCGCCAAGGGAGGAATTGTTTCGATGACCCGGTCGATGGCGGTGTATTACGCTAAATTCGGCATAAGAATCAATACCATCTGTCCTGGATTCGTCCATACAGAACTTCAGGATCCTTGGCTGAACAACCCCAAGAGCCGACGTGCTATCGAGGATCTGCACTTGACAAGGATTGGACTACCTGAAGACATCGCGAAGTTCGCTTTGTATCTTGCGTCCGACGACGCGGAGTATGTCACGGGGGGTATATACCCCATCGATGGAGGCTTCATGGCTTTTAAGACTCACGTCACTGATTATTCAGCCGAAGGGTCGGGGTAGTTCCCGCCCTGCGGATTTCTGGCCCGATTGGGTACATTGCTCGCTTACTGCTATCAATGTTTTTAGAAGATGGAGCTATTCGATGTCTTTGCAGGCGACTTTGCGAGCGAAGTGGTTCTGGTATTCAATTGCATGCGTGCTCTTCTGGGGAGCGTGGACAATCCTGGAGAAAATGGCTTCCACAGAAATTCCGCAAGAGACGGTCCAGTTTCTTTTTACTTTCGGAGCTTTGCCTGTTGCGGTGGTGCTCCTGGTCGGCCGGAAATTCAAGCTTGAGAAAAGCCCTAAGGGAATTCTTTACGGGCTCGGCAACGGGGTCCTGGCTGGAGTGGGAAACGCCGCGCTCGCTGCTGCCTACCGGGCCGGAGGAAACACTTCGGTAATAACCGCCGCGACAGCCATGTACCCAATGATCACCGTATTGCTGGCAGTGACGATATTGCGGGAGCGCCTGACCAGGCTTCACAAAATAGGTCTTGTTTTTGCGGCCATCGCGTTCATTATTTTTTCACTATAGAGATATGCTTCATCTATCCATACCGCTGTGGTGCTGGCCAGCCACCCTCGTGCTGCTGGCCTGGGGAACGGTAGGGTTGCTACAGAAACTATCGACGAATTACCTCTCGGCAGAATCCGCTCTGATCTGGCTGGTGGCGGGATACGTGCTTCTCCTTCCATGGCTTTATTCGAGCCGGTCGATCTTTACGTACTCGACTCGCAGCCTTGTTTTCACGCTCGTAAGCGCCTTGCTCAACACGCTGGGAGCACTGGCTTTGTTGGCGGCCATGAAAAACGGTGGTAAGGCGTCGATTGTCGTTCCGCTTACCGCGCTCTACCCGCTGGTGGTTGTGGTGGCAGCCCCGGTCGTCTTGCGCGAATCCATCAGCCTCTTGCAAGGTCTGGGGGTGGTGTGTGCGCTGGTTTCGGTCGTACTGCTTTCGACATGAATGGTGCCCTGATGAAGCAAGGCGGGATGACCAGGATGGAATCTGAGCGGATTTATAAGCTCGTGGGTGGGGTGTTGATTCTTGCGCTGCTCTCGGTTGAAGGGGCATGCACAGCCAAACGTCAAATCTCATTAAGCAACGTGCAACTGTCGGTGTCGGTGAGATCCGAGGACGGCGCTTACGAGATAAGCACAAGAAGCCTCTCCAAGCCAGTGCTCATTTCGCGGGTTGCAGTTGAAGTCAACCGTCGATGGATCTCCTCAACCGCGTATCCGAGTCATCATGAAGCTGAAGCCGCTTTCTAGGACATCCTGGGTGCCGGACATAAGTCCCATGCTGAACCCGGTGGGGATCCTTAACGAGGGAAGAATCTCTTTGGACACTGCCCACTCGTTCCAGATAATTAAGGAAGGCGCAACGGGTATTGCGGCACGCTACTACATGAACCGCAACTTTTTCGTCAGCGATCCCGACGCCTTTGAAATTTCCAAACAAGTCCCACCACACCCGAAAACACCTCCGCTCTCTCTGAATGAGGCTCAGGTCTCAATCGTTCTGGCCGCCCTATCGGGCGGCATGTTCGAGATTGGAGATAACCTGGTCTTGCTTAGCAAGGAAGCAGCGCGTCTTGCATTACTCAAGAATGCCGCCCTCCTGCAAATGGTGCGTCTTGGCAGGGCGGCCACGCCCATCGACCTGATGAGCTACCGGCCGCAGGACGAACAACCGAGTGTGTTCTTGCTTCACGAGAACACGCGCCAGACCATGCTGGCCGTCTTCAATTGGACCGAGCAGCGCCGCTCGCATGAGTTCACTCTGGCGGACTTGGGTTTGACGGCGGGAGGCTCCTACCAAGCCTTCGACGCCTTGAACCACGAAAGCCCGATGCCTCTAACGGCAGGCGTTCTGCAACTTCAGGAGCAGCCTCCGCATTCGGTGCGGCTGATCAAGATTATCGACACGTCCGTGCCGTCGACTCGTTCCGAGCGAGGCTTTTTTTTTGAAGCCCGGTTGTCGGCGAGGCGGGAGTCACCGACAAATTCAACGTAGGGAAAGGGGTGAAGCCATGACGGAATTTTATGGAGTCATAATCTTTGTTCTCCGGGGTCGTATGTCAGGCTGGGCTCAAGTCGGCCAACCGGCGTCAATCACCAGCAACGAGCGGGCTGTCACAGCTAGCGCTGAGCAGTCTGTCTTTACTGTTGGGACACCATCGGCCCGAAGCGGTTCATCGAAGGATGCCCGGCCGGGAAGCCGCTCAACGGTATCAGATATTTTAACTCTTACTTCAATGGGTTCGACATGTATGCTAGCTGGCAGGGAAACCACGCCCTGTGGAGTTCCATAGATGATAACGCCTCCCTGAATCACATTGTTATCTACACGATGCCAGGAGAAGGAATCGAAGTGGGGCCGCCCATGAGCGATGAAGAGGCCATGCAGAGAAGGGTTCCACAGGTCGTCGATACCGTCCGCACGCGCGAAGAGTCCCTCAAGGGGTTCGGTACCACACTGCCGGAGGACCGTACCTTGGCTACATACCTTGCATTGACCGGCGTTGTCTATTCTGTGTCCAGCTTTATGCCCGAGTTACCGCCAAGCCGGGTCAAGCTCCTCGAAATGACGATGCCTACACTCCCCATCCTTCCAACCGACTTGATCAGCCGCGGCAGTGACATGAGATGGGACCTCTTAAAGCGCACAACGCCCGACGATTACATTCAGAACTATCCGAGAATCCTGGGCCTGAAGATAAACAGTAAGTCGGGAGTCTATGACGTGGTGGGCATGACCAACTGGCGGAGCGAGGCCTCCGCCCGGGAGCTTTCATTCGCGAAACAGTTAGGGCTTGACCCAGCGTCCTCGTATGTTGCGGTCGATTTCTGGAACCAGAAGCTCTACGGCGTTTTCAGGGGCCGGATGAAAGTGGAGATCGCGCCGCATGACACCCGCGTATTCCTGATCCATCGCGTGTTGAACAGGCCCCAGTTGATTAGAACTTCCAGGCACATTACGGGAGCTTATTCCATTCTGAAATTGGCCTGGGACGCTTCAAGAAACAGCTTAAGCAGTTCATCTCGGACTGTGCCCGCTCACGAGTACGCGCTCTGGGTTTATGATCCCCAGGGCGAGACCGTTTCTTACTTCAGTGCAAGAACGGTCGGTAATGAGGATGCACCGGTGCGCCACGCACCAAACAGTAAGTTGCTGAACGTAAGCTTCCTGGGGCAGGCGGAACCGGTGGACTGGAAGATCACGTTCGTCCGGAACTCTGTCAATTGAGCGTCGTTTAGATAGTTATGCCAACTCCAAAACCGATCGCCAATTATGAAGACCTTTGTGGTGAGGCCCCCTTGTGGGATGTCGAACGAAATTGCCTGTACTGGGCTGATAGCCTTGGGCTTAAGTTTTACCGTTATAACTGGGCATCGATGAAATCCGAGGTTGTTAAGGACGGCTTGGAAATTAATGGTTGTGCACTGAGCGTGAAAGGCGGATTTGTAATCACCAACAACTCCGGCATTTGGTTTTGGGATGGTGCTCACCGCCTTCGGTTAGTTGCGGACCTTGTGGATGGAGCAGAATGCAGGATGAATGATTGCATAGCGGATCCCAAGGGCCGAGTTCTGGCAGGTTCGTGGTTTTACGATCCCGGCAAGGATTATCCGCTTGGTAAGTTAATCTGTGTGGATACCGATAATTCGACACGAATACTCGATGAAGGATTTCACCTGTCCAACGGTCTTGGGTTTTCCCCAGACGGCAAAACGCTTTACTTCGCCGATTCAGCGATTCGGATCATTTTCGCGTACGATTATGACATCGCTCAGGGCACCGTTAAGAATCGTCGTGTCTTTGCCAGAATCTCTGACGACGAGGGAATCCCTGATGGGTTGACGGTAGACGCTGAAGGTTACGTTTGGTCAGCCCAGTGGTATGGAAGTTGCGTAGTTCGCTACGATCCGGATGGGAAGATCGAGCGACGGCTTCATGTTCCTGCAAAGCAAACCTCCTCTCTTGCCTTTGGTGGTCCTGACCTAACAGATATCTTTATCACATCAGCGGCCCAGTCGGAGCCTATGCCAGTCATGCCAATTGGGTACGATTCGGGATCGGGGTACTTCGGCGGGGCTCTTTTCCACGTTAACCTGGGCATTGTTGGCAAACCTGAATTCAAAGCTAACATCCTACTTTCGCCGTGAACATGTTCCTGATAGTGGCCAAATGTGAATCTTGGAACTGCAAACAAAGACCATCACTGTCTCATAGGGGCAGCAGCGTCGAAAGAAGTCTATCGCAAGCCATTGAGCAGATGTGTCAGGCCCGATCTGTAAAGAAGATTAGAAAAGAAATTGAGTACGCTTCAAGCGGCGGTCAGGCTCGTCCGTGAGTCTGCAAGGAAGTTATCGTGTGGTGTGATCTCGACCTTAATACCGACAAGGGAGGATATGATGACTAAATTCCTGATAGCAGCAATATGGCTATTTCTAAGCATGAGTTCGGTCTGGGGCCAAACGGGGCATCCAATTTCCATAACAAATGATGGTTGGACCGTCACCGTCGACGCAGAACACGCCACGCTAAGTGTCAGCCGGAAGGATCTGGGGGCGATTTTGAAAGATGTTCAGCTGAATCTTCGTAGTGGGCAGCGACTGCGACCACTGAGGGGTTGGTCGATAGAAAAGGAAGGGGAGCGGGAAGTTACCATTCTCACGTCGGGGCCCCGGACCGCTTGGGTCCTGGAATTATGCCCCCAAGCCCTTGGGATCTCGACAACCTCCGCAGAGGGGGTGTTGACAGCGGAAGCGCCAGCATCGGCCGAGCGGATTGTAGCTCGGTTGCTCGACCCGCAGGGAACGCCTGTAAAATGGATGATGACGACGGAAGCCAAGAACGCCTTCGGGGCGACTCAGCCAAGCGAGCCTTCCTTTCTTCCCAGGAACAATCCGGACGTGATGTACTTCGCGCTGGGCCAGGTTTCGAGTTCAAATCTTCACGCCCTGTTTGATCGCCCCACGGACACGGCGATCCAGTTCTCAGAGCTAACACGGATGCAGCGCAACTATCAGAATCAGAACCTGCTCGATCTCACGATCCCCGTGCCGGGACATACCCGGGTGCGCATCCTCCCGGACTATTTCACTAAAACTTTGGGCCTTCCCGATTATGTTCCGTTTGATGACCGGTATTTCCGTCAGGCAGCTATGGTGTGGGACAGCTGGAGCAGTTATTACGATCAGGTGACGGAGCAGGATATTGTCCGCAATACAGACTGGATCGCCGCGCACCTGAAAGCTTACGGATTCCAATACGTTCAGCTTGATGATGGTTACGACCGTGGAAAGAACGGCGAGCATTACTGGATTGAGAAGTGGGATCGTAAGAAGTTCCCTCACGGCCCGGAGTGGCTGGCGAACTACATCAAGTCCAAGGGATTGGAGCCGGGCCTTTGGCTTGTCCCCCAAGCTTATGCAGGGGCTGTGAAACAACATCCCGATTGGTACCTGTACTACTACAACGGAACCCCGGTGCTAGACTACAACACTCCCGTCCTGGATCCCACCAATCCCGAGGTTCTCGACTTTCTCAAGAAAGAATTCACAATCTTGGACGGTTGGGGGTTCGACTACTATAAGTTCGATGGCCAACATGACTTCCTAAAGGACGTCCCGGGCATCGACTACGATCGGCTCGCCGAGAAGTCGGCGAAACCACACGTGGATTATCGGAACTACCTGAGGGTGATCCGGGATACGGTTGGTCCGCGTCGGTTCATTGAAGGTGACGCGGCAGGGTCGCCTCTCAATGGAATTGGGTATTTCAACTCCTATTTTACTGGTGATGATCCTTACAACAGCTGGCTGGGAATGTATAGGGTCTTCAGCTCTCTCAATGCCAATACTTTCTTGAACCACATCGTCGTCTACATCATGCCCGGCGAAATGGACGTGGGGCCACCCATGAGTGTTGCGGAGGCCATGAAGAGGCGGGTTTCCCCGGTAGTTGAGACAGCGCGCAGTCGAGAGAATCACTTGGCGGGGTTTGGCACCACATTGGCGGAGGCTCGTACGGTGGTCAGTCACGTTGCTTTGAGTGGTACGGTTTATTCGCTGGGCAGCCTGGTGGCGGAGCTGCCGGAAGAACGTACTAAACTCCTGCAGAGGACCTTGCCCACGATGCCCATCCTTCCCATTGACCTGTTCAGCCGTGGGACAGACATGCGCATGTGGGACATCTTTAAGCACACGAACCCGGACGACTATATCCACAACTATCCCGAAATTCTGGATTTGAAAGTGAACGCGCCGTCCGGCATTTACGACGTAGTGGGCATGACCAACTGGCGGAGCTGGACCATGACGCGCGCGCTCGACTTCGCGGACAAGCTGGGATTAAGTCCGGAGGCCTCCTACGTCGTGTTCGACTTCTGGAGGCAAAAGCTCTTGGGGGTGTTCAGGGGGCGGATGGACGTCACGATTGATCCCTTCGACACGCGGGTGTTGCTGATTCATCCCATGTTACATAGGCCCGAATTGATTGGGACTTCGCGCCACATCACTGGAGCTTACTCAATTCTCACTCTGAACTGGGACTCATCGCAAAACACACTTTCCGGGTCCTCCCGGACCGTGCCGGGTGAAGACTACACACTCTGGATTTATGTCCCTGAGGGAGCGGAGCCCTTTCAGATAATGGCACGAACCACGGGCCGTCGTGAAATTCCAGTCCAGCATGAACTGCATGGAGAATCTCTAAGCGTTAGTTTTCTAGGACAGCAAAAACCTGTGGACTGGGAAATCAAATTTCATATCCATGACACCAGATGAAAATACTTCTGTCAGGCAGGTTCGTCAAAATTCTGAGTAGCTGAAAAACGGATGACATACGGGTCAAAAAGTTCGGAGGGCCATGTTGATGTCCTTACGGTTTCAGACATGTCTGTCGATTTGGTGTTGGGGGACAATGTACGGTGGCAGTTTCAGTAGGTGGAGCAACTCATCGAAAAGTACGAGTTGGAACGGAGCGGGTCCGCCAATATCTTTGCGAGGCAATTCACCAAGTTGGGAGGCCTGGCAGGGATCATCGCTTGCGTTGGAGAGGATCTTTTCGAGAATTTCGCTCTTGAGAGATTGCGAATTCTCGGCGTAGACATATTGCTTGTGAAGCGGCACCCTAATCTCAAAACCGGTTTAGGAGTGGCTCTGTCAGAACCGAATGACCGGACAATTGTGCTGGTTCAGCCGGAAATAGAGTGCGGGCATTTTTTGTAGCGACGAAGTCCCGTCCCGATTTTGTCGGGACGGGAGTTTTCAAGGCATCGGGGTCTATCGTTCGATGAGATCCAAAGGGAAAAATAGAGAATGGGAGCATTGATCCCTCTGGTTCGAAATTGCACGCTCCCGACCTCATCGACACGATGAGCCCACCGGATTACCCTCGGCCCGGGGCTCTCCATCCCGCCTGGGCGCTCCGCGAGCGATCCCCTGCGATTCGAGCGGAAGGTTCGGCAAAGATTCCTGGCGACGAAGCTGGGGTGCGATCCGATTATCATGCGGGCACGACTTGGGGAGTGCGGGGAGACACGCCGGTGGTCCTCGCAACGGAACAGCGTTTTGGGCTCAATCTGATTTCGGCCGTGAGCGCCCGCGGGGGCCTGCGCTTTACGGTGGTAAAGGACAAGCTCAATGCGGCGCGTTACGTTCAATTCTTGAAGCGCTTGGTGCACAACGCCTCCCAGCCCATTTTCCTGATTGTGGATGGCCATCTAGTTCACAAATCGCGGGCGGTTCGAGCTTACGTCGCTTCCACCCATGGCAACCTGAAGCTCTTCTATCTGCCGCCCTACTCGCCGGAACTGAATCCGGACGAGCAGGTCTGGAACCACGTCAAGCCGCATGGCGTCGGGCGCGCCCTCCTGGAAGGCGCCGAACACCTGAAAAAGCGTGTAGCGAGTTACCTGCGCCGCTTGCAGCAGTCGCTCGAGTTGATTCGCCGCTTCTTCCTTATGCCGAAGACGCAGTATGCAGCAATGTAGGTCGTTCATGTCTACACCCTTCTGGCCTGATTAGTAAGGCGGCGGCGTGCATGCTTATGCTTTTTTCTCCAGAATGATTACCCACTGCTCAAAAGTGGGAGTGATTGGAGCTTGCCACGCGCGTTGCGCATCGGCACGAACTTCTCCGATGGGCGTTCGAGTTCCTGTCCGGGGGTCAAAGAAAGAGGCTTGATAGCTGACATCGGGTTCAAGATAGGTGATTTTAGGCGAGGCCCACATCGGAGGCACGAAAACAATCCGCAACTCTCCCGGGATTCCGGCACAGTAGGGGAGTTGATAATTCTCCGTCGTCCAATGGGGCTCGACCCATTCCGGGTGCGGCTCCAACCGCCACCATTCGTAGTTTGAGAGCAGTTTCTTGGCGAGGCCCACCTGATGCGAACCGGGTAGTTCTGCCGCCACATTCCAGGGAGGACCTCCCCAGGATCGGCCATGCGGAGACGGCCCAAAGGGGCGCTCTGCGGTGTTCACCTGCCAGATCCCATCAGCACCATAGGTATGCCCCGCGGCCCCGCTCAGCATGCAAGCCCAATAGACAAAGCGTGAAACTTCCTGCCGATTCTCATCGAGAATCCCTTCATAGCATACTTCCCCGGCCAGCACCGGCATGCGCGGCGCCCTCTGGAGTTCGCCTGTAACCTTATTGATGGTGTTGGGATAACTCGTGCGGTCGCCATGGCCGGTCTGGAGCATATCGAAGTCGAGCACAGATGGGTCTTCCACCGTGTCGCGTGCCGTGGATGAGGGGTGGATCGTAATTGGATGACGGTAAGGATCGATGCTGCGCACGTAGCGAGCGAGCTCTGTCCAACCTCTTTTCTGATCTGCAGCGTCTTCTTCTTTGTTCTTCGAGAGGTAATAGGGCATTGTTCCTTCGCCGGCCAGACACCAAAAAACCGGATAAGCTCCCCAGCGGGCCACGATGTTTCGCCAGTGCTGTTTGATTTTTCGCAAGCCCATAAAAATCATAAAATATCCCCAACAACCCACAATGCACGGCGCAAGGCCTCGATCGACCAGTTCGCGAATTCGCAAATCTGCCATATCAAAATAATGAGGGTTGATACGGGCATAGTTTTCTTCCCATGGAAAGCCGGCTTCATTGGCTCCGCGCGGGTCGAAAGGAGGCATATCGGGGTAGAGTCCAGCGACGATTTGAACGACCGTGAAACCCTTTGAAGCGCGATCAGCGGCCAGCTTCTGAAAATCTTCCGGCCATCGCAAACGATGGCAGAGTCCCATCCACCAGGTGTCACCAAGCCAGAGAAAGTGGGTTCCGTCTGTGTGCTCGAAATGGCGTTGATCAGACGCGACGCGCAGCGGACCGTGCTTAAGAAGAGGATTGTCACCCCTGTAAGGGGAGACTTCCAAGATGCCGCGCTGCCCGTGGAGATCAGAATTTGACGAGTCGCTGGATACGGTGCGGTAGGTGTAGCGTCCTGCAACACCAGGGCTATATCGGATTCGCCAGGTCTGACCGCCTGCCCAAAAAGCCGGCATGCGGTGTTCGCGCCCTTGAGGATCAGTGAAGATAACGTCAAGCTCCAGGTCGTTGAAAGGATCAGCATACGCCTTGCCTGAGGAATACGACCACTCCGAGACGCAATGCTGGATCCCATATTGAGTGCCTGCGGCATCCCCACCACTGAAACTTGTTTGCAGAAAGCCAGCACCTAATCCTTTTCCCACCCCTGTCTCTTGAAGCGAGGCGAAACCAGCCGTGCCAAGACCCGCTTTTCCCAGAAATGATCGGCGATTCATAGAGTTTGTCACTCCCTTTTGATTTGGAAAATTGTGAACTCACGGGCTACCGCATGCGAGTTGCCCGGATGACGACGTCATCGGTAAACGGCGCCAACTCAAATGTCACCACATGCCCTCCTTCGGCGGGAAGACAAGGCGAATAGGTTCCACCGCTGGGTGAATAGAGACCCACGCGATAGTGGCCTTCTGGAAGCCGGAAGGAGATGTTCCCGCTAATCGGCTGCCCTGCAGTCGGATCGGTCAATTCGCGCGCATCGGCCAGATAGGCGATGTAATCTTCATCGGGTTTCGCCAATGCCGCGGCGACCAGATGCGCGGGCTGGCCAGCGATCCAGTCCGGTGCGGGCAGGGCATGAATGAAATCGAAAGAATGGATGAACTCTGAAAGGTTGCGCATCCAGCTTCGAATCTTGGCGCGGGATTCATGAGTCCCCGCCTCCACCCCTGCCCTGATCGAAAAATCGATAAAGTCGTAATGCGCGCCGCAAAGGACAGCCATCCACGCTCGCTTGCGATCGATGATCCATCCGATGTCATCCAGATACATACTCGCGGCATTGTCTTCGTCTGAAATGCAGGGCTTGCGCTCGTGATAAGCGGCCAGAAAGAAATCGCGGAATTGCTCAAGCTGGAGCTCTTTAGACATAAAGTTTCCAAGCTGATAGGTGCGGCCTCGCAACGTCAGGCCAGGAAGTGGATGAACGTTGACAGCGTCCAGCATGGATCCTGAAAAGCTTGCGTCAAAATTCTGCCCAAACTTCGGCGTGTAACTGAAAGCATTCTGGCCCATTAGCAGATGCCGCCGATTCAATTTCCGGAGTTCGTCGCGCAGGATGCCAGCCATCGTTTGCTGCCAGGCATCGACATCACGAGTCGTCGCGTGGTTTGTCACTCCGCCCCCGGGCTCGTTGCAGATTTCGTAGTAGACATTGTCATAGCGGCTGGTTTCCTGAATGATCTTCCGTGCGTAGGCTGATTGTCGTTCGACCAGTTTCTGATCGTGGAGCGAAAGGTATTCCGGCCACTCGACCGCTCCAATCCCCTGCAGATTATTCCCGTCACGGAGGGGATTGAGCGCCCAAACGTCATTTGAATACGTGTTGCTGAAGAGGGTCAGCTCGACAACAATGCCCAGCCTTGATGCCAGACTCAAAAAATGATGGAGTCGGGAAAAATACTCCGGGTTCCAGCGGTCGAGATCGTACTTCGGCTCGCCGTCCATGGCCTTGCCTGGTCCCGTTCGTGGCCAGGGGGCGACAAAATCCGGTGATTCGGGCTTGACCGGGGAGCACGGGTTTCGTGCAGACTGGAGTTCGCGATAAAGCAGGAAAGTACGCGTCATCGTCTGTTTCTTGTCAGCAGCTTCAGCGAGATATCGCTCGAAATCAAAGCGGCGATTGACGATGGAGCCATAATGTTCGCTCGCCGCGATTAAAACCAGGGGCTTTCCTCGAAACAAAAAGTATTTCGGATTTTGGGGATGAATGCTGATCGGAGTTCCGGCTGCACCTGAAGCACTGGAGGCTTCCCCTAAAACGACAGACTCCGACCGGAAAGGGGGCGGGTTGCCTGATGAAGGAATCGGCGCAAGGGTCGAAGCAAAACCCAAGACTCCGGCGCGTTCCATAAATTCACGTCTCTTCATGGAGCCACCCGTTCGAACCTGAGGGCATCGACAATGATCGTTCCGTCGGCCGCATTAGTCTCCTCGACATAGCGGGGATTTCTTACGGTCCCCAGAAGCTGCCACTGGCCCGCGCCGCGGTTGAAGTTCACCCTCGTTGTCTTTTCTCCGGAGCCGGTGACGATGGTGAAAGGAGCGTCCGTAGCCAGAGATCCCACTGCCGGATGCCCGTAATAGACCGATATCTTATAGGTGCCAAGCATGGGGTCATCATTGCGCCATACGGCAGTCCTTGATCCATCGCCCTTCTCGGTCCAGAAGCAGCCGCCCCCATAAGCGCCGCTTTGAGGCGCAGTATCCGAATGCCAGCCACCCCCTGTCAGCAGTAACCTCCCCCCGATCGTCTGATCGTCGATGATGGTATCTTTCTCAGGCGCAGTATAAATTCGCCAGCGTCGAAGCTGGATGGCTTTGGGAGGCATGTTTTCCTTCATCCATTCTCGAAGCCGGACGTCGAGCTTTTTCACCACTTCCGGATTTTCCGAAGCAACATCCGTCAGCTCATTCGGATCGCGATCAAGATCAAAAAGCTGCTCCTTTCCTGTCCACAGGTTGAGGATCAACTTATAACGAACATCCCGCACGGACCGCATGGGGATGGCAACATCTTCCTCCGCGTAGATGTATGGATTTGCCGATGCAGTTCGGCCCTCGATCAGCGGGACCAGGCTGTGCCCTTCGGCATCGGGCAAATTGGGGAGTCCCGCCAAGTCCAGAATGGTCGGGGCGGTATCGACGTTTGAGCCGAGGGCATCAATCACTCGGCCCTGCGGAACGCCGGGGCCAGCCACAATGAGAGGAATATGTAAATCTGAATCGTAGAGAGACCGATGATCAAAAGTAAGGAAGTCCCTGGGGTGTGAGTAAAGCAGTTCGCCGTGATCGGAGGTAAGAAGGACAATCGTTTTTTGGGTAAGCCCTAGGGATTCTAGTTGGTCCAATATTTCTCCCACGTAGCGGTCCACGAAGTGGATTTTTCCGTCGTAGAGCTGATACAGCCGTTCGGTGGCTTTCTGATCTCCCAGCATGGCCAGGCGCAACAAGGCTCCGTGGACCACATCGTAGCCAGTATCGGTCATGTAAGGGTAGGCATCGGACTTGTAAAGATCATCCTGAGGTGGAGGGTCATAAGGAGAATGAGGCTCCATGAAATGAACGTAAAGGAAAAATCGTTTTGACTTGTTTCGATTGAGCCATGCCAGCACGTGCTCAGTGGTTGAGGGAGCCGTGTACTGCGCGTTTCCGACAATCCGTTCCGTAATGTTGACATCCTGAGAACTTCTTTGGGCTTCGTAATATTCATCAAATCCTCTTCCGGTGAGTTGTTCGCCGGCCAGACCGTTGTTGACGAAAGCCGTTGTGTAGTAGCCGTGGTACTTGAACACTTCCGCCAGCATGGGGGTGTCCTTATTGATCAGAGGCATGCCCGGTCGCCAGAAGAGCGTCACACCGTGTCTCGAGGGATAAAGAGACGTATGGAGTGAGCCGAAGGACGGAGACGTCCAGGACGCCACGGTGAAAAAGTGAGAGAAGCGAACTCCCCGTTGTGCGAGCTGATCGATATGCGGACTATCCAAGCGCGGGTTGCCGTAGCAATGCAACCGGTCTGCCCGAAGCTGATCAAGAACGAATACCAGGACGTTCGGATGGTCTGGGCGTGCATTGCCTTGGGCTATTCCCTCCGCCCCTAAAAACAGCATCGTCGTCCATGCCGCGAAGCATACCGTCACAAATTTCTTCATCATCGTGTCATCCTCACAGGAATATCTGCATCAGTATTGCACCGGCGGGCCAGTTGCCTACCACAGTAGCTTGAGCGCGAACTGGATTTCGCGCGGGTCCCGGGCGCTCAGAATCTGGCCGAACGTCGGACTGACCACGCTCATGTTGGGCACACCGAACTGAGCATGATTCCAGGCGTTGAAGAACTCAGCGCGGAATTGTAACCCCACTCGCTCGTTGATCTGAGTTATCTTGAACAAGGATAGGTCCCAGTTGTTTAGACCCGGAGTTTCTACGATGTTGCGTCCAGCATTCCCGAACGTCCCAAAAGGCGGCGCAACAAAGCAACTGGTATTGAAATAGCGCAGAATAGTTCGCTGGCTGCGTGGCAAATTGCCGTTGTTGTTGCAGCCAGAGACTTCGTCGGCGCGCAGCGTGATCCAAGGTCCTACGTCCGCGGTGGTGCCTGGTGCCAGGACGTTCTCGTAATTCCCTGTCATGAAGGTCGTAATGCCATTCACCTCCCACCCGCCAATCAGCATTGCAGTCACGCCTCTTACACCGGCCAGGAAACGTTTTTCCGGCCCGAAAGGCAGTTGGTAAGTGTAACCCAAAGTGAAGACATCATTGGCCTGGAAATCTGAATTGCCGTAATCCGCCTTGCGGTCGTACATGTTCTGGTGCCACGTTCCCCCTGAGCCGCGAGAAGCGGTATCCAGGGAATGGGACCAGGTATAGCTGGCGAGAAAGCTCAAGCCGTTGGAAAACCGCCTCTGCAAACGCGACTGAAGCGCGTTGTAATCCGAACTTTCCCCGAAATTAAAGGAGAGAATTTCACCCCAACCCGGATACGGAACGCGCTGCTGAATGGGCGTTGGATTGGACGGGTTCGGCAGGAAGGCTTGATTCAATGGCACCCGCTCTGCCAGGTGAGTGCCCTTACTCCCCACGTAAGCGATCTCGAAAAGGTAGGAGTTGTGAAAAGTGTGTTGCAGGTCCATATTCCATTGCTGCACGTAGGAGGGCCGGTCGCTTGGATCAACGGAAAAAGGAGCGAGAGTTCCCAGATTGAGCTGGGAGATGCTTGGGAAGGCATCCCGATCGAGCAGTTCATTGGGGGAGCTGAGCGATCCATTGATCGTTTGTGTGATGACCAGCGGAGGGAAATTCATCTTCCCTTGCAGTTCGTTACCCTGCGTCATTTCAGAGAAGATGCCGTATCCTCCCCTCAGGACTGTATTGGCGGCAAGGCTGTAAGCAAGGCCGACGCGAGGTTCCAGACCCACCACATAATCCGGCGACCAGATACCAGGTTGATAGTTCGGCTGGTCTGAGAGCACACTGGAAGGCAGTTGGATGGGAAGCGAGTTGGCTGGCGTCCGGACCACAAGCCGCTGGGAAGCCACATCAAAAAATCCTTCTTTGCCATTGATCTCGTATGGCGGTGAGTTGTATTCATAGCGAAGCCCCAGGTTCAAAGTCAGTCGCCTGGTGGCCTTGAAATTGTCTTCGGCGTAAAACGCCCAGGCAGTTGTCCGCCAGTTGGCTATTGCCAGACCTTGTTGTGCGGTGGCGCTGGCCAGAGTTCCAAGCAGGAAGTCGCCTAAAGCGTTGCCGGTGTAGCGCCCATCGAAAGTGAATACACCGTCGTTGTCAAGGCCCAGACGCTGCTGGAACTGGATGCGGCGTATATCTGTCCCGAACATCAGCTCGTGGCGGCTGCGAGACCACGTGACTTCGTCGGTATACTGAAACAGGTTTTCCAGTCCTCCCTGATTCACGCCGGTCCCGCCGAGCCCGCTGTACCCTGAAATGCTGAAAGTCGGCAGTCCGAATTCGGCTGGGACTTGAGTGAGATTCTTGATTCCCAACGCGCTATCCACGCTGGAAGGCGTGTTCTGCCAGCTGTGGAATACACGGCTGCGATTGAATCCCACCTTGAAGACGTTCAAAAGAGTAGGGCTGAAAATATGAGTCTCCTCAAGCGCAAAATTCTGACCACCGTAAGGAAAAACATTGCCGTAGAGGGGAGCGATTCCCGGCTGAAGCAGGCTCGAATTGTAATAAATGTAGCGCCCGAAGAGTGTGTCTTTCGCGCTGAGATTGAAGTCAGTACGTTCGGTGAACTGATTATCCGTCCGCTGCGTGGTGGGATTCACGACCAGATTGATCCCCGGCAGGTTGGCGTTTGGTGCTGGGATGTACTTCTCGAATCCCTTCACGACGGAAGATATCATGCTGGCGGGGATTTGATTGCCTGGAAACGCCTGCCCCGTGAAGGGATTGATCAGCGCCGGAGAGCCTGTGACCGGGTCTTTCTTTTTACTCGAAACATGGCTCAGATCTCCTTCAAGCTGCGCGGGCGTTGGAACCAGCGCGCTGAGCGTGTTTGCCTGCCGAAATCTGAAGCCTTCATAATCGGCAAAGAAGAAGAGTTTATTTTTCAGGATGGGGCCACCGGCGGAAGCTCCAAACTGATTCTGGCGAAGGGGGAATTTGGGCCGGCCGAAGTAATTGTCAAAAAAGTTCGCTGAATCAAAAGCATTATTCCGGACGAATTCGTAAACGGATCCGTGAAAGGCGTTTGTCCCGGATTTCGTCACCATATTGACGATTTCCGTGCCATCACCGTACTGGGCCGGAAACATGTTTTTCTGCATGCTGAACTCCTGGGTTGCATCTGGAGACAGCAGAATGGAGGGGGAATTGAACCACATGTTGCGTGTTTCGACGCCATCGATCAGGAAGCTGTCCGTGTCACCCCGACTGCCTGAAACATGAAATGCCATGTTGCTGCGGCCTGATTGCGCAGTGATGGTTGCACTGCGCGATTCATAAGCAGGCACTACGCCGCTAGCTAGCAGGCCGAGTTGCATAAAGTTCCTCCCGTTTAACGGCAGATTGACAATTTGCCGGGTGTTAATGACCTGACTGACAGATGACGTCTGGCTTTCCACCGCGACCGGGGCTGCCTGAACCGTGACAATCTGGCTGGAAGTTCCCAGCGTAAAGTGGAGATCTTCATTCACGGTGTGCGCCACTTCAAGCCTGATGCCGGTCAGTTCCACCTGTTTGAATCCGGGAGCCGTCGCGCTGAGAGAGTAGATTCCGGGAGGAAGGTCAGGGAAGATAAACTCGCCTGAAGAGTTTGTGACCACCATGCGAGTTAATTGGGTGTTGATGTTGATCAAACTGACTTTGACCTCCGGCATCACAGCTCCTGAGGGATCGAGTGCCCGCCCGACAATACTTCCGGTCACAATTTGCCCCTCGGCGACAAAGGAGACTGAAATGTAAATTAGGATCACAAGAGCGGTTCTGAGCCTAAAGATTCTAGCTTTCTTCATAGGGACTGCGACCTCCTGGTAATCGATTCTGACTTTTGGCATTGTGCCAAGCAAATCTGTGCCTGCACAGAGAAAGTCTCACTACTAGGAAGGCTCCTCGGCGTAGTAATTGTCACCTAATGGACGGGTGCCTTCCTGCCACCATTGCTGAATCACCCACGCTTCGATTTGCAGTTCGACATCCTCAGGAAGGTAAGCATGCACCACAAACTTCAGCTTTTTGTGAGACCAACTTGGATTCAGGCGAATCTTATATAAGACCCAGGAACACCCAGCCTTTTGCGTGTCGCCATACTGCCGCGCGTCTGGAACAGGAATGAGCACCAGATCTTGCCCAGCCACGCGCGCCACTACCTGAACAATCTCGGCGACCGATGGCGAATACTGCCACTCAGCGCTTCCTCGCCGCAAGCGAATCGGAACTGCAAGGATATGCCGAGCTTCTTCCAGAGAAGGCAACGCCGCCTCATAAGCAAACGTTTGCCTTCTTTTGCCTTCCTTTTCAAACCGCTCTGCATCGGCGAACCGGATCTTCATCCAATCGGCTATCTCTACTTGACTCAGGGGTAGCAGAATGCCCAGGCGCTCAAATTGTTGCGTCGAGGCTCTCCGAATGGGAAAGCTCTCCGGATTAATACCTTCTGGTTCCACTTCGAGCATCAGAACTTCAAATGGGCGTAACCATATTTCCGCCCGTTCACCAGCCCTGAATGTCGAGCCATCCTCTTTTCGTAATTGTGTTTGGTTTGGGAAATGAGAAATGATTTTGAGAGGCGCATTCTTCGGAGCCTCAAGATGTAAAGCTGGCCCAAGATCGAGTTCGACCTTGCGGGGGCCAAAATGCATGTTGTTTGCGAAGATGAAGCCGTGGGAACCTCGGAAATAGGCGTATCCATAGACCTCGTTTTTCCACGGATCGCCAAAAACGGCGCGCGGCCCCAGAAACACGGTTTCATTCTTCTGAGCGAGCGCTCTCATTTTGCTCAGAAAGTCCACATCCGATTCGTTCAGTAGATAGATGTCGCCCCAGAGTTGAGGAAAGAGCAGGTTTCCCCGACCCAGATCCATGACCAGGGCTTCCCTCCATCGTTCGTTACCCATGAAGTTTCCCCATCGGGTGTCGGCAAGCCACACGCCAAGGCTGTCTTTGTTGATGGGAGGAATCAGCTTCGCAAACCACGTGCCCTGGTCGAGATTGAGCGTGACGGAATCGCGGTAGTAGAGAGCGGGAAACCAACTTGTGCCGGATCCTTCCATAAAAAGCCCTGATTCAAAAATGGAATCGCCGTGCAGAGCAAAGAACGGAGAGCGCACTCCCCAGTACCACATAACGTAGATATCCGGATCAAGTTGGCGTGCATCACGCGCGATCTCAAGAAGGCGGTTGTACATGGCTTCGACCGAATACTTCCCGGGCAAGTGCTGATGGCGCGTGCTGTTGCAATAGTAGCTGCCTCCATCCAGTTTGAAGAATTTGAGGCTGTTCTCGCGGATGTGGTGAAGGATCGCATTTCGCAAAATGCTGAAATAAGGTTCCGAGGCCAGGCATAATGTTGCTTCCACACCCCCATTGGTCAGATAACCATTGCGGTAAATCCGTGGCGGCGGACCGGGCTCTTCAGGACCGCCCGGGGCTGGAGTCTGACAGGTCCAGACCGGCGGGTATGCGCTGCACGATTCCGCGCCCCAACTGGTTCCGAACCAGAGGCCAAACTTCATTCCGAGCGAGTTGATCCGATCCACTACTTTTGACGGCCCGTTGGGGAAGCATTGAGGAGCAAACCGGGTCAGGTCGGACGAGTGGTCTACCCATCCGGTGTCGGGGACGTAATAATCGAAACGCATTCCCTTTTGTTGCCATTTTTCGAGAACATTCAGCCCGTCCAGCATTTCCACGTCAGTTAATGTCGGACATCCTCCCCACTGATTGTTGATTCCAAAAGGGTCGTAGATGGAAACCGCTCGCTTTTTTCGCGGGCTTCTCTCCTGAATATAGGAAACAAAATGCTGCAAAGCTTGGCCCGCTTTCGACACACTCACCAGAGACACATGACTTCGGAAGCTTGCCCCCGGCTCCAACTCTACGGCAGGGAAATGAATCATTTTGACGCGCCCGTCATCACCTTGGTTAACTCCTGTCGGATGCTCGAGGGCACAAAAACCTTCATCAAAGAAAACGGGCTCGCCATGCCCTCCCTCAGATGCGAGAGTCTTCAGGGCGAAATCATCGATCTGAACATCAAGCAATAACAGTTCATGGGAGCTTTGGTTGCGTACCTCCAGCCATTTGCGCCTTGTGGGACCATCCAGCTCATAATGAACAGCGACGTGGATGGGGTGATGAAGACTCTGAAGGTCAAAAGTCGCCGCACGGTTTGTTTTCTGCTCCACGCCTCGCACCTCAAAGTCGGCAACGCGGAGGTATGGCTTTCCAACCGAGATAAATTGATCTGCCAGCACCGGTTCAAAGACATAATGCTTCAGCACTTCGTCGCTCAGCCCGCCGAAATGCTTGTCGTAGCCACGCGTCCGCACGGCGATGAGATTCTTTTCACCTGAGCCGAAGCGCAGAGCGCTGTAATGAGCGCTCCCGGGAGCAAGAACAAATTCGCCTGGCGTCCTCCAGCGGCCCGAAGAGAGTCGATGTCCGATTTCCACGCCGTTCACGTAGACCCAATATTCAGCCCAGTCCTGGTGATCATAGCCTCCCAGCACCAGCACGATTTCCTCGCCCTGTGCATCCTCTGGCAATTCAAATCCGTAACGAAACCAGCCGTAACCGTCGTATTTGATTTTATTGGGAGGCTGGTCTCTGCCACTCAGGCGACGCAGCAGCAGATTGTCCGTCGCCCCCCATTCACGGTCTGAATAGTCCGGGAGGTTGTAGCCACTCTTCAGACCCTGTTCCTGAGTCGGGGGCACGGCAGTCTGGTCTGCACCACAAATAAATCGCCACCAGGGAATATCGATCCGATGCCTTGAAGCCGAAAAGGTAAGAATCAACTCCTGAACAAAAGACAGAGTGAAGCGAGATCCGGTGATTCTATTCTCGAAGCGCGAACTGGCGAGAATTCCTTTGCGCCAGTTCAGTTCCCACAAAAGGAGATCATTGGATAACGTGACGGTACCGTTCGGCGCGACAGGACGGATGTTTGGGTTGGTCCGGTCTTGTGGGTTCCCCTCCGCAGTCGAAGCTGAGATGAATGCCGCTGACATCAGGCTGGTGGTTTGCAAAAACCTTCTTCGATCCATGCCTCACTCCTTCCCGAAACATTCGGAATTGTGTCATCCCCAGTCCCTCGTCAATTTTTCTGCCGCTGAGCGAAGACAACATGAGCATTTCCCCCCGGTGCATGAAAAGGATGATGTTATTCGTGCGAAAGCCGGAATCCAAGAGTCGGATTTCCGCCCCCCCGGTATGCTCATCACTGATCGTTCGTTTGAAATTCCCCGTTGCCTGCGGCTCTTCGGAATGCAGGCGGCAAATGCTTTTTATCCGCCTTGCAGGTCTGCACGATTAATGAGAGCTACCACGCACTGGCTTGGTTTCCTGCTGGAGACGTCGAAACCTGCTGAATTCAAGCTGGGCCTCCGCGCGATTTCCTTCTTTGGCCAAGGCTACCCCCAGATTGTAGTGGGGACGAGGATTCCTAGGGTCGAGACGGATAGCCTCTTTAAACTGGGGAATCGCCTCTGTTGCATCTCCTTCCCGTTGGAGCGCCAAGCCTAAGCTGTAGTGAGTTTCCGCATTTTCAGGATCACAATGCACAGCTTCGCGCAATTGAGATACCGCCTCGGGCAGTCTTCCCATTTTTTGCCAGGCAAGTCCGAGATTGTTGTAAGCTTGGCAAAGCTTGTCATCCAACAGCACAGCCTGATGAAACTCCTGAATGGCCCCGCTGAGCTCTCCTTTGATCGTCAGGATGATTCCGAGGTTATTGTGGAAATGGGCGGACTGGGGATTGAGTTTGATGGCCTGCTTCATCTCACGGAGTGCATCGGGAACATCATGGTTTTGTAGAAGGGTGATTCCAAGATCATTATGGACTTCGGCGCTGTCAGGCTGAAGTTTCAAGGCCACCTGATATTGCTTCAAGGCGCCAGTCAAATCTCCAAGCAGCCTCAGCGCTTTCCCTAGACAGAGTCGAGCTTTCAGACTTTCTGGGCTTAGCTTTTCCGCCGCAGTACATTCCTGGATTGCAGCCGCGATCGAACCTGTGGCAAGCAGCACCGATCCCAGATTCGCATGAGCATCCGCAAACCCCGGTTCAGTGCGAAGCGCATCGTGGAACTTTTTGCTTGCAGCCTGCAAATTACCCTGCTGCAATAGGGCCAGCCCCTCATCATTTTCTCGGGCAGCTGATTCAACCGTTCCGGCCTTAGTCTGAGACGCGCGCAAATGAGAGGCTTCGAGGACAAACAGAAACCCTGCGATGCCAATCAGCAGCACTTTGGGTAAGCGCCCGGGTCGATGAGAATCCGTTGCCCAACGCCGCGAGAAGAGTTTCGCCGCGTGCCTTCCATTATGCGAAGAATCCATAACGCATTTTCAGGGCAGGATGAAGCATTTCGGGAGATTTTGCCCTTGTTCACGCGTTCTTACCTGGTCTGCGGAGACCGCAGACTTCAGAAATACAGCTTCAGTGCCAGTTGAACCACTCGCGGAGACGTGGCGGAAAGCATTTGCCCGAACTGAGGGTCTCCCACGGTCACATCCGGGTTAACGAACGAGTGCTGGTTGAACAAATTGAAGAACTCGCCGCGCACCTGAAGGCTTTTTGACTCCGTGAATCGGAAGTCTTTGAAGAGTGAAAAATCCCAATTGTTCTCCTTGCCTTGGCTGAGGATATTTCGTCCTGCGTTACCGAGGAATCCGGGGGCCGGTTGCACGAAGCAGGAAGTATTGAACCAATGAAATACCGTAGGGTTTGAAAGACCGCCGTTGCAAACCCGGGTGGGAACAAATTCGTGATTGCTGCCCGTGTTTGAAAAATCCTGAGCAAACAGCATAAAGGGAAGGCCGCTGCCAAAGGTGGTCACGCCATTCACCTGCCAGCCGCCAACCAGATATTTTGCAACCCAATTGGGGCGATTGTAGATGGATTTCCCCGGCCCAAAAGGAAGTTCGTACGTGTAGCTCAGCGTCAGGACCTGCGGTCGGCTGAAATCTGACGGCCCATAGTTAAGCTTCGGATCCAATCCGTTGATCATCTCTCCTCCATCCGTGGAAAGAAGATCGAAAGCTCTTGACCAGGTGTAGCTTGCTTGAAATGAGAGCCCTTTGGAAAATGTTTTCCGGATGGAGGCTTGCAAGGCGTTATAGTTGGAGTTTCCGAGGTCGTACTGCGCTAGGATGTCTCCAATGGCCGGATAAGGCCGCCGAGACTGGATTGGAGTCGGATTCAGAGGGTTTTCCGGCGCAGCCTGATTGGGGTTAAGCCGAACCGAAAGATGATGTCCCTGGTTTCCAACGTATCCCACATCGATCAAGATGTCTTTGCTCAGCGTGTGCTGCACGTCAAAATTCCACTGCTCCAGATAGGGGGTGGGATTGTGTTGCTCCACCGCAAACGGTGCAAAAATCGTAGATCCGGGAGCAAATGCTGGGAAAATAGCTGACATGGGCGTGGGTGCTGTGGGCGAAAAACTCAGAGCCTGCGATAGGAAGTTTGGCGGGTTCGCCATCAAGAACTGCAATTCGTTATAAGCTGTTGACGTGTAATAAATCCCAAAGCCCGAGCGGATTACTGTTGAAGGCCTTATGGCGTAAGCGAGTCCAACGCGGGGAGCGAGATTCCGGTAGTTAGGATCCCACGATCCTGGGACGGAACTGCCTTGGCTCAGGCTATAAGTTGCGGCGTGCCTGTATTTGTCCCGAGGCGGAGAGTAGTATTGATAGCGAAATCCCAGGTTGAGCGTGAGCTTCGGCAACGCCCGCCAATCATCCTGGGCGTAGGTGTCCAGATCGGTCTCACGAAAGCCTGACAAGGTATTACCCACGCCGCCCAATGCGAAGTTCGGAAGTCCAAGCATGAAGTCTGCCAGGCCAAGCCCTTGGACAAACGACGGTTGGCCAAATTGGTAGTTGGAAGTGTATTGACCGTTGAAACTGACATCGCCGGAATTGGCGAGCTCCCAATTTCCATTAAATTGAATCCTTTGAGCTTCGACGCCTGCCGAAATGGTATGCTTCCCGTGGATATAATCCAACTCGTCCGCAAATTGAAAGAGGTTCTGAACGGCTCCCTGGGGCGCAAAGATATTGCCTACGCCGCAGCACTGAGCAATGCTCACTCCGGGCGGAGCGTTCTGTTGGATGGCCGGGTGGAGATTTTGCAGACCAAAATAGCTTGTCCAATCCTTGGCGCCTACGCCCAATTCAGAATTGAAAAAGATGCTGCGATTGTAACCAAAGCGGGCGGTATTGAGAAGGGCAGGGGAAAGTGTATGAGTTTCCTCCAAAGCGATGTTGGTCCCCACGCGCTGATAAGTGTTGCCAAACAGATTGGGAATGAACCCATTTGAGATCGTGGGATGGTTGTAAAATTCATATTCCCCGAAGAGCCGATCCTTCGCCGAAATGTTGTAATCCACGTTTCCTAAATATTGATTCAGATTGTTGGTGGTCGAAAGATTTACGTGGTAGTTCGTCCCATCGGGCAAGATTGCGCTGTTTGGGAGAGGAAATAATTGCAGGTATTTTACCGAAAACGCGCTGAATCGGTCAGTGGGGATGATATTTCCCTGAAAAGGTTGCGCCGTATGGGTGGCAGGGTTGTACGTGGTCGGATCGTAAAGGGTCACGGTTCGGGAGCAGGCAGGGCCGCAGGGGATTCCTGTCAAATAGTCAGAGAAATCGCCTTGCCTCCACGCCGCGGTGGGCATCAATCCGGCAAATGAGCTAGTGTCGATCTGCCGCTGACCTTCGTAATCGAAAAAGAAAAAGAGTTTGTCTTTTCGGATCGGACCTCCGATGGTGCCCCCGAATTGATTGTATGATTCCTGCCCAATCGGAAGGTGATGGAGATTACTGAACCAATTGTTGGCGTTAAGCGCGGAGTTCTCAAAATAATCATAGAGATCGCCGTGGAAGGAGTTGCTGCCCGTTTTCGTGATGGCATTGATTACTCCGGGCTGGCCGAACTTGGCTGACATACCGGTGCTGTCCACGCTGAATTCCTGGATGGCATCCAGATCCGGAACGATGTTGATGGCCTGAGTGAAAAGTTGCGTGTTAGTAACGCCATCCTGGAGAAATGTGGTGTGGCCCACGGATTGGCCCGCCAGAATCACTTGGCTTGAAGTGGTCTGGAAATACTGCGTGCTCCCTCCGTTATTTGAAAAGTTGATTAAGTCGCCGCCCGGCTGGGAACCTGGACCCAGTGTAGCCAAGTTTAAGAAGTTGCGGCCATTGACCGGCAAAGAGGCAATTTCTTTGTGGGTGACCAATTGAGAGACCGTGTGGCTTTCGGTTTGTAGTGATACGGCGCCTGTGGCCTCCTGTACTGTCACTTGCTGGGAAACAGAGCCAACGCTCAGTTGGAAGTCCTGAGTGAGGGTCTGGCTGACGCCCAATTGAACTTCGCTTCGGACTTCCGAGAATCCCTGCGAGGAAACCTTGATCTCGTAAGTTCCCGGCGGCAATGAAGCGAATGTATACAGCCCGGAAGAATTCGTCCGGGTCGCTCGAATGGCGCTGGTGATTATGTTTTGGATTTTTACCTGAGCTCCTGGCACGACCGAGCCCGAAGGGTCAATTACTCGTCCGGTGATCGTCCCCAATGTGAATTGCGCGCTGGCCACTGCGGCTGCTAGCAGCAAGAACATTAAACCAACGCCAAATTGACCGATATTCCGTCTTAGTATCTTCATAATTGTTCTCCCTTTCTTAAAGCACCTGCAAGGATCAATTTTGCGGTAGCTAATCAGTTGCTCTATCTTTTAACGGTCTGGCTATCTCGCCCCGTCAGGCTCCCGGCAAGTAGAGCCTCTCGAACGGCACATGTTGGAGATAACTCTTCCCCTCATGAAAGCTCACGATATTCTGAATCCACTGCCGCACTAAAGTGAAACCCAGCACGGCTCGCGCATTGAGGTGGTAAAGAACGCCTAGGTCGGACGGCTGATCGATGATTTGAGCATATTCTTGAGTGGCCGCTTTCACCTGATCTTCCGCAATTTTGAATTGATTCAGGCTCACCTTGAGATGGCTGATAAACTCCTCATGCGAAACGGTGTTTTTGTGGGCAAAGGCGCTGTCGAATGATAGATAAGCCGTGCGAATCGTGATCAACGACTTCAGGTAGTCTCGGTAGGACTCTGTCCGATTCATCATGTACTGGAGTTCGTATCTTCCACTCGGCGCCGCCTGAGGCAATGCAATCTGCATTGATCTCAAGGCATCATTCAACAGGTGGATCGATCCTTGGTAACGGTCAATCACGCCAGGTGAACTCTTAATGAAGTTCTTCCAGTCAGGGACTGTGGGACCGTCATAGGGATCGGCTTGCTGAGAGTATCTGTAAGCTGCGTTCACTTCCGGCAGCGCGCCGCAGCAATTCATGGGGGAGTAGTCGTAGTTGTAGTAGCCCAGATATCTGTCGTTTCTTTCAAGGGTCATCAGGGCTTGGTACATGTCGGAGCCTGCTCGCTCTCCAAAAACATGCTTGGAATATTGTTGGTAGAACTCTTCCGGGGTGAGCGAAGGGGCCCAGGCTGCCTCGGCCAGGAAAAGGCTATTGGTTTCCGTACCGCGCACGCGATTGAGTTGTCCAGCAAAGCCGGCAAGCCCGTACTTTAGGCCGTCAGTGATCATCCGGTCGAAGGCGTACTGCGTTACATTGAACTGCATTCCCATCATGTCCGCGTCGTCGTCAATGCGAGGCTCAATGGTTCTTTCGCGGCTTCCCATTCCGCCGAAATCCTGCATGGGAACCCCTGTGGGCGTCCAGACTCCACTTGATTCCATATCGGTAAAGGGGATGTTCTTCGGCAGCATCTTATCCAGCACCGGCAGCGTGTAACCTCGCCCAATTCCCATCACACCGATCTTGGCCTTCGGTGCCGCCTGATTCCGCACGTTAAGGAGGTATTGGAAAAGGTCGAAATATCCGATATTGGAGTCGACCACCTGATCGGCGCTATGGGAGATATCCACAATCCACGGCCAGTGCAGTCGTCGCAGTGCGAAGAACTTGGGACGCATCTGGTTAAAGAAAGTTCGATACTTCTCTGTATTGATATCCGGATAGGCTTCTGGAAAGACAAGGAAATAGCCATCTGCATCGGGGTACGTCGAGAAGAGCGCGCGCAGCCGGTTGGCCTGGATTTCGCGGCAGGTCTCATCGAGCGGCTGGACGAAAGTCCCGAAAACTCGATTGAAAGGCAAGTCTCCCACCCTCTCGCAATAACGGGCAAGGTTCGGAGGAAGGGAAGCCATTTCGATTGCCAGCCAGATCTGGATCCCCCGTTCGTGCGCATGACGGATAATTCGGCGTAAGAGGTTTTGGGCAATCAGGAAAGCCTGTTGCGGCGTTTCAGCGTTCTGCATTTCGGGTGGCGCAATCCGCTTTCCCTTGAACCAATGTTTCCCGATCACGACGTCTTCCGTGGTTCGCGAACCGAAACCACCATATCTCCAAGTCAGATAACCACTCTCCTTGGTTGAAACGTCTCCCATCCACTTGGATTCGCCGCGGTATGAGAAATTCAACCAGGGTTCAAAGGCGAACCACCAGAATTGCAGATAGTTGCACTTCATTTTGGCCATCTGATCGATCAACCTGGCGTAATCGCCGTATGAGAACATGGTCAGGTTTTCATACCCGCCGTCCTGGAGCAAGAAACCTCTTCGCGCAAATGCCGGTTCCTTTCGGACATCGAAACTAGGGATTGAAAGAGAGTCCTGCCGCTGAGGTACAATGTCGCCCGTCAGCCGGAACGTTACGCCGAGACGTTCCACGAGTTCATAGACGCCGTATAGGGTGGAGATTCCGTCCTGTCCTGCTACAACAACGGCGGGGTGATTTTTCACGCGGCCGGTCCAAATCACAAAACCACCGGCTTTTAGTGCCCTCCTGTTTAAACCGAGCTTTTCCTCCACCAGGGAGAGCACCGGATTAACCGCTGGCCCTCCGACAAAGATCAAGCTCCGCTGGCTGACCTGTCCAGAGATTTGAGAATCGCGGATAATGCTGATTCGCGCTCCGGATAGAGCATGCAAATACCTCTGAAGCTCAGTCGCCGCGTATTGATAAGCCGGGCTCGTTCCTTCCCCCAACACAATCGCTGCACGGCCTCTACCACCCTCAGCCACCACAAGTGGGAGCGATGATCTCGATAAGGCTGATGCTGAGAGCCCTATCAGGAAAACGCAGCTTACCAGCAAGCTTTGTCCAGTTTTCATCCGGTGTAAATGCACCACGCCCCTAAACCTTGAAATAATCAGGAACAGTACGGTCGGAAGATCATGAAGCCGGCGGGCAAGGGGCGGCTGCAACCTTGCCTGTCAAGATTTGCCCTAAATGCCCTGTCAGACTTCAGAATTGATAGCGCAGTGAAAATTCAAAAATACGAGGATCTCGCGCGCTCGTCACCTGGCCAAAGTTGCTGGCGCCATAGGTGGTCTGAACGCCGCTGAAATTCGTGTGATTGAAAACGTTAAAGCCCTCCGCGCGGAATTCAATCATGTTTCGCTCGGTGATGTGGAAGTCTTTATAGAGGGCCATATCGAAGTCGATCACTCCCGGTCCTCGAATGGAACCCGGGGCCGCATTGCCAAAGTATCCGTAAGCAGGTGCCGCGAAAGCCGAGGTATTGAACCATTGCTGTGCGGTCTTCTGGCCGCCGGAAAATGGATTCCCCACTTCATTCGGGCGGGTTGCGAGACCCTGGAAGGGAACACTTAAACCGGGAGTCAAGGCGAAGCCGCTCTGGATGTTTGTCATGCCTGCGTATCGCCAGCCACCAAGGGCTTGACCGATAAAACCACGGCCCATCCTGTACGTGGGCAGGTTGTAGATATAACTGAACGACAAGACTTGCGGAACGTCCATATAAACGTTGCCGTAGTCCTTTCCAGGTGCGTAGTAATTTTGTGCGCCGCCTCCGTCAAGCACGCTCGTCCCGCTGGTGTTTCCGAGGTCGTGCTGCCATGTGTAAGCCACGTTCAGAAACAAATTGTGCCCGACGGGATGCCGAACTGAAACTTCCAGGGCGTTCCAGTAGGCGTTCGCCATGCTCAGCGAAGTTCCCATGTTGGCATATCCCTGGTACGGAGCAAAAACGTAAGGAAAAATGCCGGCTTTGCCAGGAAGGGATGGGTCGCTATTGATGAGCGGGTTGAAATCGTACGGCGCGTCTGGAAGAGGTTGATTGATGTTCCAACTGCCCCAAACATGTCTCGCGATATTGCCCGCGCCGGCGATTGATGTCAGCCAGTTTGTGCCAAACTGATGTTCGAGGCTCAAGCTGTAACTCTGGACTGACACCGCATGAAGATTAAAGCCGCTATTGTTATTGAACGACGGTGCGCTGGGCGGGGGAGTGCCTGCTCCAATTGGGTTGGGGAAGCTAGGGCTGATCAGGGTTATGGACGGTACCCTGGGGATGTTGGCCGCACACGTGTAGCTGCAATCAGCGCCAGCAGGGATGGTTTCATAAGTTATCCCATAGCCGCCACGTAAGGCGGTCTTTCCATCTCCGAACGGATCAAAAGCAAAGCCAAATGTCGGCGCCAGGTACCAGTTGTGAGCATTTGAGAAATTCAGTGGAACTCCGTTGATTCCATTGAGTACAACGCCATTCAGCGGGTTGTAACTTGATGTTGGAGTAATGGTTCCGTCGGCATTGACAATAGGAGCCTGGTTAGGATTATACCGGGCGGGATTGAACGCGCTGTCCTCTCCTGGTGTGGCATGGGGTTGCGGCTCATACAGGATTCGTAACCCGGCTGTCAAAGTGAGGCGCTTGGTAGCCTTCCAACGGTCTTGAACATAGGGAGAGGCAATGACGTCGTGCACATACGGTCGCAGCATGGTGCTCTGCTGAAAGAACGTCGTGGCATCCCCCAGCAGATAATCGGCAATAGGATCGCCAGTGAAGGAACCGCTGAAAAACCAAGAACCGTTGGATGCTGCGAACAGGTCCTGGCGCTTTGTGCCGTAGTCGAGATCAAAGCCTGATTGGATGTAATGCTTTCCGTGCAGCCAGCTCCAGTCGTCCGATAGCGTATCGTCCAGCGAACCCGAATGCGAAAGAGGCAGGCTTGTTGAATCCCCAAACGGCGACCAGCCGCCGGCAAAAGTGATTTGCGGGAGCCGGTCTGAACGAAATCCTCCTTTGAAGGGAAGATTCTCACTAAAGCCGGGAATCTGACTTAACAGCACAATCCCATCAAGGCGCAAGTAAGGGATTGCCTGTTCGGTCGCAAGACTGAATGTGTTCACCATCGACGGAGTCAGAGTTGCGGTAAGTTGGACTTGAGCGAGTTGATTGTCGCTTTTAATGGGGTCGGCGCTTGTGGTGAACGGTGAGCCAAGAAAAGTGTCCGAAGTGTTATTGTTGATCTGCCGCTCGTCCAGATACTCGGCCATCAGCCGTAATCGCGAGCCGAAGTCGTGATCAATTTTCCCTTCGTCGTCTCGTGTCTTGTTGATCGTCGGGCTGAGATTGATGAAGTTTAAGAAACCGGTCCCGTTGTTTGGGAGTTGCGCCAAGGTGTTCATCAGGAGGAGCGCTTGTGGATTAATCATGTTTTGCGGAATCTGGTATTGACCGGGAGCAGACTGGGGAAAGAGTTGCCCGGTCTGAGGGTTTGTGATGGGATGATCGAATATCCCGTTTCGCATGGCTGCAGTTGCTGTTGCGCCGCGGACTACGTTGCCGATGGACTCCCATGAAAATTGCAGACTGCCAAAGAAGAAGGTCTTGGGGGTTTTGGGGCGATGTCCTGGGAAGAACAGGGGGCCTCCGATCGTACCGCCAAAGATGTTTTGGTGAAGCGGCGGCACGGTCGGTGAAAAAAAGTTGCGCGCGTCCAGTCCATTATTGCGAAGATACTCGAAGGCCGTCCCGTGAAACTGGTCGGTTCCACTCTTGGTTTCAAGGAGAACCACACTCGCACCCTTCAGGCTGTACTCGGCACTGTAATTGTTCTGAAGCACACGGACTTCTTGGATGGTATCGGGATTGGGTGTGATACCTGTGTATGTTTGGCTTCCTGTGTTCATATTGGTGACGCCGTCCAAGTAATAGATGCTGCCATCCACTCCCATTCCATTGACTGACATCACATTGTTGGTTAGAAAGCCTCCCTGTTTCAAAGCGGTATCCGGGCTGTCGCTCGTGACGCCCGGCATGAGGGCGGCCAGGCTCTGGTAATTCCTCCCATTCAGGGGAAGCGTATAGGCTTGCTCGCCCGAAACTTGATTGGAAACCTCCGGCGTACTGACTTGCACTTGGGCCGCTGTCGCACTGACTGTTACTTGCGAAACAACGTTTCCCACTTGAAGGCGGGAGCTTACCGTGGTCACGGTTCCGGGATGCAAAAGAAGGCCTGTTTCGGAAAACGTCTGGAACCCCTTTTTAGAGATGGTCACCGTATAGGTGCCTACAGGTAGTCCCGAGACTACAAACGAACCGTCGGTATTACTCTTGGCGGTGGTTGTTGCGCCCGTATTCTGGTTCACTACCTTGATTGAAGCTCCAGGCACAATAGCGCCGCTCGCGTCGGTCACCGTGCCGGTGATCGTTCCTGCCGTTGTTAATTGAGCTTGGCAGATTGATGCGGTTAGCGTCGCCATCAAGAGATAACAGAAACTAATCCCAAGGATTCCTTTAAGGTGATGATTTGACATAGTTCGCATCCTTTCATCAGTTGGTTTTCTCTTGTTGCCGTGAACCGGTGCAATAGCCCACATCCACAATGGTTCGCATAGGCTCGCTGCCGGCGTAGACCCAGATCATTGCCATTGAGCCGGACGACTCGTTCAAAAACCGATGAGGCAGCCCCTGGGGCACAAATGCGGTATCACAGTCACTCAAGCGATAGCGACGGCCCATAACTTCACAAATCGCCGTCCCCTCCACGATGGTGATCGATTCATCGTAATCGTGAATGTGACAGGGCAGGGATGAGCCGGGCTTGAATCTGCCATAGCCACCGCAAATGCCAACGGCCCCGAATCGTCCCGCAAATAAATCGTGAAACTCCGTTCCCGGGGCTAACTCATAGCTGGGTGCCTTGGAAAAGCGAACGATGTGTTCCGGATCGCTGGGCTGGGGGCCCTCGACCAAACGATCACAACGAGGGAATAGGTCTTGGACCATCTCCCGGCTGGGCGTTGCAGAAGCAAATGCCCAAAGTGCGACCAGCCGTTCATGTTTGGAGGTGTTGATGACTTCGTGCGCGATGCCGCAAGGAACGTGAATGCAATCAAAGGGACGTAAAGAATAGCATCTTCCTTCGACGGCAAATGATGCCTCTCCTTCGAGAACGGTTACTGCCTCGCTGAAATCGTGCCGGTGGTAGGGGAGCCGTGCACCCGGGAGGAGCCTTGCGGTACCCGTGCTTATCCCTCTTGCACCGTATTCAGCGGATGCGAAAACCCGAAGCTCCACATCTGGCAGCAGCTCAGGAATAGGCTTCGAATTTCCGGAAATAATGTGCTCTGTTAGCATTCCTAAATTCCCGGACCAATTGTTTTGAGTAGCCTATTAAAGATAGTTTGTAAGACAAGCTTATGTAAAAACGTAAACTTAATATCAAAATGTAATTACCGTGTCAAGAACAATTTTGGGTTTTCAGACGATTTTGTGAGGGTGATGAACTGGAGAGTCCATGCGGAACTCAAAGCGAATTTGGAATTTTAACAAATTGGGTGTTGAGCGTTGATTTGTGGGTTATAAGCGATGGTGGCTTCGCGCCTTGGAATTTGGCGTCGATTCCGCTGGCATGCTAGACTGTGAGACTTGCAAAGACAACCATGGCGACATACTTAGTGACAGGCGGAAGCGGTTTTATTGGCTCTCATATCGTGGATGAACTTCTCCGACGCGGTGAAAAGGTGAGAGTGCTTGACAATCTCGCCACAGGTCGGAAAGAGAATTTGGATCACGTCTGGGACCGAATTGAGTTCCACGAGCTTGACATTCGAGAATTGGAAAAAATCCGCCCCGTGTTCTCCGGGGTAGACTATGCGATTCATCTGGCTGCACTGCCCTCGGTGCCCAGGTCGGTGGCCGACCCGATCACATCCAATGCGGTCAATGTTGATGGAACGCTGAATGTTCTGGTCGCTGCGCGCGACGCCAAAGTGAAGCGAGTTGTTTTTGCAGCCTCCTCCTCGGCCTATGGGGACAATCCGGAACTGCCTCGCGTGGAGACCCAAGTCCCGAGGCCCCTTTCGCCTTATGCACTCGGCAAGCTGACGGGCGAATATTATTGCCAGCTTTTCACGCGCCTTTACGGGCTGGAAACTGTGGCGCTGCGATATTTCAACATCTTTGGCCCTCGCCAGAACCCTTATTCACCCTATACCGGCGTCTTATCAATCTTCATCTCAGCCTACATTCGGGGCCAAACGCCCACCATTTTCGGCGATGGTGAGCAATCGCGGGATTTCACCTATGTTGCCAATTGCGTTCAGGCGACACTCTTGGCATGCACAGCCCCAGAAGCGGCCGGAAAGGTGATCAACGTCGGGGTGGGCGAGCAGTTCACTTTGAACCGCACGGTGGCCTTGCTCAATCAGATCTTTGGCCGGGAAGTGAAACCAAACTATGCGCCTCCGCGTGATGGAGACGTTCATGATTCGCTCGCCGATATCACGTTGGCTCGCCGGGTGCTCGGTTATGACCCTAAGGTGCGTTATGAGGAAGGTTTGAGAACCACGGTTGAGTGGTACCGGCAGGAATTAAAGGACTAGCTGGCCAGCCCCCGGAACGATCGCGCCTTCCTGCCGTCCGGGCCTTTATGGACCTGCCAAGAACATGGGTTTCGCCGGAAACGACGCTGCAACGGTCTCCCTAATGCATCCAATAGCGGGATGGGCTTTCCTTTGCTTTTCGTCATCATCCTGATCCTGGTATGGGTTGTGGCCCTGCTCTACTACGGATGCTCGGTTCCCAGTTCACAACTCCTGGGACCGGCGCTGGTGCGCGGGATGGCGGGCAAGGGACGAGTGGCGCTGACGTTTGATGACGGCCCCACACCGCCCTACACGGACCAGATCCTTGACGTGCTCAGGAAGTACGGCGTGACAGCCACCTTTTTCGTGAACGGCAAGCAGGTGGATCGTTATCCTGACCTCCTGCGACGCATTCAGCAAGAAAAGCACACCATTGGCAATCACACCTATCACCACATCTTTCTTTATCTAAAGACCAAAGGCAGAATGCGTCAGGAAATCGATCGCACACAGGAAGCGATCGAGCGCGTTACAGGGTTGCGGCCCCGCATTTTTCGTTGCCCTTATGGCATTCGCTGGTTCGGTCTCTTTTCCGTTCTCCGCGAGCGCGGCATGGTTGCCGTCCAGTGGTCTGACACAGGCTTTGACTGGGTCAGGAAAAATAGGCCCGCGGACATTGTCCGAAAGACGCTTAAGAATCTGAAAGATGGTTCAATCATCCTGCTTCACGACGGCTGCGGCGCCAAAGAGCCCGGAGAAGTGGACCACTCCTTTACGGTGGAGGCGCTGCCGGCAATTATTGAGGACGTTCACCGGAGAGGGCTGAGATTTGTCTCCATCGATGAATTTCTCTCTCCGTGAGCGCGCCTTTCGATCGCCGAACCTTCCTGCCATGACGGTCGCATGAGCAAAATTTTGATTCTGACTACCTCCCACGGAGCTTCGCACCGCCGCGCGGCGGAATCTCTGAAGAAAGCCCTCCTCGAAATTAAGCCTGATCTTTCAGTAAGCGTAGTGGACGCTCTGGAACGCTGCGCGCGCTGGTTCCGCCTCTATTATGATTCGTATGCTCTGCCGCTACGCTACTGGCCTGGCTTGTGGCGAAAGATTGAAAACTACCAGCATCGTCAGCACTCTACCAGTCCTCTGTGGCTTTATCGCCGGGGAGGAAAACCGCTTTTTGGCTTTATTCAGGCATTCGATCCTGACGTGGTGATTGCAACGGAAGTGGGAGTCTGTGAGCTAAGCGCACTGTATAAGCGGCAGTCGCGAGCGCGATTCTTTCTGGTGGGGCTTGAACTGATGGATTTCAACCAGGCCTGGGTGCAGCCGGAAGTCGATCTTTACCCTGTGGCGCATCCTGACCTTGGCGAGGAATTGATCGCTGCGGGCGCACTGAAGTCGAGAGTCGTGGTAACCGGAATGCCGATTGATCCGATTTACGCTCACCTTCCGCCAAGGGCCGAGATGCGAGCGCGCCTTAAGGTGCGCGGTGATCTTCCCTTGATCCTGATCCTGTTTGGAGGGACAGGGTTTGGCAAACCCCGTCAAATTGTGGCGGAGCTTCAGAAAATTTCACTGCCTTTCCAGGCTGTGTTCATTGCGGGAAAGAACCGCGCATTGGAAAATGAACTGCGCCGGTGCTGCGGCCCGCTTCCTGATTCGCAGGCGCTCGGATGGGTGGATAACATCCACGAGTGGATGCTCGTCGCAGACCTTTTGATCAGCAAGCCGGGGGGTGGCACGGTGATGGAGGCTGCCGCCTGCGGCCTGCCTCTTCTGGCACTCGATCCTCTCCCTGGGAATGAAGAACGTACCTGCCACTGGCTTGAGAAATGGCAGGTCGGCATCTGGATTAAAGATCATGCCGGGATTTCCGGGACTGTCGAGCGGCTGCTCAGGAACCCGGATAAACTTGAAAATCTTCGGCAAAAAGCGAGAGTGATCAGCCACCCCCGTGCTGCTTACGATGCGGCAAGAGCGATTCTTGATCGCGCAGGATTCAATAGCCTGCCCTGACGACAAATAGATGCAGACAATCGATGGCCGGTTTTTTCGTGCCATAGCCTGTCGCGCTGCGCGGCAGCGAGGGACTCCTGTATTTCAAGTCGCGCGAAATTCTCCCAAGGATGTCCACGGTTGCCTTTAGTGTAAAAAGACGAGTGAAGGGAGACAAAAGAGCAAAGGACCTCAAGCGATCTCTACAGATCAAACCACGCTCGTCACCGCGTTTCAGGAACTTCCGCGCCATTCCGCTCACCCAAAGTTCTTT
>Ga0070741_10002802_pt1 | contig 45360 bp, 47 predicted proteins | sample Coa_R1_4_FD_66440 | JGI IMG/M metagenome (GOLD analysis project Ga0070741, IMG submission 66440) | Surface soil microbial communities from Centralia Pennsylvania, which are recovering from an underground coalmine fire - Coalmine... | ecosystem: Environmental > Terrestrial > Soil > Unclassified ... | reverse complement strand
CGCCGTTGTGGGTGATCATCGCGCCCTGCTGGATGTCGTCGTGGAGGTCGAGCTGGAACGCCCGGTCCTTCGTGAACGCCAGCACGAACGCCGTCAGGTTGCGCGAGAACAACAGGCTGGCGTGATACGCCATCGTCGAGGCGAGGTTGAGCGGCGCGAGAATCGTGACGCCGTTCGCCTGCACCGTCTCTCCCGGACGGGCGAGCTCGCAGTTGCCGCCGCCGTCGGCCGCGAGATCGACGATCACCGAGCCGGGCTTCATGCGGCGGACCGTGTCGGCGCTGATCAGCCGCGGCGCGAAGACGCCGCCGATGAGCGCCGTCGTGATGACGACGTCCGACTGCGCGCACTCGTCGGCGAGCATCTGGGCCTGGCGCGCCTTGTCCTCGTCCGACAGCTCGCGTGCGTAGCCCCCGCCGGCCGCGGCGCTCTCCTTCAGCTCGATGCCGACGTACTTCGCGCCGACGCTCTCGATCTGTTCCTTCACCTCGGGGCGCACGTCGGTCGCGACGACGTTGGCGCCGAGCCGGCGCGCGGTGGCGATGGCCTGCAGCCCCGCCACGCCCGCACCGATGACGAACACCTTGGCGGGCTTCACCATGCCCGCCGCCGTCATCAGCATCGGGAAGTAGCGGTCGAGCGTCGCCGCGGCGAGCAGCACGCCCTTGTAGCCGCCGAGGTTGGCCATCGACGACAGCGTGTCCATCGACTGGGCGCGCGTGGTGCGCGGGATGGCGTCGGTGGCGAACGCCGTCACCTGCCCGGCCGCGAGCGCACGCGCCGCCTCCAGGTTCCGCAGCGGCATCAGCGAGCCGAGATAGATCGCGCCGGCGCGCATCGCCGCGACCTCGGACGCGGATGGCGCGGTCACCTTCAGAATGAGGTCGCCCGACGCGATCAGCCGCGCGGCATCGGGTTCGAGCGTCGCGCCCGCGGCGCGATATTCGTCGTCGGCGAACCCGGCGGTCGAGCCGGCGCCCGTCTCGACCGCCACCTCGTATCCCGCCTGGATCAGCTTCTTGCACGATTCCGGGACGAGCGCGACGCGCCGCTCGCCGGCAGCGGTCTCTCTGGGAACTGCGATGCGCATGATCCGATCGATTCTAGCTGGACGAGACCGCGCCAGGTGGACCAAAAATGGGGGCGCCCGAGTGCCTCGGGTAAACTGCGCGGCATGATCGTCGCGCTCCTCCTCGCCGCGAACCTCGCCGCCGACCTCCAGGAGATCGCCAGGCTTCCGGGCGAACCGTCGGTGGTGGCCGCCGCCGGCGTCACTGCAGCCGATCAGTCGATTCCGACCATCGAGAATCGATCCGCCTTCGACCCGGAGTCGCCCCGCCGCCGGCTGGTGATCGTCGGCGCGCGAACGGGCGACGAGGCGTGCGCGGCGATGGTCGCCGACCTGGTGCGATGGCTGAAGACCCAGGCGCCGCCGCAGTTGCGGCAGGCGTGGGACGTCAGCGCGGTGCCGTCGCCGACCTTCGATCCCGGCGACGAAGCGTCGATGGTTCGCTGGCTGCGTTTTCAGGCGGCCGATGTCGTCGTGAACGTCACCGTCGACGGCGGGGTCGATCCCGCGGTGGCCGCCGCGGGCGTCGCCAACGCGCTGCACATCCGAGCGGGACAGGCCGGCGCGCGCGACGCTCTGGAGCAGGGCCTGCGGCGGTTCGCGCAGGGTCCGTCGTCGCTCGCGATTCGCCGCCGGGTCGCGCGCGATCCGCTGGCGATCGCCAGGCTGCTCGCGCCGAAATATCCGGGCACGCCCGCGATTAGTTACATTCCGTCCATCGCGTGGGCGAACACCTTGACGCTGGCGCGACTCACGAACGACGCGTCGCTGCGCACGAAAGTGGAGCAGCAGACCGCGCCGTGGCGCACCGGAGACAAGGAGCTCTTCGGCGAACGCATCCAACTGACCTCGGTCGCCGGCACCTTCGTCTTCGGCGAACTCGGCGCGCGCGACATCGTCGCGAAGGGCATCGACGCGGCGTCGAAGGTGAAGGACGGCGACGTGTACGAATACGGGCAGGGCTGGACCGACGACATGTTCATGGCGACGGTGGTCCTCGCGCGCAACGGCAGGGCCGGACTCGCGTCGCGCATGCTCGTGGCGTACGCCTCGCGGCTGCAGCGGCCGGACGGGCTCTTCAATCACGCCACCAACGGCCCGGCGGCGTGGGGCCGCGGCAACGCATTCGCGGCGCTCGGGCTCGCCGAAGCGCTCGGCGCGGCGAGCGCCGACGATCCGAACCGTGCGCGCGTGCTCGCCATCTATCGCCGTCAGATGGACGCGGTGCGCAGCGTCCAGGCGCCCGACGGCATGTGGAACGAGGTGCTCGACGAGCCGGGCAGCTACCGCGAGGAGAGCGCGACGGCGATGCTGCTGACGGCGATGGCGCGCGGCATCCGCGCCGGATGGCTCGATCAGTCGTTCCGTGCGCCGGTCGAGCGGGCCTGGCGAGGCGTCGCCGCGCACGTCGCCGACGACGGGACGATCGTGGACGTGTGCACGAGCACCGGCGTCGGGCCGACCCGACGGTACTACCTGGATCGCGCGGCGGTGACGGGCGCCGACGATCGCGGCGGCGCGATGGCGCTGATGGCGGCGATCGAGATCGACGAGCTACGCCACGCGCCAGCCGTCGCCGCGCAGTGAGTTCATGAACTGCACCGAGCGCTCGATCAGCTCGGTGGGCTCGTCGACTTCTTCCACTTCCTCGGTTCCATCCGGGCGGGTGATGACGACGCGGTAGCGGCCGTCTTTGCGGTCGCGGGTAATTTCGTAGCGGAGCTTTTCCCCGTTGCGATCGAAGAACCAGATCATCCAGCGGTCAAGAATACAACATCGATCGCGGCGCAATCGCGACGCGCGCAATCGCGTCCGAGCTGTCCGCTCGATGTCGTTTCTGTCCGTGCAGAACTGATCACAGACTCGCCGAGAAAACCGCGGCGCCCAGGAGTCCCGCCTCGGGATTCAGAATCACCTTGACCGGGATTGCGCCGAGCAGCGGTTCGAGCGGCGTCTTGGCGCGGAACGCGGCGACGAACGATCCGCGGTCGAGCGCCGGCAGAATCTTCGGCGCGATGCCGCCGCCGACGAACACGCCCCCGGTTGCGACCGATCGCAGCGCGAGGTTGCCCGCTTCTGCGCCGTATGCCTCGACGAAGATGTCGAGCGTCTCCACGCATCCGGCACACCGTCGGTCGAGCGCGGCGCCCGAGATCGCAGCCGGCGAGTCGAGATCGTCGGGATCGATGCCGGCCGCGCACGGATCGCGGTGGACCGCGCGGTGGACGTTCGACAGCCCGCGGCCGGAGATGACGCGCTCGACGTCGACGCGTCCGTACCGCGCGGTCAGCGCCCGCAGCAGCGCGATCTCGCGCTCGGTGCGCGCGGAGAAATCGGCGTGGCCGCCTTCCGACGCCGACGGCACGAAGCGTCCGTCGACGTTGTGCAGCAGCGCTTCGCCGAGGCCGGTGCCCGCGGCGATCAGCGCGATGTTGCCGCCGCGCAGCGCTTCGCCCGCCTGCAGCACGTGCGTCTCGTCGGCGTGCAGCACCGGAATCGAGTAGGCCATCGCCTGCAGGTCGTTCAGCAGCCGCACGCGCGCGATCGAGAAGACCTTCGCGACCCGCAGGCCGTCGACGGCCCAGGGCACGTTGGTCAGTTCGGCGCGGTCGCCGATCACCGGACCCGCCACCCCGAAGCACGCGCGATCGATCTCGGCGCCTCGCGCTTCGGGCGTCGCGAGGAACGCGGTGACGATCGACGGCAGGTCCGGATGCTCCAGCGTCGCGAACGAATGCACGACGATCGGACGCGGCCGCGCGGGAACCGGGTCGAACAGTCCGAGGAGCGTCTTGGTTCCGCCGATGTCGCCGGCTAGCAGCATGTTTCTGTTGACACCGGCTTCATTCTCCATCATCTTGCGACCAATCCCCGTGCACGACGCGCACCCGCTCGCCGGCCAACTCGTCGTTTTCACCGGAAAGCTGAGTTCGCTCGGTCGCAAGGAAGCGCGCGCGCTCGTGGCGCAGCTCGGTGGGACGACCGCCGACGACGTGAACGCGCGCACGACGATGCTCGTCGTCGGCGCCGAGGGATTCGTCAGCGGTCAGAAGGACGACAAGAGCCAGAAGCTGAAGCGCGCCGAGGAGCTGAACGTCCGCATCGTCAGCGAGGACGATTTCTGCGACCTGGCCGGGGTGCCGAGCGCCGCGACGCTGAAGCGCCAGTATCACGCGCTGCGCGACCTGACGGCGCGCTACCCGTCGCTGCGCGAGGACCATCTGCGCTACCTCGTGAAATGCGGCGTCGTCAGGCCCGTGATGCGGACCAACGCCGACACGTTCTTCGCATTCGCCGACCTCGCGGTGATCAAACAGGTGCACGAGGCGCTGGAGCAGGGCGCGGTGTTCCGCAGCGTCGTGCGGTCGCTCATCGCAGGCCGCCAGGGGCAGCTGCTGCTCGACTTCCGGATGGACGCGGCGCCCGCGAAGATCATCACGCTGCGCCGTCCCGTTCCGCGGGAGGCGCTGGCCGCGGAGGCGAAGAGCGCGCCGGTGCGCGACACGGCCCTCGCCGAGGAGTACTTCCGCGCGGCGTCAGCGCTCGACGACGGCGATGCGCGGAAGCAGGACGAAGCGGCGGCGGCGTACCGCAAGGCGCTGGAGCTCGATCCGTACCTCGTCGCCGCGCTCATCAACCTGGCGAACATCCACTACAGCCACGACGAGCTCGTCGAAGCGCAGGCGTTGTACGAGCGCGCGATCGGCCTCGAACCCGATTTCTTCGAAGCGCACTTCAACCTGGGGAACATCTACCACGACCTCGGGCGCTTCGGCGAAGCGCAGGCCTGCTACGGCGAGGCGCTGCGGTTGAATCCCTTCTACGCGGACGCGCACTTCTACCTGGCGGTGTCGTTCGAGAAGATGGGACGGTCGGAGGAGGCGCGGCCGCACTGGCGCGCGTATCAGCAGCTCGCGCCGCAGGGCGAATGGGTCGAGCTGGCGAAGGAATTTTCCGAGTAGAACGCCGGCGGCCGGCTAGTAGCGGTATTCGTCCGGCGAGCGCTTCTTCGGGGTGCGGCGAAGCTTGTAGAACGAGCAGTCGGGGCACCACGCTTCCGGATCGAACCCGGAGGTGCCGGCAATCGGCAGCACGTCGCGATGACCGCAGCACTCGGGCCCGTCCTCCGGCGGACGCCGCCAGCGGCACGACTTGAACCGCGCGACGGCCGGTGACGACGACGTCTGTTCCGCCGTCGGCGCAGCCTCGGCGGGGGCGGCCGGAATCGGCGACGTTGGTGAAAACGGATCAGACATTGCTTCTCTACTCATTGTAGGCGAACGCCGACCGCCTTTTCCAGAAACGCCAGCGCACGACGTTCTTCCGGCGCGACCAGCGTAATCGCGTGGCCTATCTCATCCGCGCGACCCGTCCGTCCCACACGATGCACGTACGTCTCGGGCGAGTCGGGGACCTCGTAATTGATCACGGTGTGGATGCTGTCGATGTCGAGCCCGCGCGCGGCGATGTCGGTCGCGACGAGCACCTTGTAGCGTCCGCCCTTGAAGCCCTCGACGGCGATGCGCCGCTGGTCCTGGCTGCGGTCGGCGTGCAGCGCGGTGCACTTCACGCCGGCCGACGCGAGCTGACGCGCGAGCCGGTCGGCGCCGATCTTCGTGCGCGTGAAGACCAGCACCGGTCCGAGCGGGCGCCGCAGGTGCTCGATCAGCCACTTCAGCTTCTCGCCCGACGGCATCTGCTCGATCTGATGCGTGATCGACTGCGCCGGCCTGCTCCGCTGGCCGATCTGGATGTATTTCGCCTGCCGCGTGATGACGAGCGCGTCCCGCACCACCTCGTTCGGCATCGTCGCCGAAAAGAGCAGCGTCTGCCGTTCGGACGGCAGTTGCTCGATGATGCGGCGGACGTCGGGCCAGAAGCCCATGTCCATCATCCGGTCCGCTTCGTCGAGCACGAGCAGCGTGATGCCGGAGAGATCGGCATTCTGCTGGCGCATGTGATCCATCAGCCGCCCCGGCGTCGCGACGATGATGTCGACGCCGGCTTTCAAGGCGCGCTCCTGCGGCCCCATCTCGACGCCGCCGTAGACCGCAGCGCTGGTCACCGTCGTGTGATACGCGAGGCCGTGGATCTCGTCTTCGATCTGCACCGCGAGCTCGCGCGTGGGCGCGAGCACCAGCACGCGCGATCGGGCGGGCGCCGCGGGCTGCGCGACCGATGCCGCGTCGTCGCGCGCGGTCGCGGACGCTTCCCGGGCCGCTTCCTGACTGGCGGCCTGGTCGTTCAGCAGGCGCTGCAGCGTGGGCACGACGAACGCGGCGGTCTTGCCGGTGCCCGTTTCGGCGCACGCGATCAGGTCTTCGCCGGCGAGCGCGAACGGGATGACGGCGCTCTGGATCGGCCGCGTTTCGACGTAGCCGAGATCGCGGACGCCTTCGAGCAGCCGCGTGTCGAGATTGAGCGACGTGAACGCGACCGGCGAGGCGTCGCACTCGATCGGTTCGAGGGCCGGCGCGCTCCCGGTCGCGTGCGCCGGCTTGGGCGTCTGGGGCGCGCCGCCTCGACGCGGACCTCGCCCTCGTCGGCGCGCGCCGCCGTCTTTGTGGTGATGATGTGTTGTGGAGTTCAAACTGGTGGGCTAGCGTGCTCGGAATGTGATGATGCCCCGGACCGGATCGTAGGGCGAAACGCCAACGGTGACCCGATCCCCGGGCACGACCTTGATGCGGAAGCGGCGCATGCGGCCGCTGAGCTGGGCCAGCACCTCATGGCCAGCGTCGCACTGCACACGGTACAGCCCGCCGCTGTGCACGGCGACCACAGTCCCTTGCATGTCGATCAGATCGTCCTTGCTCAAATGCTAGCAGTCCTTTCTGACAAACATTGTGCCACACAGGAGTGATCACCGCCAGTGTCCCTCCACGAAGAACCACCCGCGGCGCTCGCGCTGCCAGTGCGGCGCCACCCAGACGGCGCGGGGGTGCGGCGGCCGGACCCAGCGGCCGGCGGTCCAGGCGTAAGCGCTGCCGTTCCACACGTAATAGCCGGGCACCCACAGATACCCCGGTCCCGGCGCCACGACCCGGGCCTCGACGATGGGCGCCGGCGGTCCGACGCGGACGTAGATCCGCTCGCGCGGCGACGCGCACGCGACGGCGGCGGTCATCAGCAGTCCCAGGCAGGTGGAGATGACGGTCTTCTTCACGGTTGCCCTCCTGCGTGAATAGACCGGGGGCGCCGCGGAAGGTTACAAGGCGCGCACGGCGTCCTCGACCTGCTTCGCCAGCGCCTCGTAGTCGTCGCCGGTCAGCCGCATCGGCGCGCCGAACGCGACGCGCACGCGGCCCGGCCGCGCCATCCTCCAGCTCGGATGCAGCACGCGATCGACGCCGTCGATGCGGACCGGCACGACGGGCACCTCGAGCCGCGACGCGATCATGCCGACGCCCGGACGGAAGCGTTTGATGCCGCCGCTGTCGCTGCGTTCGCCTTCCGGAAAGATCAGGACCGAGAAACCGTCCCCGAGCACTTCGCCGATGTAGCGCAGCGTCTGGCGCGCGCCCGCCTCGCGCTGCGGGAGCGGAAACGCGTTGAAGAACAACGCCGCCAGGTAGTAGTTCAGGCTGTTGGTGAGCCACGCCGCCCGTCCGTACTGCTCGGGGAAGAAGTGCGCCTTGAAGAATTCCTTCGCCATCGCGGGCGCGACGCGATAGCGCAGCCGCGGCGGCAGCGCCGCCAGGATGACCGGGGTGTCCATGTGACTCTGGTGGTTCGCGGCGAAGATCACCGGTCCATCGACGGCGCGCAGATGCTCGCCTCCCTCCACGCGGATCCACGCGAAGATGCGCGCGAGCGGCAGCAGCCAGGTTGGAAGGCTGACGCGGCGGATCGCGCGCGCGGCGGCGCCGCGGTTCCACGAGGGGAACGTCACCGGTTCGGCCGGCGCGGCCTCGGCCGACGACGACTGCTCGACGAGCGCACGCAGCTGGCCGAGATCGCGGGCCTCCGAAAACGCGCGCTCGTCGATGCGCGTCTGGAATGCGTCCTCGAGCGCGACCATCAGCTCGACGCGATCGAGCGACGAGAGCCCGAGCTGTTCGAGCGGCATGTCGGGTGCGATCGCGCCGCCGGCGTACTTCGCGAGGAGCGCCTGCAGCTGGTCGGCGCCGCGCGCCACCGCAGGCGCGACCGTCGCGCCGCTGCGCACCCAGTCGCGGATGGCGGCCCGCTTCAGCTTCCGCGTGCCCTCCGTCCGCGGCAGCTCCGGTTCCGGCCAGACGAGCGCACGCCGGATCTTCTGATGGTCCTGCAGCTGCGCGTTCGCGTCGCGAACGATTGCATCCACGTCGGCGCCCGGCGCGACGACGAGCACGGCATGGACCCGCTCCTCGGAGCCGATCGCCGCGCCGACGACCGCCGCGTCCTTGACGCCGGGGACGTGCGCCAGGACGCGCTCGACGTCTTCGGGAAAGACGTTGAGCCCTTCGGGCGTGACGATCATCTCTTTCTTGCGCCCGCGGATGTACAGCTGGCCGTCCGGCCCGATTTCGCCGATGTCGCCGGTGTGGAACCAGCCGTCGTCGAACGCGTGCGCCGTTTCGGCGGCGGCGTTGAAGTAGCCGGTCGTCACGTTCTCGCCCCGCACCAGGATTTCGCCGTCCTCGGCGATCTTCATCTCGACGCCGGCGATCGCCTTCCCGACGGAGCCCGACCTGGTGGCGAACGGATGGTTCAGCGTCACGATCGGCGCGGTCTCGGTCAGGCCGTATCCCTGGATCACGACGAAGCCGATCTCTTTCCAGAACGCTTCGAGGTCGGGGTCGAGCGGCGCGGCGCCGACGACGAACGCCCAGAACTTGAAACCGAACATCGCGTGGATGCGCCGGTACATCCACCAGCGGCGCGCGACGTGCGCGCCGGTCGGATGCACCGCTCCGGCGCGCGTGCGCTGCACGTGGTCGCGCAGCACGTCGAGGATCTTCGGCACCGAGACGAGCACCGACACGCGCCGTTTCCTGATTTGCTCGACGATCTCGACCGGGTTGTAGCCGCGCATGAACACGACGGTCCCGGGCACCATCGGCGGGATGAAGGTGGCCATCGCCTGGCCGAACATGTGGCTGAGCGGCAGGAGGTTCAGGAACCGCAGCGGGTAGAACGGCTTCCCCCACTTCCGGTACTTCAGGACTTCGCGTTCGACCGGGACGATGTTCGCCAGGACGTTGCGGTGGGTGATGACGACGCCCTTGGGATCGGCCGTCGCGCCGGAGGTGAAGATGATCTCGGCGACGTCGTCGCGCGCGATCGGCACGTCGGGCGGCACGCCGTCGCGCCACTCGATCTCGTGGAGCCTCCAGATCGGCGCGTCGACCGCCGCCGCGCGTCCGCCGCGCGCGACGTCGAGCGGCGGGACGTCCTGGCCGACGAGGATCAGCCTCGCGCTGACGATCCCCGCGACCCGCACGAGGAAATCGGGCGACGATCGGAAGTCGATCGGCACGACGACGATGCCGCCGAGGAGGCATCCCCAGAAGGCGACGATCCATTCGGGCCGGTTCTCGCTCCAGAGGACGACTTTGTCGCCTTTGCGGAGCCCGATCGCATGGAGCCGGCACGCGAAGCCGCGCGCGGCGCTCGCGACCTCGCGGTACGAATAGGCGCGGCTGCGGAACCCGTCGTCGTGAACGAGAAATTCGCCGCGCGCGAGCGACAGATCGCGGAAAAAGTCAATCAGCGTGTCGCGAGGCACGAGTGCACTATGATATACGGCCGCGATGCGAACCTTCCTCACCGGCGCAACCGGATACGTCGGCGGCGCCGTGCTCGACGCGCTCGTGCGCGCCGGCCACGACGTGACGGCGCTCGTCCGCACGAACGAAAAGGCGAAGCGCGTCGCGAAGCGCGGCGCGCATCCGGTGATTGGCAACCTCGCGGATCCCGAATCGTTTCGCGGCGCCGCGGAGGCGCAGGACGGGTACGTCCACGCCGCGTTCGACTACTCGGCCAACGGCGGTCCGGCCGTCGAGCGCGCCGCCCTCGAAGCGCTGATCGCCGCGGCGAGGCGGCCCCGCACCGGCGGCGCGAACGCGCACAAGCGGTTCGTCATCTACACGTCGGGCGTGTGGATTCTCGGCAAGACGCCGGAACCCGCCTCCGAGGACGCGCCGATCAATCCGATCGCGCTCGCGTCCTTCCGCCCGGCGCACGAGCAGCTCGTGCTCGACGCCGCGGGCGAGCACCTGCGGACGATGGTCGTCCGCCCGGGCGTCGTCTACGGCGGCGCCACCGGCCTCGTCGGCGACCTGTTCAAGTCGGCGAGCAACGGGCTGGTGCGGGTCATCGGCGACGGGAACAACCACTGGCCGTGCGTGTACGACCGCGATCTCGCCGATCTCTACGCGCGGCTCGTGGGCCGCGAGGACGCGTCGGGCATCTACCACGCCAACGATGAAGGAGACGAGCGCGTCAACGACATCGTCGACGCGATCAAGCCGTACCTGCCGGTCAAGCCCGACGTGCGGTACGTGCCGATCGACGAAGCGCGCAGCAAGATGGGCGCGTACGCCGACGCGCTCGCGCTCGATCAGATCGTGCGAAGCCCGCGCGCGCGGGCGCTGGGCTGGACGCCGACGCTGCATTCGGTCGGCGGCAATGCGGCGCGGCTGCTCGACGAGTGGCGGGCGGCGCGGAACTAGCCGGTCGGACGCCGGCGCGCTACGAATCGGCCGGCGCCTTCGCGGCCGGCGCGAGCTCCACGGTCTGCGGCTGCGGCTGGCGCTCCGACGCGATGTCCCGCAGTTCCACCTGCACCGGCTTGGGCGCCGGCAACTCTCCCGCCACGACCGCGTCGATCAGCCCGTACTCGAGCGCGCTCTGCGCGTCGAGGTAGAAATCGGTGCGCTTGGTGTCCTTGATGATCTGGCGGAGCGGCTTGCCGGATCGCACCGACAGGATCTTGTAGATCTGATCCTGCATCTGCTTCAGCCGCTCGAGATGCTGCGCGGCGGCGCTCGTCGACTGCCATCCCGCCCATTTGGCCGGTTCGTGAATCATGATCCACGAGTGCGGGAACGCGAGCCGCCGCCCGTCGCTCGCGGCCTGGAGCACGATCGACCCCATCGAGTACGCCATCCCCTGCACGACGATCGTCACTTCGATCCCGCGGCTCACGATGTGCCGGATCACGTCGTGGATGGCCAGGCCGTCGGTCACGTTGCCGCCGGCGCTGTTGATGTAGAGCGTGATGGGCCGGCCGACGTCGTTGGCGAGCTCGCGCAGCCGTTCGATGCACTGGCGCGCGGTGTCCTTTTCGATGTCGCCGATCAGATAACAGTCTCGAAGCCGGTCGCTCGTTTCGCGTCTCAGCTGCGCGCGGACGGCGTCGACGAGCTCGGCGATCAGGCGATCGCTCAGGTCCCCCATCGCGGACCATTATCGCATCGGCGGCGACCTCAGCCGCCGGCCGTTTCGGGTCGCGTTACGGCGCGATCGGCATCAGGTAGAAGGCGATCGCCAGGATGAGATAGACCGACAGCAGCTGCAGCCCTTCGACCCAGTTGCTCTCGCCGTCGGCGACGACCATCGCGGTCGCGAGCACCGACACGGTTATCCCGGTGATCTCGAGGGGGCTCAAGACCAGCGACATCGGCCGGCCGAGCAGCCAGGAGTAGACGACGAGAAACGGAGCGACGAGCAGCGCGATTTGCGCGCTGCTGCCCACCGCGATTTCGACCGCCAGCGTCATCTGGTCGCGCCGCGCTGCCGTCACCGCCGAATAGTGCTCCGCGGCATTTCCGATCAGCGCGACGACGATCACGCCGGCGAACAGCTCGGAGAAGCCGAACTGGGCGAGCGCCGGTTCGATCTCGCGGACGAGGAGTTCGGCCTGGATCGTCGTCAGGACCGTCGCGGCCGCGAGCAGCGTCACCGCCTGGGCGGTCGAGAGGCGCGTCGCATCGTCCTCGTGCGGCGTCGAGCGGAACGGATCGCAATGCGCGGTGAACGAGTAGACGACGCTGCCGAGATACGCGCCGATCAGCACCAGCGCGCTCCAGAAGCTGAGGCGGTCGACGATCGCGGGCCGGGCATTCAGGCTGCCGTACAGCGCGAGGTCGAACACCGCCGGCAGCACCAGCGCGACGACGGCGAGGAACAGCATCGACGCGGTGTTGGTGGCCGTCGTCCGGTTGAACGTCTGCGATTTGCGGCCGAGGCCGCCGGCGAAAAACGACAGGCCGAGGACGAGCAGCAGATTCCCGAGGATGCTGCCGGTGATCGACGCCTTCACGAGCGCGACGTGATGGTTGTTCAGCCCGACGACGCCGATGATCAGCTCGGCGGCGTTGCCGAAGGTGGCGTTCAGGAAGCCGCCCCAGGCCGGGCCGGACCGCGCGGCGAGCTGCTCGGTGGCCAGGCCGATCAGGCCGGCGAGCGGGACGAGGGAACAGGCCGCCGTGACGAAGATCCAGGACGAGCCCGGCGCGAGCGCGACCAGCGCCCAGCACGCCGGCACGAGCGCGAGCAGGAGGTTCAGACGATTGGCCGCGATCGCCCGCAGCAATCAGTCACCGAACTGCTGCAGATCTTCGTCGTCGGCGCCGGGCAGGAGGTCGAAGAACGCGTCCAGGCTGCGGTCGAGCGCGCGCCGCAGCTGCGGGATGGTGCCGTCGAACGTGTGGAGCGTCAGGCCCGCGGTCGTGCCGTCCGCGAGCGTCAGCCGGGCGTCGTCGACGCCTTTCAGGGAATCGACCGGCACGAGCCGGACGCCGTAAACCAACGTGTACTTCGCCATAAGGAGATTGTAGGTCGGGTCAGCCGGGGCCGTCGGAATCAGGCGATCAGATCCTTCGCGGCCGCGATGGCCTCGTCCAGGTTGGCGACGGCGCCGTCCATCTGGCGCTCGTACACCGCCTTGAGGATTTCGCCGACGCGCGGCCCCGGCTTCAGGCCGAGCGCGAGGAGGTGACGGCCGAGCAGAATCGGCGCGGGAGGGCGGCGTTCGACCCCGAGCTGCCGCGCGCGCTCGACGAACCACTCCATGGCGGAACAGTCGAAGCGTCCCGGCTTGCGGCCCTCGCAATCCGACTTCGCGACGCGCGCCAGCAGCTCGAGGTCCACCTTCTGCGCGAGCCGGCGGAACGCGCCGTCGCCCACTTCGTCGCGCACCTTGTGCCACGAGCCGGGCTTCAGGTGCTGCGCGGTGATCCCGAGCACCTGCCTGCGCACGTCGTAGCCGTCGAACGAGTGGACGTTGAGCCGATCGAGAAACGCCGACGCCGGCGCGACGCCCTGCTCCTCGTGATCCATCGAGCGAATCCGCCCGTCGACGAACGCCGTCGTCGCCGGCTTGCCGAGATCGTGGCAGACGGCGCCGAGCATCACGGCGAGCTGCTCGGGCCGCGACAGCCCGTCGAGACGCGTCCGCGCCTGATCGATCACCTGCAGGGTATGGACCCAGACGTCGCCTTCGGGGTGCCACTCGAACTCCTGTTCGCAGCCGACGAGCGCGTGCAGCTCGGGCCAGAGGCGTTCGACGACGCCGAGCTCGCGCGCGAGCGCGAAGCCGATCGACGGCCGCGGCGCGAACAGCAGCTTCTCGAACTCGCCCCACACGCGTTCGGCCGGCAGGTCGTCGAGCGGAATGACCCGACACAGCGCCTTCGCGCCCTCGTCGAGCGCGAACTCGAGCCGCGCCGCGAACTGGATCGCGCGCAGCACGCGCAGGCTGTCGTCCGCGAACGTCGCCGGGTCGACGACACGCAGGAGGCGCCGTGCGATGTCGGCGCGGCCGTCGAACGGATCGAGGTATTCGCCGGCAAGCGGATCCCACGAGATGGCGTTGACCGTGAAATCGCGCCGGCGCGCCGCCTCGGCGATCGACATGCCGGGGTCGCCGACGACGAGAAATCCCCGGTGGCCGCGGCCGGCCTTCGAGTCGCGGCGCGGCAGCGACACGTCGATCGCGCCGAGCTTGTACACCTGGAAGCTCTCGCCGACGGCCTCCACCTTGCCGAACGCGTCGAGCAGCTGCCGGACGCGCTCGGAGGACAGCCGGAACACCTCGAGGTCGATGTCGGTGGTGTCGCGGCCCATCAACCGGTCGCGGACCCAGCCGCCGACGATGAGCGCGCGCCCGCCGGCGTCGCGGACGGCGCGCGCGATGGCGGTCGCGCGGTCGAGGGGCGAGGACGACGGCTCCATCAGCGTACGGGTTTGCGGCCGAAGCGCTTCACGATACGGTCGCAGATTCCGGGAGCCAGCGCATTCAGCCAGACGAGCGCGCGCGAGTTGCGGTGCGGGTAGATCTCCGCGACCGGGCGAGCGATCGCCCGCGCGATCGCGTCGGCGACGACCGTCGCGTCCTGGCGCGGCCCGAAGGCGCGCGTGACCGCGGTGCCGGTCTCGCGCGACATCACGTCGAAGAACTCCGTGTCGGTCGACACCGGATAGACGACGCTCACGTGGATCGGCGAGCCGGCGACTTCGGCGCGCAGGCACTCGGCCATGCCCACTTGCGCGAACTTCGTCGCGGCGTACGCGCTCATGTACGGGACGCCGCGCTTGCCGACGATCGACGAGACGACGATGAGGTGCCCGGCGCCCTGCCGTCGGAAGACAGCGAGCGCGGAGCGCGCGGCGTAGAAGGTGCCCATGTAGTTGACGTCGATCAGCTTCCGCATCTGCTCCGGCGTCACGTCGTCGATCGCGCCGGCGACGCCGAACCCCGCGTTGCACATCATGACGTCGAGCCGGCCGAACTGCGCGACCGTCTCGTCGACGAACCGCGCCATGTCGGCTTCGCTGGTGACGTCGGCGATCACGGCAAGGGCCTGGCCGCCGGCCGCGCTGATCGCGGCGGCGGCGGCGTCGAGCGGCTCGCGGCGGCGCGCGCAGATCGCGATCGCCGCGCCGTCGCGCGCGAGCCTGATCGCGGTCGCGCGGCCGATGCCGGCCGACGCGCCGGTGATGGCGATCACCCGGTGCACGGCTCTCAGTTTACCGTCGACCGACGGGCTGTCGACGCGGTGGGCGGTCGACGCTAGACTGTCGATTGCGTATGGATCCCGCCATTCGCCTGCTTCGCGAGCTGGTCGCGATCAACTCGATCAACCCGACGCTCGTGCCCGGCGCGCCGGGCGAAGAGGCGGTCGCGGAGGCGATTGCCGCCGAGATGCGCCGCATCGGACTCGACGTCGCCATCGACGTCGTGAGGCCGGGCCGGCCGAACGTGATCGGCGTGCTCGAAAGCCGGCGTCCCGGCCGCGCGCTGATGCTGTGCGGGCACACCGACACGGTCGGCGTCACCGGGATGACCGATCCGTTTTCGCCGGTCGAGCGCGACGGACGGCTGTACGGGCGCGGCGCGCAGGACATGAAGGGCGGCGTCGCCGCGATGATCGACGCGGCGCGCGTCGTCGCCGAACGCGGACTCGCGGCCGGCAGACTGATCGTCGCGGCGATCGTCGACGAAGAACATTCGAGCGTCGGCGCCGACGCCCTGGTGGCGAAATGGAGCGCCGACGCCGCCGTGGTCACCGAGCCGACCGACCTCGCCATTGCGATCGGCCACAAGGGCTTCGAGTGGATCGAGATCGAAGTGCTCGGACGCGCGGCGCACGGCAGCCGGCCGGCCGACGGCCAGGACGCCATCCTGCGTCTGGGCCGCGTGCTCGCCGAGCTGGAAGCGCTCGATCGCGCGCTGCAGGCGCGGCCGCCGCACCCGCTCGTCGGCACGGGATCGCTGCACGCGTCGTTCATCGAAGGCGGACGCGAATTGAGCAGCTACCCCGACCGCGCGTCGCTGCAGATGGAGCGGCGGACGCTTCCCGACGAATCGCAGCAGCGGGTGCTCGACGATGTGCGTGGAATTCTCGAGCGGCTGGCGACGCAGGATCCAACATTCCGTGCAACCGCCCGCTCGATGTTTGGACGGCCGGCGTATGAAATCGCGGCCGACCACGACCTCCCGGCGACGCTCTCCGCGTCGCTCGTGTCGCTCGGCGCCGAGCCGCGGCTGACGGGCGCGAGCTTCTGGGCGGACAGCGCCGTCCTCGGGCACGCGGGTATCCCGTCGGTCCTGTTCGGGCCGGGCGGAGCGGGGCTGCATTCGAGCGAAGAGTACGTGAACGTGTCCGACGTGCTGCTGTGCCGCGATGCGCTCGTCGATCTGGCGGGGCGGTTCTGCGGAACGCCGCGCCCGGGGCGCTGAAGTGGCCGAGAGCCCGCTGACGCGCAGACAGCGTGCGTCCGCGCGTGCGTGCTCCGCGGCTGCTTCGTCCCCGGCGCGTTTATGCTCGATTCATTCGCCGGCTGTCCGGATCGACTACGCGATCCGCCGCGCACTGACGAGCTTCGGACGCACGATCGCGTGCCGCCGCGCGTCGCCGCGCACGGTGACGGTGGGCGGCGCTTCCGTCAGCTCCCAGCCGCTGGTTTCGTGACCGCAGGAAACGCACCGCAAGAACATCCGCTCCTGCTCGAACTGCAGCATCGTGTCGTGGCCGTGCAGGCCGCACACCATCTGACGCAGCTTCTCCGCCACCCGCGCCATCACTCCCGTGTCGGCGTGAACCGGAATCGCATTGGCCGCGTGCAAACCCTCGGTGGTGACCATCTCTCGTGCTCCTCCCGCCATCACGGCTCCCATAAGCAAAGACGCCGTGGGCGCTCCCTGCGGTTCAGGTGAGTTCAAGACACGTGCCGTGCTGAGCCTTTTGCGTGTAAGTCGCAGGGCTGCGAGGAGTTCGTCGGGAAGCGCGCGCAGCAGAGTTTCGGAAAAGTGTGTCCGGTGGGGCAACAGTGGAAACGGGCTACCCAGCCGTTTCCCCGACGATGCCGCGCAGGACGAACGCGACGTTGGCGGGACGTTCGCCGAGGCGCCGCATGAAGTACGGAAACCATTCGCGGCCGAAGGGAATATAGACGCGGACGCGGTAGCCGTCGCGGACCAGCAGCTGCTGGAGGTCGCGGCGGACGCCGTACAACATTTGAAATTCGAAGCGGTCTCGCCCGACGCCATGCTCGTCCGCGTATCTACGCGTCAGGTCGATCAATTTCGGGTCGTGCGTCGCAATGGCCGGATAGTGGCCGCTCACGAGCAGCATCTGCAGCTCTCGCGCGTACGCGGCGTCGACGTCCGCCTTCCGGGCGTACGCCACGGTGGCGGGCTCCTTGTACGCGCCCTTCACCAGGCGGACCCGCGCGCCGAGCGCGTTCAGCCTGCCGAGATCCTGCTCGGTGCGGTACAGCGCCGACTGGACCACGACGCCGATCTGGCGGTGCCCCTGCTGCCACAGCGTCTCGAAGATCTCGAGCGTCACCTCGGTGTACGGCGAGTTCTCCATGTCGATGCGGACGAAGAAGCCGGCCGGTTCGGCGCGTTCGAGAATCTTCCGCAGGTTGTCGACGGCGCTCGCCTTGTCGACGTCGAGGCCGAGCTGCGTGAGCTTCAGCGAGACGTTGCGTTCGATGCCGGACGCGACGATGGTGTCGATGACGCGCAGGTAGGCGCGCGTCGCCGCATCGGCTTCGTCGAGGTTCGTGACGCTCTCGCCGAGCAGGTCGAGCGTCACGAGCAGCCCGCGCGACTGCGCGAGCGTCGCCGCCTCGATCGCTTCCTCGATCGTCTCGCCGGCGACGAAGCGCCGGGCGAAGCTGGTCGGCTTCCGCATGCCGTAGCGCGACGCGAGGCGCTTGAGCAGACGGCTGCGCGCCAGCGTGTGGAAGAATGCCTTGGACGCCGCGTCGAGCATTCAGTGCGTGCGACCGGTGGTGACGAGCAGGTGCTCGATCGTTCGCGCGTAATAGCGGAGGACCGTCCGTTCGCGGACGCGGAACCGGCCGCGCTCGCTGACGACGACGCCCCGCGTTTCCAGCGGCTCGGCCGCTTCCTCGATCGCCTGGCGGCCGCTGTCGACGCCCAGGTTCGCGTGGCGCGCGGCGAGCTCGTCGATGAGGTGATCGATCCGCGACTCGAGATCGCGGCGCGTGATCGACGGCCGCATGGCCGCGGCGAACACCGCGGTCGGCAGCACCTTGTAGAGCGCGCCGATGCGGCCGCGCACCACTCGGGCCAGTTCCAGCACCTCGGTGCGCGACTGGCCGGTGCGATCGCCGACGAACAGCGGCGCGCCGAACGTGACGAACGCGCGCGAGCGGTAACCGACGGCGTAGCGCACCATCTCGGCGAGCTCGCGCGTGAACGGCCGCTGCCGCTTCTTCACCTGCTGGTGCGCCAGGATGTGATCCTCGAGCACGAGATCGTACGCGATGGCGACCGGCACGATCGTCAGGTTGGAGCAGCCGGCGCTCATCGCCGCCTGCAGCAGCCCGGTCTTCGCCGCCTTCAGCTCGCCGCTGTAGCTGCGGCCGCCCTCGGGATAGAAGAAGAGATCGTGCTTCTTCAGCATCTCGGCGACGTACGCCTTCAGCGTGATCAGGTAGGCCGGGTCCTTCGTGTTGCGGCGGATGGGAATCGCGCCGGTGACGTGCTTGTGCAGCAGCCCGAGCGGCCCGCCGAACAGGTTGATCCCCGCGGCGATGAGCGGCGGGCGGATGCCGTTGTCGTCGAGGACGAGCGGTTCGACCAGGTAGTCGGTGTGGCTCTTGTGGTTCGACGCGTACACGACGCGGTTCGACCGCACCGCCTCCTCGGCGAAGTGCAGCTGCTCGTGCTTGCGCTCGATTTTTCGAAGGATCGGATAAAGAGGATGCTGCAGCGCCCGGTAAATCGGGTAGCGCTGCGTCGTCCTCAGTTCGTCGAGGTAGGCGTTGACCTTCTCGCGGGCCTGCGCGCCGCTGTCGCCGTAATCACCCCGGAGGTATTTGAGAACTTCTTCGCGGGCGAGTACGGCTTGAGAGATCTCGTCGTGCATGAGCCGTCACCGCGACTATAACGCCTTACACACCGCATCCGCAAACGCCAGCGTCGACGCGTCGCCGCCAAGATCGCGCGTGCGGATCCGGCGCGCGCCGAGCACCTCGCCGAGCGCGCGCATGATCCGCTCCGCGGCGGGGCCTTCGTCGACGTGCTGCAGCATCAGGACGGCGGACAGGAGCAGGGCGGTCGGATTCGCGATCTGCTTGCCGGCGATGTCGGGCGCGCTGCCGTGCACGGCCTCGAAGACGCCGATCTCCGTCCCGAGGTTCGCGGCGCCCACGACGCCGAGGCCGCCGACCAGGCCGGCGCAGAGATCCGACACGATGTCGCCGTACAGGTTCGGCAGGAGCAGCACGTCGAACTGGCCGGGATTGACGACGAGGTGCATGCACGCGGCGTCGACGATCCGCTCGTCGTAGCTGATGTCGGGGAAGTCGCGCGCGACGCGCCGGGTGCACTCGAGGAACAACCCGTCGCTCAGCTTCATGATGTTCGCCTTGTGGATCGCCGTGACGCGTTTGCGTCGATGGCGGCGCGCGTGGGCGAACGCGAACTCGGCGATCCGCGTCGAGGCGCGATCGGTGATGATCTTCAGGCTCTCGACGACGCCGGGGACGACCTGGTGCTCGAGGCCGGCGTACAGATCCTCGGTGTTCTCGCGCACGATCACCAGGTCCACGCCGTCGAACCGCGCGTCGACGCCCGGCAGGTTCCAGACCGGCCGCAGGTTCGCGTACAGATCCAGCGCCTTGCGGAGGCCGACGTTCACGCTCGTGAACCCTTCGCCGATCGGCGTCGTGACCGGCCCCTTGAGCGCGACCTTGTTGCGCCGGACCGAGTCGATCAACGCGATCGGCAGCGACTGCCCCGTGCGTTCGACCGCCAGCACGCCGGCGTCGTGGTGCTCCCAGTCGACCGACACGCCCGACGCGTTGACGATGCGGACGACGGCTTCGGTGACCTCGGGCCCGATGCCGTCACCGGGGATCAGCGTAATCGTGTGCTTCATTCGTAGACGTACCAGAAGAGGAGAACGGCGGCGAACGCGAGGTTCGCCGACACCGCGAGCGAGGCCGGCACCTGCGCCACCCACGCGAGCAGCGTGAGCACGAGCATCGACAGCACGATCCCCGCGCGGATGAAGAAGGCGCGCGGCGGCGGGCCGACGAACTTGATGACCACCAGGCTGACGAGGACGACCGCGCCGCACGCCAGCGAAAAGGACGGCGCGCGCAGCGCGTCGCCGAACTGCAGGGCCAGCATGCCGGAGAGCCACACGACCAGTGCAGCCAGCGCGGCATACCTGACGACGACCATCCCACTATTATTGCAGCAAGGCAGGACCGCAGATTTGCCGAACGTCGCCATCGACGCGCTGACCGCCCACGTCGCCGCCGACGTCGCCGCGAGCGACGCCGTCGAACCGGTGGCGGTCCGCTTCCTCCTGTCGCAGTACATCGCGACCGCGCGCGACGATCTGTCTGCGATTGTCGGCGCCGCGCTCGGCCGGGCGCTGCAACAATCCGAGACGATCGCCACCGCGGCGCCCGCCGAGTGGCTGCTGCTCTATGCCGACGCGTGCACCTGGTCCGACGACGCGCGGCTGCGCGCGGCGGCGGCGCGCCTGCTGACCGCCGGCGGCGGGCACGAGGCGGACGGGATCGAAGCGATGCTCCGCGGCGCGTCGGCGCTCGGCGACGGCGCACGGCTGGCGTCGTCGGTCGACGACCTCGAGCGCCTGATCGCGCGCGCGTACGAGCCGGGCGACGGCGTGGCGTCGGCCGATCCGTTCGTGGTGGCGTCGGCTTTGCTCACCGGATTCGATATCACCGGCCGCCTGCCGTACGCGATGCTGGCCGAAGAGCTGGTGCAGACGTCGCAGCGTCGCGGCGAACGGCACAGCGATATCGAGTCGGCCTGCCGCGCGGCCCACGTGCTCTGCCGCCTGGCCGCGCTCCATGCCGACGAGGACTATCTGCACGCGGCGGTGATCGCGCGCGGCGCCGACTACCGGGGCGACGGCGCGCGGCTGCTCGACGCGTACGCGCCGCACGCGCTCGAGACGCCGCGCATCGCCGCGCGGTACGGCTTCGCGCTCGCTCATTTGCTCGCTCTGCACTAGAATCGGCTCTCGTTATGGATCGCGCGATTCTGCTTCCTGCCCTCAAGAACGTTGCCACGCGGCTCCGCATCGACTCGGTTCGGTCGACGTCGGAAGCGGGCAGCGGGCATCCGACGAGCTGCTGTTCGATGGCGGATCTGACCGCCGCGCTGTTCTTCGCGGAGATGCGGTTCGACCCGAAGGATCCGCACAACACCGACGCCGATCGCTTCGTGCTGTCGAAAGGACACGCGGCGCCGATCCTGTACGCCGCGTGGGCCGAAGCGGGCGCGTTCCCGCGCGAAGAGCTGCTGCAGCTGCGCACGATCGGGTCCGATCTCGAAGGGCACCCGACGCCGCGCCTGCCCTTCGTCGACGTCGCGACCGGGTCGCTCGGCCAGGGCATCTGCGCCGCGATCGGAAGCGCGCTGAACGCGCGGCGGATCAAGTCGCCGTACCGCACCTACGTGCTGCTCGGCGACGGCGAGAGCGCCGAGGGCTCGGTGTGGGAGGCCGCCGACGTGGCGGCGATCGACGGGCTCGACAACCTGTGCGGCATCACCGACGTCAACGCGCTCGGCCAGAGCCGCCCGACGATGTGGCAGCACGACATGGAGCAGTTCGCGCGCCGCTGGCGCGCGTTCGGCTGGCACGCCATCGTCATCGACGGGCACGACATGAACGCCATCCTCGACGCCTTGGCCGAAGCGCGCGCGACGACGGGGCAGCCGACGATGATCCTGGCGCGCACGATCAAGGGCAAGGGCGTCTCGTTCGTCGAAGGCAAGGACGGGTGGCACGGCAAGGCGTTCAAGAAGGGCGAGGAGATGGACCGCGCGATCGCCGAGCTCGAGCGCCAGTTCGTGCCGGTGCCCGCCGACGGCCCGGCCGCGAACCTCGCGGCGCACATCCCGAAGCCGTCGCCGCGTCCCCACGCCGTCGAGAGCGCGAAGCCGATGGCGCCGCCGGCATACGCGCTCGGCGATCACGTCGCGACGCGCGAGGCGTACGGCGCGGCGCTCGCCAAGCTCGGCGACGCCGATCCGCGCATCGTCGCGCTGGACGCCGACGTGAAGAACTCGACCTTCAGCGACAAGTTCGAGAAGGCGCACCCCGACCGGTTCTACGAGAACTTCATCGCCGAGCAGGTGATGGTCGGATCGGCGATGGGCCTCGCCGCGCGCGGCGCCATTCCGTTCCCGTCCTCGTTCGCGTGTTTCCTGACGCGCGCCGCCGACTTCGTCCGCATGGCCGCGATCAGCAACGTCAACGTGAAGTTCGCCGGTTCGCACGCGGGCGTCTCGATCGGCGAGGACGGGCCCTCGCAGATGGCGCTCGAGGACCTCGCGATGTTCCGCGCCGAGCCGAACTACGCGGTGGTGTATCCGTGCGACGCGGTGAGCACCGAGCGGCTGATGGCGGAGATCGCGTACCGCCCCGGCCCGGCGTACATGCGCACGAGCCGGCCGAAGACGCCGGTCATCTACGGCAACGACGAAACGTTTCCGCTCGGCGGGCTGAAGGTGCTGCGCCAGAGCGCCGACGACGTCGCGACGGTGATCGGCGCAGGGGTGACCGTGTTCGAGGCGCTGGCGGCGTACGACACGCTGCGGGCGCGCGGCATCGCGATCCGCGTCATCGATCTCTATTCGCTGTCGCCGATCGACCGCGGCGGGCTGGTCGCCGCGGCGAAGGCGACGGGCGGACGCCTGATCACGGTTGAAGATCACTATGCGGTGGGCGGGATCGGCGACGCGGTTGCCGAAGCGGTCGCCGACGCCGGGTTCGCGGTGCACCGACTGGCCGTCCGCGAGATCCCGCGCAGCGGAAAACCCGAAGAACTGCTGGATCGCTTCGGCATCTCCGCCGCGCACATCGTCGAGGCGGTGTCGGCGGTGGGCGTGCAGGTTCCGCAGCAGACGCGCTGACGACGCGCGGCGGCGGCCGGCGGGCGAGCGGCCGCCGCCGATGCCGTTACCTGCCTCCCCGACGCCCGCGCGGGCCCGACTGGACGAACTGTCTGACCTGCGCCTGCTGATCCGCGTTGAGGACCTGCATCACCTCCGCGATGACGTGGGTCTCGACCACGGCGGCGTTCGCCTCCGCCTTCGCAGCGTTCGCCGAGAGCTGCCGGATCTGGTCGTCGCTCTGGCCGCCGTTCACCTGCGCGGTCAGGAGCGTCCGGCGCGCGTCGCCGACCGCTTTCATCGCCGTCCGGATCTCGTCCCTGTGCGCGTCGGCGATCCCCTTGATCTGGGACTTCTGCACGTCGGTCAGGCCGAGCCGCTCGGCCGCGCGTCCAAGGAACATCTCCAGCATCGGCCCGCCCATGCCGGGGCCGCCCAATCCCATGCCGCGCCCATGAAACGCCGGCGGCTGTGGATTGGTATTCTGAGCAGAGACGGCGGCGACGCCGAGGCCGAGCGCGACCATCAGCGCGGCGGCGCCGAGCAGAACAGGTTTCGTGTGAATCGTCATCGTAGTGCCTCCTGTTCAAATGTGACGGGCGAGCCGTGAATGCGGCATGAACCAATGGTGAAAAAACCGTGACGCCACGCGTGCTCGTCGTCGAGGACGAACCGAACATCCGCGAACTCGTCTGCCTCCACCTCGGTCTCGAAGGCTACCAGTGCGAGCCGATCGGCGACGGCCGCCAGGCGCTGCAGCGCACGGAACAGGAGCGGTTCGATCTGCTCGTCCTCGATCTGATGCTGCCGGGGCTGGACGGCCTCGCGCTGTGCCGCGCGGTGCGGAACGGGAAGATCAACCACGACATCCCGATTCTGATGCTCACCGCGCGCCGCGACGAGAACGACAAGGTGGTCGGGCTCGAGAGCGGCGCCGACGACTACCTGACGAAGCCGTTCGGCGTGCGCGAGCTCGTCGCGCGGGCGCGCGCGCTGCTGCGGCGGCCGCGGCAGGCGCCCGCCGCCGCGACGCTCGACGAACTGGGGCCGCCGATCACCGTCCACGGGCTGGCGATCGATCCCGCGCGCCGGCGCGTGCGCGGCGGCGACGGCGACATCGAGCTGACCGACCAGGAATTCCGCCTGCTGCATCTGCTGGCCACGCATCCCGGCATCGTCTTCAGCCGCGAGGCGCTGCTCGCGAAGATCTGGCGGGGCGACACGTTCGTCACCGTGCGCAGCGTCGACACGCTCGTCAAGCGCCTGCGCCGCCGTATCGAGCCGGATCCGGCGAACCCGCGATATCTGCTGACCGTGTGGGGCGTCGGCTACAAATTCGCCGACGTGTGATCGCGCACCGGGCGTCAGCCGGCGTCGGGCATCGGCGGCAGCTCGCGCTTGTGTTCGCTCGCCCGCATCAGGCGCTCGATGCGCATCGCGAGCGCCGGCGACACGCCCTGCGCGCCCTGTTCGAGATAGCGCTCGAGGTCCGCGTAGGTGAATCCCATCTCCTCTTCGTCGGTCTGCCCGAGCCAGAGACCGGCCGTCGGCGTGCGATCGATGATCGCCTGCGGCACCTTCAGGTCGCGCGCCAGCGCGCGGACGTCGCGCTTCACCAGGCGGCCGATCGGCAGCAGGTCGCACCCGCCGTCGCCGTACTTCGTGAAGTAGCCGATCGCGAGCTCCGATCGATTGCCGGTGCCGGCGACGAGATAGTTCAGCGAGTTCGCGAGGAAGTACAGCGCCGTCATCCGCAGGCGCGGCTTCATGTTGGCGATCGGCACGCGCGCGCGCAGCGGATCCGACGGCGCGGCGGCGCGCATGTCGGTCGGCAGCGATTTCACGCCGCTCTGCATCGCCGGGGCGAGCGTTTCGTAGGTGGGCGTGAGATCGATCCGCGCGACCGGCAGCGAGAACGTCTTCGCGACGAGCGCGGCGTCCGCTTCGTCCTGCGGATCGCTGTGGCACGGCAGGATCGCGGCGAGGACGTGGGCCGGCGCCGCGAGCTGCGCGAGCCGGGCGACGACAGCCGAATCGATGCCGCCGGAGAGCCCGACGACGAAGCCGCGCGCACCCGCGGCGCTCAACTGGCGCCGCATCCAGGCGGCGAGGCGTTCAGGCTGCGACATGGCGCCGGATTCTATCGCGGAGGCGCACCGCGTCGCGCGGCGCGTGCCCGCCCGTGTCGTTGTTGAAGTACGCGTAGACGGCGCGGCCGTCCGCGGCGCACGCGCCGAGCCACCGCGCCCACTCGTCGAGCGCCGCGTCGCCGTAGCTGCCGCTGTACTTCTGTGTGCCGTGAAAGCGCGCGTAGACGAACGGCCCGACCAGCCGCCGGCCCGACGCCGAACCCTGCATGTCGTGCAGGCAGAGCGCGACGCCGTGGCGATCGAGCAGCGCGAGCGCCTCGGGCGCGTACCAGCTCGGATCGCGGAATTCGATCGCGTGACGCCGGCGTTTCGGCAGCGCCGCGAGGAACGCCTCGAGCCGCTCGAGGTTGAGCGGCCACCGCGGCGGCAGTTGATACAGCACCGGACCGAAGGCATGGGCGAGCCGTCGCGCGCGCGTGAAGAACAGCTGCAGCGGATCGCGCGGATCCTTCAGCTTCTTCATGTGCGTGAGATAGCGGCTCGCTTTGACGGCGTACAGGAACCCGCGGGGCGCCCGCCGCCCCCAGGCGGCGAATGTCGACGCCTCGGGGAGCCGATAAAACGTGTTGTTGATTTCGACCGTATCGAAGCGCTCCGCGTAATACTCGAGCCATCGCGATTGCGGGAGCTCGGCCGGATAGAAATCGCCTCGCCAGTGCTGATACTGCCAGCCCGAACAGCCGATACGTATGTTAGGATTGGTGTGCATTTCCGCGTCGAGCGGAGATCCCACTCACAACTAAACCCGTTGTCCTCAGGAGTGTTCCGTGTCTCCTCGCACGTGGTCTCGCCGACGTCTGATCCTCACCGCAGCCAGCGCTTTTGCCGTGATCGCTCTCATCGTCGTGCTCGTCGTGCGCGGACGCAACGGCGCCGTGGTGACGGACGTGCCGTTTTCGGACCTGCTGAGTCATCTCGAGCGCGGTGCGGTCACGACGGTCGTGGTCACCGGGGATACGCTCGAGTTCAAGCTCGCCGGCGGCCAGACGCTGCGGACCGTGACGCCTCCCAACTACATCACCGCCAATGCGGCCTTCGTGCCGGAGCTCGCAAAACGGCACGTCCGTATCGACGTCAAGACCGCCAACGAGCAGTCGGCGTTCAGTTACGGCGCGCTGCTCCTGGGCATCGGGTTCGTCGCGCTGCTGGGCTTCACGCTGTACCGCGTGACCACCGGCCGCATCCCGGCGCTCGAAAGCAAGACGCGTGAAGCCGATCCCGAAACCGCCGCGGTGACCTTTGCCGACGTCGCGGGCGTCGACGAAGCGAAAGAGGAAGTCAAGGAGATCGTCGACTTCCTGCGCGAGCCGGAGCGGTTCTCGGCGATCGGCGGCAGGATTCCGAAAGGCGTGCTCCTCGTGGGACCGCCCGGAACCGGCAAGACGCTGCTGGCGCGCTCGATTGCGGGCGAGGCGAAGGTGCCGTTCCTCTTCGCCAGCGGGTCGGACTTCGTCGAGATGTACGCCGGCGTCGGCGCCTCGCGCATCCGCAAACTGTTCCGCGACGCGCGCCGCCATCCGGCGAGCATCGTGTTCATCGACGAGCTCGACGCCGTCGGCCGCAGCCGCGGCGGCAACTCGCTGTCGCACGAGGAGCGGGAGCAGACGCTCAACCAGCTGCTCGTGGAGATGGACGGCTTCTCGCCGAACCAGGGGATCGTCGTCATCGCCGCCACGAACCGGCCGGACATCCTCGACCCGGCGCTGCTGCGCCCCGGGCGCTTCGATCGCCAGGTGACCGTCGGTGCGCCGGACCTCAAGGGGCGCGAGCAGATCCTGAAGATCCACTCGAAGAAGGTGCCGCTGTCGGCCGACATCGACCTGCACCAGATTGCGCGCGGCACGCCCGGCTTCTCGGGCGCCGATCTCGCGAACCTGATCAACGAAGCCGCGCTGTTCGCGGTCCGCAGCGGGCGTCAGATCGTGACGAACGCGGATCTCGACCAGGCGCGCGACAAGGTGCTGATGGGCGTCGAGCGCAAGTCGCTGACGATGAGCGAAGACGAACGCGTCACGTGCGCCTACCACGAGTCGGGCCACGCGGTGGTCGCCGCGCTCCTGCCGAATGCCGATCCGCTCCACAAGGTGACGATCATTCCGCGCGGCCGCGCGCTCGGCGTGACGATGCAGCTGCCGGAGGGCGACCGGCACACGCACTCGCGCGAGTACCTCGAGGCGCAGATCGCGATCCTGATGGGCGGCCGCATCGCCGAAGAGATCTTCCTGAGGCAGATGACGAGCGGCGCCGGCAACGACATCGAGCGCGCGACCGAGATCGCGCGGCGCATGGTGTGCGAGTTCGGCATGTCGGCGCTGGGGCCGCTGGCGTACCGCACCCCGGGAAACCCGTGGGAAACCGACCGCGGCGCCGGCATCAGCGAAGCGACGGCGCAGCGCGTGGACGAGGAAGTTCGCGAGCTCGTGATGCGCGGCTACGAGACGGCGCGGCAGGTGATCGCGAAGAACCGCGCGGCCGTGCGCGCGATGGCCGAACAGCTGCTCGAGGTGGAGTCGCTCGACGCCGACGGCATCCGCACCATCATCGCGGCCGCGGCGTAGCGGCGCCCCGCCTACATCAGCGCCTCCGCGGCCGGCGACTCGGGCCACATCGGTTCCGGCCGCGCGACATACCCCGCGTGCGCCAGCGTCGCCTGGAACAGCGCCGTCTCCGACGCCCAGAACAGCAGCTTCATGCCGATCTGCACCGCAGCGGCCACGGCCGTGGCGACGACGGCGGACCACGCCGGGTCGCGCCCCTGCGCCGTCACCATCAGGTGGACGGCGCCGACGACGATCCGGAAGAGCGCGTAGGTCATCGCGAACAGCGCCGCGGCCGAGAGGAGATGGCGGCGCAGGAAACCGATCGCGGCGCCGATGGCCCCGATCGCGCTCCGCCGATCCTCGACGACCATGCGCACCTTCGCGTAGTCGACGATCACGCTGACGAGCGCGATCGCGGCGCCGGCCGCCGTCGCGTCGGGAACGAGGGTGACGAGCGCCGCGTACACGACGGCCTGCGCGATCGCGAGGCGAAGGAAGCGGAAGAAGAACACGCCTGCGGCCGCGAAGAAGCCGGGGGTGCGGACGGCGCGGTCGCGCGCGTAGCGGTCGAGGACGCCGCCGGCGACGAACAGCCAGGCGACGATCGACGTGCACGCCAGGGCGGCGGCGTCGCGCGGCGCGCCGTGGAGCGCGATCGCCGCCGCGGCGTCGGTCGGCTGCGCGACCAGATCCTGCAGCCAGGCGGCGGCGGACGGGACGTCGGCGGCCGCCTGCGTCAGCGCCACCTGCACCGCCGCCGCCAGTGTCAGACACCAGAGGCCGAACAGGACGGCCGGCGCGCGCTGCACGCGACGCACGCCGTCGCGCAAGGCGGCCCACGCGTCTGACATATAATCCGAAAGCTTATGCCAGATATTCGCGTAATGCACTTCGGCCTCGGACCGATCGGCGCCGCGATCGTCAAGCAGATCGCCGCGCGGCCGGGATTCAAGATCGTCGGCGCGATCGACATCGATCCGGCCAAAGTGGATCGCGATCTCGGCGACGTCGTCGGCCTGCCGCGCCGGTTGAACGTGAAGGTGTCGGGCGACGCCGCGAAGGCGCTGAAGAAAGCTCAGCCCGACGTCGTCGTCCTCTGCACGAGCTCGTCGATCAAGAAGGTGATGCCGCAGATCGAGACGATCCTGAAATCGAAGACGGCGATCGTGTCGACCACCGAGGAGCTCTCGTATCCGGGCTACACGCACATCCGGCAGGCGCGCGCGGTCCACGCGATGGCGAAGAAGGCGAGAGTCGCCGTGCTCGGCACCGGCGTCAACCCCGGCTTCGCGATGGACGCGCTGCCGATCGCGCTCACGGCGGTGTGCGAGCGCGTCGATCGCGTCCTCGTCAATCGCGTCCAGGACGCCCGAATCCGCCGGCTGCCGTTCCAGCAGAAGATCGGCGCCGGCCTCACCACCGAGCAGTTCCAGAAGAAGGTGGACGACGGCAGCGTGCGCCACGTCGGGCTGACCGAGTCGATCGCGATGATCGCGGACGCGCTCGGCTGGACGCTCGATCGGATCAGCGACGAGATTCAGCCGAAGCTCGCATCGGTGACGATCTCGAGCGAGTTCCTCGCGGTCGATCCCGGATACGTCTGCGGCATCATCCAGGACGGCATCGGGTACCGAAAAGGCGAGCCGGTGATCAAGCTGCACATGGAGGCGTACCTCGGATCGCCCGAGACGTACGACTCGGTGGAGATCGAGGGATCGCCCAGCCTGTCGATGAAGCTGGCGGGCGGCATCCACGGCGACGTCGCGACCGCGTCGATCGTCGTCAATTCGATTCCGAAGGTGCTCGCCGCCGCGCCGGGCCTGCACACGATGCGCGATCTGGCGCTGCCGTCGTTCTTCCCGGGACGCTGACGCGGTCCCCGCAGGCGGCGTCACGCCGCGCCGCCAGCCGACCCTCCCGAACGGCTCCGCGGGCCGTCGGCCGGCCCTTCCAGAAGATCATCTAGTGGAGTAGGATCGGCCGCGATGCCGAAGCGCGGAAACCGGCCCATTCAGGGCGAGATGCTCCAGGGGACGCTCGACCTGTTGATCCTGCGGACGCTCGCCGCGGCGCCGGCGCACGGCCACACGATCGCGCACGTCATCGAGCGCCAGTCGGACGAGGTGCTGCAGGTGGAGCACGGGTCGCTCTATCCGGCGCTGCACCGGCTCGAGGACAGGCGCTGGATCGCGTCGTTCTGGGGCACGTCCGAGAACAACCGCCGCGCGCGCTACTACCGCCTGACGCCCGCCGGCCGGCGCCAGCTGGCCGAACAGACGACGCGCTGGGAGGCGATCGTGCGGGCGATCAACCGCGTGCTGAGACCGGCGTGAGCATCGGCCGGTTCTTCCGCCGTAAGCGCTGGGACGAGGAGCGCGCGCGCGAGCTCGAGTCGTATCTGGCGATCGAGACCGACGAGAACGTCGAGCGCGGCATGGCGCCCGACGAGGCGCGCGCCGCCGCGCTCCGCACGCTGGGCAACCGCACGCTCGTCCGCGAGGAGATCTACCGCATGAACACCCTGGGCTGGATCGACGCCGTCTGGAGCGATCTGCGCTACGGCGTGCGGCTGTTGCGCCGCAACCCGGGCTTCGCGGCCGTCGCGATCCTGTCGCTGGCGCTCGGCGTCGGCGCGAATGCCGCCATCTTCGAGCTGCTGAACGCGCTGCGCATCCGAACGCTGCCGGTCTCGCACCCCGAGCAGCTTGCGGACATCCGAATCGAAGGCGACGACGATCGCTCGGGCGGGTTCGACGGACGTCATCCCAACCTCACCAATCCGCTGTGGGAGAAGCTGCGCGACCGGCAGGAAGCGTTCTCGAGCCTGTTCGCCTGGGGGACGCCGAACTTCGAGCTCAGCTCCGGCGGCATCAGCCGGACCGCCGCGGGCCTGTGGGTCAGCGGCGATTTCTTCAGGACGCTCGACGTGCGCCCGCTCATCGGACGCCTGCTCGCCGCGCCCGACGATCGGCGCGGATGCGCGGCGCCGCCGGCGGTCATCAGCTACGGCTTCTGGCAGCAGGAATACGGCGGCAGCCCCTCGGTGCTCGGCCGCTCGCTCATGCTCGACGGCCACGCCTACGACATCGTCGGCGTCACCCCGCGCGAGTTCTTCGGCGTGGAGGTCGGACGCGCCTTCGACGTGGTCGTGCCGCTCTGCGCCGAGCCGTTTTCGCGCCGGCAGAGCAGCCTCGACACGAAGAGCAACTGGTTTCTTGCGGTGATCGGACGGCTTCGGCCGGGATGGTCGCTGGCGCGGGCGACCGCCCACCTCGAAGCGATCTCGCCCGGGCTGTTCCGCGACACGCTGCCGAACTATCGACCCGAAGACGAGAAGGCCTACTTGGCGTTCCGCTTCGCCGCCTTTCCGGCGGCCACAGGTGTGTCCGACGTGCGGTCGTCATACGAAACGCCGCTGTGGCTGCTGCTCGCCACGGCGGCGCTCGTGCTGCTCATCGCGTGCGCGAACCTGGCGAACCTGATGCTCGCGCGCGCCACCGCGCGCGAGCGAGAAGTGGCGGTCCGCCTCGCCCTCGGCGCGTCGCGCGGCCGCATCGTCCGCCAGATGGCCGCGGAGAGCGCGTTGATCGCGATCGCCGGCGGGGCGGCGGGCGGCGTTCTCGCCCAGTGGCTGTCGGGCGTGCTGGTGGCCTCGCTCACGACCGAACGCGATCGCGTGTTCGTCGCCGTCGCGCACGACTGGCGCGTGTTCGCGTTCGTGGCGCTGGCCGCGTCGGTCGCGTGCCTGATCGTCGGCGTGGTGCCGGCGATCCGCGCGACGCGCCTGAACGCCGCCGCGGCGATCAAGGCTGGCGGCCGCGGTTCGACCGACACGCACGAGCGCTTCGGGTTGCGGCGCGTGCTGGTCGTCGCACAGGTGGCACTGTCGCTGGTGCTGGTCGTCGCCGCGCTGCTGTTCGTGCGCACGTTCCGCAACCTGGTCACGCTCGATGCCGGCTTTCGACGCGATCACCTGCTCGTGGCCGACGTCGACGTGCGGCATGCCGGCGTGCCGGCGGACCGCCTGCCCGCCCTCTACGACGATCTGCTCGCGCGCGCGCAGAGCGTACCGGGCGTCGACGGCGCGGCGCAGGTTCGGAACGTGCCGATCGGCGGATCGTTCTCCAACCGCGAGATCCTCGTCGAGGGCGTGAAGCAGAAGACGCCGACGAACTTCAACTCGGTGAGCGACCGTTACTTCGACACGATGGGGATTGCGCTGCTCGCGGGGCGCCGCTTCGATCGGCGCGACGCCGCGAATGCGCCGAAGGTGGCCATCGTCTCGGAATCGTTCGCGCGCGTGTACTTCGGCGGCGCGAACCCGATCGGCCGGACGTTCCAGATCGACGAGGCGCCGGGCCGGCCGCGGCCGCCGTACACCATCGTGGGGGTGGTTCGCGACACGAAGTACAACGACTGGCGCGCGCCGTTCGAGCCGCTGATGTACGGACCGTGGGCGCAGGATCCGCAGCAGCCGTTGTCCGGCCTGCGCCTCGTGATCCGCTCGGTGCTGCCGCTGACGACCGTGACGAGCGCCCTCACCGCGCTCGTGCGCGAGCAGAACCCGGCGATCGTGATCGAATTTCGGACGATGGCGTCGCAAGTGCGGGATGCGCTCGTGCGCGAGCGGTTGATGGCGTCGCTATCCGGATTCTTCGGCGCGCTTGCGGCGATCATCGCGGCGATCGGGCTCTACGGCGTCATGGCGTACACGGTCGCGCGGCGCCGCAACGAGATCGGGATCCGCATGGCGCTCGGCGCCGACCGGCGGCAGGTCGTGGGCATGGTCATGCGAGAGGCCGCCACGCTGCTCGCCATCGGCGTCGCCGTGGGCGTCGCCGCGGCGCTGGGCGCCGCGCGGCTCGCCGCATCGCTCTTGTTCGGCTTGACGCCGCACGATTCCGGCGCGCTGACGGCGGCGATCGGCGTGCTGGCGGCCGTGGGCGCGATCGCCAGCTACGTGCCGGCGCGGCGCGCGTCGCGGCTCGAGCCGACCGTCGCGCTGCGCGACGAGTAACGCGCGTTGTACGATACGTGCGTGCAGGTGATCGCGAAGTGCCCGACGTGCGACGCGGGGCTGCCCGTCAGCGCGGCCGACGCGCCGGACGCGATCCGGTGCGGCGGCTGCGGCCGCGAGATTCCGCTCGCGTTCTCGCCCGCGTTGAGGTCGGACAGCGCCGTCGATCAGTGCCCGGTCTGTCGCGGCACCGACTTCTACATCAGGAAGGATTTCGATCCGAAGGTCGGCCTCACCGTCGTGGTCATCGGCGCACTCATCAGCGGCGCGTTCTACTGGTTCGGACGCGACCTGATCGCGTACGGCATCCTGGCCGCCGCGGTCCTCGTCGATCTCGTGGTGTACGGGCGGCTGAAGGAAGTGACGGTCTGCTACCGCTGTCACTCCGAGTTCCGCGGCCAGTACGCGCGCACGGCGCCGGCGTTCGACCTGCACACGGCCGACGTGCTGGAGCTCGAGTACGAGCGGCGGATCGGGCGCCGCTGAACCGCAGCCGCTTCGACGCGCGTGCCCCGATCCTCTCGCGTGGTTTGTCGAGCCCCTACGTGGCCGCGTCGCGATTTCCGCGTCTCACGCGGCGTGATGAGTCGCTCAGAGGAGCACGACCTCCACGACGGTGCCCTCCTCGACGACGTCCTGATCCGCGGGAATCTCGATGTAGCCGTCGGCGCGCGACAGGCTGGTGATGTCGCCGGAGCCCTTGAACGCCGGATGGGCGCCGCCGTCGCGGAGCTGCACCGTGTAGAACTGGTGGCGGCCCGTCACCGAGACGATCCGGCGCGCGAGCGGCGCGCGGACCGTTTGCGGCGCGAACCGCGGCAGCCGCGCGGTGGCGCGCAGAAACGGCACGAGCAGCACGTAGGCATTCGACAGGCACGACGTGGGGTTGCCCGGCATCCCGAAGAACGGCGTCGCGTCGACCCGCGCGAACGCCGTCGGCTTGCCGGGGCGCACGGCGATGCCGTGGAAGATCATCTCGCCGCGCGCGGCGATGGCGTCCACGATCAGATCGCGCTCGCCCACCGAGCTGCCGCCTGAGAACACGATGACGTCGGCCGCCGCGCACACCTCGAGCGCCACGACGAGCGCGTCGACCGTGTCGCCGACCGGGCGGTGAGGTTCCGCCACGCCGCCGTGCGCCGCGACGATCGCGGCGAGCGTGAAGCGGTTGACGTCGTAGATCTGCCCCGGCTCGAGCGGACGGCCGCCTTCGACGACCTCGTTGCCGGTCGAGAGGATCGCCACCCGCGGTCTGGCGTACACCTCCACGTCGACGGAGCCGATGGCGGCCAGCGCGCCGACGCGGCTCGGCGTCAGGTAGTCGCCCGCGGCCGCGACGCGATCGCCGCGCGTGATGTCGGCGCCGCGGCGGCCGATGTTCTGCCCGGCGGCCGCGCTCGCGAGCAGCGCCACGCGGTCGTCGCCGGCGATCGCCGTCTCTTCGACCATGATCACCGCGTCCGCGCCGTCCGGCAACGGCGCGCCGGTGGCGATCTCCGCGCAGGTGCCGGCGTGGATCGGCGTCGCCGAGGGGCGGCCGGTGTAGATGCGATCGACGAGGCGCAGCACGACGGGACGCTCTCTGGACGCGCCGGCGGTGTCGGCGGCGCAGACCGCGTAGCCGTCCATTGCCGATCGCGCGAACGGCGGCACGTCGATCGGGGAGAACACGTCGACGGCGGCGACGCGGCCGGCGGCGTCCGCGAGGGCGACGCGTTCGCGGCGCTCGATGGGACGGACGTGCGCGTCCAGGCGCCGCCGCGCTTCGTCGAGCGAGATCGTCGACGCGAACGGCCTCATTTCGACGCTTGCTGCACGAGGTGTCCGAGCTCCGGGATCAGCAGCCGCTCCATCGCCAGGCGCACCGCTTTTTCCGATCCCGGCAGGCAGACGACGATGCGTCCGGCGGAGAGGCCGGCGCAGGCGCGGCTCATGATCGCCGCGGATCCGATCTGCTCGTAGCTGAGCATGCGGAACAGCTCGCCGAAGCCGTCGAGGCGCGTCTGCAGCAGCGCCGTCACCGCTTCGTAGGTGCGGTCGCGCGAGGTGATGCCGGTGCCGCCGGTCGTGATGATCGCCTGCACCTCGGGGTTGGCGAGCTGGCGCGCGATCGTGTCGCGGACGAGCTCGGCTTCGTCCTTCACGATCGCGCGGCCGACGAGCGTGTGGCCGGCGGCGCCGAGGAGTTCGACGATCGCGCGGCCGCTCGTGTCGGTGGCCTCGGTGCGCGTATCGCTGACGGTGAGCACGAAACAACCGACCGACGTCGGCGCCTGCGCTTTGTGTTCGCGTTCGCTCATTTCGTATAGGATTCTCGCATGCCTCGGCTGGCCGCGGTGTTCGCGTGTGCGTGCGTCGCGGCGCTCGCGGCCGCGCCGCCCGCGCCGTTCGTGCTCGGCCCGGCCGCGGAGCGCTGGGTCGAACAGACCAGGAAGCGGCTCTCGCTCGACGAGAAGATCGGCCAGCTGATCGTCCCGTCGATCGACTCCGGGTATCTCAGCACCGACAGCGACACGTTCGATCAGCTCTCCCGCCTCGTCCGCGACTACCACGTCGGCGGCTTTCACGTGTTCGGCGCCTCGCAGCCTGCGCCGCAGGTGCTGCTCAATTCGGGGTACGGGACCGTGCTGCTCGGGCAGCCGTTCCCGGCGGCGTTCCTGCTGAACCGGCTGCAGGCGCTCTCGAACGTCCCGCTGCTGAACACCGCCGACTTCGAAACCGGCGTCGGTTTCCGCATCGCCGGGGCGACGAGCTTTCCGCGTCAGATGGGGATGGGCGCGATTCCGTCGCCGGATGCGGAGCGGCTCGTCGGCGAGGAAGCGAGGATCACGGCGGTCGAGGCGCGCGCGCTCGGCGTGCAGGTGAACTTCGCGCCGCTCGCCGACGTGAACAACAACGCGCGCAATCCGGTGATCAACACGCGATCGTTCGGGGAGGATCCCGCCCGCGTGGCGGCGCTCGTCGCCGCCTATGTCGACGGCGCGCGCGGAGCGGGGATGATCGCCACCATCAAACATTTCCCGGGCCACGGCGACACCGACGTGGACAGCCATCTCGGGCTGCCGATCGTCGCCTTCGATCGCGATCGTCTCGACCGCGTCGAGCTCGTGCCGTTCCGCCGCGGCATCGCCGAAGGCGCCGGCGCCGTGATGGCCGCGCACATCGAGCTGCCGGCGATCGACGCCGCCCCGTCGACGCCGGCCACGTTCAGCGCGCCGATCCTCCGCGATCTGCTCCGCCGCGATCTCCGGTTCGCCGGCCTCGTCTATACCGATTCCATGTCGATGGACGCGGTGACGAAGATCGTCGCGCCCGACGAGGGTGCGGTCCGCGCGGTGCTCGCCGGCGCCGACCAGGTGCTGCACTCGCCCGATCCGATCGCCGCGTTCAACGGGCTGAAGGGCGCGGTCGGCAGCGGCCGGCTGCCGCTGTCGCGCGTGGACGACTCGATCGATCGCATCCTGCGCGCGAAGGCGTCGGTGGGGCTGTTCGAGGGTCGCACGGTGGATCTCGATGCGCTGCCGACGCTGGTCGGCACGCGCGCGCACCTCGCGGCGGCGCAGGAGGCGGCGCAGCGATCGCTGACGCTGATCAAGGACGAGCGCCACGCGGTGCCGCTCACCGTCGCGCGCGACACGCCGCTCCTGTATCTGTCGGTCGTCGACTATCCGAGCGGATGGCAGATTGCGGCGCCGAGCCGGACCGCGATTCCCGAGTTGAAGAAGCGATGGCCGCAGGTCACCGCGATCGAAGTGTCGGATCACACGGCGCCGGCCGATCTCGATGTGGTCCGCGCCATCGCGCCGCGCTACGGCGCCGTCGTCGCATCGGTGTTCGTCCGCGCGACGTCGGGCTCGGGCCGCCTCGATCTCGCGGAGCCGCTCGTCCGGTTGCTGCGCGACCTGGCGCGGATCACGGCGCGCGGCAACACGCCGTTCGTCACGACCTTCTTCGGCAATCCGTACGTCGCCGCCGCCGTCCCGGAGCTGCCCGCGGCGCTGCTCGCGTACGACTTCTACGACCTGCCCGAAGCGGCCGTCGTGCGTGCGCTGGCCGGCGAAGCGGCAATCGGCGGGCGACTGCCGATTTCGCTGCCCGGATTGTTCCCTGCAGGCCATGGGCTCCAGCGGTCCGCTCCTCAGAGATAAGCTGCTCGCGCGGCGGCGCGACGGACTCGACGACCGGCAGCTGGTCGAAGAAGTGCTCGGCATCCGCGGCGCGCCGCCCGAGCTCGCGCGCAAGCTGGTGGCGCAGGCGCTGGTCGTGGAAGATCGCCGCGATGCCTGGCGCCGCGCGGGGGAGCGCATCTGCGCCGAGGCGCCGTCGACGCCGGGTGTCTACATCCTGAAGGACGAGGCCGGCCGCGTCGTGTACGTCGGCAAGGCGATCAACATCCGCCGCCGCCTCCGCGCGCACTTCAGCGGCCGCCGCTGGCGCGCGACGAAAGCGGAGTTCGCGCGCGCGTCGACGGCGGAATGGATGGCGGTCGGATCGGAACTCGAGGCGCTGCTGCGCGAAGCGCAGCTGATCGCGGAGCTCCAGCCGACGGTCAACGTACAGACGGCGGCGCCGGCGCTCGACACGCGCGCGATCCCCGGCGCCCTCGTCAAGGACGTGATCCTCATCGTGCCGTCGGTTGAAGAGGATTCGGCGGAGCTGGTCGCCGTGCGCCCGAGCGGCGCGTGGATGATGCAGCGAACGCGGCGCAACGGCGTCGACCTGCCGGTGCACACCAAGCGGCTGTGGAAATTCTTTTTCGGCGTGCTGCCGCCGCGATCGGCGGCGCCGGCGCTGGCGCCGATTGCGTACTCGTGGCTCGCCGGCCGCGGGCAGGCGACCACGCGGGTGGACCCGCACGCGGCGGGGCGCGAACCGGTGCTGCGCGGGCAGCTTGCGGCGCTGCTGCGCGACGAGCGGTTGTTTCACGAACGCCTGGAACAGTGTTAGTATCGGGGTTTCGACCCCTCCGCCAGGGCCCATAGCTCAGTTGGATAGAGCGTCTGGCTACGAACCAGGAGGTCGCAGGTTCGAGTCCTGCTGGGCCCGCCAATCACATCAATCACTTAGCGAGCGTTCACGCCGGCGAGGACTCGGTTTCGTGAACAATCGCGATCAATTGGTCGCCGACCGTCTCGACGCCGCGCGCACCGATCCGCCGACCATCTGCGTGTACACGTTCAACGTCGTATCGACGTTCGCGTGTCCCATCAACTGTGCGACGACTTTTCCCGATACGCGTCGGTCGTGCGACCACGACGCGTACGTGCGACGAAACGTCACGACGCCGCAAGTCCGCACGTACGGGGAGATTGTCGGTCACTTGATCAACGCGAACTACAGCTTTTGCTCGGCGGCGCTGTCGGACCAGAACCCGAATACGACGGACTGGCAGAAGGTAAGCGAGGCGGCGAAATTGATCGCTGCCATGCAGGCGGCGATCGAGTTTTGCGATCGCGTGTATTCGCGTGCTCGGGACTCGCATTTGCGCGAGATGATCGCCGTGCCCTTTGGTGCAAACGGTCGCGAGCAATCGGGGCTGACGCATGGCGAGCAGCAGATGCCGCGATTGACGCCGCTCGTGACAAACATCGAGCACGACTTCGAGCACTACGGCAACCTTGTAACGTATATGCGTTTGAAGGGTATCGTTCCCCCGTCAACGCGACGGGCGGCCGGTCAGAAATAATCGACACCAGCTGGTCGGTATTTCGCGCTATTTCCGCCTCCGCCGTCGCTGCCGGTACTTCGCGATGCCGTCGCTAACCGCCTTGCGCTTTGACGTCGACATCCCGACCGCGCAGCGCACGTAACGGCGCCTTCGCAGCCGGGCGTCGCGCGCCGCAGTTCAAGACGAACGGATCGGCAACTCGTCGACGTCAAACGAATCCGCACGTGTCGAAACGGTTCCGACAGTCCTTTCGCTCCGTTCCCGGCGTTTCGAGGCGCAGCTGCCAGAGGGCAGCGGCGTCGGCTGACGTGAGGACGCGGATATGGATGTCCGGCGGCATTGTAGATGGTACCGCCCATGCGAAACGGCTCAGGGCTCGGAGTGTGCGCAACGATCGGTATTCCCGTCCGTCCGCCTATCGCGACGCAAGCTTGATCGCGGCGATCGCGCCCAACACGGCGCCGATGGGCGCGCCAATTACGAAGCCTGCAAGCCCTGGATCATCGCAGTGGCACGGCGGCTGAATGGAGGCGCCGAGCAACCCGCCACCCAGGTAGCCGAGAAGCGCTCCGGCGACGCCGACGCCGATCTTCGTGGCGGTCGAGACGTGTTTCTGCTGCTGAAAGCGCGCCTGTTCGGCGGTCTGTCGAGCCGCTGTTTTCGACTCATCGAACCGGATTTTCTCGATCGACGCGCGAATGTTGATGACGGACGGATTTGGCGCCGTGACCGGCTCCTGGGCGTAAACGGCCGGAGCGGCGAGCGATAACACAATCAACACGACGACGGTGTGGCGAACCATGCTGGCCTCCTGCCCACGGAATGCGAGAAACACCCCGACGCAGGCTCACGACGCGCCATGAATGGGTCGGTTGCCGTCGCCCGGGCGTCACGCGTCACCATCATGGAGGTCGGCGCCGAGCGCCACCGTTGACGCGTCGCGCGAAAAGGTCGTCGGTGGCCGTCTAATAGTGCTGGAGACGCCAACCGATGAAATGGACGCCATTCCAAGTGTCAGCGGTCGTGTCGATCGTCGTCGGCGCCGGTCATCCAGTATCCGCGGGCCAACCGCCGAGCCCGCCCTGCAGTGCGGCGGCGATGGCGGCTGCTGACGAAATCGAGCGGAATGTCCCGGCCTGGCGCGCGCAGACATTCGACGCCTTCCGTCATCGACTGGTCAACGCGGATCTGTCGACTGCCGCGGTCGCAAGCGACCCAGTCGTGATCACCGGCAGTCTCAGCGACGACAAAACGACCGCCAAGGTGCAGGGATCGGTCGCGTTCAAGGGCGGCGGCACCGCATCCGTGCTCGGCTCGCTGTCCTCGGCCAACGCAACGTCCATCGACTTGACCGACCCGCTTCACGCCGCGACGAAGTACTCAGCGAAATTTACGATCGGCTGGTCTCACTGGGACAACGTGCTGCCGAAGCGATCCGTCATCGACGCTGCAGTCTGTGAGGCCGACCGGCAGCGGGCGACGCCGGCCGGGGAGACGGCAACCGTTCGAACGGCGGCCTTGGTCGCAGCACAGCGAGCGCGGATTGTCGTCAGAACGCCGATCGTTGCAAGCGCCAGCGTTGAAGTCGGCCAGTCCACCTTTTCGTTTGCGGATCCGGGCAACGACTACCAGAAGGCGTCAGAAGATCACGCGGTGCATGCGGTCAGCGCCACGGGCGGGTACGTATTGACGTACTCGGCGAAAGGCAACAGTCCAATCACGACGTTGCTGTTTACGTATCAGCGGCGATGGGCTTACGCCGACGGTTCTGATACGACGAAGTTCGTCTGTCATCCGATCCCGGGCAGTACTGCCTCCGACTGCGATACCAACGCATTGCCAGAGGCCGCACCGATCTCGAAACCGAGTCACGTGATCGAAGCCGACGTTCGTCACTTTCTCGACTGGCCGATCGCACCGGGCCTCCGGTTCACCCGCAACCTCACGACGAAGGTCGACACCACCGAGGCGCCGATATATTTCATCTCGAAGGGCGAGAAGGACACGGACCGGTTCTCGTTCACCGGTGGCGTGACCGTTGGCTATCGCGATGGGGGCTCGTCGAAGGGCAGATTTGTCGCGCTGTTCTTCGGCACGACCGCGAGACCGACGCAGAAGCAGGCGGGTTCGTAACCGTCTGCGTTGGTGCCGAGCGATCGCGCGCCTGAGCTCCAAGCGAGAACCACGAAGCCTCCGCCGCCGCGCGCGCCGATCGGAGGCGCGTCTGAGGATCGGGATAGGATCCGCGGCGATCTACATCGGTCCGAGCGTCACGAATCTCTCCTGGCGCCCCGGCACGGTCCCAAGAGGGATCACCGCCAATCCCAGTTCCGCCAACAGCCGCTCGCCGGCGAGCCGGGACTCTTCGGAAAGGATGTGGTCGTGCAACTCAATCACCACGCGCGGCGCGTGTCGCCGGAGCGTGTCGACCGCTCCGCGTAGCACTTCGAACTCGTACCCTTCCACGTCGATCAATATCCAATCTGGAACCACGCCTGTCTCAGCGCAATACATGTCTATCGTCGTGATATCGATCCGAGTCGGCGTCACCGCGACTGCGATGCCCGGATGCGAGCCCCCGATGCGGCTCAGTCCACTACCCGCTTCGGAGTCGTACAGGAGCGCAGAGCCCGGGCTGGCGCCCACTCCCTTTGGGACGAGCGTGACCCTCGAAACGAGTCCGTTCAGGGCGACATGGCGCTCGAGGACGGGGAATGTCCCCGGATTGGGCTCAAAGGCGACGATCCGCCCGTTCGGAGCGGACCACGCGGACAACTGCAACACGTACACGCCCACATTGGCGCCGATGTCGAAGCACACCGACCCTGGCATGACCCGTGAGGAGAGATATTCCGCAATCTCACGCTCGTACGCCGGCCGGATCGCCCAACGATACCGAGGATCGATCCGGAACATCTGCCCGTTGATCTCGGTCGGATAGCCGCGGCCGATCGTCAGCAGTTCGAGCGCGCGTGAGTAGCACTCGCTCAGAGCGCGCCTGAACCGGCCATGTGGGATCAGCCGATCGGCACCCGCTGCGGCGAGGGCATTCACCGATTGCAGGAACCGGCCGCTCTTCATCGGCATCAGTCTGCGGCAGGTGAGTCGCTGCTGGCAACCGAGCCGCGATCGAGGGCCGTCGCTCGATCACGGGTTGCGCCATTGTCTACTGTGCGGTGTCGTCGCAATGTTGTTGGTTCCAGCGGCCGAGCGACGCTCCTCGATGTCGCGGATCGTGGTGATTCCGATTCCACCTGCACAACTGCGTTCACGGTGGCCCTGAGGGAACGCCGCGTCCGGCACCGCCGGCTTGGTCGCATCAGCTGGCAACACTGTGCCGTCGATAAATCGAGGCCGGTCCGCGTCTGGTAGACTGCGGCTGAAATGCCGCAGGTCGACAAGAAGCGGCGCGATGCCGCTCAGGGCGAATCGGCCGACGAGGCCGGCCCCAGGTGCCCGAACTGCAACAGCGCGAACACGACCGTTGCCGGCAGTGTCGCCGGCCGGGAGTGGCGGCGCTGTGATGACTGCGGCTTCAACTTCTCCGTGGACGAGCCGCAGCGGTAACACCTTACCGCGCCTTGGAACCAGGCGCGGCGTGGTCTCCACGCTCTCATCCATCTACTCCGACGCGAGTTTGACGAGGCCGATCGCCCCGATCAGTGCGCCGATCGGCGCGCCGATCGAGACGCCCTTCAAGCCAGGATCGTCGCATCCGCACGGTGGCTCCAATATCCCGCCGAGGATGCCGCCGACGAAGAAGCCCGCAACCCCGCCCACGACGCCCGCTTTCACTTTCGTCCCCTTCGACACCTGATTCTGCTGCTGAAACCGGACCTGCGGCGTGACGTTTCGCCCGGGCGTGGACGGAAGATCAAGGCGGACTTTGTCGATCGACGCGCGAATGCTGGTGACGGGCGGCGCGACTGGCTCCTGGCCGTAAACGGCCGGAGCGCTCAGCGATAGCACAAGACAAACGGTGGCGGCGTGGCGAATCATGCTCCCCTCCTGCCACCGGATGCGAGAACGGCTGCGCGAGGGGCTCACCAACTCGAATACCCCGATCAACATGGGTTCGTCGCCGCCGTCGTCCTGGCGCTCCTAGACGTCCTGGTATCTCGGTCCCTCGCCGATCCGAAACATCTTGAGATGACAAACAGTGGCAGGATGCTGAACAACTGATCCGGCGGCATCAGCCTGGCTTCGAGAGGGCCAGCCGTGAATGTTCGGCGGACTCACGCACGAGCCGTTTGGAGTTGTTCACGATGTGATGTCAGTTCGGATGGGCACCATAGACCCATCGTGCGAAGAACGCAGAGAGATTGCGTTGCGTCGCGCCTTCCATCGCCCGCTGGAAATCCCGCGTCGTCACCGCCCCGCCCATCGCCGCGCGCGTGTACGCACGGAGGCCTTTCCAGAAGAGCGCGTCGCCAAGCTGGTCGCGCAGCAGCGACAGCACGTACGCGCCCTTGTGGTAGACGATCACGCGATCCGATGCGGTCGGATGATCCCAGGACTCGTAGACCAGCGGGTGGTCGTGCCCGGCCTCGCGCACGCGCTCGTATCGCGTCCGCGAGAGCTCGATTTCGCGCAGGTAGGCGGCGCGGCCGAAGCGCTTTTCCTTCCATGCGTCGGCCATGAAGCTCGCCAGGCCTTCGTTGAGCCAGAAGTCGTTCCACGTCCGGCACGTGACGCCGTTGCCCCACCACTGATGCGCGAACTCGTGCGCGAGGAGCCACTCGTCGGTCGGATCCTGGAGCAGCCGCCGTGCGTACGCCTCACCCAGCTCGGTGAACCGATCGACTTCCTGCTCGACACTCTCCGCGGCGAGGACGAGCGCGTACGTGTGCCCTCGATAGCGCACACCGGCGCGCGCTTCGAAGAAATGGAGCATCGCCGGCATGTCCGCGAACGCACGCTGCAGGTCGGCCGGGGAGAGCGCCGTGCCGAAGTACTCGAGTTCGACACCGTCAGCCCTGCTCGCCGTTGCAGCGAACGAGCCGGCCGCGAACCCGAACAGGTAGGTCGAGATCGGATGGCGTTCGATCCATTGGTAATCACGGCGCGGCACGCCCATCCTCGGCCCCGTCACGACGCGTCGAGCTGCTTCGGGCCGTAGGGGTTGGCTGGCGTGCCGCGCATTGGGATCTGGACGTAGTTCATCCCGAGCTCGCGCGCCAGCGCCGCCTCGTCGAAGCCGACGCGCGCCATTTCCTCCGGCATCCGCAGGTTCACCACCGTCGTCACGCCTTTGGTTCTGAGATCGCGCAGCGCCTGTTCAGACGGCTGTCCCGCGATGTACATGTCCTCGCCGACGCTCACGAACTTGTCCTGGAACAGCCCGGTCGGATCGAGGACGACGGGATCGGGCACTGGCCCGGTCTTGTCTTTGCCGACGATGCGTTGCGCGAACACGGGCGTGCAAATGACAGCGCCGAGCACCAGGGCCGCAACACCGCGAAACAGGGAAGCAGTCGTCATCGATCTGTTGACCTCGCTCAATGTGGTCCGTGGAAAGCGTAGTCCGCGGGCGTATCCGCGTCTTGAACCAATAGAACGCTCACGGGTGCGTCGCTGAGGCGGCCATCGGGAGCTTCACGTCCAATCGACAAACGCTATGGCGCCTCGAAGGTAATCCGCTGAGGCTGGATTCCCGCAAGAGATAGCAGGCGAACCGCCGATCCGCTGCCGATTCGTAGCTATTTGGCGGCGAATCGAGTACACTCAAGGCGCCGCAGTTCGAGTCTGCTGCGTGTGCCTTGCCTCGCCAGGTCCGAAAGTCAGCGCTCGTCCCAGACAGTGTTGTGCCCAGGAACCTCCACAGGTGCTGCAATCTGACGGAATCGTTTCGGGGTGAACATGGTCGGTGCGAGCGACGCGAACCGCCTGCGGGCCAGGCGCAAAGAACTGTCGGATCAGCTTGAAGCCGTCGATCGGGCGCTGGCGGCATTGAGCGGCCCGACCGATGTCCCGACCGCCAACGAGGTCGTTCCGACAAAGCTGAAGCCCCCGAGGCCGCAGAGCGACGACCACAAACACGCGGCGAAGGAAGGCCGACGCAAAGCGCGTCACGCGAAGGAGGCGGCCGCCGGCCGCGCACGCGAAATGCTCGACGCGCAGCCGGCCCTGGCGTCGTCATGCGCCGACGGCCAACATCCACGACTCGTGAAGAAAACGAAGCTGGGAGATCAACGATGACGGGGACGATTCGAACCATCCGGATAGACAAGGGATTCGGCTTCATCAGGGGCGATGGAGGCAAGGACTATTTCTTCCATCAGAGCGCGATCTACGGCGAAGGGCTCGACAATCTCCGCGAAGGGGATTCCGTCGAATTCGACGTGGGAGAGGGGCCGAAGGGTCCGCGGGCCGAGAACGTCCGCCGCACCTCCACGTAAATTCCGGCGCGCAACCAGCCGCATCCGGGGCGGAACGACGTCGCCGCCCCGCGATGCCGGTCAGCCGACCGGCAACACCACCGATCTCCCGCATCTCGCGTCAACGCGTGGAAGGACCGCACCTCGTTCCGCGTGCGGGCCGCGCCTCGGCATGCAACGGATCGTCGATCCGTCCAGCCGCCGGCCACCGCGTCACCGCCATCCAAGCTCCGGGGCGACGTACTCGAGAATGCTCTCGATGACGTGCGCGTTGTAGTCGATGCCCAGCGTGGTCGGCACGGTCACGAGGAGCGTATCGGCCGCCGCGATCGCCTCGTCCGCCGCGAGCGCTCTGGCCAGCGCGTCGGACTCGGCCGCCGGTCGAACGCGGCGTTGTTCCGACGCGAGTGGGCCTACGCCCGGATCTTCTTTGCGCTCACGGGCAAGGGCCCGTCTGTCTCACGCCGCATCCGAGGCCGTCGCGGGCACGGTGCTCGCGCAACAGTGGCCGGACGATGAGTGCTCGCGAAGGGTCGCTTGGCGTCAGCAGGCGAGGATCGACGGTCGCGAGCTGCGAGTCACACCGCGGCCTCTTCGGGGTGCCACGAATGGCCGCACACCCGGCAATGACACCAGGTCATGACGCGCTCGCCGACGACGATGCGCTCCACGGTGACGTGCTCGCGCGCGCC
>Ga0070741_10002801_pt1 | contig 45361 bp, 45 predicted proteins | sample Coa_R1_4_FD_66440 | JGI IMG/M metagenome (GOLD analysis project Ga0070741, IMG submission 66440) | Surface soil microbial communities from Centralia Pennsylvania, which are recovering from an underground coalmine fire - Coalmine... | ecosystem: Environmental > Terrestrial > Soil > Unclassified ... | reverse complement strand
AGGCAGTTGAGCAGCGTCGTCTTGCCCGAGCCGGTGCCGCCGGCGACCAGGACGTTGCAGCGCGAGCGCGCGATGATCTGCAGGATGGTCGCGCCCTCCGGCGTGATCGTGCCGAACTTGACGAGCTGGTCGAGGGTCAGCTTGTCCTTCTTGAACTTCCGGATGGTGAGCGTCGGCCCGTCGATCGAGAGCGGCGGCGCAATGACGTTGACGCGGCTCCCGTCCGGCAGGCGGGCGTCGCAGATCGGCGATGATTCGTCGACGCGCCGGCCGACCTGGCTGACGATGCGCTGGCAGATGTTCATCAGCTGCGAATTGTCGCGGAAGCGCACCGACGTCTGTTCGACCTTGCCGCCGACTTCGATGTAGGTCCGGTGCGCGCCGTTGACCATGATGTCGGCGATGTCGTCGCGGGCGAGGAGCGGCTCGAGCGGGCCGAGGCCGAGGACGTCGTTGCAGATGTCCTCGAGCAGGTCCTCCTGCTCGGCGATCGACATCACGATGTTCTTCAGCGCGATGATGTCGTTGACGATGTCGCGGATTTCCTCGCGCGCCGATTCGGCGTCGAGGCGGGCAAGCTGCGACAGGTCGATCGTATCGATCAGGGCCGAGAAGACCGTCGTCTTGACGTCGTAGAAATTCTCCGAGCGGCGGACGTCGATGCGCCTCGGCGCCGCGGGCGGGGCCGGCTTGGCCGGCAGCGGGGGCGGCGGGGGCGGCGCTGCGCTGGCCGCGGCCGTGGCTGCAGCCGGTGGAGACGGGGCGGCGGCCGGCCTCGCCGGCTCGGGAGCGCGCGCGGCCGGGGCCGGGGGGGCCGGCGGAGGAGCAGCCGCCGGCTTTTCCGGCGGTCGGGCCGGCGTTGTCGGTCCGCCCGAGCCCGTGGAGCCACGCTTGCCGAACATTCAGTTACCTCGTCAGGCGGATTTCGTTCCGCGGATCCGGGCGAACAGCGGAGCAAGCGCGCTCTTCTTCTGGCGCTTTACCTCGCCGCGGCCGGTGACGGCCCGCGCGATCAGGTCGAAGGATTCGGCGACCGGGCTTTTCTGGTCGGCCTCGGCGATCATCTGCCCGTTATTGGCCGCGGTCCCGAACAGCTGGGCGTCGAAGGGGATCACCGCCAGCGGCGTGAGGCCGAGCGCCGAGGCGAAATCGTCCGGCTTGATCTCCGGGCGCCTGGCGAGCCCGCTCTTGTTGATGACCAGACGCGGCGGAGCGTCGTTCTTGCGCCCCTGCTTCAGCAGGTCGACCAGGTTCTTGGCGTTGCGCAGGTTGGCGAGATCGGGCTCGACCGTAAGGACGATCTCGTCCGCGGCGAGGAGCGTCCGTTTCATCCACCCGGTCCAGGAATGCGGCAGGTCGAGGACGACCGCGGGCACGCCGGCCTGCGCCACGTCGATGACCTGGGCGAAGGCGGCTTCGTCGAAGTCGTAGGTGCGGTCGAGCGTCGCCGGAGCGGCGAGTAGGCTCAGGTGATCCGAGCAGCGGGCGAGCAGGCGATCGAGGAATGTGTCGTCGACCCGCTCCGGCGAGTGCACCGCTTCGGCAATGCCCTGCGCCGGGTCCTGGTTGAAGTCGAGGCCGGCCGTGCCGAAGGCGAGGTCGAGGTCGGCGACGACGACGTCGCTCTCGAATTTGCGCGCGATCGACCAGGCGACGTTGTGGGCGACCGTCGACGAGCCGGCGCCGCCCTTGCCGCCGATGAAGGCGATGGTGCGGCCGAGCGGGGCGGTGCTCCGTTCGGCGTAGAGGTCGCCGACGGTCTTGATGATGCGCAGGAGGTCGACCGGCGCGACCAGGTATTCGCTGATGCCGCGGCGGACCAGGTCGCGATAGAGCGCGACATCGTTGACATGTCCGATGACCACGACCTTGGTGCCGGCGTCGCAGACCTCCGACAGGCGGTCGAGTTCGGCGTCGAGCCGGTCGCGCGGCAGCTTCGACTCGACGATGATCAGGTTCGGGGTCGCCGCGCCCTGGTAGAACTCGGCCGCCGCCGCCAGCCCGCCGGTATGGACCTTGACGTGGGCCCGCGACATGCGCCGGTCGGCCGCGGCGGCTTCCAGCGTCGCCGCCAGATCCTGCGATTCGCAGAAGGCCTGGATCGAGATGCGCGGCACAGGCCGGATATCGGCATGGGCGATGGGCCCGGGCGCCGGCGGCCCCGCAGGCTCCGGCGCCGCCGTGTTGTCGTAAGCCAGGTTGCTCATCCGCCAACTCCCTTGGCGACCGTGCCGCCGGTCTCACGCGAGTAGTCCGACTGGTAGGATTCGCCCTTCTCGTACTTCTCGAGAACCGTGGCGCGCCGCGTCGCATCGGCCGGAGTCATTCCGCGCGGATAGATGAGGTCGAGCGGATTGGCGACTATGGCGGCGAGGTTCTGCTGCGTGGCGCAGCCGAAATTGCCGTAATTGACGTTGTTCTTGTTGGTCGCGACCTGATCCGTCCACGGACCGCAGCCGGCGGTGGTCGCCGCGACGGCGCTGAAGGCGATGCGGATCGGCGGCGTGCGCTCGCCGCGGGCGCGATAGACGCGGAAGTCGATCGCCTTCGGGTCGACGCCCGAGGCGACCAGCACGTCCTTGATCTGATAGCTGAGCCAGATCGCCGCGGTCTCGTCGGCCGAGCCGGACGGCGTGACGATGGCGATCACCGCGGCGCCGCTCGCCAGGAAGCGCTGGGCGAACCCGTTGACGTTGCCGCGCACGCCCTCGGTCAGCCGGGCGCCGTTCATGCTGACCGGGATGTCCACGGTCTGGACCTTGTCCTCGATCGCGATCGGGTGGTTCAACCGGTAGTCGGACGGAACCGACCCGACGACCTCTACTTCGGACGTGTGCTTGCAGGCGGCGAGCGCCAGGGCGAGGCTGCCGGCCACGATCGCCGGGCTGAGGCGACCGCGAGGGGCCTGCCGGCGTCCGACGGAAGTTCTGGGGGTATTCATGCTCGCGGACTCCATGGTGCCGGGCGCGCTATTCGTAGATGAAGCCGTAGGTTCCGCGGTACGAGCCGGCGGGCGCGGGACTGCCCTTGCTGCCGTAAACGCGGTTGATCTTGCCGAGGAAGGTCGCCGGCACGTCGGGGGCGGGCGCGAAGCCGTCGTCCGGCCGGGCAAGCGCATTGCGCGACACCGGCTTCACCAGGTACGGCGTGACGATGATGACGAGCTCGGTCTCGGCGCGCTGGTAGTCGCGGCTGCGGAAGAGCGTGCCGAGGACGGGCAGCTTCTTCAGGCCGGGCAGGCCGGAGAGGGACTGGCGCACGTCGTCCTGGAGGAGGCCGCCCATCACCATGGCGCCGCCGGAAGGCAGCTCCATCGTGGTCTCGGCGCGGCGGACCTTGAGGGACGGGATCGAGGTGCCGGCAAGCTGCAGGGAGCCGTCCTGGGAGAGTTCGGAGACCTCGGTTTTCACCCGCAGGCTGATGCGGCCTTCGGAGAGCACGACCGGGGTGAAGGCAAGCGCCACGCCGAACTGCTTGAACTCGATGGTGACCATGCCGTTGGCGTCGCGGCCGGTCGGCACGGGGAACTCGCCGCCGGCGAGGAACGAGGCCGACTCGCCGGAGATCGCGGTCAGGGTCGGCTCGGCGAGGGTGCGGAAGAGGCCGGTCTGCTCGAGCGCCTTGATGGTGGCGCCGATCGAGCGGCGGGCCGAGAGCGTCGAGGTCGGGTCGCCGCCGTAGTCGGGAACGACGATGTTGTCGATGTAGTTGCCGCTGACGGCAGACGACGGCGCGCCGTTGACCGGGAAGGCGTTGTGGGTCGCGCCGGAGAGAACGAGCTTGCCGAGATTGAAGTTCTCGAGGTTCCAGTCGATGCCGAGCTGCTTGATCGCGGAGCGTTGCACCTCGGCGACCGTGACCTTGAGGTGGACCTGGTCCTCGCCTTCGATGGTGAGGAGGTTGATCACCTTCGGCTTCTGCGCGGTGGTGGCATCCTGGGCGGTGGCCGAGGCGACGATGGTGAACGAGTTGGTCGCGCCGGCGGCCGCCGGCGTCGAGCCGGACGAGGTAGTGGCGCTCGAGGAGGCCGCGCCGCCGACAAAGGCGTTGGCAAGGTCCTCCGCCCGCCGCGAGTCGCTGGCATTCTTGACGCTGCCGGACAGGATGATGTTGTCGCTCAGCACCTCGACCGTGATGGCCGAATCCGGAATCAGCTTGTGGAGGAGCGCGTCGAGGTCGACGCCGTCGCGCTCGACCGCCAGGTCGAGCGTCACGATCTGCTGCCCGGCCCGGTCGAAGACGATGACGTTCGACTGGCCGATCGCGATGCCGGTCAGGTAGATGCGCCGCGGCGTGCGGATCACCGCGTCGGCGATCGCCGGATTGGACACCAGCACGTCGCGCGCGTCGCGCGGCAGGTCGATCACGATCGACTTGTTGAGCCCGAGTTGGACCGCTTTGGTGACGGGAGCACCGGTGACGATTTCCTCGTCGGCCAGCGCCGGGGCGGAAAGCGCGGCACCCACCAGGCCTGCGGCAGCGAAGGCCGCGGCGGCGAGTGTCAGCTTGCTCATGAACCGGTCGAACATTTCCCTAAACCCCTTGCTTGGCCGCTGCGTTGTGTCAGCGCGCCCTTCCCCGCCTAGCGAAGCCCGGTGACCTCGCGAGCCACTCCGTTGCGGACGACGGTCACCGATCCGTTCTTCTTGGTGCCGCCGATCAGGTGAACCGCGTCGCTGGCGGCGTCGCTCGGCTTGGCGTCGCCGTCGGCGATGCTGCGCAGCGCCAGCGTCAGGCGATCGGTGATCTGCTGGGCGACGCTGAGGATCTGCGCCTGCTGCGGCGACAGTTCGAGCGTCGCGGTCTGGCCGACGACGACCTTCTCGCCGTTCTTCTCCTCGATGGTCTGGTCGATGGCGAGAACGCGGACGTTGTTGAGGATCGTCTCGGTGACGTATTGCGGCGGGCCGCCATTCTCGGTCGACGCCGTTTGCCGCGTCATGATCACGTCGACGCGGTCGTTGGGCAGGATGAAGCCGCCGGCGCTGGTGTCGGCGGCGATCTTGGTGGCCACCGCACGCTTACCGGGCGGCAGGATGGCCGACATGAAGCCGCGGTCGGAATGGATCAGCTTGGACGCGTTGATCGGCTCGCCGGAATAGATCGCGGCGCGGGCGATCGAGCCGTTGACCTTGTTGAGCGCATCCGGGTCGGAAGCGCGCGTGATGTAGGTCGGAGCGAGCGCGGTGCTCGGCCAGTCGCGCCATTCGACCATCCCGTTCTCGACGGTCTTGCCCATCGGGATGTCGTTCGTGGCGACCAGAATCTGGACGCCGGTCGGCGCCTCGACGGCGGCGACAGGCGGTTCGTTCGGCGTCGATGTCAGGTTCAGCGCCAGGAATGCCGCGACCAGGCCGGCAACCAGGGCGACCGCCAGAACGACAACGCGTGAGAATCTCATGGCGCTCTAACCTCGGGTCGGGACGATCTAGTCGAGCCTTACTCAGTAATGTCGCCCGTCAATCGTGTACTTATGGTTAACCAGACGTGAGAAAACTTAACTAACAAAGGGTTATCGGCGTGCGCGGCGCCGCATGATCTGGCCGAAACACATGCATCCGAAGCGACCGGTCCGCGTGGCGCCGAAGCCCGAAGCGGTTGTCAGCCTGCCGCCATCCGCAGCCAGACCGTGTGCGGATAGATGGCGAGCCCGGCCGCGGCCAGCGCCACGCCGTAAGGCACCCCGGCGCCCTCATCGTGCAATCGCTGCACCCACGGCACGCGAATCGCGAAGGCCGGCAGGACCGAGCGGCGGAAGAGGATGATGAGCACCGTCAGGACCCCGCCGAAGATTGCTGCCAGCGACAGGTATTCGACGAGATCGTTCCAGCCGATCCACAGGCCTGCCGCCGCGGCGAGCTTGGCGTCGCCGCCGCCGATCCAGCCGAGCGTGAAGAGGAGAAAGCCGGCGGCGAGGACCGCGGCGCCTGCCGCGACATGAAGCCCCACCGCTTCCCAGGTCAGCCCGGCGACCGGCGCCAGCACCGCGAAGGCAAGCGCCAGAGCCAGCGCAAGCTTGTTGGAGATCGTCATGGTCAGCAGATCAGAGGCGGCGGCGTAGGCCATCGCCAGCGGAAACGCTGCAAACAAGACGTATTGGACGATCGTGGCAAACAATGCCTGATCTCCCGTGACCCTCGCGGTAAGAGTTAGTCAGGAATGATTAAGCGCTTCTAAACGCGCGCCGGATCGGGCGGTTGACCCGCAGGGATCCGGGCGGGCCGCCGGAGCGAAACCGGACGGGGAGGAGAAGTACGTCCTCGCCGCGGACCGGCGTTCAACTCGCCGGGCCGTTGATCTTGGTGGAGACGGCGTTGAAGGTCGAATTGAGCTTCGTCCCCAGCGTCGTCGCGCCAAGGATAACGGCGATGCTGATCAAGGTCGCGATGAGGGCGTATTCGATGCTCGTGACGCCGGTTTCATCCTTAAGGAATCGCCTGAGCCAATTGCGCATCGTCACCAGGTCCCCTCCGAATCACGCCTCGCCCGCTCGCTCGGCGTCGATGCCATCCGTCCCTGCAATGAGACGGGCGGGAAGCATCTGTCTGGCCTGTGGTCAGACCGATGCGCCCGCCCGTTTTCTCGGTCACGCCGGTCTGCCGGCGTGACGCCTTTCATCAGTCGAGGCTTCGGACGTCTCGGGCCGTTCAGCGGTTAGCTGGACGGGCCGTTGATCGAGCCGGAGATGGCGTTGAAGGTGCTGTTGAGCTTGGTGCCGAGGGTCGTGGCGCCAAGAATGATGGCGACGCCGATCAGCGAGGCGATGAGGCCGTATTCGATGGCCGTGGCGCCCGACTCATCCTTCGCGAAACGCTTGAACAGGTTCTTCATGGGTGACTCCTTCACTCCGCGTGGGTAACTGCAATGGCTCGGTCGTCCGCAGCTTCTTCTTTGGTTGGCCGTAACCGTGGATGACCGTACCCGCAAAGTTTTGAAGGTTAGTTAATATCCGGGGGCCTGATTCAGGCTAGAAATCATAATCCGTTAATAGTAAACCTTCCGTTATATCTGCATAGATTTGCAAACAAAGCGATTTTCATTCTGCGTTTTTTGTTGAACTAATATTTACTCTGCCTCGAAGCTAAAGTTTAACTCTGCCGAAACTCGCCCATCTTGGATCGACAACTCGATCATAGACGGTCGCGATGGTGAGGCGGCTGGGGCACTTAAGCCTTCATTCACCATTATTCGTCAGGGTTTCCGCAGATTCAGCCAGAAGAGGCGTGCGCCATGCAGGTCGAACGGAAGGTATTGCAAGCCGGCATCGTCGCCGCGCTCCTGGCTTTTGTCCCGGCCGCCGGCCTCGCCGGCGAGCCGATCACGGTCATCGTCGACCGCGCCAAGGTCATGCACGTCTCGCGTCCCGCCGATGTTGTGATCATCGGCAACCCGGCAATCGCCGATGCGACGATCCAGGACAATCAGACGCTCATCATCACCGGCCGGAGCTTCGGCACCACCAACCTCATCGTTCTCGACTCGGCCGGCAACGCCATCGCCGACGAGAACATCACGGTCCAGGCAGCCAATGACGACGTGGTGACGATCTACAAGCGCGCCTCCCGGCAGACCTATAGCTGCACGCCGGACTGCTCGCCGGTGGTCACCATCGGCGACAATTCGGAAGCCTTCAGCACGACGCGTGACCAGGTCAACGCGCACAGCTCGCTGTCGAGCGACGCCTCCGCGAAGTAGCCGCGGCAACATCGTTACCGAAGCGTTACCGGGACCTTTCGGTTTTTCCGGAAGGGGGGCAACGCTTCTTCAATCGCTGGCTGTCAGCATGAATTCCGGTTGGGCACCCGGTACCGACCCGACCCCTATTGCCCGCAGGTGAAAAGAATGGCGCTCAGGATGCAGATCGGCAGGTTCTCGATCCGCCTCGCGATGCGCTCCTCGCCTTGCCGTTTTCGCCGCGACCAGTCCGGCGCCACCGCGGTCGAGTTCGGTCTTCTCGCCCTGCCCTTCTTTGCGCTGCTGATGGCGATCATCCAGGTCGCGATGGTTTTCTTCGCGACGCAGGCGATGGAGACCGGCGTGCTCAACGCCTCCCGCCTCATCCGGACGGGTCAGGCGCAGCAACAGAGCATGAGCGCCGCCACCTTCAAGCAGAAGATCTGCGATGCCGCCGGCATCCTCTTCGTCAACTGCACCTCCAACCTGGTCCTCGACGTGCGGACCTATTCGACCTTCGGCAGCGTCGACCTCGCGCCGCCGGTCGACAGTAACGGCAACCTGATCACGACCTGGACCTTCTCCCCCGGCAGCGGCAGCAGCATCGTCGTGGTGCGCGCGTTCTACGAATGGCCGGTGTGGAGCAAGCTGCTCAGCTTCAACCTGTCCAATCTCAACGACGGCAATCACCTGATCGCCGCGGTCACCGCCTTCCGCAACGAGCCCTTCCCATGGTGAGCCTCGCGCGTCTTTCCCGGATCTGGCGTTTCCGCCGCGATCAGGCCGGCGTCTCGGCGGTCGAATTCGCGCTGATCCTGCCGCTGATGCTCGCCCTCTTCTTCGGCGGCGCAGAGCTCTCCGACGCGCTCACCATCAACCGCAAGGTCAGCCACGTCACCTCGGCGCTCAGCGACCTCGTCACGCAGTCGAAGTCGCTCAGCGACGCCGACATGAGCAACATTCTGGACGCGGCGAGCGCGGTGATCACGCCCTATTCGACCAGCAACCTCAAGATCAAGGTGACGCAGATCAAGATCGATGCCACCAGCAAGGCAACGGTCTCGTGGAGCGATGCCCGTAATGATACGCCGCTCACCGTCGGCGCGACGGTCACGACGATTCCGAGCGCCCTCCTCGTCGCCAATTCGTACCTGATCATGACCGAGGTCCACTACTCGTATAAGCCGACCATCGGCTACGTCATGACCGGGACGTTCGACCTCACCGACAAGTTCTACCTGCGGCCGCGCGTCAGCGATTTCGTGGCGCGCACCTGAGAAGGCGGCCTGTCCGCTGAAGGGGCCGAGCCCTTCGGCACCTGCGAGCGAGGGTCACGGGGATCGTCTTCCTTTTCTGCCACGGGCAAGCCGCCGACCTCGGCGCCCGGCGCGCTCCGGCTTTTCCGTCTCAGAAGACGCGCGGTACCAGGCGCCAGCGCACCCGCTCGCGGAATTCCCGATAGATGTCGTCGTCGGTGAGGAGCCTCTCCTCCGCCAGCAGGCGGGCGATCTGGAACGCGAAGGCGATCGCATAGACGGCGGAGTTCCACAGCGTCGGATTGGTCAGCAGGAACGCCACCCAGGTCATCATGTAAGCGATGTACATGGGATGGCGGACGAAGTTGTAAGGCCCGCCGGTGGTGATGCCGCGGTTGGCGGCAACGATGCCGAAGTTGCGGCGAAGCGTCAGCTTGGCGGCTACCTGGAGGGCGAGCCCGCAGAGGGTCAGAATCACGCAGAGGATCGGCGGAACCAGCGGCGCCACCTCGTCCGGCTGGGCGAAGAGCGGCGCCGCGGTGGCGACGAAAGCGAGGATCCAGTCGACGGGATTGAGCGACATCGTCCGGGCCGGCCGGCGGATCAGGACGAAGATCACCACCAGGCTTTCCGAGACGACGAGAACGAGATTGATGACAAGGCCGGTCGCGAGGAACGAGGCGACCATCCGGTAGACGAAGAAGGCAAAGAGCGACGCGACGACCACGCGCTCGATCAGATCGAGCGCCGGCACCAGGTTGCGGACCGGCAGTGCCGGCTCGGGGTGGATCGGCGCAGCCGTCATCGGGGGAACTCCACTTCGCTGACGGAAACGGTTAGCCGGGATGGGCTAATATTCCGTCAAGGAATTGGCGCCAATTCAACCTTCAGGGCTGGGCCGCCGCGGTCTCGGCAACGAGTTCGGTCAGCGGAGCGTAGAGGTCCGCCTCGGGCGCGGCGAAGCCGCCGGCGCCGAAGCCGGAAAGGTCGACCGCGTCGAGCGCGTCGTGGTCCTCGAGCATCATCGACTGGAGCGCGTCCGAGATCAGCTTCTTCAGTTCGTCCGGCATGTCGGTGCGCACCACGTGCGGACCGAACGGGATGAGCGGGGAGCGCCAGACGACCCGGAAACTCCCCGCCTCCAGCCGGCCGGAACGGACGAGGTTGGCGAGCACGCCGAAATCGAACCCGGTTTCCGAGGGTCCGGCGGCGCTCGACCAGGCGACCGCAATGTCGGCGCTGCCGTCGAAGAGGCTCATCACCGCCTCCTCCGGGTTGGCTTTCGGCACGATGGCGGCGAAGAACTTCTCCGGCGCGATGCCCTCGTGGCTGAAGGCGCGCATCGGGATCAGCCTGCCGGCGACCGAGTCCGGCCCCGAGACGGCGAGGCGCAGGCCGCGGGCATCGGCGAGCGCCTTCACCGGGCTCTCCGTCCGCACCACGAGGACGGAATGAAAGCCGAGCGCCCCGTCGGCGGCGACCGGCGCGGCGATCGGTTCGACGCACTTGCAGGCGGCCGCCGCGGTCGCATAGCTCGCGGCGCTGTGGATCGCATATTGCACGCGGCCGCCGGTCTGGTCGGCGATGAGGCCGTCGAGCGTTTCCGCCGGGACAAGCTCCACCGGCAGGCCGAGATGGGTCTCGAGATAGGCCCGGAACGGCTGCAGCTGCGCGATGCGGTAGGCGGCGTTGTTGCCGACGAAGACACCTACCCGGAGAACCGCGATTTCGTCGCGCCACTCGGCGCTCGCGGAAAGCGGCGCAAGCGCGACGAGCGCGAGCCAGAGCCAAAGACGCATTGACCGAATCTCTTTTCTGCCGTCGCCGCCGCCCATGCTGCCCGATCGGCCCGCCAACCGGAAGGATGCCGGCTGGCGCCGGCGTCCGCGACCTCAGTTCCGCGAGAAGGTGAAGGTCGTGGTCTGCCGGTAGGTCTGGCCGGGCCGCAGGACCGGGCTCGGGAAGTTGGCGTGATTGATCGCGTCGGGGAAGAATTGGGGCTCGAAACAGCAGCCGCCGTTGACGGGATATTTCCGGCCATCCAGCCCCGGCACGGTCACGTTCATGCTCACCCCGTCGTAGAACTGGACTCCCGGCTCGGTCGATGCGACGTCGAGGGCGATCCCGCTCTTCGGCGACATCAGCCGCGCATGGCGGTGGGGCGTTCCGCTCTTCTTCCGGTCGACGACGTAGTTGATGTCGAAGACGAAGCGGACGCCGTTCCGCACGAGGCGGATCGGCCGCATGGCGCGGAGGTCGTAATCGGTGCCGGCAACCGACAGGATCTCTCCGGTCGGGATCTTGTCGGCGTCGAACGGGGTATAGGCGCCGGCGAATATCTGGACTCGGTGGTCGAGAATGTCGGGCGAGCCGTCGAGGTTGAAGTATGAGTGCTGCGCGAGGTTGACGATGGTCGGCGCGTCGGTCGTCGCCTCCGCTTCCATCTTGATCGTCCCCTCTCCTTCCGCGGTGTAGCGGACGAAGGCCTCGACCGTGCCGGGATAGCCCTCCTCGCCGTCCGGGCTGGTGAGGCCGAGGGTGATGCTGTGGGCGTCGCTCGATACAAGCCGCCAGTTCCGCCGGCCGAACCCGTTCGGGCCGCCGTGCAGCTGGTTCCCGTTCTCGTTCGGGGTCAGCTGGTAGGTCTTGCCGTCGAGCGTGAAGCGGGCGTGGCCGATGCGGTTGGCGCAGCGGCCGACGACCGCCCCGAAATAGGGAGAGTGGTTGAGGTAGTCGTCGAGCCTGTCGAAGCCGAGCACCAGCGGATGGGGGACGCCCGCCAGCCGCACGTCGCGGATGATCGCGCCGAGCGTGATCACCTTGGCGGTGAGGTCGCCGGAGGCAATCGTGACCTCCTCGACCTCCTCGCCGTTTGCAAGGATTCCAAATCGTTGTGCCGCCATGACGGCTGAGCCCCCCTTTGACGCGGTTTAGAGTTCTAGTCGAGCCGGTCCGGCGCCACCAGCCTCGGCCATTACCGCAAGGGCCGAATTGCCGATGTCTCAGATCGTCTGGTTGTAGGTTCCGACTTGCTTGTGCTCGCGCAGCACCGCATCGACCGCGCCGAACATTTCCTTCAGGCGAGCCTCGGAGACCGGGCTCTCGATCACCACCACCAGTTCCGGCTTGTTCGAGGAGGCGCGCACCAGCCCCCAGGTGCCGTCGTCGGTGACGACGCGCACGCCATTCACCGTAATCAGGTCGACGATCGCATGCCCGCCGACCTTCTCGCCCTTCTGCTTCATCGCCTCGAAGCGCGCCTTCACCTTGTCGGCGATGCCGTATTTCACCTCGTCGGGACAATGCGCCGACATCGTCGGCGAGCCCCAGGTCTTGGGCAGCGCCTCCTTGAGGTCGGCCATCGTCTTCCCGGGATTGCGGTCGAGCATGTCGAGGATGGCGAGCGCCGAGACGAAGCCGTCGTCGTAGCCGCGGCCGATCGGCTTGTTGAAGAAGTAGTGGCCCGACTTCTCGAAGCCGGCGATTGCCGAAAGCTCGTTCACCCGCCGCTTGATGTAGGAATGGCCGGTCTTCCAGTAGTCGGTCCTGGCGTTGTTCTTCTTCAGCACCGGGTCGATGGCGTAGATGCCGGTCGACTTCACGTCGACGACGAAGGTCGAGCCGGGATAGAGCGCCGAGATGTCCCGGGAGAGCATGACGCCCACCTTGTCGGCGAAGATTTCCTCGCCGGTATTGTCGATGACGCCGCAGCGGTCGCCGTCGCCGTCGAAGCCGAGCCCGACCTCGGCCTTCTCGGCGAGCACGCGCTTCGACATCGCGTGCAGCATTTCGAGGTCTTCCGGGTTCGGATTGTAGTGCGGGAAGGTGTAGTCGAGGCCGGTATCCATCGGGATCACCTCGGCGCCGATCGCCGTCAGTATCCGCTCGGCGAAAGCGCCCGCGGTGCCGTTGCCGCAGGCGGCGACCACCTTGATCCGCCGCTTCAGCTTCGGCCGGTTGGTGAGGTCGGCGATGTACTTCTCGGCGAATCCGTCCTCGAAAATGTACTCGCCGCCGCCCTTCAGGTCGTAGGAGGCGGCGAAGACGATCTCCTTCAGCCGGGTGATTTCCTCCGGCCCGAAGGTCACCGGCCGGCGCGAGCCCATCTTCACGCCGGTCCAGCCGTTCTCGTTGTGGGAGGCGGTAACCTGCGCCACCGCCGGCACGTCCAGGGCGAACTGGGCGAAATAGGCCATCGGCGTCACCGCGAGGCCGATGTCGTGGACCTTGCAGCCGGCGGCCATCAGGCCGGTGGCGAGCGCGAGCTTGATCGAGGAGGAATAGGCCCGGTAGTCGTGGCCGACGATCACCTCGCGCTTGACGCCGAATTCGCCGAGCAGGGTGCCGATCCCCATGCCGAGCGCGGTCACGCCGACGAGGTTGAGTTCGGGCGCGGTCTTGTGCCCGGGAACGCCAAACCACCAGCGCGCATCATATTCGCGGAAGCCGGTCGCCTTGATGAGCGGCTTGACCTCGAATTCGTAGGTGTTGGGACGGAGATCTGCGGCGGGCTTGGGGAACATGGAACGGCATCCCTGTTGGCTCACCCAAGGTCATAACAGAGGCGGCCGGGCCGTTCCAAGGAGCGATCCGTCACGAAATGTCGTTGAAACGCTACGGAAACGGTCCCCCGACGCCGGCCCGCGCCGGCCCGGCACCTTCGCGCCTACTGCGCCAGGACGAGCTGCTCGCCGCCGGCGGTGTATTTCAGCTTGTTGAGAAAGCTCATGCCGAGCAGGTCGATGTCGAATCCGCCGCCGCCCACGACCACAGCCTCGACGTTGCGGACATGGATCGGACCGACCGTGACCTCGGAGAGCGTCACCGGCGCGGCGCCGACGACTCCGTTCGCCGTTCCGATCCGGACGACGAACCTGCCCGGATCGAGGCGGATGCCGAGGCGCCGGGCGGTCGCCTCGCTCAGCGCCACATAGGTGGCGCCGGTGTCGATCAGCATCGGCACGCTGTGCCCGTTGATCACCGCCTCGACGCTGTAATGGCCGAAGGCATCGGCAGATACCGCGATCACCTTCTTGTACCCGGCAGGCGCATCGGCGGGCGCCTCCGCGACGACCGATTTAGCCGCCGTCGGCTTCTGCGACAGCATGTTGGGGGCGAGCGTCCCGATGATGGCGACGCCGGCGGCGAAGGTGACGATCCGGGTTAGCACGGGTCCGCTCCCGAGAAGGAAATCCGGCGGCGGATATGCCGGATCTCTCCCTAAGGATTGTGCAAAAAGAGCCGGGCGCGGTGGCCCACCCCTGCTTTCTTCCTTAAGCCGCGGTTAACGGCCGGCCCGCTGCCCCGGACTGTCGCGCTAGAGCCAGCCGCCGTCGGCGACGATGTTCTGGTTGGCGATCGCCCCGGACTCGTCCGAGGCGAGGAAGAGCACCAGCCGGGACATGTCGTCGGGGTAGAGCTTCCGCTTCACCACCTGATCCTTCATCAGCTGCTCTTCCTTCTCCGGCGTCAGCCAGAGCGTCTGCTGGCGCTCGGTCATGATCCAGCCGGGCGCGACCGTGTTGAGGCGGATGTTGTACTGCCCCAGTTCGCGCGACAGGCCGCGGGTCATGCCATAGACCGCCGCCTTCGCCGCCGCATAGACCGGGAGCCCGGAGAAGCCGAGCAGCCAGGTCGCCGACGTCATGTTCACGATCGAGCCGCCGCCCGCCTTCTTCATGTCCGGCAGCACGGCCTGGATGGTGAAGAACTGATGCTTCAGGTTCACGGCGATGCGGTCGTCGAAATATTCCGGGGTGAGATCCTCGATATTGTGCCGCTCGTCGTGCGCGGCATTGTTGATGAGGATGGTGATCGGGCCGAGCGCCTTGCGGATATTGGCGATCGCCTTCCTGAGCGCCTCGATGTCGGTGAGGTCGGCGATCTCGTGATGGACCTTCTGCTTCTTCTTGGCGAGCCTCGCCGCAAGCGCCTTCGACTCCTTCTCCTTGATGTCGATGAACCCGACCTTCGCGCCCTGCGCGGCGAAATGGGTGACGATCGACTCGCCGATGCCGCTGCCGCCGCCGGTGACCAGCACGGTGCGGCCCTTCAGGCTCGGATAGATGGCGCAGTATTTCACGTCTCGCTCTCCTCAGGCTTCGCCGGCATCGGCGATGATGTTCTGGTTGGTGATCGCAGCCGACTCGTCGGACGCGTAGAAGAGGACCACGCGCGCCATGTCCGCGACCGTCAGCCGGCGTTTCAGCGCCTGGCGCTGCATCTGGCGCTCCTCGGCCTCCGGTGACCACCACAGCTTCAGCTGGCGCTCGGTCAGTACCCAGCCGGGCGCGATCGAATTGATCCGGATGTTGTGCTGGCCGAGGTCGCGGGCGAGGCCGCGCACCAGGCCGTAGGTGGCCGACTTGGCGGCGACATAAACCGGCATGCCGGGGCTGGCGACGACCCAGGAGCCCGAAGTGATGTTGACGATCGAGCCGCCGCCCGCCTGCTTCATGTCCGGCACGACCGCCTGGACGCAGAAGAAGAAGTGCCTGAGGTTGACCGCGATCCGGTTGTCGAAATATTCCGGCGTCACGTCCTCGAGCTTGTGCCGCTCGTCGTGCGCGGCGTTGTTGACCAGCACCGTGATCGGCCCGAAGGCCTTCTGGATATTGGCGATCGCCTGCCTGAGGGCGGCGATGTCGGTGAGGTCGGCCGGCTCGAAACGGACCTTCCGCTTCTGCCGGATCAGCCTGGCCGCAAGCGCCTTCGATTCCATCTCCTTGATGTCGAGGAAGCCGACCTTGGCGCCCTGCGCCGCGAAGTGCTCGACGATGCCCGCCCCGATGCCGCTGCCGCCGCCGGTGACGACGACCGTTCGGCCCTTCAGGCTCGGATAGATCGCCCCGTATTTCATATCGGCTGTTCTCCTCGCGCGGCAAAGCCCGGTCCGGCTCCGCCCCTCACATGTCGGGCGGAAGCTATCCGGCGGCGCGCGACGCGGTCAACCGAGGCCGGCTGCCGCCGCCGGCACCGCCGCGCGATCGCGCTGACGATTGACAGTGTTCTGCTGATATGACAGTATGCTGTCATGATGGACAAAGGCGATGCGGTCACCCAGCTCATCCTCACCATCTTCCGGCTGAATGGCGCGCTGATCGAGGCCGGCAACCGCCTCGTCAAGGACATCGGCCTCACCTCGGCGTGGTGGCAGGTGCTGGGCGGTCTGGCTCTTTCGCCGGTCCCGCTCACGGTGTCCCACATAGCGCGGAACATGGGCCTGTCCCGCCAGTCGGTTCAGCGGGTCGCCGACCTTCTGGCCGGGAAGGGGCTGGTGCAGTACGAGGCAAATCCGCATCACCGGCGTGCGCCGCTCATGGTCCTCACCCGGCAGGGCGCCGCCGTGTTCAAGGAGGCGTCGAAGCGCCAGCGACCCTGGGCGCTCGACATGGTGGCGGGGCTTTCCAAGGACCGGATCGACGCCGCTCTCGCAGTCCTGAGGCAGATGGATCAGCACCTCGCCCACACGCAGAACCGCGAGAGCGGGGCAGCATGAACTCGCGGAGGGTTCACCGACAAAGGAGCACGCAATGAGCTTTCGTCTCGCATTCAACATTCTTGCGATCTGCGGCACCGCCGTCTTCACCGGCGTGATGCTGAACATCGGCCTGACGCTCGGGGCATACTGGAAAAGCCTGGCGCCGACCGACTTCCTCGACTGGTTCTCGCGGAACAGCGGCCTCATCGGGCGGACCATTCCGCTGGTCGCCGGCCCGGCGCTGGTGGGCCTCGTCGGCTCTCTCTGGTTCGGCTGGAGCACGACGCAGGAGAGGCTCTATTGGCTGACCGCGCTGGCGAGCGCCGCGGGCATCGCCGCCATCACCATCGCCTATCACCTGCCGGCAAATGCAACCTTTGCCGCGAAGACGGTCGCCGTTTCGGACGTTCCCGCGAAACTCGACCAATGGCTGGCGTTGCACTGGGTCCGGATCGGCCTTGGATTTGTCTCGGCGATCGCCGGAGTCCTCGCCGTCTCCGCCTGAGCGGCCGGCGGTCGCGCCGGCTACTTCGTCCCGTAGAGACGGTCGCCGGCGTCGCCGAGGCCCGGCACGATATAGCCGTGGTCGTTGAGGTACTGGTCGATCGCAGCCGTATAGATCGGGATGCCCGGCTGGGCCTTTTGAAAGCGCTGGATACCCTCCGGCGCGGCGAGCAGACAGACGAAGCGGATGTCCTTGGCGCCGCGCTTCTTCAGCCGCTCGATCGCCGCGCTCGCCGAATTGGCGGTGGCCAGCATCGGGTCGACGACGATGACGACGCGGTCGGCGAGGTCATCCGGCGCCTTGAAGAAATATTCGTGCGGCTGGAGCGTCACCGGGTCGCGGTAGATGCCGATATGGGCGACGCGCGCCGAGGGCACGAGGTCGAGCATGCCTTCGAGGAGGCCGTTGCCGGCCCTGAGGATCGAGGCGAAGACCAGCTTCTTGCCCTCGAGGATCGGCGCATCCATCGGCGAGAGCGGCGTCTCGATCCGACGCGTGGTGATCTTGAGGTCGCGGGTCACCTCGTAGGTGAGGAGCAGCGCGATCTCGCGGAGCAATTGCCGGAACGTCGCCGTCGGCGTGGTCTTGTCCCGCATCAGCGTCAGCTTGTGCTGGACGAGCGGATGATCGATGACGTGGACGCCTTCCATGGACCTCGTTCCCCGTTTCTGCCCGCAAGGTTAGACCGGGCGGCCCGCCGGCGCCAATTTCCGTTGCCGGCGGCGCGGATTTTCCCCAGCCACGATCACGGTCGCGACACGTTGCCGGGTTTCTCTGTCGGAAACCTCGCGGCGTGACTATGTTTCCTCGCAACCAGATCGAGGCTTTCCATGAAACGCGCCGCCATCCTTGTCCTTGATTCCGTCGGCATTGGCGGAGCCGAAGACGCCGGCGCCTACGGCGACGCCGGGGCGGATACGCTCGGCCATATCGCCGCTGCCTGTGCCGAAGGGCGCGGCGACCGCGCCGGGCTCCGCTCGGGTCCGCTGCACCTCCCCAACCTCGGACGGCTCGGCCTCGCCCACGCTGCCGCGGCCTCGACCGGGAAGCCGGCGCCGCAACTCGGCGTCGCCTGTCCGCCGGAGGGCGTTTGGGGCTACGGTATCGAATCCTCGAAGGGCAAGGATACGCCGTCCGGCCACTGGGAGATTGCCGGGGTGCCGGTGTCGTTCGACTGGGGCTATTTCCCGGAGAAGGTGCCGACCTTCCCGAAGGACCTCACTGATGCGCTCATCCGCGGGGCGCGCCTGCCCGGCATCCTCGGCAACAAGCACGCCTCGGGCACGACGATCATCACCGAGCTTGGCGAGGAGCACATCCGGACCGGCAAGCCGATCTGCTACACCTCCGCCGATTCCGTCTTCCAGATCGCCGCGCACGAGGTTTATTTCGGCCTCGACCGGCTCTACGAGGTCTGCGAGATCGCGCGCCGGCTGTGCGATCCGCTGATGATCGGCCGGGTCATCGCCCGGCCTTTCGTCGGCGAGGACCGGCAGGATTTCGCCCGCACCTCCAACCGGCGCGACTACGCCGTCCTGCCGCCCGAGCCGACCCTCCTCGACCGCGTCGCCGCCGCCGGCAAGCGCGTCATCGGGATCGGCAAGATCGCCGACATCTTCGCCCACCAGGGCGTCACCGAAACGGTCAAGGCGCCGACCAATGACGGCATCTTCAACGCCACGCTCGCCGGCCTCGACCGGCTCGGCGACGGCGACCTGCTCATCGCCAACCTCGTCGATTTCGACACCCTCTACGGCCACCGCCGCGATGTTCCGGGCTACGCCGCGGCGCTCGAAGCCTTCGACCGCCGGCTGCCCGAATTCATGGCGAAGCTGCAACCGGGCGACCTCGCGCTGATCACTGCCGACCACGGCTGCGATCCGACCTGGCGGGGCAGCGACCACACCCGCGAGCACGTCCCGATCCTCGCCTTCGGCCCGGCCATCGGGCCGGCCGGCATCGGCGGGCGGCCCTTCGCCGACATGGGCGAGACGGTCGCCGCCCATCTCGACATCGCGCCCGGCCGGCACGGCAGGAGCTTCCTCTAGGCTGATTAGCCCGCCCCTCGAACGAAACCGCTAGCGGCCGTCACCATCAATTGGCCCATGAGGATAGCGACGAGTTGCGATTTGTCCTTCAGGCGCTCGGACGCCGCAGGACCAAGATTGCTCAGGAAGAAGTTCGCCATCTCCACGTTCTGCGGTTCAAGATCGTCGACGTCTTGTAAGGCTCGCACTTTGTCCCTGTTGAAGCGCTCGTTGTATTTCGAGGCTCGGTCCGAGATGAGAGACATGGCTCCTACATAGGCTGCCTGCTTTTCGTCGTCAGATAGCTTCGCCAACTCCGGGTTGGACGAGATTTCCTGGAGCACCCGGCGGTTTGCAGCTTCGTTTAGAAGAACTTGCATCTGACCAATGCGACGTGGCGATCGACCGGAATTCATGATGCCGAAGTGGATTGTCCACAAGGTGTAAGCCAGCGTCTCCCAGGGTTTCCAGAACGCCGTCGGAATACCAGCACCTCTACGCAGTTCATCCATCTGCGCTCCAAACGCTTCCGAAAGCGCAGAGACCATTCCGTCGATTAGGCTTTTGTCCCTGGAGGTTCCAAACCCAAACATAGCGACCGTAGCGGTAGCCTATTCCTTCTCGCCGGCGTCGGCGGCTTCCGCCTGAAGCTGGCCGTAGTTCTCGGCACCGATCTGCGCCAGCAATTTCAGCTGCGTTTCGAGGAAGTTGATGTGGCTTTCCTCGTCGGTCAGCAGGGCGTCGAACAGGTCCTTCGAGACGTAGTCGGCGGCATTGCGGCAGACCTCGCGCGCCTCGGCATAGAGCGTGCGGGCCTCGTACTCGTCCTCCAGGTCGGATTCGAGCACTTCCTTGATCGACTGGCCGATCTTCAGCGGGTTTAGCTGCTGCAGGTTGGGCAGGCCGTCGAGGAAGATGATGCGCTCGACCAGCTTGTCGGCGTGCTGCATCTCCTCGATCGATTCCTTGCGCTCCTTCTCGGCGAGCTTGGTGAAGCCCCAGTCTTCCAGCAGCCGGTAATGCAGCCAGTACTGGTTGACCGCGGTCAGCTCGTGGCGAAGCGCCTGGTTGAGGTAGTCGATGACCTTCTTGTCGCCCTTCATCGCCGCCGCCCTTTCCCGAACGATCCTGCCTAGCCAACCGGTGCCGGAGGGTCAAACCCGCCCGCCATCGCCGATCCGGCGAGCCGGCGGTCGGTGTCGGCGACCGAGGCGAGCGGCTCCGGGCAGGTGATCGCCATGCCGGCACGCGCCGCGTTGCAGGAGCAGACGATCATCGGGGAGATGGAAGGGCAGCCGCCGTAAGGCGCGACGATCCTCGCCGTCGCGACCATTTGATTTGCGGGTCGCAGGCGCCTGGGTCATTCGATTGCCATTGAGGACGGGAGGACTCCGATGAAGCGGTTTGCACGGACCTTGCTCGTCGTCGCATTCGCGGCCGCGCCGTTTGTGCCGGTCGCCCTTGCCGACGATGCGGCCAACGAGGCGCTGGTCAAGCGCTTCTACGATGCGCTCAACACCCGCAACTACGACGGCCTCGGCGAATTCATGGCGGCCGACTTCGTCGACCACAATGCCCCGCCGGGCGTGCCGCCGGGACTGGAGGGGCTGAAGCTCGGCCTGAAGCAGTTCCTCATCCTCTCCTCCGACGTCCAGATCAGCAACGGGCCGATCGTGGTCAAGGACAACTACGTGACCGTCTGGGACACGATCAGGGGCACCAACAACGGCGACTTCATGGGAATGAAGGCGACCAACAAGCCGTTCGAGTTCCACGCACTCGACCTTTGGCTGATCAAGGACGGCAAGCTCGCGGAAGGCTGGCACGTCGAGGACCAGCTGAGCCTGCTGATGCAGATCGGTGCGCTTGGCGGGCCCAAATAGGCCGGCGAACTAGGCCAGCGCCTTCACCGCCCGCTTCGCCATCACCTTGGCGAGGTTGGCGCGATACGCCGCCGAGCCGTGAATGTCGCTGAGCATCCCGGCCGGGTCGAGATCGACCGGTTCCAGCGCGGCTTCCGTGAAATTCGCCGCGAGCGCCCTCTCCATCTCGGCCGACCGGAAGACGCCGTTGCTGCCGGCGCCGGTGATCGCAACGCGAATGCTGCCGTCCTTCATCCGCGCCACGAACGCGCCGGCCATGGCGTAGCGCGAGGCCGGGTTGCGGAACTTCTCGTAGGCGGCCCTGGCCGGGACCGGAAACGCCACGCGGACGATGATCTCGCCCTCTTCCAGCGCGGTTGCGAACAGGCCCTTGAAGAAGTCCGCCGCCGCGATCTTCCGCCGGTTCGTCTCGATGGTCGCGCCGAGCGCCAGGACCGCCGCCGGATAGTCGGCGGCCGGATCGTTGTTGGCGAGCGAGCCGCCGAGCGTCCCCTTGTGACGGACGGCCGGGTCGCCGACGAGGCCGGCGAGATCGGCCAGCGCCGGGATGGCGCCGCGCACTGTTTCCGAACGCGCGACCTCGGCATGGGTCGACGCCGCGCCGATGGTGAGCGTGTCGCCGGTCGCCGCAATCCCCTTCAGTTCGGGCAGCTTGGCAAGGTCGATCAGGTCGGACGGCGCCGCCAGCCTCTGCTTCATCGTCGGGATGAGCGTCTGACCGCCGGCGAGATAGCGCGCGTCGCTGCCGGCAGCGAAAAGCGCCTCCGCCTCGGCGAGATTCTTCGGCCGGTGGTAGCTGGTCTCGTACATCGGCGTCAGGCCATTGCCGCCGCGCCGGCTTCGATGGCGCGGACGATGTTGTGGTACCCGGTGCAGCGGCAGATATTGCCTTCCAGCTCGTGGCGGATCGTCTTCTCGTCGAGCTTCGTCCCGAGGCGGCGGACCATGTCGACCGCCGTCATGATCATGCCGGGCGTGCAGAAGCCGCATTGCAGGCCGTGATGCTCGTGGAAGGCCTGCTGCATCGGATGCAGCGTCTCGCCGTTGGCGAGGCCCTCGATGGTGACGATGTCGCTCCCCTCCGCCTGCACGGCAAACGTCGTGCAGGACTTCACCGCGAGGCCGTCGACATGGACCACGCAGGCGCCGCATTGCGACGTATCGCAGCCGACATGCGTGCCGGTGAGGCGAAGGTTCTCGCGCAGGAACTCGACCAGCAGCGTCCGGTCCTCGACATCGGCTGCGACCGGCTTGCCGTTCACCTTCATCGTGACATGCGTCATCTGTCGTGCTTCCCCGCCTTCCCGTTCAGGTCATCAGCATGATCGCGCCGATGACGACGATCAGCGCCAGCAGGCCCCAGACATAGGGGCCGCCGAGAAACCCGTTGCCGGCGGCGACCTCGGCCCGCTCCTCGATCGCCTCGGCCACCACGACCGGGTCGCTGACCACGTCTTCCCTCTGCGCCGTCTGCCCGATCTCGTCGGCGGCGGACAGCTTCGCCGCGAAAGCCCCGAAGAACGCGTCCGCCATCTGCTTGGCGGTAGCGTCGACGAGGCGCGCGCCGATCTGCGCCAGCTTGCCGCCGACCTGTCCCTTGGCCGTGTAGCGGAGGATGGTGCCGTCGCCGTCCTCTTCCAGCGAAACGTCGGCGCCGCCCTTGGCGAATCCGGCGACGCCACCCTTGCCTTCTCCGCTGATCGTGTAGCCGTTGGGCGGGTCGAGGTTGGTGAGCTTCACGTCGCCGTTGAAGGTCGCCTTGACCGGGCCGACCTTGGCCGTCACCCGCGCCTTCATTTCGGTGTCGGAGACCTTCTCGATCGACTCGCAGCCGGGAATCGTCTCCCTGAGGACGGCGGGATCGTTCAGCGCCGCCCATACTTTCTCGCGCGGCGCCGGGATCCGGTACTCCCCCGACATTTCCATGATGCTCTGCTTCCTCGCGAGGCTTTCGGCGTATTTCGGTTTGCGGAGCGCCGGCAATGACCCGGCAGACCGCCCGGCATGAGACCGGTTTGGAGATTGATCGGTTCGCATGGTGGCACGTCCCCGGCGCGGACGGCAAGGCCGCCTCGCCACCGATGCGATTCGGCGCGAAAGCGTCTAGAACCGGCGCCATGAACGCCGTTTCCTCCGCCGCGCATCGGAGTCCCGCCGCCGCGCTCGCCCGCCGCGCGCCGGTGATGCTGGAGACCGAAGGCTGGGCCGACTACGCCCTCCTCGATTCGGGCCACGGACGCAAGCTCGAGCGCTACGGCAGGTACCGGATCGTCCGCCCCGAGGAGCAGGCGCTGTGGACGCCGCGCCTGCCGGCCACGGACTGGGATGACGCCGACGCGACCTTCCTCGGCATCGGCGACGACGATGCCGACGGCCGCTGGCGCTACAAGCGCCCGCTCGGCGAGACCTGGCCGCTCGAATATGACGGCATCAGGTTCCTCGGCCGCTTCACCTCCTTCCGCCATGTCGGCGTCTTCCCGGAGCAGGCGACGCACTGGGACTGGCTCAAACGCAAGATCGCCGCGAGCCGGAAGCCGCGGCCGAAGGTGCTGAACCTCTTCGCCTATACCGGCATCGCCTCGCTCGTCGCGGCCAGGGCCGGAGCCGACGTCACCCACATCGATGCATCGAGGAAGGCGATCGGCTGGGCCCGCGAGAACCAGGCGCTGGCGGGCCTTAGCGACCTGCCCCTCCGCTCGATCTGCGAGGATGCGACCAGGTTCGTCGAGCGCGAGATCCGCCGCGGCAGCCGCTATGACGGGATCATCCTCGACCCGCCGAAGTTCGGGCGCGGGCCGAAGAACGAGGTCTGGGACCTGTTCCCGAGCCTTCCCGGCATGATGCGCGCCTGCCGCACGCTGCTCGCCGATGACGCCGATTTCCTCATCCTCACCGCCTATTCGATCCGCGCCTCGTTCCTCGCCATCGACGAGCTCGCGGCCGAGTGCCTCGCCGGGCTCGGCGGCATCCTCGAATCGGGCGAACTGGTGCTCCGCGAAGAAGGCGGCGGCCGGGCCCTCTCCACCTCCCTCTTCAGCCGGTGGTCGCGGGATGGCTGAGCCGCATGCCGGGCGGCCGGGCGAGGTGCTGAAGATCACCAGCCCGGCCAATCCGATCGTCAAGGAAATCCGCGGCCTCGCCTTGCCCAAGAACCGCCGGGCGAGCGGGCTTTTCATCGCCGAGGGCCTGAAGCTCGTTGCCGACGCCACCGAGGCCGGCTGGCCGGTTCGCACCCTCGTCCATTCGCCGGCGGCCGCGGCGGACAACCTCGTGCGCCGGCTTGCCACCACCGCGCATGCGCGCGGCGGCCGGGTCATCGAGGTCCCCGAATCCCTTCTCGCCAGGATCACCCGCCGCGACAACCCGCAGACGGTCATCGGCGTGTTCCGGCAGAAGACCGTGCCGCCCGACGCGATCGACCCGAATCCGGACAGCCTCTGGGTGGCGCTTGAGAACATCCGCGATCCCGGCAATCTCGGCACGATCGTCCGCACCGTCGACTCGGTCGGCGGCGAGGGCGTCATCCTCCTCGGCGAGACCGTCGACCCGTTCTCGATCGAAGCCGTGCGCGCAACGATGGGATCGGTCTTTCACGTCGCGCTCAGCCGCGCCAGCCACGCCGAGTTCGCGAAACTCGCCCGGCGCTGGCGGGGGAGCATCGTTGGAACGCACCTCCGGGCGAGCATCGACTATCGCGCCGCGACCTACGGTCCGCCGGTTCTTCTCGTCATGGGCGGCGAGCAGGCTGGGCTGACCGACGAGGTGGCGGGGCTCTGCGATCCGCTGGTCAAGATTCCGATGGCCGGCAAGGCCGACTCGCTCAACCTTGCCGTCGCCACCGGCGTGATGCTCTTCGAAGCGATGCGCGGGCGGCTGAAGCTCTGATGTTCGCCGACCGTCCGCCTGCGCCGGTCTCGCCGCTCGGCATCGCCACCGTGCTCGCCACCGTGGCGGTCGACCAGGCCGCCAAGGTCATCGCCGAAGCGACCCTCGCCTATGCCGAGCCGGTGGACCTCCTGCCGATCCTCACCCTCTACCGGGTGAACAATCCGGGCATCGCCTTCAGTCTGCTCGCCGGCCTCGGCGGCCTCGGCCTCATCCTGATGACGCTGGCCATCGCGACGGCGGTGCTCTTCTTCTGGTGGCGCGCGGAGGAGGGCGGCAAGCTTGCCGCGGTCGGCTACGGCCTCATCCTCGGGGGAGCGCTCGGCAACCTCATCGACCGCTTCACGCGCGGCGAGGTGGTCGATTTCCTGCTCCTCCATTTCGGCGGCTGGACGCTCTTCGTCTTCAACCTCGCCGACGCGGCGCTGACCGTCGGGCCCGTCCTCCTCGTCCTCGTCTATGCCTGGCCGCGCCGCCGGGAGGCCTGATCCTCGGCGCCGGTCGCGAGGACCGTCTCGATCTTCCTCGCAAGATCGAGACGGAGATAGGGCTTGCCGATGAAGGCGATGCCGGGGTCGCCTTCTGCCTCGCCGGCCGGGTCCGAGAGGCCGGAGGTGAGCAGAATCCGCAGGCTCGGCTGGACTTTCCGCGCCTCGCGCGCGAGCGCCGCGCCGGTGATGCCGCCGGGCAGGACGACATCGCTGAACAGAAGGTCGATCGCCGCTTCCTGGCGGAGCGCATTCAGCGCCGAGAGCGCGTCGTTGGCGGTGTGGACGTTGTAGCCGAGACCGACGAGCTGGCGCACGACGATGTCCTGGACGTGCGGATCGTCCTCGACGACCAGGATCGTCGCGTTGCCTCGCCGCGTCTCCTCGCCCGACTCGGGGAGGGGGATCTCGGCTTCGGCTTCGGCGGAGCGCGGCAGGTAGATCGTGACGATGGTGCCGCTGCCGACGACGCTCTCGACGCGCAGCGCGCCGTTCGACTGCTTGGCGAACCCGTAGGCCATGCTGAGGCCGAGCCCGGTGCCCTTGCCCGGCGCCTTGGTCGTATAGAAAGGCTCCACCACGTGCTTGAGGTTGTCGGGCGATATGCCGGCGCCGGTATCGGTCACCGCAATGAAAGCGTAGTCGCCGGGCGCGAGATCGACGCCCGGGGCCACCGTCTTGCTTTCGAAATGCCGGTTGCCGGTGGCGATGGTGAGCGTGCCGCCGTCGGGCATGGCGTCGCGTGAATTGATGGCGAGGTTGGTGAGGGCCGTCTCCACCTGGGTCGGGTCGGCAAGCACCGGCCAGAGATTGGGGGCGAGCTCCATCTCGATGGTGACCTTCTCACCGAGGATGCGGCGGAGCATGGCCACCGTGTGCGTGATCAGCCGGTTGAGGTCGAGGCTGCGCGGCGACAGGGGCTGCTGGCGGGCAAAGGCGAGAAGCTGCCGGGTGAGGTCGGCGCCCCGCAGGCTCGCGGCAAGCGCCAGCTGGATGCCGGCATTGGTCTCCTCGTCCTCCTTCAGTTGCGAGGCGAGGAGGTCGAGATTGCCGATGATGATCGCAAGCAGGTTGTTGAAGTCGTGGGCGATGCCGCCGGTCAGCTGGCCGATCGCCTCCATCTTCTGCGCCTGCTGGAGCTGGGCCTCGATCTCCTTGCGGCGGCTGATGTCTTCCTCGATCGTGATGATCTGGGTGATGGCGCCCTGCTCGTTGGTCACCGGCGAGACGGTGACCGAGACCGGCATGCGGCGGCCGTCGCGGCGCACGTTGTCGATCTCGCCGCGCCAGTCGACGCCGGCCAGTACCGAGGACCAGATCTGCTCGACGATCTCACCGCCGGTTTCGCGCGACCGCCAGAAGAACGGCCGCTTGCCGATGATCTCGTCGGGGCCGTAGCCGGTCGCCGAATAGAAGCGCGGATTGACGTACTCGATGAGGCCGTGCGTGTCGGTGACGATGACCAGGTTGGCGCTCTGCTCGACGGCGCGGGAAAGCTGGCGCAGCTGGCGCTCCGCACGCTTCCGCTCGGCGATGTCGCGCACGATCATGGTGATCGTCTCCTCGCCGTTCTCGCACAGGAGCGAGAACGTCGCCTCGACCGGGAATTCCTCGCCGGAGGCGCGCAGCGCGACGAATTCCTGGTAGTCGGAGGCGCTGCCGCCCTTGGCGAGCGTCTCGGTGATGCGGTTCCGGCTGGTCTCGACCAGCCGCGGCGGCCACAGGAGATCGATCGGCCGGCCGGTCACCCGCTCGGCGGGGTGGCCGAAAATGCGTTCGGCGCCGCGGTTGAAGATCGAAATCCGCCGTTCCTGGTCGATGACGACGATGCCGTCGGCGGCGATGGTGAGGACCTGCCGGTAGCGCTCCTCGATCGCCCGCCGTTCGGTCTCGAGGCGTTCGCGCTCCCGGCGGGCGCGGGCCTCGCGCAGTTCGCGCTGGATGGCGGGGACGAGCCGCCCGGTCTTGCCCTTGACCAGATAGTCCTGCGCTCCCGCCTTGAGGGCGGCAACCGCGGTCTCTTCGCCGAGCGTGCCGGAGACGAAGATGAAAGGCATCTCGCTGGTCCGTGCCCGCACCAGCGACAGGGCCTCGGCGCCGGAGAAGCGCGGCATGGTGTAGTCGGCAATGACCAGGTCCCACGACCGCTCGTTGAGTGCCGCGTTCAGCTGCTCCGGCGTGTCGACCCGGCGATAGTCGAGGGTGAATCCGCCCCGGCTCAGCTCGCGGACGAGCAGGTCCGTGTCGTCCTCCGAGTCCTCCACGATCAGCAGGCCAAGCCTTTCGTCCGCCATGATTCCGGTTCCTGACGCCTCTTCCCTCATAGGGCCGGTTCGTTGAGCAGCAGCCAGTAGAGCCCGAGTTGCCGGGCGGCTTCGATGAACTTGTCGAAGTCGACCGGCTTGCGCACATAGGAATTGGCTCCGAGCCGGTAGCCTTCGATCACATCGCGCTCTTCCCGGGACGAGGTGAGAATGACAACCGGCAGGAGCGCGGTGCGCGCATGGCTGCGGATGCGGCGCAGAACGTCGAGCCCATCCAGTCTCGGCAGTTTCAGATCGAGCAGCACGACCTGGGGAAGCTCGGATTCCGCCAGCCCGGCTTCCTGGTTGCCGAAGAGATAGTCGAGCGCCTCGACGCCGTCATGCGCGACCACGATCGGATTGGTGATGTTGTTCTTGGCGAAGGCGCGGATGGTCAGCGCCTCGTCGTCGGGGTTGTCCTCGACCAGCAAGATCGCTCTTTGCGCCATCGGATCCCCGCTACGCGGCCAGAGTGAAGTAGAATGTAGCGCCCTTTTCGGGCTCGGCATCGGCCCAGACCTTGCCGCCGTGCTTGCGGATGATGCGCTGGACCGTCGCCAGCCCGATACCGGTGCCGGGGTAGATCGTGCTGTCGTGCAGGCGCTGGAACGGGTTGAAGAGCTTGCCGGCATATTGCATCTCGAAACCGGCGCCGTTGTCGCGCACGAAGAACGTCTCGCCCGCTTCGGTGTTGGAGTGCCCGAACTCGATCTTCGCCGGCTCACGGCGGGCAGTGAACTTCCAGGCATTGCCGATGAGGTTTTCGAGCGCGACGCGCATCAGGCGCGGGTCGCTCTCGGCGACCAGCCCGGCAGCAATGGCTACCTCGGCCTGGCGCTCCGGTGCGGCGTCGCGCAGCCCGCACACGATTTCCGTCGCCATTGCGCTGAGATCGACCTTGTCGATCGCCACCTCGGTCCGGGTAACCCGCGCCAGCTTCAGCAGGTCGTCGATCAGATCGCCCATGCGCTGGGCGCCCTTGCGGATGCGGTCGAGGTGGCCCTTTGCATCGGCGTCGAGCTTGTCGCCGGCATCCTCGACGAGCGCCTGGCTGAATCCGTCGATGGCGCGAAGCGGGGCACGGAGGTCGTGCGAAACCGAATAGCTGAAGCTTTCCAGTTCCTTGTTGACGCGCGACAGCTCGTCATTGCGTTCGGCAAGGTCGCGGTTGAGCCCGGCGACCGCGGCTTCGTTGCGCTTTCGCTGCGTCCATAGCCGGCCGAATACCGCCGACAGGATCGCCAGCATCAGGAAGATGGCGCCGGCTGCGATCCAGCGGGTCCGGTGGAGTTCCGCCGTCGTCGCGCTCACCGCGCCGACCGGCCGGATGCTGACGACGAGGATCTCGTTTTCCGGGGTTGCCGCCGGCGGGTCGACGCCGTTGGCGAAGGCAGCGCCCGCCGCGATGCGGGCGAAGGTGTAAAGGTTGCCGCCGTCATAGAAGGCGCCCGACGTTCCGGACGACCTGATCTTCTCCCATGCCGATGGGCTTTCCGCCGCAAGGCTCCGCCCGCTGCCGCCCGGGAGCATGAACCCCCATTCCTCGTCCGCACTCGGCCCGAGCAGCCAGTAGCCGTCGCCGTTCAGCATGAAGACCTGTCCGAGCCGTCCTTCGTTGAGCGAGCGCACGCGCTCGATCACATAGGCGCCGAGCGAGTTGACGACGAGCAGGCCGCGCCTGGCGCCGCCGGCATCGAAGACCGGCGTCGCGAAGCGCACCGTCGGCTTCAACGGCCTTTCGACGGCGCCGTCCTCGACGCTGAGGTCGAGCGCGCTCTGATAGACCTGGCCCGGCGCGAGTTTCAGCGCCGCGGCGACATAGGGGCGCTGCGCCTTCTTCTGGAGCTTCGTCTCGGGAACCTCCGCAGGCACGCCGAGCGACCGGTCGACGCGGACCAGTTCGTTGCCCGTCGTGTCGATGAAGCGCAGCTTGTCATAGACGGGGTGGCTGCGGGCAAAGGCCACGAAATCCTGCGCCAGGAGATCGCGCGCCGCCGACGTGCCGGATGCGATATAGGCGGCAAGCAGCGGGCTGTCGGCGAGATAGCGGACGTCGCCTGCGCCATTGGCCAGGCCGGCGAGGACCGCCAGCCGCGCCTGGTCGACCGCGCGCACTTCGCCCGCTTCGGTGACCTCCACCGCGGCGCCGTCCTGAATGCGGACGAGGACCGCGAAGATGCCGGCGGCAAGCAGCGCGGCGGGAACGAACAGCGATGCCGCGCGCCGAACCGTCGCCAGGCGGTCGTTCATCTTTCCGGCCTCCGCCAGACATCCGCCCCGGCCGGCAAGGTTGAATGCCGGGGGCAAGACTCGCTCGTCTGATTCGTGCTGCCGATCAGACTATTACATGGCGGAGACTTGAGGAGATCGTAAATACTTCCAGTAAATTGTCGGGAAGTAATCTGCCGAACCTTAACCGTTCTTACCGAATCAGCATCCGGGCAAGCTTCTCACCGTCGATCTCGACGCCAAACCCGGGTGCGTCGCCGATCGAGGCAACGCTATTTCGCTGGCGGCGTCGGGCGGCTGTACTTCGCTGCAAAACATGCTGTTATAGGCGACCGGGACGGCTCCGCGCGTCGGGCGCGGGATGAACCTCCGGCCGGCAGTGGCCAACCCTGTTTTGGAGGAACGATGAGCGAGGTCGAACTTCGGGGCGTGAAGAAGCGGTTCGGACCGGTCGAGGCCATCAAGAAACTCGACCTCACGGTCGAGAAAGGCCAGTTCTGCGCCCTGCTCGGCCCCTCCGGCTGCGGCAAGTCCACGCTCCTGCGCATGATCGCCGGCCTCGAACAGGTCACCGAGGGCACCATCCTCATCGGCGGCAACGACGTGACCAACGTCCCGCCGGCCAAGCGCCGCATCGCCATGGTCTTCCAGTCCTACGCGCTCTACCCGCACATGACGGTGGCGCAGAACATCTCGTTTTCGCTGCGCGTCGCCAAGGCGCCCAAGGACCTCGTCAAACGGCGCACCGAGGAAGTCGCCCGCATGCTGCAGCTCTCCGAACTCCTGCAGCGGAAACCGGCCCAGCTCTCCGGCGGCCAGCGCCAGCGTGTCGCCATCGGCCGCGCGCTGGTGCGCGAGCCGGAAGTCTTCCTCTTCGACGAGCCGCTCTCCAACCTTGACGCGATGCTGCGCGTGCAGATGCGGGTGGAGATCGCCAGGCTCCACCAGAACCTGAAGACCACCATGATCTACGTCACCCACGACCAGGTCGAGGCGATGACGCTCGCCGACAAGATCGTCGTGCTCGATCACGGCGAAATCTCGCAGGTCGGCAGCCCGATGGAGCTCTACCAGCAGCCCGAGAACAAGTTCGTCGCCTCGTTCATCGGCTCGCCGACGATGAATTTCGTCGCCGCGGAGGCGCAGAAGGCGGAAGGCCCGCTCGTCACCCTCGGCGTCCCCGGCGGCCACCAGCTTACCGTCAAGACCCGCCGCGGCAGGGCGGGCGACCGGCCGGTCGAACTCGGCATCCGTCCCGAGCACGTCCGTCTCGGCAAGCCCGACGATCCGCAGATCAGCCTGCCCGGCACCGTCCAGATTCTGGAGCGGCTCGGCAATGCGACGATCATGTATGTCGACACGCCGGCTGGGCAGATCGTCGTCCAGGACGACGGCGACGTGACCGCGCATGCCGGCGAGAATGTCGGGGTGATCTTCGACCCGTCGCGCGTCCACGTCTTCAACAACGAAGCGCGCGTGGTCTAGGCCAGCGGCCTCGTCCAGTCCGCCACAGCCATCCGCCGGCCTCTTGCCGGCGGCGGGATTTTCCTTGCCGGCCGGCAACATTTCACGCCCGCTGATCACGGCCTTTTTACCATTCCGCGCCTAATCTTGCCGGGCGGGAAGGCCGATCTCGTCCCTTCCGTCGCATACCGCGTTGGAAGGAAATGCTCAGCAAGGCCGACCTCGGCGCGATTCTATCGGTCACCGGCTCACAGGCGACCGCCCACCTTCCGCATCATGCCGAGGAGGAGGGCGAGCACGCCCGCGTCACCATCGGCCGCCTGGTCGCGATCCACAGCGATGGCTCCCGCGTCATCGGCGTCGTCTCCAGGCTGACGCTGCAGCCGAGCGGGCCGGACATCGTCGCCGACATCGACTTCATGGGAGAGATCAAGGAAGACGGCCCGCAAGGGCCCTACTTCCAGCGCGGCGTCACCAACTATCCGACGATCGGCGACCGCATCGCACTCCTCCAGCGCGAGGAGCTGAGCCTCATCCACAAGATCGACGAGGGCGAGACCATCAAGGTCGGGCAGTTGCAGATGGACGCCGAGGTGCCGGCCTACGTCAATTTCGACGAGCTGCTCCACAAGCACTTCGCCGTGCTCGGCACAACCGGCGTCGGCAAGTCGACCAGCGTCGCGCTGATCCTCCAGGAAATCCTGAAGAAGAAGGCGAACCTCCGCATCTTCCTCATCGACCCGCACAACGAATACGGGCACTGCTTCGGCGAGCAGACGCAGATCATGAACCCGAAGAACCTGCGCCTGCCGTTCTGGCTGTTCAACTTCGAGGAAATCGTCGACGTCTTCTTCCGCGGCCGGCCGGGCGTCGAGGAGGAGACCGAGATCCTCTCCGAGCTCATCCCCATCGCCAAGGCGCAGTACAGTTCGGCCCATGCGCGGGCCGAGCGCATCCTCGTCCGCAAGGTCCAGCCCGGCGGCTTCACCGCCGACACGCCGGTCCCCTACCGCATCTCGGACCTCATCTCGCTCATCAACGACCGCATGGGCAAGCTCGAGAACCGGTCCTCGTGGACCAAGTACCACCGTCTCATCATGCGCATCGAAACGCTGCAGCACGATTCCCGCTACACCTTCATGTTCAACAACCTCTTCATCGAGGATCTGATGGTGAAGGTGCTCGGCGAACTGTTCCGCATGCCGACGCAGGGCCGCCCGATCACCGTCATGCAGCTCGCCGGCTTCCCCGCCGAAGTGGTCGATTCGGTGGTCTCGGTGCTCTGCCGGATGGCCTTCGATTTCGGGGTGTGGAGCGACGCCTCGGTGCCCATCCTCGTCTGCTGCGAGGAGGCCCACCGCTATGCGCCGGCCGACCGCAAGCTCGGCTTCGGCCCGACCCGAAAGGCGCTGTCGCGCATCGCCAAGGAAGGCCGCAAGTACGGCGTTTTCCTGGGCGTCATCACCCAGCGCCCGGCCGAGCTCGATCCGACCATCCTGTCGCAGTGCTCGACCGTCTTCGCCATGCGCATGGCCAACGACCGCGACCAGGCGATCGTGCGCTCGGCCGTGCCGGATGCCGGTTCGAGCCAGATCGATTTCCTCGCCTCGCTCGGCACGCGCGAGGCGATCGCCTTCGGCGAAGGCGTGGCGCTGCCCATGCGCTTCCGCTTCAGCGACGTGCCGAAGGAATTCCAGCCGCGCAGCCAGGCCGGCCGGAACGTGCGTCTCGAAATGGGCTCGGAACTCGACGGCAGCTTCATGGAGGGCGTGGTCGAGCGCTGGCGCGAGGCGACCACCACCAGCACCCGTCCGCGCGGCGGCCTCTCCGGGATGGAAGACGCGATGGATATGGAAGCGGGCTTCGGCGCGCCGCTCATTCCCCGCCGCGCGTGACTGGATTACCGCGCCGCCCAGAGCAGTCCGCGGCGGAGGATCGTCGCCATTTCCGGCACCTCGAATTCCTTGGCGACGTGGCCGAGCGATGAATAGAACACGCGGCCGGCGCCGTGACGCCGCTTCCACACGACCGGCATCACCACCCCCTCGATCCACGGCGCGTATTCGCCGCTGAAGGTCGTCGTCGCCAGCACCTCGTTCGAGGGGTCGACGTGCATGTAGTACTGCTCGGAGCGGTACGGGAAATCCTTGATCCCGGCCATCACCGGGTCGTCCGGCCGGGTGACGTTGACCTTGTAGTCGATGATGTTGCCGGGATGGGCGACCCACTGGCCGCCGGTCATGAACTGGTACTCGACCGCCTCGCGGAAGGCGTCGCACATGCCGCCATGGTAGCCGCCGAGGCCGACTCCGCCCTGCACCGCCTTGCTCAGGTTCGACAGTTCCTCCTTCTCGATCTTCGACATCGTGTAGATCGGGACGATCAGGCTCATCTCGGCGATGGCGGGATCGGCGAAGGCCTCGGTGGTGTTCTCGACATAGACCTTGAAGCCCTCCTCCTCGAGCCAGCCGCGGATGATGTTGGCGCCCTTCTCCGGCTCGTGTCCGCTCCAGCCGCCCCAGACGATCAGTGCTTCGCGCATTTCCGTTTCCCTGTTCTTGAAAACGCTTGCCGACGGAATGATCGCAAGCGCCCGTCCAATCCCGACCGTCATCCCCGCGCAGGCGGGGACCCACTATCCGCGAGCGCGCAGGAGATGCGTTTGGCCGGGCGCGCATGTGCGCCCAGCGTCTCGTTTACTGGTTCCCCGCCTGCGCGGGGATGACGGACGAGTGCCCTCATCACACGCCTAGTCGAATTCGCCGGTCTTCAGTCCGACCGGCATCATCGCCGGACGCGCCGGCCGCGTCGTCATGCGGACATGCTTCCCGCTGTCCGAGGAGCGCTGGAACCCTTCCATCACTTCCAGCACGTGGAAGGCGAGGTCGCCGCTGGCGCGGTGCGGCCGGCCCTTCCTGATCGCGTGCGCCATGTCGGCGACGCCCATGATGCGCAGGTTGTGCTCGGCATGGCCGTGTTGGATCGGCGTCGGGTGCCAGTCTTCGGTCGCGGTCGCGAGCAGGATTTCGCCGTCGAAGAAGTTGGGATCGGGCACGCCCATGACGCCGGCGGCGCCGTAGAGTTCGATCGGCGCGTGGCGGTAGCGGGCGATGTCGAAGGAGAGCACCACCGAGATCACCGTCCCGTTGTGGAATACGAGCGTCCCGGCGGCATGCGTGTCCACCTGCACCGGAATCACCTGGCCCTTCTTCGGCTCGCTGCTGATCGTGCGCTGCTTGCGGACGCGCGAGGTCACCGCCGCCACCTTCTTGACCGGGCCGAGCAGGTTGACGAGGGCGGTGACGTAATACGGCCCCATGTCGAGGACCGGCCCGCCGCCCGGCAGGTAGTAGAACTCCGGCGACGGGTGCCAGCGCTCGTGCCCGGCGGTGCCGTAAACCGCGGTGCCGGCAATCGGCTGGCCGATCGCGCCCTCGTCGAGAAGCTTGCGGCAGGTCTGGTGGGCGCCGCCGAGGAAGGTGTCCGGCGCGCAGCCGATGCGGAGGTTCCTCGCCCTCGCCGCGTCGATGAGCTTGCGTGCCTCGGCGACAGTGACGCCGAGCGGCTTCTCGGAATGGACGTGCTTGCCGGCCGCGATCACCTGCAGGCCGACCTCGACATGGGCGAGCGGCACGGTGAGGTTGACTACGATCTCGATCGTCTCGTCGGCGAGGAGGTCGGCGACCGTCTTCACCGGCACGCCGAACTCGGCGCCGCGGGCCTTGGCCACTTCCATGTTGATGTCGGCGATGGCCTTGATTTCGAGGATCGGGAAGGAGCCCGCCGCCCGCAGGTACTGCGAGCTGATATTGCCGCATCCGATGATGCCGATGCCGACGCGATCCATTTCCGGCTTCTCCTCCCTTTTTTTCTTGTCTTCCCTCAAGCGACGCGAAACTTGACGCGGAGCGCCGCGTCGTCGGCGGCATGCCGCCCGGCGATCGCCTCATATTCGATCGGCTCCACCACCCAGCCGCGCCCTTCGTCGAACCATGCCAGTTCCGGTACCGGGACGAGGAGGCGCACGGTCCGTGTCTCGCCCGGCGCCAGTTCGATGCGCGCGAACGCCTTCAGTTCGCGCGGCGCCCGCTCGACCGCCGAGCCGCGCGCTCCGACGTAGAGCTGCACGACCTCGGCGCCCGGGACCTTGCCGATATTGGTCACGTCGACCTTGGCGGCAAGCACGTCCCCGGCGCCCAGCACCTTCTTCGCCAGCCTGAGGTTGGCGTAGGCGAAGTCCGTGTAGCTGAGGCCGAAGCCGAACGGGAACGCCGCCCGGTTGCCGTCGCGTTCGAGCTTCCGGTAGCCGTGCCAGAGGTCGTAGGTGATCTCGGTGGCGTCGCGGTCGAAGAAGGGGAGCTGCGCATCGTTCGCCGGGAAGATGCAGGGCAGGCGCCCGCTCGGATTGACCTTGCCGGAGAGGATGCCGGCGAGCGCGTTGCCGCCCTCCATGCCCGGGTACCAGAGGACCAGGATCCCCGGCACTTCGTGCCGCCAGGCCTCGGTGATCACGGCGCTCCCGGCCATGATCGCGACCACCGTCCGCCGGTTGGCCGCGGCGACCGCCCGGATCAGCGACTCGTCCGCCGGCGTCAGCGTCAGGCGGAGCCGGTCGCCGCCCGGCGAGAAGGCGTCCGCCCCGCCCATGACGGTGAGGACCTTGTCGGCGGTCGCCTGCTCCTCCGGATTGGCAGGCTTCGGGAAGTTGTGGGCAAACGGGGCCAGCTGGTCGGGCGGGATGAACTCGCCCTCGTCGGCATGGGTGTAGCCGGCGACGACCACGACCACGTCGGCGTCCTTCGCCCGCCGGGCCGCCGCAGCCGGGTCGCTGCCGTCGTCGTAGTCGACGTTCCGGAACGCGGCGCGCATCCCGTCGAGCGGCGTCACGACATAGGCGGGCCGCGTGTTGCTCGATCCGCCGTCGCCGGTATTCGCAATCGCCGCAAGCCTGCCGACGACGAGGATGCGCTCGCTTCCCTTGAGCGGCAGGACGCCCCCCTCGTTCTTGAGGAGGACGATGCTCTTCTCGGCCGCTTCGCGCGCCACCGTCCGGTGCGCCTCGGCGCCGATCGCCGCGCGCGGGTAGCCGTTCGGGTCGCCACCCGCCGCCAGCCGTACTTCCTGGCGGAGGATGCGCAGGCACGCATCGTCGATCCGCGCCATCGCGACTTCGCCGCGCTCGACCAGGCCTTTGAGGTCGCGGTGGTAGAGAAGCTGGAAGGGCATCTCGACGTCCTGTCCGGCGAGCACCGCCTTCCTGGCGTCGCGCATGCCGTTGATGAAGTCGGCAATGACGAAGCCGCCGAACCCCCACATGTCCTTGAGGATGTCCTGGATCAGCGCCTTGTTCTGTCCGGCCCATTCGCCGTTGACGCTGTTGTAGGAGGTCATCACCGCGGCGACGCCGGCATCCACGACCCGCCTGAAATGCGGCAGGTAGACCTCGTGGAGCGTTCGCGCATCGGCTTTTACGTCGAGCGACTGGCGCGCATTCTCCATCGAGTTGAGCGCGAAGTGCTTCACGCAGGCCATGGCGTGGCGCTGGACGCCCCTCGCCAGGGCCGCGCCCATCATGCCCAGATGAAAGGAGTCCTCGCCGTAGGTTTCCTGTGCCCGCCCCCAGGCGGGATGGCGGAGCAGGTTGATGCACACGCCGCCGAAGAAATTGCCGCCATGCGCCCGCAATTCGCGCCCGATCACGTCGCCGACGCGCTCCTCGAGTTCGGTATCGAAGGTCGCGCCGCGCGCCATGGTGACCGGGAAGGTGGTCGCGCCCTCGAGCACGATGCCGCGCGGTCCGTCGCTGAAGCGGATGCCGGGAATGCCGAGGCGCGGAACCGCGCCGGCGACCCAGACCTGGCTCGAATAGCCGCGCGGCGACGCCATGGCGGTCAGCCCGGCCCAGAAGGGCGCGTCGCCGTCCATCAGCCCGAGTTTCTCCTCGAACGACAGTTCCGCAAGGAGCGCCCGCGCCCTGGCGTCGATGGCGGCGGGGCTCAGCGGCAAGGGCGATTCCAGGCCGGCAAAGCCGGCGTCGGCGGGATCGGCGGGTGGGTCGGTGGGGGTCATCGGGATGCCTGTCTGTGGGCCGCCGGGCCGGTCGAATTCCACGGCGCCCCGTAGAGTTCGCGGAGCGTCATCACCGCGCCGCCGCGCGCCCAGGTCTCGTCCCCGGACTGGTCGACGATGATCTCCGAGACGTCGGCGAGACTGGGCGGGGTGAACTCCTCGACCGCGGCGCGGAGCGGCTGCAGGAGATTCTCGCCCGCCGCCAGCGCGCCGCCGGCAAGGATGACCTTCGGCGGCGCGAAGAGGGTGATCAGGTTGGCGATCGCCATGCCGAGCGAGGCCGCGGCGGCCGCGTAGGCGCCGGGGTCGGCGCCGCCATAGCCGTTGCCGTTTCGGCGCGTCAGCCCGTCGTCGGTGACGACCATGGCGAGCCGGTCGGGCGTGTTGTGGTCGGGCGAGGGCGGGCGGACGAGAATGTCGCCGAGGTCGGGACTTAGGCCGTTGGCGCCGCGGAACAATTCCCCGTTATGCATGATGCCGAGGCCGAGGCTGTGTTCGATGCTGACGACGAGGAAGTCGTCGAGCCCACGGCCGTGGCCGAACCAGTGCTCGGCGAGGGTGACGAGGTTCACGTCAGAGTCGAGCGTCACCGGCACGCCCAGCCGGCGCGACAGTTCCTCGCCGAGCGGCACGTCGCGCTCGCGGAAGATGGGCGACTGCCGGCAGCGGCCAGCGGCGCGCTCGACCACGCCGGGAATGCCGACGCAGACGCCGTTGATGTCGTCCATGCCGAGGCCGGCGGCCCGCACCGAGCGGCGCACGCCGTCCTCGATGATCGCGGCGATCGCGCTCGCCGACTTGCCTTCGAGCCGGGTCGGCAGCGACACCGAATGGAGGATGTCGGCGCGGAAATTGGTCGTGACGATCGTCATCCGCGACGGCGCCAGCTTGACGCCGGTCACGTAAGCCGCCTCGGGGTTCATTTCGAGCATCACGCGCGGCCGGCCGCGCGCCGCGTCGCGCAAAGCCCCGGTCGATTTCGGCACGATCAGCTTGTCGTCGATGAGGAGCGCCGTGATCGCAGAGACCGTCGTCGGGCTGAGGTCGGTGCGGTCGGCGATCTCGACCCGCGAGATCGGCCCGAAGCGGCGGATCGCGTCCATCACGTGGAAGCGGTTGATCGCCCGCATCAATTCCGGGTCGGCGGTCTTCATCAGCCTGGCTCCGAGTACCGTACTGCAAATGTCATCGTCATCGCGGACTTAGCGCGATTGCCGTGGATTCGGCCGCTGCGACGACCGTTATCCCGCCGAACTCCAACGATTTCAGCATATCGCTTGACATGCGCAGGTCATCGGCGAAATCATTTAATTCGCATCTCGAAATAATAACAAGCCGGCAGCGAGACCGGTCCTTTCGGTTCACTAAAGGGAGAGCCCAAGATGAGACTGAAGTTGCTCGCCGGCGCCGCCCTGGCGCTGGCCTTCGGCTACGGCACCGCCGCGGCCGAAACCACCATCCACATGCTGCATGTCAGCGTTGTCGGCCAGACGCTCTGGTCGAAGGTTGCCGACGCCTACAACAAGTCCCACCCGGGCGTGAAGGTCGTCGTCGAGTATCTCGAGAACGAGGCCTACAAGGCCAAGCTGCCGACGCTCCTCCAGTCGGACCAGAAGCCCGACATCATCTACAGCTGGGCGGGCGGCGTCATGAAGGCGCAGATCGACGCCGGCTACATCCAGGACATCAGCGCGGCGCGCGACGATTTCGCCAAGACCGTGTCGGAGGGCGGCCTCAGCGCCTACACCGTCGACGGCAAGCTCTACGGCGTGCCGATCCAGCTCAGCGGCGTCGGCCTCTTCTACAACAAGGACCTGATGGCCAAGGCGGGCGTCGATCCCAATTCGATGGGCGACTGGGACAGCTTCCTCGCCGCGGTGAAGAAGATCAAGGCCGCCGGCATCACGCCGCTGATCATGGGCGGCGGCGAGAAGTGGCCGATGCACTTCTTCTGGTCCTACCTCGTCATGCGCCTCGGCGGCTCGGACGTGCTCACCAATGCCGAGGCCGGCAAGGATGGCGGCTTCAAGAACCCGGTCTTCGTCGAGGCCGGCAAGAAGCTGAAGGAACTGGCCGACCTCCAGCCCTTCCAGGAGGGCTACCTCTCCACCCTCTTCCCGGCGTCGGGCGGCATGTTCGGCGACGGCAAGGGCGCGATGGACCTGATGGGCGACTGGGTGCTCAACACGCAGCGCGAGAACGCGGCCGACGGCAAGGGCCTGCCGATGGAGAAGATCGGCTTCGCCCCCTTCCCGACGGTTCCCGGCGGCAAGGGCAAGGTCACCGATACGCTCGGCGGCGTGCAGGGCTTCCTCGTCACCAAGGGAGCGCCGCCGGAAGCGATCGACTTCCTCAAGTACCTTGAGACCGTCGACGCGCAGAAGGAAGCCGCCTCGACCGGCGGCTACATCCCGGCGGTGAAGGGCACCGACGTGTTCATCACCAACCCGACGATCAAGGAAATCGCCGGCCGCGTCGCCAACTCGACCTGGCACCAGAACTTCTTCGACCAGGACCTCGGCCCGGCGGTCGGCCGCGTCGTCAACGACCAGTCGGTGGCAATCGCCGCCGGCGAATCGACGCCGGAAGATGCCGCCGCGGCGATCCAGGAAGCCTGGGACACCCGCTAGCGCTCCGCACAATCCCCCGGGCCCCGGCTTTCCGCCGGGGTCCGGGCATGCTTCGATAGACCGTTCGTCACGAGCGAGAGCGGTATGGCCCTGGCCGAGAGCTTCGCACGCGCCAAGAGCACCTATACCCGCGGCGGCCTCACCACCGTCATCATCTTCCTGCCGCCGGCTCTCGTCCTTTTCACCGTCTTCATCATCCTGCCGATCGCGGAAGCCGGCTGGTACGCCTTCTTCAACTGGAACGGGCTCGGCTGGCCGGACAAGTTCATCGGCCTCGACAATTTCTCGCAGCTCTTCGCAAACAAGGTCTTCACCCGCGCGCTCGTCAATAACGGGCTGATCATCGCCGTTTCACTCCTCATCCAGCTGCCGCTAGCCCTGGCGATGGCGGTGCTGGTCGCCGACCGCCGCTTCGGCGCGGTGACGTTCCGGATGATCTTCTTCCTGCCCTACATCCTCGCCGACGTCGCCGCCGGCCTCATCTGGCGCTACATGTTCGACGGCGATTACGGCATCGTCTCGCAGCTCTCGAGCGCGATCGGTACCGGGCCGATCTACCTGCTCGCCAACAAGCAGTTCGCCTTCGCCGCGGTGCTCATCGTCATCGTCTGGAAGTATTTCGGCTTCCACATGATGCTCTACATCGCCGGCATGCAGAACATCGACAAGGCGCTCTACGAGGCGGCCGCCATCGACGGCGCCAATGCCTGGCAGCGCTTCCGCTTCGTCACCCTCCCCGGCATCGCGCCGATGATCCGCCTGTCGGTCTTCTTCTCGCTGGTCGGCTCGCTCCAGGTCTTCGACGTCATCCGCGCGCTCACCTTCGACGGCGGCCCGCTCAACACCACCCACAGCATCGTCTCGTTCCTCTACATTTTCGGGGTGACCCGCATGCGCGTCGGCTTCGGCTCGGCGGTCGGCATCGTCATCTTCATCCTCTGCGTCGTCATCGCCTTCGGCTACAAGCGGTTGTTCATGCGCAATGACTGATATCGCCGCCCCGCTCGAACACGCCGCGCCGCTCGCCGACGAGAGCCGCCCGGTGCGCGGCAATCCGATGGCCGCGCTCTACCGCATGCTCGTGCTTTGCCTGGTTGCCGGGCTGGTTATCGTGCCGCTCCTTGCCACCGTGCTCGGTGGCTTCAAGACGCTCGGCGACCTTCGCGTCAACGCCTTCGGCCTGCCGACGACCTGGGAGTGGTCGAACTACACCGACATCCTCGTCCCGACCGACCTGCAGGACAGCGCCCGGTGGCAGGACAGCAGCCAGTGGATCGCCAATCTCACCGAGATTTCCCACCACAAGTACTGGCAGTTCCTGATCAATTCGCTCTGGGTCGGGGCCCTCACCGTCTTCCTGACGCTGGCCGTCGCGGCGCCCGCAGCCTTCGCCTTCGCCCATCTGCGCTTCTTCGGCGACCGGTTCCTGTTCAACTACCTTGTGCTCGGCCTCACCTTCCCGTTCGCGACGGCGATCCTGCCGCTCTTCATCAAGATCCGCGACCTCGGCCTCCTCGACACGCACTGGGGGATCGTCCTCCCCCAGGTCGCGTTCGGCCTCGCCCTCAGCCTGCTCCTCATCCGCAACGCCTTCCGGCAATTGCCGCTGGAACTGGTCGAGTCGGCGCTGATGGACGGCGCCGGCTACCCGCGCATCTTCTTCTCGATCATCCTGCCGCTGTCGCGGCCGATCCTGTCGACGGTCGCGATCATCGCGTTCGTGACCAGCTGGAACAATTTCCTGCTCCCGCTCGTCGTCCTCAACACGACCCGGAAATACCCGTGGCCGCTCGGCCTCATGGATTACCAGGGCGAGTACATGACGCAGTGGAACCTGGTGCTGGCCTTCATCACGCTCACCATCCTGCCCGCGATCCTGATGTTCTTCCTGGCCCAGCGGCACATCGTGCAGGGCCTGACCGCCGGCGCGGTGAAGGGCTGAACCGGGCAGGTTGCCACGCGTCGTGGCTGATGAGCCGCCCTCAACACCGCTCGTTCCCGCGCACGCGGGAACCCAGTCCCGTGCCAGAGCACATGGCGATGTGAACGGACTCCGGCAGGAATGACCCCCGGAGCCCCTGAACCATGCTTTGCCAGAACCAGGCTGGGTTCCCGCGTGCGCGGGAACGAGCGGACTAATGTTGGTGCGCGCAGAACGGACGCGAGTTCGCGCCGACTTGTTGCCACATCCCGGTGGCCCTCAATATAACGGCAAAATGGCTTGGCCGGCGCCCCTGTCCGCACCCTCCGCCCCCTTCCGGCGCGGCTAGAGCATCCGCATGCGCGGCATCGTTCTTGCCGGCGGCTCGGGCACGCGCCTCTATCCGGCGACGCTCGCCGTCAACAAGCATCTCCTCCTCGTCTACGACAAGCCGATGATCCTCTATCCGCTGTCGGTCCTCGTCATGGCCGGCATCCGCGAGATCATGGTCATCACCCGGCCGGGCGAGACGGCGCAGTTCCGGAGGCTCCTCGGCACCGGCGAGCAATGGGGCCTCCACCTCGCCTATGGCGAACAGGCGCGTCCCGCCGGCCTCGCCGAGGCCTTTCTCATCGCCGAGGAATTCCTTGGCGGCGACGATGCGGCGCTGGTGCTCGGCGACAACGTCTTCTACGGCCACGGCCTCATCGACCTCCTGCAGCGCTCGGCACAGAACCCGCCCGGCGCGCGCATCTTCGCCTATTGGGTGAAGGACCCGCGCGACTACGGCGTGGTCGAGATGGACGGCGAGGGCCGCGCCCTGTCGATCGTGGAAAAACCGTCCGCGCCGCGGTCGAACTGGGCGGTGACCGGCCTCTACTTCTACGACCGCCAGGTCGTCGAGATCGCGCGGGGCGTCCGTCCCTCGCCGCGCGGCGAACTCGAAATCACCAGCATCAACCAGGCCTATCTCGAGCGCGGCCTGCTCAGCGTTACCAGGCTCGGGCGCGGCTTCGCCTGGCTCGATGCCGGCACCCCCGACAGCCTGATGGAGGCCTCCTCGCTGATCAGCACGATCGAGCGCCGCACCGGCCTCAAGGTCGCCTGCCTCGAGGAGATCGCGCTGAAGCTCGGATATATCGGCCCCGACGCGGTGCGGGCGATATCGAAGTCGATCGCCAATTCCGACTACGCGCGCTATCTCCGGCGCGTCGCGGACGGCGAGGGATGAGAGCGCCTCCGATCCGGCGGCTCGCCATCCCCGATGTCGTCGAGATCACGCCCCGCCGCTTCGCCGACAGCCGCGGCTGGCTCGCCGAGGTCTACAGCCGGCGCGCCCTCGCCGCGGCCGGCCTCGCAGCCGATTTCGTCCAGGCCAACCAGTCCTTCTCGCGCGCGGCACACACGCTCCGCGGTCTGCACTTCCAGAGGCCGCCCCATGCCCAGCGGAAGCTCGTCTGGGCGGTGACCGGCGCCGCCTTCGACGTCGCGGTCGACCTCCGCCGCGGCTCGCCGCATTTCGGACGCTCGGTCGCCGTGACCCTCTCCGCCGGGGAAGGCAACCAGCTCCTCGTTCCCGCCGGTTTCGCGCACGGCTTCCTCACGCTCGCGCCCGACACGATCGTCCAGTATCTGGTCGATATGCCCTACGTCCCGGAGAGCGAAGGCGGCATCCGCTTCGACGATCCCCAACTCGCCATACCGTGGCCGCTCGCCGGCGCGGCGCCGGTCCTGTCGCCGCGCGATCTCGGCCTGCCGTTTCTCGCCGATCTCGACACGCCGTTCGCCTGGGTACCGGAGGGGCCGCGGTGAAAATCATGGTGACCGGCGGCGCGGGATTCATCGGATCGGCGGTCTGCCGCCATCTGATCGGTGAAACGGCGCATTCGGTCGTCAACCTCGACAAGCTCACCTATTCCGCGAACCTCGACTCCTTGAAGCCGATTGCGAACTCAGACCGTTATCTCTTTGTTAAGTATGACATTGCCGACACGGAGCGGGTTCTGGATATTCTCCGCGCGGAACGGGTCGACGCCATCCTCCACCTCGCCGCCGAAAGCCACGTGGACCGCTCGATTGCCGGCCCGGCGGCTTTCGTCCACAGCAATGTGGTCGGCACCTTCGCGCTCCTCGAAGCGGCGCGGCTCTATTTCGAGGAGCTGCCCGAGGAGCGCCGGGAGCGGTTCCGCTTCCACCACGTCTCGACGGACGAGGTCTATGGCGACCTTCCCTTCGACGGAGGCATTTTCCGCGAGGACACGCCCTACCGGCCGTCCTCGCCCTACGCCGCCTCCAAGGCGGCGTCCGATCATTTCGCGCTGGCCTGGCACCACACCTACGGACTGCCGGTCATCGTCTCGAACTGCTCGAACAATTTCGGCCCCCGCCAGTTCCCGGAGAAGCTGATCCCGCGGATGATCGTCGCGGCGCTCGCCGAGAAGCCGCTGCCGGTCTATGGCGACGGCGCCAACGTGCGCGACTGGATACACGTCGAGGATCACGTCCGCGCGCTGGTCGCGGTGCTCACCCGCGGCCGCGTCGGCGAACGCTACAATATCGGCGCCCGCAACGAGCGGAGCAACCTCGCCGTGGTCGAGATGCTCTGCGCCGCGCTCGACCGGAAGCGACCCCGCGCCGGCGGCCGCCCGCATGCCGACCTGATCACCTTCGTCGCCGACCGCCGCGGGCACGACCTCCGCTACGCCATCGACCCCGGGAAGGTCGAGGCGGAAATGGGCTGGCGGCCGCAGCGCGACTTCGAAAAAGCCCTCGACGAGACCGTCGCGTGGTACATCGCAAACGAAGATTGGTGGCGGCCGCTGACCGGGCGCACCGCCGGGGAAGGTTCGCATGGCATCTGAAGTCGGGGAAGCCGCCGCCGGGCCTGGCGAGCGCAAGGGCGCGAAGGCGCGCGGCTATGGCGTCCAGACGGTCTACGAGGCGCTGAAGCGCGATATCCTGGAAATGACCGTGGCGCCCGGCGAGGCGCTCGACGAGACCAGCCTGTCGCGCCGTTTCCACATGTCGCGCACTCCCGTCCGCGAGGCGCTGGTCCGGCTGGCCGCGGAGAAGCTGGTCACCACCCTCCCCAACCGCAACACCGTCGTCGCGCCGATCGATTTTGCGACCGTCCCGCCCTATTTCGACGCGCTCAGCCTCATGTACCGGGTCACCGCACGGCTCGCCGCGCTCAACCGGACCGAAGCCGATCTCACCGAGATCCAGCTGGCGCAGGACGGCTTCACCCGTTCGGTGATTGCCCACGACCCCGTCGGCATGATCAGCGTCAACCGCGACTTCCATGTCGCCGTCGCCCGCGCCGGGCGCAACCGCTACTACATCGAATTCTTCGACCGGCTGCTCGACGAGGGCCGCCGGCTGGCCCGTCTCTATTACTCGTCCTACAACGACCGCCTGCCGCGCCAGTTCGTCGACGAGCATGACGCGATCATCGTCGCGATCCGCGAGCGCAACGCCGACCTCGCCGACCGGCTTGCCCGCGAGCACGCCGGCGGCGTCGTCCGGCGCCTGCAGGATTTCCTCGCCA
>Ga0070741_10002800_pt1 | contig 45367 bp, 31 predicted proteins | sample Coa_R1_4_FD_66440 | JGI IMG/M metagenome (GOLD analysis project Ga0070741, IMG submission 66440) | Surface soil microbial communities from Centralia Pennsylvania, which are recovering from an underground coalmine fire - Coalmine... | ecosystem: Environmental > Terrestrial > Soil > Unclassified ... | reverse complement strand
ATGTCGGTGACGCCGTGCGCCCGCCACTCCTTCTCGAGCATCTCGATGTAGTTGTGCCACGACGGACTGCCAGTCAGCGTCGGCCCGCCTTTCGAATCTTTGATCGCATGCCACGCGCGCACCTCCGCGGCCGTCGGCAGGAATGCGCGGTTGACGGACGCCAGCGCCGGATGCGCGTCGACCGCCGGCCGCGCCGCACGCAGGCGAACGCCGGGCGCCAGCGTCACCGCCGCGCCGAGGCGCTGCATGAATGTTCGGCGTGTCACTCGTGTCACGGCGTTATCTCGTGGCGATTGCCGAGTGCTCGGCGGCCGCGATGGTCGCGTCGGCGTCCTGCCGCAGGATGTACCCGGCCTTGACGTTCTTCTCGGTGACGTCCCGCACGGCCGCGATGTACGCCGCGTGCGTTGGATACCGCGCCTTCAGCTTCGCGGCGTCGAAATCGACGTGCGCGCCGTACAGCCAGCAGAAGCCGGGGCCGGAGTTCTGTCCCGAATTCATCGCGGTCGGAACGGCGAGCGTCGCGAGGCGGATGCCGCCGCCCGATGAATTGCCGTCCGCGTCTCGAGCGATGACGCCCGGCGGCCCCGCGGAGGTGACGTCAATCGGCGGTGCGGTTGGCGGCGCCTTGCCGTCTCGCACCCACACCACGAGGTGATCCAGCGCCGCGGCCATCACCTGATAGAACGGCACGTCGCTGTAGGTCGGCAACTCGCACGGGTTGCCGCCGGCGCCGAGTGGCTGCGGCGAGTGCGATGGCGAGCTCCTGCCGCCACCTCGCTGCCCCGGTGCGAAGCCCGGCGCGATCGGATTGCCGTCACGCGCGGCGAGTTTCGAGCGGCTCGCGATGAACTGCGTATCGACGTGCGAATCGCCGGCGACTTCCCACGTCCGGAAGTTGTCCGTGTCGGGCTGACGCGCGGCGGCCTGTCCGATGATCACGTCCGTCTCGGAATTGAGCTTCCACACTTTGATCTCGAGGTCCGTGCGGATCTTCCCGCCGCCACCGTGCAGGATCACCGCGTCGAACACCGGATCGAGCGGATGCACCGAGTTGACGTAGGTCGCCAACCGCGCAGACGACTGCGAGTGCCCGGTCGCGAAGACGCGCTGCGGCTTCAGTCCGCCGAGGAAGTCGGCGCCGTGCGGGCGGCGCGCAGCGCGACCGACGTCCGCGAACACGTCGTAGCTCAGCGCGTCGTTGGTAATCGTTCCGCCGTCGGTGACATCCAAGGCGCCGTAGCGATCCTTGTTCCAGACCTTGAGCGCTTCGACGCCGATGCGCTGCGCGGTGACGCCGACCCAGGCGTAGCCGGATCGCATCAGATGGTCGTGCACCTGATACCAGTCGATGTCGAGATCGTGGCCCGATGTGACGTTGTCCCACTCGACGATCACGGTGCCGTTGAAGCGCGCCGCGTCAACCGGACGGCGCACCAGCAGCCGCGTCTGGTACTTGTGGCCGCCGTCGATCGCCTTGCCGGTCGCGCCGTCCGGCGTCTCGTACCGGTTCGCCGTGCCGGAGAAGAAGTACTCCTGCTCGACGTATCCGCGCGCCTTCAGATCTTCGAGCGCGGCGAAGAACGGATAGTCGTGCGCAGGATCGCCCGGCACCGCCTTGGCGGCCACGGGGCCGGTGATCACGGGGTTCGCCGCGAACGCCGTCGCGGCGCAACACGCCGCGACACACAACGCCAGTCCACGATGATGAGCTCGCATGGCGCGATCCTAAACGAAGGCGTCAGAATCTGAACTGCGCCGCGAGCCGGACGAGGCGCGGATTCAGAATGGTCAGCGGCGTGCCGCCCGAATTCGGGTCCGCCGAGAGGAACGGCGTCACCAGCGTCGACATCGCCGTGCCTTCCGAGAGGACCGCGTTCGAGTTGAACAGGTTGAAGATGTCCACCTGTCCCTGGAGGACGACCCCGTGCGGCAGCCGGAAGGTGCGGCGCACGCCGAAGTCGGTTTGATTCCAGCGAGGCTCGTAGCGTGTGCCCGGCGATGCCAGCTGCACGATGACCGAAGGATCGCCCGCGAACCGCGACGGCAGCACGATGGCGCCGGGCGTGCAGCCCGGCACGGCGCAGTCGGTCGGGTACCGCGTGGAACCGCGCGCGATCGTCCAGCTCACGCCGCCGGTCGCCGCCTTGATGGCGCCGGGATAGCTCTGAAGCGACGCGCTGATCTCGACGCCGTACCACAGCGGCACATTGGCGTTCAGCTTGAACGTGTGGAGATACGGAATCGACGCATTTTGCCCGAGGTTCTGGTACGTCGCGCCCGATTGATCGCAGAAGCGGAGGTTGTTCGGACTGTTCAGCGTGCTCGACCCCGTGGCGTTCATCGTGCAATCCGTATCGACCACGCGTTCCGCCGTCCAACCACCGAAGACGATCGTGCGACGCGGCAACCGGGCGTTCACACTCGCCTCGAAGCCATTGAACGTGTTCTGGCGGAGGCTCGTGTCCGTCGTGTTGCTCACGTACAAATCCGGCGCCAGCCCGTTCTTGTTCTGGTTGATCTGAAACACCGTTATCGGCGAGCCGTCGAGCGGGTTCACGATCGACGTCGTCGTCCAGTCGGCGACAGGATCGACCGCGCGGTTTCGCGTGTACGAGGTGTTGAACAACTGACGGCGGTACCAATTGAAGCTGACGGCGGTGCCCGGTCGCAGTTCGTGCTGCACGCCGGCGCTGTACTGCAGGTTGTACTCGCGCGAGAAGTTCGGATCGAGCGAACGGTTCGTGATTCTGCCGAAGTTCGGGTTGTTGCTCGGTCCGATTTCGTTGTCTTCGGCGATGCCGTCGCCGTTGGTCGGGAGATTGCGGCCCGCGAGGTCCGTATCGGTCCAGGTGCGGGTGTCGGTGAACGTCGCCACCGGATTGAAGAGGGTCGAGAACGTGCTCACGTCGGGCGTCATGTACTTCCCGAAGGACGCCTTCACCGCGGTCTTCCCGTCGCCGAACACGTCGTAGACGGCGCCGAGCCGCGGGGACCACGAGCTCCAGCAGGTCATGCCCGGCATCGTCTGGCACGTGATGGCGCCGTACGACGCCGCGGGCGAAAAACGTCCCGCGTCGCGCTGCTGCGCCGGAACCTGTTCGTTCAGGTATTCGTAGCGCAGGCCGTAGCTCAGCGTGAAGCGATGGAGCGCCCACTGGTCCTGCGCATAGATGCCGACGTTCGCTTTGAGGTCGGACGCGCGCTGCAGCGGCGTGTTGTAGACACGAACCTGTACTGGCCGGCCGATCTTGTACACGCCGTTCGCGAACGTCCCACCCTGATAAATCTGATAGAGGTCGCCGTTCATGTCCGCCGAGTACGGATTGTCGCCCCACGCGTACAACAGGCCCGTCTTGACGTTGTGCGACCCGGTGACGTACGACACCGACGCGACCGACGAATGCTGATCGGGCGTGAACAGCTGATTGAGCTGCCCGGCGTGGGTGCGAACCACGAGGCCGCCCGTCGTAGTATCCAGGTACGATGCGTTCGCGTACCACGCCGGCGTGCCGCGTGCGTAGCTCGTGCCCGGTTGGCCGGTGTCCGAGTAGTGAAGGATGTCGCCCGAATAGCCGGCCTCGAACATCAGCCGGTTCGTGATCGGCGCGGTCCATTTCGCCTGCGCGATGTAGTAGAGCACCGGCTCGCGACGTCCCGCGGTCTGCTCCGGGAAAATGTTCAGCGCGTCCTGGCTGATCAGCGCGATCTCGTGCGGCTTCCACTTGAAGTTGCGCTGATAGGTGACGGCGAACTTGTTGCGCTCGGTCGCCTGCCAGGTCCCCCGCACGACGTAGCTGTCGATCCACGCGTCTTCGACGCCGGGCGTGCCGTCGTTCTTGAAGGTATTCGGCATCTGCACGTACGTTTCCTGCCGTCGCACCGACCCGAACCACCACAATTTCGATTTGATCGCCGGTCCGCCGGCGGCTCCGTTCAGGTCGTACAAATGCTGCACGCGCGACCCGGTCTGCAGCCCGCGCGCAGTCAACGCGTCGTCAACGTTGGTCGACTGAAGGCTGTCGGAGGACCCGCCGAGGAACCCGGATCCATGCACCGCGTTGCCGCCGTCCTTCGGAATCAGGTTGACGCGCACCCCGCCGGCCGATGTTTCCGCCGTCACACCGCTCGTCTGGTAGTTCGCCTCTGCAATCAGCGCGTTGTCGACGTAGTTCTGAATCTGTCCGTCGCCGAGATTCGACTGCACCGGCATCCCGTCGAGCAGCAGCGTCGTGTGCAGCGCCGAGTTGCCGTGCGCGGCCATGTAGGTTTGTTCGGTCTGCTGTGCGCCGCCGACGTCCGGAATATTGAGACGGACGCCGACGACCAGGGCGCCGATCGACTGCGTGTTGCGCGCGGTGGGGATCGAATCGAGCACGTCGCGCGACATCACCTGCTGCTGCGCCGTGTTCTGCACGTCCACGACCGGAGACTGACCCGACACCGTCAACGTCTCTTCGATCGCGCCGACGCGCAACTCGGCATTGATCGGCACCGTGGTGTCAGCCGGCACGATGACGCCGTCCCGCTGGTAGGTGCTGAACCCGCCGAGCGTGAACGTAACCACGTAGGTGCCCGGTCGAAGGTTGACAATCGCGTACCGGCCGTCGCCGTCGGTGACGACGCTGCGAGCCTTCTCGATCAGGACGGGGCTCGTCGCTTCGACGGTGACACCGGGCAGGATCGCGCCCGACGAGTCCTTGACGACGCCGGCGATGGTGCTTTGCGCGGCGCCGATCGCCGGCGTCAGCATGAGCAGCGCAACGGCGATCAGAAAACGGCCGATCGAAACTCCCCGCATCGTCTCCCTCCAGACGAAGATTCAGCGTATGGAAAACGCGCCAATGCTAGGAGCCGGTCGAGGGCCGCACAAGTCGCCGGGAGTCTGTCGGGGTGTGATCTGATTGGACCAGGCGTGTAGTCCGATTGGCCGTACGGCCGCGCTGCACGTGACCTTCCCGTTGCGTTATAGTGACGCCGCCGTGACATGAGCACCCTGCGGGTCCGGAGCGAAACGCTCGACGTTTCTCCGCTGCTGCTGCCGGAATATGTGTTCGGCGACGGCACCGACTTCCCGCGTACGCCGGCGATTGTCGACGCGTCGACCGGTCGGGCGCTCGCGTTCGCCGACCTCTACGAAGCGGTGTGGCGCGCGGCGTCGGGCCTTTTGGATCTCGGGCTCGAGCGCGGCGATGTCTGTGCGATCTACAGCCGCAATTGCGTCGAGTACCCGATCGTCTTTCACGCGGTCGTGGCGGCCGGCGGCACCGTCACCACGATCAACCCGATGTTCACGCACGCGGAGGTGGTGCACCAGCTTCGCGACAGCGCCACCCGCGTGCTGTTCACGTCGCGCGAGCTGTACGAGGCCGCGAAGCAAGCGGCGGTGCGCAGCGGCGTCAAGCGCATCATCCTCATCGACGTCGACGGCCACCGCGGTCGCGCGCTGTCGCTCGAAGCGCTCGTCGCATCGGGCGCCCGCGCGGCGGGAACGCCTCGGGGCTCCGCCTCGGACGTCATCGCGTTGCCATATTCGAGCGGCACGTCCGGTTTTCCCAAGGGCGTCATGCTGACGCACCGCAACATCGTCGCGAACCTGCAACAGTTCCAGTCGGCCGAGCAGTTCCAGCGCAGCGAAGTGATCATCGCACCGCTGCCGATGCACCACATCTACGGTCTGAACAACGCGATGAACTCGGCGCTGGCGCGACGCTCGACGCTGGTCATCCTGCCCAGGGTCGATATCGAATCGTTCTTGAAAACGATCGAGACGTACCGGGTCGCCACCGCACTGCTCGTCCCGCCGCTCGTCGAGGCCCTGGCCAACCACCCGAGCTCGCAGAAGTACGACCTGTCGTCACTGCGCGAGCTGTTCTGCGGGGCCGCGCCGCTCGCCGAATCCTCGGCCCGCGCCTGCGCCGCCCGTACCGGATGCCACGTGCGGCAGGGCTACGGCATGACCGAGAGCAGCTCGACGATGTTCAGCACGCCGCGCGGACGACAGAAGATGAACAGCGCGGGGTTCCCGCTGCCGGGAACCGAATTCCGAATCGTGGAAGTGGCGACCGGACAGGACGTCGCGATCGGCGAGCTTGGCGAAGTGTGGGCGCGCGGACCGCAGGTGATGAAGGGCTATCTGAATTGTCCGGAGGCGTCGCGCGCGATGGTCGACGCGGACGGATGGCTCCACACCGGCGACGTCGGGCTGGCGGACGAAGAAGGCTTCGTGTACCTGACCGAGCGCCCGAAAGACCTGGTCAAGTTCCGGAGTCTGCACTACAGCGACCGCGAGCTGCGCGCCGCGATGGTCGAGGACGCCGCGATGCGCCGCAAGACGGCGCGGCGGCTCGCGTTTCAGTCGCAGCTGCTCGACAGCGTTCGCGAGTCCGTCGTCGCGACCGACGAGAACGGCCGTATCACGCACTGGAACAAAGGCGCAGAAGCGCTGTTCGGCTACTCCACCGCCGAGGCGATGGGTGCGGCCTGGGGCACGCTCGTCACGCCTCCGGCCGCGACCGACGGTGCATTCGATCCCAGGCGCGACGTCAAATCCGAAGAGGGGTGGCACGGACAGCTGCTGCGGCGGCGCCGCGACGGGACGACGATTTGGACCGACGTGTTCGTGTCGATGATCCCCGACGCCGACGGCAACGCCTGCGGCTTCGTCGCGATTCACCGCGACATCACCGATCTCAAGCGGAAGGAAGCACAGCTCAAGGAGCTGGCGTCGCGCCTGATGGACGTTCGAGAACAGGAACGCGGCGCGCTGGCCCGCGAGCTGCACGATCATCTCGGCGCCCTGCTCACGCGGCTCAAGGTCGAAGTCTGCAGCATCGGCGAGCGACTGCCGGCGAAGCTGCGCGACACGCAAATCAAGACGATGTCCGATCGGATCGACGAGATGGTCGGCATCATCCGCAATATCGCGTCGGATCTGCGTCCGGCGATCCTCGACGACTTCGGGCTCGAAGCCGCGATCGAATGGCAGTCGAAGGAATTCGCGCGCTGGAGCGGCTGTCGCGTCTCGTTGAAGCTCGCGCTGCAGGCGCTCGGTCGCGACCGCGAACGCGACACTGCCGTCTTTCGCATCGTTCAGGAATCGCTGACGAACGTCGCGCGTCACGCCAACGCGACGTCCGTGACCGTCTCCGGCGGTGTGGCACGCGGACACCTCCACGTCCGCGTCGAAGACGATGGCGTCGGCATCTCCGAGAACGGTATCGAGACGCATCTCGGCATCGCCGGCATGCGGGAGCGGATCGAAGGCGTCGGCGGCCGACTCGACGTACGGCGTGGCAGGCGGCGCGGCACCGTGGTGAGCGTCACGGTGCCGGTGACCACGCGCCGCAGTCGCATCCACGGATTGCGCGAGGTGGTGGGTCATGATTCGGCTGATCATCGCTGACGATCACCAGGTCGTGCGCGACGGTCTGAAGGCCGTGCTGGCGCAGCATCGAGACATCGACGTTGTCGGTGAGGCCGGTGATGGCGACGCTCTTCTGCAGATGCTGCGACCGCGGCATGTGGACGTGGTGCTCCTCGATGTCACCATGCCGGGCCCCGGCGTCCTCGACGTGATTCCCGCGGTCAAGAAGATTTCCGGCGGCACGCGCGTCCTGGTTCTCACGATGCACTCGGAACAGGCCTACGGCCGCCGCGTGCTGCAAGCGGGGGCCGACGGATTCCTCGACAAGGCGCAGTCGTCGGCCGCGCTGGCGATGGCCATTCGGCATGTGTATTCAGGCCACAAGTACGTCACGCCGTCGCTCGCCGAGGAGCTGGCATCCGAACTCGCCGCACACGGCGATCGCCAGCCGCACGAGCTGCTGTCGAATCGCGAGTACCAGGTGTTCCTGCAGCTCGGGTCTGGCCGGAGCGTCGATGCCACCGCGAAGCGGATGAAACTGAGCCCCAAGACTGTGCGCACGTACCGCTCGCGTATCTTCGAGAAGACCGGTTTCACGTCTACGTCCGAGCTGATGTTCTATGCCATCGATCGGCGGCTCGTGACCCATGCGGAGAGCGGCAGTCCCGACCGTGCGGCGCCGCCAGCCCGTAAGGGTTCCGGCCACCGCCGATTGTCGTGACGCGGATCGACTGCTCAGGGATCCCGTCGGCCGCCGCTTCGGCCCACCCGCCGCAGCGGCGGCGGCATACGAGTCGGCGGCCGCGCCGCCGGCGCTCGAGAGGATTCCGCCCCCTACCCGCAAATCGTCAATTGCCGAACTTCTTGCCGGCGGAGCAGTCGCATCACGCGACCCGAGATCGGGCATGACGCGGCCGACGCGGCGCTTGTTACACTACGGTAGTGCCACCGGCGCACTCGAGGAGTGACCATGCGAAGCCAGCTAGCAGTCGGAATGGCGGTGATTGTCGCCGCCGCGTCGCTCTCAGCGCACGTCATCGTGTCGCCGACGGTCTCGAAAAGCGGCGCCGTCCAGAAGTACGAAGTTCGCGTGCACAACGAGGCGAAGGTCGCCGCCAGCTCGATTGATGTGGATATCCCGGACGGCGTGACCGTGGTGGACATCGCCTCGTCGCCGAACGGCTCCGCGACCACGAAAAAGGTCGGCGATCGCGTGACCGGGATTACGTGGAAGATCGACGTCCAGCCGAACAAGTACGTGGCACTGCCCTTCACGGCCAGGAACCCGGACGGCGTCGCCGAGTTGCACTGGACGCTGCACGAGCACCTCGCCGACGGATCGACCGTCGACTGGAGCGACAGGCCTGGGTCCAAGGAGAAGGGCTCGGTCACCAGGCTCAGCGCGGTCGCCGTGCCGGCGCCGTCCGCCGCGCCCGGTCAGCAGACGTTTGCCGGCACGATCACGGACGACATGTGCGCGAGCGCCGACCACTCGCAGATGCGGATGGGACCCACCGCTGAAGCGTGCGCCAAGGCGTGCGTCGAGGAACACGGCGCCAGCTACGTGCTGTTCGACGGCACGAATACGTATCAGGTGAGCGACCAGCGGCTGCCCGAGCGGTTCGCGGGTCAGAAGGTCCGCATCACAGGGACGCTGGACGCAAAGACCAAGACGATTCGCGTGGACTCGATTCGCCCGGGGCAGTGAACGACTGTCGGCCGGCGAGATGTCATCGCGTTCGCGCCGCTCGCCCGCACCCGCGCTGATGAGACGGATTTTCTCGGAACACCGGGCTATCGCAACAGACTTCCGACCGAGACTGGGACATGGAATTCGTCGTCGTGCGGCAGGAATCGCCGACGAAAAAGCGCCACGACCCAGACCAGCGCCGCGCCGGCGATAAATAGCGCGTCGAGATGCTGCATCCACGGCGGCCGCGTCGCCCGGAACGTGCCGAAGTGGCCGTTGTGCAGGCGCACGATCTCGCTCACCATCGTCCACATCGTGCCGAGCTGGAGCCCGAGAACGCTCGTCGCGAGCGAGGTCAGCGCCGTGACGATCAGCCTCAGCGGCCGAGCGCTACCCGAGAAGCGCTGTTCCAGCCATCGAACCGTCAGGAGCGAGGCGCCGACGTACACGAGTGCGAACGACAGCCATACGCCAGCGTCATACGCCAGATTGCGTCGCGGGCGCGCCGATTCGATGTCCTGCACTGTCACGGCGTGTGTCGTCTCGATACTCGTGACGAGGCGGGCCATGCACTCCTTGACGACGCGCTTGCGTTCGATGAGCCCGCCGTGTCCGGGCGACCCGTAGAGTCGCTGGTGTGCGGCGTCGGCGTAGCGGACCGCGAGGTCTTCGGCAAGCTGCGCGTCGTGAACGAGGTGCTGCTGATGCGCCGGGATGTCGTGGTCAATCCTGAAGCTCGTGTCGCCGGTCCAGACGCAGCTCTCGTTGAGGCGGGTGCGATCGAGACATCCGGGGCAGCGCGCCCAGGTCGCGGCCAACACGAGCACCGATGCGACCAGCGGGAGAACCCAGCGAGCTGAAGTCGGCATGTGACTCCCTTCCAGACGTCGGATCGGGTCCACGACGGTTAGAACCCGGTCGGCGCCACAAGGTTCCGCGATCGCCCCGGAGGGAACGGCCGCACGGCGTCACCGAACAGGCGGTCGTCGACGCGACCGCATGCCGTGGGCCCACGTGCGCGCGGTCACTCGATCTGTGACACACTGCGCCGGTCGAGGCGTCGGGGAGGCTCCATGCATCGGATGTCCGCGCTCATCGTAATCGGCACCGTCGCACTCGCCGCCGCGCAGGGCGGCGCGTATCACATCGCGAAGACGTACAAGCTTGGTGGCGAGGGCAACTGGGATTACGTCGTACCCGATCCATCGACGCATCGCGTGTTCATCGCGCGCCAGACCCGCGTCATGGTGATCGACGAGGACACGGGCACGCTGCTCGGCGAGGTGACCGGCATCAACGGCGCGCACGGAACGGCTGTCGCCGCGTCGAGCGGACACGGCTTCGCGACGTCGGGCGTCGACCGGTCCGTCGTGATGTTCGACCTGAAGACGTTCAAGGTGCTGGGCCGGATCCCGGCAGCCGAGGACGCCGATGCCATCGTGTACGACGCGCCTTCGAACCGCGTGTTCACACTGAACGGCGACGCGCATTCGTCCACCGTCATCGACCCGGCCGGAACGTTGATCACGAACATCGCCCTCGGCGGCAAGCCGGAGTACGGCGCGTCGGCGGGCGACGGCAAGGTCTACGCGAACCTGACGGACACGAACGAGGTCGTCGAGATCGACGCGAAGGCCACGACGGTGACGAGGCGCTGGCCGACCGCACCCTGTCGGCAGCCAGTCTCGATGGCCATCGACACCGCGCACCATCGTCTGTTCAGCGGTTGCCGCAGCGGCGTACTCGGCGTGTCCGACTACCTGTCCGGCAAGATGGTCGCGACCGCGCCGATTGGGAGCGGCGTGGACGGAGCGGCCTACGATCCCGCCTCGGCCGACGTGTTCGCATCAAACGCCGATGGGACGCTGACGGTGATTCACCAGGATTCGCCCGACCAGTACCACGTTGCGCAAACGATCGAGACGCCGCCGTTCTCCCGCAACATGGGGCTCGATCCGACGACCCACCGTCTCTTCGTCGCGTCGGCGCAGTTCGGGCCGGCGCCGGCCGGCGGACGGGGCCGCGGGCCCGTGCTGCCGGATTCGTTCGCCGTGCTCGTCATCGAGAAGTCGCGCTGACCGCGTAGCATCCGCCGACACCGCTGCCGCCGGAACGGCCGGCTCGATGCTCCACGAGTCCATCACGAGTACCTCGACCTACTCCGGCGGCGTATCCGTCGGACGCATGACGAAGCGCCACACCCTCTCGAGAATGCTCCGCCGCGGCGCGGCGCGCCTCGGCACGACTGGCGCGATGCGGACCGGGCCGACCGCCGCCGCAGGCGCACGGTTCGGCCGCGGCTCGAATGCGCCGGGGATCATGAGAGGCAATTTGAACATGTCGTGACCACCTGACGAAGAACCGTGTCGGCGCTCGGGACCGGTAATGGCATGCGGCGCCACACGAGCATCATGACCAACGGGGGCAGCACGCAGAGGGCCGCCAGAAGTCGGCCATTGGACATCGTCATGTCCGCGCCTAAGTTGACGTGCAACGCGCCGAGCGTCAGCATCGACATGCACCAGATCGCGACGGCGCGCGCGCGAGAGAGCGTGTTGTCCATTCCCCAATGGTGCGCTCCATCGCGTGCCGCCGTGTGTGCGGTGTTGCACAGCGTCGCGCTCGCGGTCGGAGCGCGGCGACAACCCCACCACCATGTGCAATAACGAACACGAGCGGGGGCGACCCATCGCGTAGTCTCGCAGGCATGAAGAAGCTCCGTCAGCCGCTCACGACGTCACTGTTGTTCGTCGCGCTCGCCGCAACCGCCTACGCGCAAGTCAATGTGGGCATCCGGATCGGCGCGCCGCCCGCGCCACGCGCGTATCGCGTGCCGCCCCAACCGGGACCCGACTACATCTGGATCGAGGGTTACCAGTATCCCCAGGGATCGCACTACACCTGGCACAACGGCTACTGGACGCGTCCGCCCTACGAAGGCGCGTACTGGGTGGCGCCGTACCACACCGACGGACAATACTTCGCCGGCCGCTGGGAGGGCTCTCGCGGAAACGTGTCGCACGACCATCGCTGGGACCGGACGAAACAGCGCGATCAACATCGCGATCCTCGCCGCAACGACTGACCGCGGCGGCGAACGCGTCGCTCGAGGGCCACGCCGGACGCGCTTCGTCGCCGACCTACGCGTCCGACTCTCTGAGGAGCAGCGCCGGCGCGGCCAACCCGGCCGCGATCAGGAGCAGGAGCGGCAGGCCGGTGACCACGCGAAACCCGGCGAGGCCGACCAGGCCGCAGATGACGAGGCAGACGAGCGCGACGGACCAGGGCTTGAACGCCATTCGCAGAACCGCATCCGCGACTCTATCGAGTGGCGCGCGGCGACGATGTTCGATTTTGAACGGCGCGATTCCGGCCGCGGCCTCATGCTGACTCCATGTTTCTGGCACCCTTCTGTCTACTCGCGGCACTGACGCCGCTCGCCGCGCCGACCGACCAGCCGACGCTGCCCGACGCGCAGCGCCTGTTCTACAACGCCCATTACGAAGCCGCCGCGGCAGTCACGCTCGCCCGTCGCGCGGCGGACGACGCCCCGGACCTGGCGAACGACGAGCTTCGCAGTTCCGCGCTGCTCTTCGAGCTGAGGGGACTGCTGGAGGATCGACGGGACAAAGAAAAGGCGCTGAAGAGTTGCGCGCGGTGCGCGGACGTGATCAGCGACCTCCTCGCCGAGATTCACCGCGGCCAGGAGCAGGCGCGTGCCGCGCTTCAGTCGAATCGCGACGACAACGCGGCGCTGTTCTACCTCGGCAAAATCGATCTCAACTACGTCTGGCTGCAGCTCGGCGTCCTCGGACACAGGACCGGCTGGGACGAGTACTGGGAAGCGAGGCGATCGCTCGACACGGCCCTCGCGCACGATCCGGGATTCGTCCGCGCACGCCTCGCCCGCTCCTGGATCGACTACATCGTCGACACGAAGATGCCGTGGGGAACGCGATGGCTGCTCGGCGGCGGCGATCGGAAGCAGGCGCTCGCCGAGGTGCGCAAGGCGGCGTCGGCCGATGTCGACGTCTTCGTCCACGCAGAGGCCGAATTCGCGCTCTGGGACATGTGCGTGCGGGAACGCAAGCTGACCGAGGCGACCGAGGTTGCCCGCCGGCTCGCCCAGGATTTTCCGGACAATCAGGAAGTTGCCGCGTTCCTCAGTCGTCCGGCACAACACTGAGCAACGAGGCATCGGCACGCGGAAGACAAACAGCTCGGCCGCCGGAGCGTGCCGTGAGCCGGGCGTCGCCGCGAACCACGGCGCCGCCGTTGTCGGCCCTGGCGTCCGGCCAGGGCGACGCACATGAATTGATTTGCGCCGCGGCTGCAGAGGGGTGACATGGACGCAACCGAAATTCAAGCGCGAGCCACGATCGCCGCAGCGCTCATCGTGAGCCGTGCGGTCGAAGTCCCGTCGATACCCGCGGGCGGTGACTGGTCGCAGGACACGGCCGCTCGTCGTCTTCGCGAGCTGACGGACTACGTCTACCAGATGATTACGACGTAGCGCAGCGCCGGTCGGACCGACGCAGTACGAGGCGGTGCTGTTTTCTTGTGCCCGAGCCGGCCGCGCCCGAGCAGACCGCTCGTCGTCTCTCGCGCCGAACCCGTCGGCTACGGCCTGGGCCGCGGCGTCACGTCCGCGTCGGTCATTCCAAGCGCCCACTTCAGCGCGTCGAAGTACAGTCGATAGACGTCGGGGTTGTCCCAGCCGCTCGCGGCGTGCGCGAAGGACGCGTAGAACACGCGCCCCTTGCCGTACGTCTTCGCCCACGCGAGCGGAAAGTCGCCGTCGGACCGGTGGTTCTCGGCGTTCGGCGGCATCTTCGAGACGTCGAGGCGGAGCAGCACGCGCAGCTTGTCGCGCGAGAAGTCCTTGGGCTGGTAGAACTCGTCGGTCATCGCGAAGGTCGGCGGCAGCGTCCTGGTTGCCGGAAATGCCGGATCCTCGTTGATGATCGTGCCCGGCGCCGTGTTCCATGGATGCCCGTCGTAGCGGGCGCCGATCATCTCGCCGAACTCCGGCCACGACTCGAACGCCGTCAGCGCGGTGTGCGCGCCGACGAATCCCTTCCCCTCGTCTTTCACGAACGCGATGAGATCCGCCTTCTGCTGGTCGTCGAGCTGAATCTCCCTGTGCCCGAGGAAGAAGATCGCGTCCACGTTCGCGAGGCTCGGGCCGCCGCTCGCCGGCTTGCCGTCGGTCATCTTCGGCGACTTCGAGATGACGTTCGAATCGGTGCGGATGTACGTGTCGAACGCGCCCGATTCGTAGCCGAGCCGCTCGATCACCGCGAGCGCATGCGACGTCGAGTCGTGCTGCGCGATGCCGTTGCGCGTGTCCGCCCACGCGAGCACCGCCTTGCGGACGCGAGGCTGGCTGGCGCGGCCACCGCCGCGCCCGCGGCCCTGCGGCGGCTGCCCGGAGATCGTCACCGCGAACAGGATGACGGTCGCCGCCGCAAGCGCTACCCGTGTCATCGTCCGAAATGCCTCGATAGATAGTCGACCGCCGCGCGCATGTCCTGCTCGCTGCCGGGCGCGCCGCGATCGTGCATGCTCTGCACGACCTCCTGCCACTCGGCGTGCGAGTGCCGCGGCGACACCGACGTCTCGAGGCCGTGGCAGTCGCTGCACATCCTGACGACCGCGTCGCGGCCGGCGCCTTGCGGCAGCGACGCTTCGGCCGTCGGCGCCGCCGTCGCCGTCTCGCCGATGTGCATCGCCCACTTCAACGCCTCGAAGTACATCGTCTCAACCGGCGTGGTGTCCCAGGCGGTGTCTTCGTGGCCGAGCGTCGAATAGAAGACGCGCCCTTTGCCGTAGCTCTTCGTCCACGCGACCGGGAAGTCGGCGTCCTTTCGATGGACCAGCGGCGCCGTCAGGTCGAGCTTCGACGCGTCGAGGTGGGCGAGCACGTGGACCTCGTCGCGCGAGAAGTCCTTCAGCTGATAGTGCTCGTCGTGGAACACGCTCGCCTTGGGGAAGTTCTTCGTCATCGGCGACGCCGCATCGTCGACCACCACCGTCGCGTCGGTGACGCCCCACGGATGTTCGTCGAAGCGGCCGCCGATCATGTCGCCGAACTCGGGCCACGAGAAGAACGCCGTCGCGCCCGAATGCGCCGCCACGAAGCCCTTGCCGTCGTCGCGCACGAACGCCAGGAGGTCGGCGCGCTGCTCGGGCGTCAAGTCGATCTCGCGGACACCGAAGAAGAAGATTGCGTCGAAGTAGTCCAGGTTGTGCGCGAGGAACTGCTCCCCCGTCGCGATGCCGGTCCCGCTCTTGAACGTGATCGGATGCTTCGTGATCAGCTGCGAGTCGGTGCGGAAGTACGTGTCGTAGAGGCCCGACTCGCGGCCGAGCCGCTCGAGGACGGCGAACGCGTGCGAGATGGATTCGTGCTGGTAGCCGTTGCGCACGTCGCCCCACGCGAGGACGTGTTTGCGGGTCGCGGCTCGCGGGTTCCGGGCAGCGGGTTCGATGTCCCGCGATCTGGGCGGGACGTTCTGCGTTCTCGGTTCGGTGGTCGCGAGCGCGTACGCGACGATCTTCGTTCCTGGCGTCGACTGGAGATACCCTCCGCCGCCCGCGGCGACGACGACGTATTGCTTGCGGTCCTTGCCCATGAACGTCATCGGCACGGAGTGCGCGGGCGCGTCGAGCGCCACGTCCCAGAGCTGCCGGCCCGTTTTCGATTCGAACGCGCGGAAATGGCCGTCGGTCGTCGCGCCGATGAAGATCAGTCCGCCGGCGGTCGCGATGCCGCCGCCCATGTTCAGCGCGCCGGTGTGGTCGATGCCCTTCGCCTTCAGCGACTCGACGAAACCGATCGGCACGTGCCACGCGATGTCGCCGGTGTTGACGTTCACCGCCACGAGCTCGCCGAACGGGGGCGCCGAGCACGGAATCTTGTTCTCCGGGTTCCAGAAGCGGCCCACGACGCCGCCCCACGGCGCGCGGCGCACCCAGCTCGTCGCGCCGCTTCGATCGGTGCCCTGGATCATCTTCGCGACCTGACCGAGGTTCATCACGTTGGTGAAGGCGAGGCCCAGCGTCGGATCGAAGATCACGCCGTTCCAGTTCCCGCCGCCGATCGTGCTCGGGAACGTCACCATGGTGCCGTCGGTGCCCGCGGGCGTGAACGGCCCCTCGGTGTACATCTGGTTCTTGTCCCAGAGGTCCCTGCAGTACGCGAGATGGTCCGGCGTGAGCGCGTTGAAGTCCTTCGCGGGATCGAAGTCGATGCGCCCGAGCGGCGGCGGCTTGACCGGGAACGGCTGCGTCGGCCACGACTCTTCCCCCGGCACGTTGCTCTTCGGGACCGGCCGCTCTTCCATCCCGAAGATCGGCTCGCCGCTGACGCGGTCGAAGATGAAGAGGAACGACATCTTCGTGACGACCGCCACCGCTGGAATCGTGCGGCCGTTCCGTTTGACGTCGACGAGCGTCGGCGCGGCGGGCAGATCGAAATCCCACAGGTCGTGGTGCACGAGCTGCTGATACCACTTCAACCTGCCCGTGTTCGCGTCGAGCGCGACGATGGAGTTGCCGTAGAGCCCCTTGCCGTGGCGATCGGCGCCGTAGTAGTCCGACGTCGGCGCGCCGAGCGGCACGTAGACGATGCCGCGGTCGACGTCGATCGTGAAGAACGACCACATGTTCGTACCGGATCGATTCTTCCAACTCTCGCCTTCCCACGTGTCGTTGCCCGGCTCGCCCGGCCGGGGCACGGTATGGAACGACCACAGCAGCTTGCCGCTGTGCGCGTCCCAGCCGCGGATGTCGCCGTACAGGCCGAAGCTCGGCGACTGCTCGCCGTTGTTGCCGCCGGTGATGACGATGTTCCTGTAGATTGCGGGCGGCGACACGAGGCTGAAGCCGCCGTCGACGTCGCCGCGGACGCCGGCCTTGAGATCCACATAGCCGTTGTCGCCGAAGCCGGCGGAGGCCTTGCCGCTCTCGGCGTCGACGGCCACCATCTTGTCGCCGGCGCCGCTGAACAGCCGCGCGGGAGCGCCAGCGTCGCCCGGCCAGTACGCGACACCGCGCCGGCTGACGTTGCCCGGCGCGGTGAACTTCCACAGGACCTTTCCGGTTTCGGGCTCGAGCGCGATGATGTCCTTCCCGGCCGTCACGTACATCATCCCGTTGACGACGAGCGGCGTCACCTGGATGCCGGTCACACCCGTGTCGAAGGTCCACGCCGGCTTCAGGTTCGCGACGTTCTGCGGCGTGATCTGCGTCAGCGGCGAGAAGCGCGTCCCGCCCGGGTCGTGATCGTGGAAGGCCCAGTCGCCGTTGTCGGCCGCGACGAGCGCCGCCGACATCAGGCTGGCGGCGACGAGCGCGCTTCGCATCCTCATGTCGAACCTAGAAGTTGAACTTGACCGCGAACTGCATGATTCTCGGATCGCCGGCCGTCTGGATCTGCCCGAAGCTCGAGCTGTTCAGCGCCGTGATCGGCGCGTTGTAGTTCACGACGTTGAACACGTTGAAGACCTCCCACCGGAACTGCAGCGTCTGCGGTCCGCCGAGCGGGAAGGTCCGCGTGACCGCCAGATCGTTCTGCCACAGCGACGGGTTCACGATCGAGAACGGCGCCAGCGTGCTGTAGGTGCCGGTCGCCGGCGACGTGAACGCCGCCCGGTTCAGATAATTGCCGGACGTCCCGTCGCCGTACGGGTTGTCCAGGATCTGCACGGCGCGCTGCCCGCCCATGCCGGTCAGCGCGTTGTCGACGCCGGTCGTCACGGTCGACCGGTTGCCGCTCTGGTAGCGCACGATCGGCGCGATCTGCCAGTCGCTGAGGATCGCGCCGGTGACGCCGCTGCCCACCTTGCCGATGCCCGCGACGACCGACAGGTTGACGACGTGGCGGCGATCCGACGAGCAGTACGAGTAGTCGCCGTGCGGGTTGTTCGGGTCGACGATCGTCGGGCCGGTGATCTCCGTCGTCGCCGGATCGCTCATGCACTTCGACAGCGTCCAGTTCGCGAGGACGCTCAGGTTGTTCTTCAGCCGACGCTGCGTCTGCAGGAACATCGCGTTGTAGTTGCCGCGGCCCGAATCGTCGATCATGCCGATCGTGCCGTACGCCTGACCCGCGTTGGCCGCGGGATTCGCCAGATAGAGCACCCGCCGCGTGTTCGTGTTGCCGGTCGTCGCGCCCGGCCCGAAGACGGCGGGATTCAGCTCGGTGCCCATCCACAGATGGCTCGAGTGGTTCCCGAGGTAGCTCGCCGCGAACAGCCAGTCGGACACCTGCTTCTGCACGCTGACGTTCCACTGCTGCAGCGTGGTCGGATTCAGATCGAGCGGCGAGTTGACGTAGACGCCGAACGCCGGGAACGGCTGCGTCTGCCACTGCGTGTTGAGCGCGGGGAACGGGTTGCCGCCCGGATAGCCGAGATACGGGTTCGCGAAGCCGCCCGGCGGATTCGAGATCGTGATCTGCGCGCCCCACGGCGGGTTGTTCGCGAACCGCGTGTTGAAGAACAGCTGCGGCGCGTCGTAGAACACGCCCCACGACGCGCGGACGCTCGTGCTCTCGTCACCGCCCGGATTCCAGACGGCGCCGAGGCGCGGCGCGAGCTGCCCCCACTTGGCCTTCGCGACGCCGTTGTTCGGATAGCCGGCATCGCCCGGGAAGATCAGGCCGGCGGGCGCCTGCGGATAGACGGTGCTGTGCACGCCCTGGTCGAACAGCGTGCGATCGAAGTGGCTCACCCAGCCGTAGGTGTTCTGCACCGGGTTGAACGGCTCCCAGCGGACGCCGTAGCTCAACGTCACGTTCGAGCGAACGCGCCACGTGTCCTGGACGTACGCCGCCATGTAGTCGTGATGATCGTAGTCGTAGACGGGGTTGCCCTGGATGAAGCCGCCGCTGACGATCCCGAGCATGAAATCGGCGAGCGACAGCCCGGTGCCCTGGCCGTTGAACGTGAACTGGCCGTTGGTCGGCCGGTTGTTGACCGTCTCGATCAGTGAATGGATCCAGTTGGCGCCGACGGAGAACTGGTGCGAGCCCCGCAGCATGTCGAGGTCGTTGGCGACCTGGACCGTCTTCGAATTGAAGTAGCCCGGATTGGTGCCGCCGGCGCCGACCGAGAACCCGTTGCCGGTGACGCTGATGCCCATGTAGTTCGGCACGAGGCTGAAGATGTTGCTCCCGAGATCCGTGGCGCTGAAGAAGGCCGGCAGCGGCCGGTCGTTCAGCGTGCGGTTGAACGTGACGTGCAGCGAATTGAGCGTGTTCGGCGACAGCACCCAGTTGTGGCCGCCGACGAACGAGTGCACCTGGTTCAACTGGCTCGTGCGGCTCAGCGTCAGCACGTTGCTGCCGTCGTAGGTCGCCGGGTTGTCGTAGCGCGCGTAGTAGTAGCGCAGGAACGCCGACTGCTCGGCGTTGATCGTGTAGTCGACCTTCGCGAGCCCCTGGTGCTCCGTGTTGTCGTTCGGGATGCCGTACTGCAGCTTGCCGCACGGATCGCTCGACACCGGCACGTGCTTGAGGAAGTTGAGCGCCACCGGGCTGAGGCGCGACGGATCGATCCGGTTGCCGGCGAAGCCGCCCGTGAGGTTCAGCTGACGGCCGCCGTTGCACGCCGGCGACGTAATCTGCGTGAAGTCGCCGTTCAGCATCGCCTGCGTCGGCGCGTAGCTGATGGTCGTCGCCGGGTTGCTCTTCTCGTCCTTGCCCTGATAGCCGCCGAAGAAGAACAGCTTGTTCCTGACGATCGGCGCGCCCGCGGTGCCGCCGAACTGATTGCGGTTCAGGCTGTCGACCGTCGGCGCGAAATAGTTCTTCGCGTTGAAGCGCCAGTTGCGGAGGAACTCGAACGCATCGCCGGTGACGCGGTTCGACCCCGATTTCGTCACGACGTTGACGGCCGACGCCGCGTGGTGGCCGTACCGCGCCGGCAGCGCGCTCGTTTCGACCTTGAACTCCTGCAGCGCGTCGGGGAACGGCGTCGGCAGGTTCAGGTTGTTGAACGGGTCGTTGTGCGTGCCGCCGTCCATGATGTAGGTGATGCCGTTGGCCTGGCCGCCCGCCACCGAGATGGTAACCGTCGGAAAATTCTTGTTCGTGTTGAGATCGCCGGCGGGCGCCGCGGTGGCGAGACCTGACAGGAAGATCAACTCGGTCGCCTGCCGCCCGTTGAGCGGCATCTCCAGCACGTGCTGGTTGTCGATCACCTGGCCGACGCCGGTGCTGTGCGTCTCGACGAGGCTCGCGTTGGCGGTCACCGTCACCTGCTCGCTGATGGCGCCGACGCCGAGCGTGACGTTGATCTCCGGGTTGCTGCTCACCTGCAGCACGATGCCGTCGCGCACGTAGGTGTTGAAGCCCTGCAGGACGACCTTCAACTGGTACGGCCCGACGGGCAGGTTCGGCAGCACGTAGGAGCCGTCGCCGTTGGTGAACACGGTGCGCACGGCGCCCGTGTCGGTCTTCGTCGCGGTGACCTCGGCGCCGGGGATCGCGGCGCCGCTCGTGTCCTTCACCACGCCCGAAATCTGGGATCCGGAGACGGCCTGGGCCCAGGCCGTCCCCGTCGCGAGCACCGAAGCCAGCACCACGCCGACGATCGTTCGCAACACGTTCACGTCCGCCCTCCCGACGCGGTCTCGCGACCGCGCACATGTGAACCCTTCGTACGCGGACGGTAGCACCCGCGATTCGCGGTGACTACGGCGTTACGGTGCGGTTACGGTTACATCGTCGTGACACGCGGCGGCGCGAGGCATAATCCAGCCACATGGATCCGCTTCGCACGGCGATCGTGGACGCGGGCCCGACGCACCTGCGCGTCCGCGGCCACGACGTGCTGCAGTTGATGCAGCGCGCGACATTCACGGATCTGATTTTCCTGCTCCACCACACGCGCCTGCCGACGCCCGAGGAGCGGCGCCTGATCGACGCCATCCTGATCGGCGGCGCCGATCACGGCCCCGGCGCCCCGTCGTGCGCGGCGGCGCGCCTCGCCGCGTCCGGCAACCGGCAATCGCCGTCGGCCGCCGTCGCCGCCGGGGTGGCGACGATCGGCGACGAGCACGGCGGCGCCGGCGCGCTCTGCATGGAGCTGCTCGCCGCCGGTATCGCGCGCGCACACGGCGACGTCACCCGCTTCGACGCCGAAGCGGCGCGGATCGTCGACGAGGCGCGCGCACGCCAGCAGCGCCTGCCCGGGTTCGGTCACCGTGTGCATGCGGACATCGATCCGCGCGTCGCCGTCCTGTTCGCGCTCGCACAGGACGGCGGCCTCGCGGGGGACGGCATCGCGTTCGCGCGGGCGCTGGAGCGCGCGATTGCCGACCGCATCAAGCCGATTCCGCTGAACATCGACGGCGCGCTCGCCGCGATTCTCCACGACCTCGGCTTCCCGCCGCTGGTCGGCAAGCTGCTCTTCATCGTGTCGCGCGTCGCCGGACTCAGTGCCGAGATCCTCGAGGAGTACACCCGCGAGAAGCCGATGCGCATCAGGTTCGACGTGCAGTACGACGGACCGGAGCCCCTATGAATGTCGCTGTCGCCCCCGAACGCTCCATCACCGCCGACGAGCGCGCCATCGCCGACACGCTCGTGGCCCGCGCGCGCGCGGCGATGCAGGCCATCGACGCCTACGACCAGGAGACGGTCGACCGGCTGTGCCGCGCCGTCGCGTGGGCCGGCGGCAACGAGCGGATTGCCGTCCGGCTCGCGAACATGAGCGTCGACGAAAGCGGCATGGGCAGCCGCGAGCCCCGCCGCCGCGCGAAGGTCCTCGGCATCCTGCGCGACGCGCTGCGTCAGAAGAGCGTCGGGATCATCGAAGAGAGTCCGGAGAAGCAGATCGTCAAGTACGCCAAGCCGGCCGGGGTGATCGCGTCGCTCATCCCGGTGACCAGCGCCTACGTGACGCCCGTCGGCATCGCCATCTACGCCGTCAAGTGCAAGGACGCCGTGATCTTCTCGCCGCACCCCGCGAGCCGGAAGACGACGAACGAAGCGGTCCGCGCGATGCGCGCCGCCCTGAAGGCGCAAGGCGTGCCGGAAGACGTGCTGCAGTGCGTCGAGCGCCCGAGCATCCCGCTGGCGAAATACCTGATGGCGTCGTGCGACCTGACGATCGCGACCGGCGGGCCGGCCATGGTCAGGGCGGCGTACTCGTCCGGCAAGCCGGCGTACGGCGTCGGCGCCGGCAACGCGACGATGGTCGTCGACGAGACGGCGAACGTCGAGGAAGCGGCGCGGAACACGCGCATCAGCAAGACGAACGATTTCGGATCCGGGTGCTCGGCCGACGGCAACCTGCTCGTCGACGCGCGCATCTACGACGCGATGCTGGCGCAGCTCCAGCTCGAAGGCGGCCATCTCGTCAGCGAGCGCGAAAAGGAGCTGCTGCAGGCCGTCTACTGGGACGAGCAGGGCCATCGCACGCCCGACACGATCGCGCGTCCCGCATCGGTCGTCGCCGCGAAGGCCGGCTTTTCCATCGCCCCGGACAAGTCCTTCCTGCTGGTGCCCGAGTCGAACATCGGCAGGCAGTTCCCCTTCTCCACCGAGAAACTCGGCATCGTCCTGTCGATCTTCAAGTACGACGGCTTCGACCGCGCGCTCGACATGGTCCGCCGCATCTTCGAGACCGGCGGCAAGGGCCACTCGTGCGGCATCTACTCGTTCGACGACGACCACATCCACCGGCTCGCGCTCGTCGCGCCGGTCAGCCGGATCATGGTGCGGCAGGTGCAGTCGGCGTCGAACGCCGGCACGTTCACCAACGGCATGCCGATGACGTCGAGCATGGGCTGCGGCATCTGGGGCGGCAACATCACCAACGAGAACATCTCGTTGAAGCACTACATGAACGTGACGTGGGTCAGCCGGCCGCTGCCGGAGGATCGGCCGTCGGAACAGGAACTGTTCGGCGAGTTCTACAACTCGGAAATCTTCTAAGAAGCGGGATGGCCATGAGCACTGTAGCGACGAGAACCGCCGATCCGTCATCGACCGCGACCCCGACCCGCATCGCGTCCTATCTGCTGACGGAGTACCTCGAACGGCTCGGGGTCGAGGTGATCTTCGGCCTGTGCGGCCACACGAACATCGCGTTCCTCGACGCGCTCGGCAAGAGCCGCATCCGGTTCATCAGCACGCGCCACGAGCAGATCGCGGCGCACGCCGCCGACGGGTACGCGCGCGTCACCGGCAAGCCGGGCGTCGTGCTCACGCACCTCGGCCCGGGCCTGACCAACGCGACCACCGGCGTCGCCAATGCCGCGCTCGATTCGATCCCGATGGTCGTGTTCGCCGGCGACATCCCCTCGCACTACTACGGCCGCCATCCGCACCAGGAGGTGAACCTCCACATGGATGCGGATCAGTTCGAGATCTACCGCCCGTTCTGCAAGCGCGTCTACCGCGTCGATCGCGCCGCCGATCTGCCGCGGATCGTCGAACGCGCGTTCCATCTGTGCCAAACCGGCCGCCCCGGGCCCGTCCTCGTGGACGTGCCGATGGACATCTTCTCCGCGGACCTGCCCGTCGACGCGTTCCATCAGCTGCCCGCGGAGATCGCGCGGCCGACCATCGATCCCGCCGCCGCCGAACGGATCGTCGCCGCGCTCGCCGACGCCGAGCGGCCCGTGCTGTACGCGGGCGGCGGAGTCCTCGGCGCGCGTGCGACCGCGGAACTCGTCGCGCTGGCGGACGCACTCGAGCTGCCGATTGCCCACACGCTGATGGGGACCGGCTGCGTGCGCTCGGATCACCCGCTGCTGCTCGGCATGACCGGCTTCTGGGGCACGCCGATCGCCAACGACCGGTGCCGCGGCGCCGACCTGATTCTCGCGGTCGGCACGCGCCTCGCCGAGGCGAACTCCAGCTCGTGGTACCGCGACATCACCTTCTCGATTCCGCCGACGCGCCTGATCCACGTCGATGCGGACGAAGCCGAAATCGGACGCAACTACCCGACCGAGCTCGGCGTCGTCGCCGACGCGAAGCTGGCGCTCGGCGCGCTCGCGGCGCTGGCCGCCGGGCGCACGCACCGCAGCCGCGGCACGCTGCGCGACGAGATCGCGCGCGGCCGCCGCGCCTTCGCTCAGAACTGGGCGCACCAGTGGTCCTCCGATCAGTACCCGATGCGCCCCGAGCGCATCCTCGCCGAGCTGAAGAACGCGCTGCCCGACGATGCGTTCATCGTCACCGACGTGGGCTGGAACAAGAACGGCGTCGGCCAGCAGTATCCCTTCACCGTTCCGGGATCGTTCATCACGCCGAGCGGTCTGGCGACGATGGGGTTCGGCGCGGCCGCCGCGCTCGGCGTCAAGTACGGACAGCCGGGGCGAGCGGCGATCGCGCTCGTCGGCGACGGTGGCTTCGGCGCGGCCAACCCGATGGTGATGGCGACGGCGATGGAAGCCGGCCTGCCGGTCATCTGGGTCGTCATGGACAACATGGCCTTCGGCACGATCGCGGGCCTCGAGTCGCAGAACTACGACTGGAGCTTCGGCTGCACGTTCCAGTGCGACGGCAAGCCGTACCGCGTCGACTTCGCCGCGATGGCGCGCGCCTGCGGCGTCGACGGCGTGATGATCAACGCCGCCGACGAGCTCGGCCCCGCGCTGCGAGACGCGATCGCCGCGAACAGGCCGGCGCTGATCCAGGTGCCGATGGAGAACGCCCCGACGCCGACGCCGGGCCACTGGAACATCCTCGATATCTATCGGAAAGGCGAATAGCGTGGCCGTCGGCCCCCGGCTCTCTCCTGTCAGCCCTCGGATGCCCGAGAGCGGACAGCGAAGGGCCGGCCGTCCGCCGTCGTGGCTCGCGTGGTCGGTCTGGGGGACGGCCGCGTTCTTCTATCTCGCCGGGTTCTACCTGCGCGTCTCGCCCGCCGTCATGACGAACGAGCTGATGCGCGCGTTCGGCATCACGGCCGGCGATCTCGGAAACTTCTCCGCCGTCTACTTCTACACGTACGTCCTGATGCAGATCCCGACCGGCGTGCTGGTCGATTCGTGGGGCGCGCAGCGTCTGCTCGTCCTGGGATCGATCGCCGCGGCGATCGGCACGGTCGTCTTCGGCACCACGTCCAGCTTCGTCGCCGCGTCCGCCGGCCGCGCGCTCGTCGGCGGCGCAACCGCCGTCGGATGGGTCGTGACGCTGAAGCTCGCGACGCACTGGTTTCCCTCGCAGCGCTTCGCGACGATGTCGGGCCTCGGCCTGTTCATGGGGAACATGGGCGCCCTGGTCGCGCAGGTGCCGCTGCGGCTCGCCGTCGAACATTTCGGCTGGCGCGCGGTGATCATCGCCTCGGCCGTCGTCGTGCTGGCGATCGCGGCGCTGGCGTGGACGCTGGTCCGGAACGATCCGCAGGACGCCGGGTACGAGAGCTGCGCGCCGGCGGTGCTGCAGTCGACGGGCCACCTGTCGGTGTGGACGCTGCTCAAGGGCTTCCGGCACGTCTTCGCGTACCGCAACACGTGGCTGATCTTCCTTGCGCAGGGCGGCTTCGTCGGATCGATCCTCGCGTTCACCGGCCTCTGGGGGCCGCCGTACCTCCGGGCGAGGTTCGGAGTGCCGGCAACGACCGCGGCCGCGATCTGCTCGGTGATGATCGTGTGCTGGGCGGTCGCCAGCCCGCTGTGCGGCCACTGGTCGGACCGGATGAAGCGGCGCAAGCCGATTTATCTGACCGGCGCGGTGGTGGCCGCGATCGGCTGGGTGCTGATGTTTCTCGTGCCCGCGCTGCCGCTGGCCGCGTTCACCGCCATCGCGGCCGTGACCAGCTTCGCCTGCGGCGCCGTCATCATCGGGTTCGCCTACGCGAAGGAATCGGTGCCGGTCCACTTCCTCGGGACGATTTCCGGCGCGACGAACGTCGGCAACATGCTCGGCCCGATGCTGCTGCAGCCGGCGATCGGCCGCGTCCTCGACACGCACTGGTCCGGCGAGATGATCAACGGTCTGCGCGTCTACACGCCCGGCGCGTTCCGATCCGGATTCTTGTTGATCGTGGCGTGGTCCACCCTCACGGTCGTGCTGACGGCCCTGACGCGCGAGACACACTGCCGGCAACGCGAGTAGAATCCCGCGAGGGCGATGCCCAAGCCAGCGCTCGTGGAATCGAACCGCGTGCCCGACGCGGCCGTGCGGCAGCAACTCGACCGCATCCTGAACAGCCCCACGTTTCAGCAGGTCGATCGACTCAAGCGCTTCCTCACCTTCATCACGACCGAAGCCCTCGTCGGCCGCAGCGATCAGCTGAAGGAATACGTCATCGGCGTGCAGGTGTTCGGCAAGGAAGAGTCGTTCGACCCGCGGACGGATCCGATCGTGCGCGTGCAGGCGCGCCGTCTCCGTGCGCGGCTGGTCAGCTACTACCGCGATGCGGGCCAGAACGACGACGTGGTGATCGAGCTGCCGAAAGGCGGCTACGCGCCGGTGTTCAAGCGGCGCCTGGGAGGCGGACTGGCGGCGCCGCGCTCTCTCGGCGCCGCGCTCGTCAGCCGGAACACCGTGTCGGTCCTTCCCTTCGCGGATCACAGCGCGCGGGGCAACCTCGATTACTTCTGTCGCGGACTTCGGCAGGAGATCATCGACAGCCTGGCGAAGCTGCCGACGCTGCGTGTCCTCGCGTGGGACGACGCGGCACCGAAGGCGTCGGATGCCGCCATGATCGTCGCCGGCAGCGTCCGCTCGAGCGCGGATGCGGTCAGGGTGTCGGTCCAGCTGATCGACGGCGTCAGCGGCTGCTATCTGTGGTCCGAGTCGCTGAACGGCACCGTCACCGATCCGCTGACCACCCAGGACACCGCCGCGCGCGCGGTCGTCGCGCGGCTGCAGTCCGAAATCGCCGGAGAATCGGGCAGCCGGCGCGTGGCCGAAAACCTCGCCGCGCACAACCTCTATCTGCAGGGACGCTATCACCTGAACCAGCGCACGGAAGAAGCGCTGCGGAAGGCGGTCGACTTCTTCGAAAAGGCCATCGTCGAGGACGCGCAGTATTCGCTCGCGTACAGCGGCCTGTCCGACGCGTACGGCCTGCTCGGGCACTACGGCGTCCTCGGCCCCGCGGACGTCTGGACCAAGACGACGTCCGCGGCCGCGTCGGCGGTGATGCTGGACGGCAATTCGGTCGAGGCCCACACGTCGCTCGCGCACGTGAAATCGACACAGGACTGGGACTGGTCCGGCGCGGAGCGCGAGTTCCAGCGCGCGATCGGCCTGAACGCGCGGTTTCCGACCGCCCATCACTGGTACGCGATGTCGTGCCTCGCGCCGATGGGCCGCCTGGACGAGGCGCTCGACGAGATGCTGCTCGCGCAGTCGCTCGATCCGGTGTCGTCGATCATCGTGCGCGACGTCGCCGTCATCCACGTGTATCGGCGCGACCTCGATGCGGCGCTCGACCAGTGCGACCACACGATCGAGCTCAATCCGCACTTCTCGCTCGCGTACCTGACGCTCGGCTTCATTCAGGAGCAGCGGAAAGACTTCGACGAAGCGGTCGCGGCGTACCAGCGCGCGATCGCGCTGTCGCCGCAGACGCCGCGCATGCACACGGCGCTGGCGCGCACCTACGCGCTGTCGGGCCGGCGAAAACAGGCGATCGCGATCCTGCGCAAGCTGGAAGACCTCGCCGGCTCGCGATACGTCTCGCCGTTCGAATTCGCGGTGATCGAATTCGCGCTCGAGCACCCCGACGCCGGCTTCACGTGGTTGAACAAGGCGTGCCAGGATCGCGCGTTCGAGCTGCTGACGATCAAGGTCGACCCGCGGTTCGATGCCCTGAAGGACGATCCCCGATTCGCGTCGGTCACGCAGCAGATGGGTCTCGCCTAGGGTCGGCGTCCGCCGTCGTCCTGTCGCGCATTCCGAATCCTCGCAACGCGCGCATCGGTCGCCCGTCGCGATCGGATCTGCGAAGAAGACGATCCGCGCTCTGTCGATGAGTGCCTGTGCGTGCTCGGCGTTGACAGACCATCCGGCCGACCGCTACAGTGCGAGGCGGATGCGGCGCCGCATCGTCCGTAATCGTTTCTTTACCCGCACGATCGGCGGCTTCCTCGCGCTGCTGGTCTGCGCGAGCGCGTTGGACTGGGGGCACGTCGGCGGCGACGATCGCGACTGCGACATCGTCGTCGTCCATCACGACCACAACGCGCACCGCTTCTCGACGGCTCCCGTCAACTCCCCCACAGAGGATCACTGCTACATCTGCCACTCGCTGCGACTGCTCCACCACGCCGTAGCCAGTCGTCACGAGCGCGCCGCCGTTGCCGTTCGAGCCCGGCTTCGCGTCGACAGCGATGTGCTTGCTGTTCGCGACGGCCTCCAGTTCGGCGTTCCCTCTCGCGCACCGCCCTCCGCCCGTCTGTAAACCGTTCACATCGCCGACAGACGGACGTTGCGCGCCGCGGTGTGCCGCTGCGCGCGTGGAGGAGTGTATGAATGCGATCTCGCGGCGCCGGTGCATTGCGCCGGCTTGCGCTGCCCTGCTGACGCTCGTCGTCGCGACCACGACGACGGCTGCTCAGGGCCTCGGTGGGGCTGGAACGATTCAGGGTGTCGTCAAGGATCCGACCGGCGGCGTCATGCAGGCGGTGGAAGTGCGAATCCTCAACCGTGTCTCCGGTTACCGTCGAACGGCGACGACCGACGCGGCTGGCAAATACACGTTCACGAACGTGCCGCCGAACACGTACCACGTATCCGTCGAGGTCCAGGGGTTTCAATCGGTCGAGCGCGACGTGAGCGTGCGATCGGGCGTACCGATTACACTCGACCTCACGCTGTCGCTCGCGACGGCCGAGACGAAGGTGGAAGTCGTCGGTCATGCCGAAGATCTCGTCGAGCGGGATCCGAGCGCCCACACCGACATCGACCAGGGCCTGATTGCGAAGCTTCCGCTGCAGGCGTCCTCGTCCGGCCTGAACCAGGTCGTCACGCTGGCGTCGCCCGGTGTCGTGTCCGATTCGAACGGCTTCTTCCACCCGATCGGCGACCACGCGCAGACGCAATTCTCCATCGACAACCAGCCGGTCACCGACCAGCAGAGCCGTCTCTATTCGAATCAGATTTCCGCCGATGCCGTGCAGTCGATGGAGATCATCAGCGGCGTCGCGCCCGCGGAGTACGGCGACAAGAGCAGCCTCGTGGTGCACATCGTGACGAAGTCAGGTCTCGATCAGTCGGCCCCGGCGGGCAGCGTGTCGGTCGGTTATGGATCGTTCAAGACCCCGACTCTCGACGCGAACCTGGGCATCGGCTCGCATCGAGTCGGCAACTTCCTCTCGCTGAGCGGCATGCGGACCGATCGGTTCCTCGATCCGCCCGAGTTCGACGCGATTCACGACCGCGGCACCCAGTTGTCGCTGTTCGATCGCGCGGACGCGCGCATCGGCCTCACGGGCACGCTCCATCTGAACGTCCAGGCGGCTCGATCGTCGTTCGACGTTCCCGACTCGCTCGACGCCGCGGCGCTCGGCCAGGCGCAGCATCAGAGCATCGACACGTTCAACGTGGCGCCCGGCTATTCGCAGGTGCTCGGCGGCACGACGCTGTTCACGGCAAACGGGTTCGTCCGCCAGGACCACCTTACATACGGTCCGAGTCCAGACCCGTTCGCCGATCAGCCGGGCAGCGTGAGCCAGGACCGCACGCTCACGAATTTCGGGATCAAGGCAGACCTGGCGTACAGCTCGGGCAACCACAACGTCAAGGGTGGCGGTTCGGCGAGCGCGACGCGGCTGCACGAACAGTTCACGCTCGGCTTCACCGATCCGACATTCAACGATCCGGCGAGTCCGGATTTCCGTCCCGACCTGCTGCCCTTCGACCTCACGCGCGGCGGCACCCCGTTCGTCTACAACCAGGCCGCGACGATCAAGGAGCAGGCGGCTTACATCCAGGACGACATCAAGGTCGGGGGCGCCACGATCAAAGCGGGCCTGCGCCTCGACCACTACGACGGCTTGACCAGCGCCACGCTCCTTCAACCGCGCATCGGCGTTTCGTACGCGGTGCCCGGCAGCAACACGGTCCTTCGCGCCTCGTACGGGCGGACGATGGAAACGCCGTACAACGAGAACCTGCTGCTCTCGAGCGGCGTCGGCGCGGAAGTGCTCACCGGAACGGCGACGCCGCCGCAGCCCGGTACACGAAATCAGATCGAAGTCGGCGTGCAGCAAAGCCTCAGCCACCGGATCGTGGTCGACGTCGGGTACTTCAACAAGCGCACCGACAACGCGTATGACTTCAACGTGTTGTTCAACACGCCGATCTTCTTCCCCGTCGCGTGGGATCACTCCCGAATCGACGGCTTCACCAGCCGCGTCAACCTCGTCGAGCACGACGGCTTCAGCGCGTTCGTCGTCATGGCCCACACGAACGCGATCTACTCCCCGCCGGGTGTCGGGGGCGTCCTGCTCGAACAACCGTGCGACGCGCCGGGCTGCTCCTTCCGTATCGACCACGACCAGAAATTCAACTCGACGACGAATCTGCAGTACTCGTTCGAGAGAAAGAGCGGTGCGTGGGTCGCGCTCAGTTGGCGGTACGACTCCGGCCTCGTCAGCAGCGCGATCGGCGATGTTCTCGATCTGTTGACGCTGACACCGGCCCAGCAGGCGGCCGCAGGCATGGCGTGCAGCGGCGTGGCCGCGACGCCTGAGGCGGGCTTCGCGACCTGTGCGCCGAACGCAATCACGGCGAGTCGACTCGTCGTGCCGGCGGCCGGCCAGGGCGACCCGCTGAACAACCCGGCGCGCGTCGCACCGCGCCATCTAATCGACCTCGGACTCGGCGTCGACAACGTATTGCGCACCGACCATAAGAAGCTGAAGCTCCGCTTCAGCGTCATCAACCTGGCCAACACCGAGGCGCTCTACAACTTCCTGTCGACCTTCAGCGGCACCCACTTCGTGACGCCGCGTGCCTACCAGGCGCAGATCGGCTGGACGTTCTGACGTCCGCGATGCGTCGCTGCCGTGCCGCCTGTCGGTGCCCGAACGGGGAGGCTCGAGACCGATCGACGATTACGCCGGCGCGTCGGCGCCCTCGATTCCCTCGGATCCAAAGCGCCGCGCCAGGGCCGCCACGGCAGCCACCAGTTCGGCCGGATCGATCGGTTTGGCGAGATGGATCTGGAATCCGGCCCGCAGCGCCTTGACCCGATCGTCGGAGCGCGCATACGCCGTGAGCGCCGCGGCGGGCACGCGCCGCACGATCGGGTTGTGATGGGCCCTGATGCGATCGAGCAGCTGGAATCCGTCGATCCGCGGCATCCCGAGGTCGGTGACGAGGACCGTCGGCGGCTCCGCTTCGACGGCGCGCAGCGCGTCCTCGGCGCTCGACGCCCTCGTGACGCGCGCACCCGCCGCTTCGAGCAGTTCCGCCACCAGCGTCACCGCGTCGGCGTCGTCGTCGACCGCCAGCACGTGCACGCCGCGGAGGTCGCCGATCGCGATCGCCTGCGCGCCGCCGCTCGCGCGCGGGTGCACACGCTCCGATTCCTCGCCGGGGAGCCGATGGACGATCATCAGCGGCAGCGTCAGCGTGAAGGTCGATCCGCGGCCGAGCCCTCCGCTGGCGGCGTAGATGGTTCCGCCGTGCATCTCCGCGAGCTGCCGCGCAATCGACAGGCCGAGTCCCAGGCCGCCATGCTCGCGCGCGCTGCTGGCGTCCGCCTGCCGAAACCGCTCGAACACATGCGGCAGAAACTCCGGCGCGATCCCGATGCCGGTGTCGGCGACCGACACTTCCACGTGCGAGTCGACGCGGCCCAGCCGCACCTGGACCTTGCCTCCGCGCTTCGTGAACTTCACCGCGTTCGAGAGCAGGTTCCAGAGCACCTGCTGCAGCCGCTCGGGATCGCCCGACACCGGCGCGGCCTGCGGGTCGAGCACCGACTCGAGCCGGACGCCCTTCGCGTCGGCGGCCGGCGTCACCGCGTCGACCGCGTTCCTGACGATGTTCGGCAGTTCGACCGACTGCACGTGCAGCCGGATCTTGCCCGAGACGATGCGCGAGATGTCGAGGACGTCCTCGACGATCTGCGTCAGCGACGTGGCGTTGCGCTCGATCGTTTCCACCGCGCGCGTCTGGCGGTCGCCGCTGACGATGCCCGCGCGGAGCATGCGGGCGTAGCCGAGGATCGCGTTCAGCGGCGTCCGCAGCTCGTGCGACAGGCTCGCGAGGAACTCGTCCTTCAGCCGGTTCGCCTCCTGCGCGGTGCTGAACATCCGGGCGTTTTCGAGCGCGATCGACGCCCACGACGCCACGCCGACGGCGAGCCGTTCGTGGTGGTCGGTGAATTGCCCGACGTCGGGATGGCCGAAGAACAGGCCGCCGATCACCTCGCCGAAACGGCTCTTCACCGGCACGGCCAGGTAGCTGCGGACCGGCAGATGCCCGGGCGGCATGCCGTGATGCGGCGGGTTGTGCCCATAACGTGCGTCCTGCGTGATGTCCGCGCTCCGGACGACGCCGGTGCCCTTGAACGTCGGCTCGAACACCTCGGTGTTGCGCGGCATCGGCAGCGCCGCGAACGCCTCGCGCGAGGCGCCCGAAATCGTGCACAGCATGTACGACTCGCCGGCGTCGTCGAGCACGTTGTAGAAGAACGCGCCGAACGCCGCCGTCGTCAGCCTGGTCGCGGCGTCGGTGACCGCCTGCACCACCTTGTCGCGCTCGAGATCGGAGGCGATCACCGCGCCGACATCGTTGAGCGCCGCGGTGATGGCGGCGTTCTCCTGCAGCAGGCGCAGCCGTTCGGCTTCGGCGGCCCGCAGCGCCGAGATGTCGCGCGCGATCTTCGACGCGCCGACGATGGTGCCCGCCGAGTTCCGCAGCGGCGAGATCGTGACGGAAATGCCGAGCTGGCGGCCGTCCTTCGCGACCCTGATCGTCTCGAAGTGATCGATGCGTTCGCCGCGGCGGAGGCGCGCGAGGATGTCGTCCTCCTCCGACTGCCGATCCGCGGGAATGATCCGCCGGATCGGCGCGCCGATCATCTCGTCGGCGGAGTACCCGAACAGCTGCTCGGCCGCCGCATTCCACGACGTGACGATCCCGTTGAGGTCTTTCGTGACGATGGCGTCGTACGACGTTTCGACCAGGTTGGTCACCAGCGCGCGCGCGTCGCTCGCGCGCTTCTGCTCGGTGACGTCGAGAATCGACGCCATCCAGCCGACCACGGTGCCTTCGCGGTCCCGATCGGGCACGTACACGACGCGGAACGATCGCGCGCCTGAGGCCGGCAGAGCGATGTCGCGTTCGTACTCCACGCGCGCGCCGGCCAGTACCTGATCGATATACGGCTTGATCGTGGCGAACGCTTCCTCGCCCATCACGTCGGCGATGTGTTTCCCCTCCAGTGCCGCCGGCGTTTTCCCCATCAGCTCGGCGTACGCCCGGCTGACGACCACGTACCGCAACTCCCGGCTGCATTTCGTCAGCAGGAACGGCGTCTCGCTGATCACCTGCTGCAGCTGCGCCTCTCGCGCGCGGATCGTCTCCTCGGCCTGCTTGTGCTCGATCAGATCGGCGGCCTGGCGCGCCAGGATGTCGAGCCGCCGCAGCGCGCGATCGGTCGGCCGCGCCGGCGCGTGCCGGTAGTGCGTCGAGAACATGCCGAGCGTGCGTCCCGATCGGCTGACGAGCGGGGTCGACTGCACGGCGCGCGCGCCGGCGGCGAGCATCGCGTCGAGCGCTGGCGTTCCGACGAAGATCGGGCTGGTCGTCACGTCGTCGACGACGACGCGTTCTCCACGCGCGAGCGCGGTGCCGCACGCGGCGTCATGCGCTTCCACCGCGTTGAAGAACGCGAGGAACGCGTCGGACAGGCCTTGATGGACCACGATCCGCAGGCGATCCCGTTCGAGGAGCTGGATGTTGCCCATGTCCGCGCCGGTGATGTCGATGGCCGCGGCCAGGATGTCGCGGAGCAGATCGGTGAAATTGCCGGCCTGAATGAGCCGCGTGCTGACCTGCTGCATCCGCGACAGGTCTTCGAGGTTCTGCTGAAGGTCCTCGGCGCTTCCGGGCGGCGGAGTGTCGGACGGTTGGTTGTGCTCAGAATCCATTTACGAATCGCGGCCGTGAACGTGCATGGAGCGCGCCCGACCATCTGGTGGGCGGCGTGCTGTGGGCGTGCGCTGGCGCGCTTCCGACATTCTGCATCAATCAGCGACGGTGTGATCCTCCATTCGTTAGCTGAACTGTAGAAATCGCAGCCTCGTGCGGCGTCGATCGCTTCGCTATACTCGTGTGTCGCTCCGAGGAGCGTATAGGAATATGTCGCCGAGCCCATTGTCGCCATCTGCCGCCACCGGAATCGCCGGGCTCGATCAGCTGCTGCGCGGCGGTCTCCCACGCAATCGCATGCACCTGATCGAGGGCGAGCCCGGCACCGGCAAGACGACGCTCGCGCTGCAGTTCCTGCTCGAGGGACGGCGTCTCGGCGAAGACGGCCTGTACGTGACGCTGTCGGAAACCACCGAAGAACTCAACCACGTGGCGGCGTCGCACGGATGGACGCTGGACGGCGTGGCGACGTTTCAGCTGGCGCCGATCTCGGAGCGCGCCGCGGACGAGTACACGCTCTATCATCCCGCCGAGATCGAGCTCGCCGACCTGACGAAGACCGTGCTCGAGCGCGTCGAGACGGCGCGGCCGGCGCGCGTGGTGTTCGATTCGCTCTCCGAACTGCGTCTGCTGGCGAGAGATCCGCTTCGCTACCGGCGGCAGATCCTCGGGCTGAAGGACTTCTTCTCGCATCACCCGAGCACGGTCCTGCTGCTCGACGACCATTCGGCAGGCGACGCCGACCTGCAGCTTCGGAGCCTCGCCCACGGGGTCTTGCTGCTGGAGCATCTGCCCTTCGAGTACGGCCGCGCGCGGCGCCGGCTGCGGGTGGTGAAGCTGCGCGGAACCGCGGTGACGGAAGGATTCCACGACTTCGTCATCGCGCGCGGCGGCCTCACCGTGTTTCCGCAGCTGAACACCGACAACGGCGGCGCGCGGCCATCGCCGCCGGTGGAGAGCGGGCTGCCGGAACTCGATGCGCTCCTCGGAGGCGGCCTCACGTGGGGCACGACCACGCTGTTCATCGGCCCTGCGGGAGTCGGCAAGTCGACCGTGGCGGCGCAGTACATGTGCGGCGCGGCCGACCCGACGACGAAGGCGGCGGTGTTCCTCTTCGACGAACGGCGGGCCACCTTTCTCGCCCGCTGCGATGCCCTCGGCATGCACGCGACGGATCGCATCGCGTCCGGCAACCTCGTCGTCGAACAAATCGATCCCGGCGTCGCCTCGCCGGGCGAGTTCGCGCACATGGTCCGCCGCGCCGTCGACGAGCGCGGCGTCCGCCTGGTCGGCATCGATACGCTCAACGGGTACCTGAACGCGATTCCGACCACCGACGCGCCGGTGACGCGGATGCACGAGCTGCTCTCGTACCTGAGCGAGCGGAACGTGGCGACGCTGATCATCCTCGCGCAGCACGGGATGGTGGGCACGTCGATGCCCGTGCCGATCGACCTGAGCTACCTGGCGGACGCGATCGTGCTGCTGCGGTTCTTCGAGTCGGGCGGCGAGGTCCGGAAGGCGATCTCCGTGGTCAAGAAACGCACGAGCGCCCACGAGAACAGCATCCGCGAGCTGAAGATCGGCCCGGATCGCATCCGCGTCGGCGAGCCGTTGACCCAGTTCCAGGGCATCCTGACCGGTGTTCCGCAGTACCTCGGCACGGCCAAGCCTCTGATGTCCGATGACCAGCCGCGGACCCGCTGATCTCGAATATCGCGTCCTGATCTTCGCGCCGATCGGGCGCGATGCCGAGCTCACGCGCGGACTGCTCGCCAGCGCGGCGATTCCGTGCGACGTCTGCCGATCGATGTCCGCGCTGATCGAGACCTTCGACTCCTCGGGCGCCGGCGCCCTCCTGTTGACCGAGGAAGCGCTCGACGACGCCGAGTTCCCGGCGTTCGTCAGGATGCTGCAGCGCCAGCCGCCGTGGTCCGACGTGCCGGTTCTGCTGTTCGCCGGCGCACCGGGTGCGGACATGACCGTCAGGGCCATCCGCTCCATCGAAACGCTCCGCAACGTCACGCTGCTGGAGCGGCCGTTGCGGCTGGCCGCGGTCCTCAGCACCGTTCGCGCGGCGCTGCGCAGCCGCCAGCGGCAATGCGAGGTGCGCGACCTGCTGCTCGCCGTGCAGCGCGCGCGCGCGGACGCCGAGAGCGCCAACCGCCTGAAGGACGAGTTCCTCGCCACGCTCTCGCACGAGCTCCGCACGCCGCTGAACGCGATCCTGGGCTGGACGTCGATGCTGACGCGCGGCCAGGTCGACGCGAGCCGGCTGCCGCGCGTGTTCGAGGTGCTCGACCGCAACGCGCAGTCGCAGGCGCAGCTGATCGGCGACGTGCTCGACGTCTCGCGCATCGTCACCGGCAAGCTGCTGCTGCGGCCTTCGGTCGTCGATCTGTGCGACATCGTCGCGCGGGCGGTCGACGCGATCCGGCCGGCGGCCGCCGCCAAGCGTATTCGCGTGTCGTTGCAGGAATCGGCCGACTGCATGGTGCGCGGCGACCCGGAACGGCTGCAGCAGATCTTCTGGAACCTGCTGAGCAACGCGCTGAAGTTCACCCCCGCCGGCGGGTCGGTGCGCGTGGACGTGACGCGCCAGGCCGACACGATTGACGTGGCCGTGGTCGATTCCGGCGTCGGCATCCCCGCCGAATTCGTCCCGTTCGTCTTCGATCGGTTCCGGCAGGCAGATCAGACGACCACGCGGTCGTACGGTGGACTGGGTCTCGGGCTGTCGATCGTCAAACACCTGACCGAGCTCCACGGCGGCACGGTCGCCGTCTCGAGCGGCGGACAGGACCACGGTGCGCGCTTCGAGGTCTGCTTGCCTGCCGTCGACGCGGTCGCCTCGCCACCGCCGGAGGCATCCCGTCCGCCGAATCACGTATCGCTCGATGGTCGGTCCATCCTGATCGTCGACGACGACGAGTCGACGCGCGAAGTGGTGGCGACGGCGTTGGAGTCCGCGCGGGCGGAGGTACGGCTTGCCGCGTCCGCGCTCGAGGCGAAAGCGCTGCTGCAGGAGCACGCGCCCGCATTGATCATCGCGGATCTCGGCATGCCGGTCGAAGACGGCTTCTCCCTGATTCGCGACGTGCGGACGCGCCTGGCGTCCGAGGTTCCCGCCATCGCGCTGTCGGCGTACGCCGACCAGCCGTCGCGCGACGCGGCGCTCGCGGCCGGGTTCAACGCCTTCCTGGCGAAGCCGACGCGCACCGACGCGCTGCTGCAGCTCGTGGGCTCGCTTCTGAACCGCTGACGCCGACCGATCGACGCCTCGAATCCCGACGCGACGGCGATGTGGACGCCTGTCGCATACTAGGTTTCGAGTCCGCAGCGACCGACGCGAACACATGCTGACTGTCGCACTCGCACTGCTCGCCGTATCCGCGCAATTCAGCCAGAGCCGCGCGGGAGAACTGCAGGTCATCGTCCGCGACGCGGCGGACCTGCCGGTTCGATGCCGCGTGACCCTCGTCAGCGAAGCGAACGACGTCTCGCTGCGTCTCGACACCGGTGCCGACGGCCGTTCGGTCGCGAAGCGTCTCCCCTTCGGCCGCTATCGGATCCTGGTCGCGCAGCCGGGCTTTGCGTCGTTCGACGCCGCCGTCGACATCGACTCGGTGGTGCCCCGCGATTACCGCATCACGCTCACCGCCGCGCCGGTCCAGGCCGACGTGACGGTCCATGCCGAGGACACGCTGCTCGATCCGCACCTGACCAGCGCCGCGAACCGCATCGGCGCCGAAACACTGCAGCAACGCATCACGACGCTGCCCGGACGGTCGCTGGCCGACGTGGTCAACACCGAGCCGGGATGGCTCCTGGAGGCCAACGGCATCCTGCACCCGCGCGGATCCGAGTACCAGGTGCAGTACGTCGTCGACGGCATGCCGGTCACCGACAATCGCTCGGCGAGCTTCGCTCCCGAAATCGATGCGGACGACGTGCACACGATGAACGTGCTGACGGGCGGCTACCCGGCCGAGTACGGGCGGAAGCTCGGCGGCGTGATCGAGGTCGTGACTGCCGCGAACCCGCGCGAAGGGCTGCACGGCAGCGCCGTCGGCTCGGTCGGGAGCTTCTCCACCCTGAGCAGCAGCGCGGCGCTCCAGTACGGCTGGCGGCGGACCCTCGTCGGCATCAGCGGCAACGTGGCGCATACGGACCGCTACCTCGATCCGCCGGTCGAAGAGAACTTCACGAACAGCGGCACGCTGTCGAACGCCGCCGTGCAGTTCGAGCGCGAGCTGTCGGCGACCGATCGTCTCGGCGTACTGATCCGGCACGGCCAGCTGCGATTCCTGGTGCCCGACGAACAGGTTCAGCAACAGGCCGGGCAGCGGCAGGATCGAAACGGACACGACACGACGAGCCAGTTCTCGTACCAGCGCGTGCTCTCGTCTTCGATCGTGGCTGATGCGCGCGCGATGGTCCGGGCGGTGGGCGCCGGCCTGTCGTCGAACGCGGCATCGACGCCGATCGCCGCGTTCCAGGATCGCGGGTTCGACGAGACGTACGTCAGGGCCACCGTCGCCGGCCACTCCGGTCCGCACGAGTGGAAGGCCGGTCTCGACGCGAACTTCGGGTCGATCCGCGAAGCGTTCTCCTACGCGGTGACCGATCCTGCCCAGTTCGATCCGAGCACGGCGCCGGCGTTTGCCTTTTCGGTGCGCGGTATCGATCGGGAACAGGCCGCCTTCGTCCAGGATCAGCTTCGACTCGGGGCCTGGACGATCAACGCGGGCGTCCGCTGGGACCACTACGCACTCGTCGTCGCCGACCGGGCCGTCAGCCCTCGCGTCGGCGTCGCGTGGGCATGGGCGCCTGCCGACCTGGTCCTCCGCGCGTCGTACGATCGCGCGTTTCAAACGCCGGCCGTCGAAAACCTGCTGCTCGCGAGCTCGCCTCTGCTCGACACCGTCGACGACACCGTCGTCAGGCTGCCGGTCCGGCCCTCGCTGGGGCACTTTCTCGAGGCAGGCCTCTCGAAGCGACTCTTCTCGGCCGCCCGCCTCGACGTCACCCAGTACGCCCGCCGGATGCGGAACTATGCGGACGACGACGTGCTGCTCAACACGGGCGTCAGCTTTCCGATCGCGTTCGAGCGGGCCGAGATTCACGGCACCGAGGTCAAACTGGAGGTGCCTCGCTGGGGCCGTTGGGCCGGAGCGCTCGGCTACTCGTACATGCGCGGCACGGGATTCCTCCCGCTGACCGGAGGGCTTTTTCTCGGTGACGAGGCCGCCTCGGCGCTGACCTCCACCGGCGCGTTCCCCGTGTCGCAGGATCAGCGCCATACGGTCCGCGGCCGGCTCGCCTACCACGCGACCGAGCGCGCATGGACGGCGATCGCCGTGTCCTACAACAGCGGGCTGCCGGTGGAATTCGTCGGCGATCCCGCGCAGGCGCTCGCGCAGTACGGACCGCGGATCGTCGACCGCGTCGACTTCGCGGGCGGCCGCGTGCGCTCGTCGGCGTCGATCGATGCGGCCTTCAGCATCGTCGTGCTGAAGAGCGACCGGCATCAGGTGCGGCTGCAGGCGAACGCCGTCAACCTGACCGATCGTCTCAACGTCATCAACTTTGCCGGCCTCTTCTCGGGGACGGCGGTGGCCGCGCCGCGCAGCGTCGCACTCCGGGCCGCGCTCGAGTTTTAGGCGGCCGCGCGCATACGTCATCCCGTAGTGCCGGCGCGCGCGACGCCGGATCGCGCCGCGCGCGAATCGCGATCGATCCGCGGCTTCCAGGTCCGGCACTGGACACGCGCGGAGATGGCGTTCTGATCGTCAGCGCGAAACCTCTTCGATGGCGTCGCACGTGCGGCCCAGCGCGTCGGCGTCGGCGATGGCGGTTCGCCAGGACTGCGCCGCCGCGCGCACCCGCGCGTCCGACAACAGGCGCGCGAGCGCCCGTGCCACCCGCTCCGCCGTGAATCGCTCTGGGCGGAGCGCGTCGCCGACGCCGAGCCGCGCGAGCCGTGCGGCGTTGTCGGGCTGATCGAAACCCATCGGCATGACGAGCTGCGGGACGCCGGCCGCCAGCCCCTGCGCGCACGTGCCGATGCCGCCGTGATGGACCACGGCGGAGGCGCGCGGAAACAGCGCGCGAAAGTCGGCGTACGGCGCGTGGAGCGCGTGCGCCGGCAGCGCCGGCGGGAGATGCTCGCGGTACTTCGAGACGAGCAGCGCGCGGCAGCCCACCCGGCCGGCGGCCTCGACGCCGGCGTCGAAGAATTCCCTCGCGAAGCGATTCGCCGAGCCCGGCGTGAACACGACGGCCGGACCGCCGGAGAGAAACGCGTCCAGCGCGGGCGCGAAGGCCGCCTGTCCGGCGGGCGCGCAGCTCTCGTCGCTCAGCACGAAGCCGGTCAACCGCGTCTGCGCCGGCCAGTCGCGCTGCGGCGGCGCGAACCACTCGGGAAAGAGGCCGACGACCCGCTGCGGCGAGTGGAGCCACGATCGCAGCACGCGATGCACCGGCGGCAGGCCGAGGTCGGCGCGCCACGCGTTCAGCGCGGGCGCGATCAGCGGATCGATGGCGAATCGATCGATCGCCCACCACAGCGCGCGCGTCGCCGCGCGAGGCCAGCGCGACATGTCGGGTCCCAGCGGCATCACCGGCTGCGCATCCTCGGACCGGAAGACGCTGGGCGCCAGATGGATCGTCAGCGCCGGCGCCGAGCGGTGCTCTTCGAAGACGCGCGTCGAGAACGCGAGGGAGTGTCCCACGAGCACCGTGTCGCCGCGCGTGTACACGCGATCGATCGCGGCGTAGCCCGCGCGCAGCTGCCTTGCGACCTCGGCGAAGACGATTTGCGGTCCGCGCCGCGCATCCCACAGCGCCGGATCGTTCGTCGTCCGCTCGAAGTCCTCCGCCGTTCCGACGCCGACGAACTCGAGGCCGGCGCGCGTGACGACCTCGCCGAAGACGGCCGGCGCGATCACGGTCACCCGGTGACCGCGGCGGCGCAGCGCGCGGCCGATGACGACGAACGGATTGACGTCGCCGGCGGAACCGACCGGCGTCAGCACGGCGTGCATGCGTTCACCTCCGGAACCGCGGTATGCTGCCGGCATGCCGCGGATTCGACGAGTGCTCGAGACGGCGCTCGACTGCGATCACCTGCCCACCAGCGCCGCGTTCTACACGCGGCTCCTCGCGATTGCGCCGATGGTCGACACCGACCGGCTCGTCGCGATCGACGCGGGCGGCGGCACGGTCCTGCTGCTGTTCCAGCGGGGGCTCGCGTCCGAACCGCTCGAGACGCCGGGCGGCGTCATCCCGCCGCACGAATCGGGCGGCCCCGGCCATCTGGCGTTTGCCGTCGACGCCTCCGAGCTCGCCGCGTGGGAGGCGCGGCTCGCCGCGCTGGGCGTCGCGGTGGAGAGCCGCGTTCGATGGGAGCGCGGCGGCACGAGCGTGTACTTCCGGGATCCGGACGGGCGGTCGATCGAGCTCGCCACCCCTGGACTCTGGCCGTCGTACTGACCGGGCCCGCCGCTGGCGCGATCACGCCAGCGTCACGACGTACCGGCCACGGGCCCGCCCATTCAACAGCGCATCGAAGGCCGACGGCAGATCCGCGAGCCCGATTTCGGTCGCCGCGGCCAGCAGCTGCGCCGGCCGGATGTCGCCCGCCAGCCGACGCCAGACGTCGAGGCGCGTGGCCATCGGACACATCACCGAGTCGATGCCGAGCAGCTTGACGCCGCGCAGAATGAACGGCAGCACCGTCGTGTGCAGTTCGGTGCCGCCGGTCAGCCCCGAGCTCGCGATGCAGCCGTTCTGCATCATCGTTCGCGTCAGCCACGCGAGCGTCGCGCCGCCGACCGGGTCCACGGCGCCGGCCCACGTCGCTCTCTCGAGCGGGCGCGTCCCCATCTCCACGCTGTCGCGCGCGACGACCTGCCTCGCGCCGAGCGATCGCAGAAACGCCTCTTCCTGCGGCTTGCCGGTGAGCGCGGTGACCTCGTAGCCGCGCGCCGCCAGGCACTGGACGGCGACGCTGCCCACGCCGCCCGTCGCGCCGGTGACGATCACCGGGCCGTTCGACGGCGTCAGCCCGTTGCGCTCCATTTCGACGAGGGACAGCGCGGCCGTGAAGCCGGCGGTGCCGATCGCCATCGCCTCGAACGGCGACAGCCCCTGGGGCAATGGAACCACCCAGTCGGCCGGGACGCGGACGTACTGCGAATAGCCGCCGTCGTGCGCCACGCCGAGATCGTAGCCGGTGACGAGCACCGGCTCGCCCGCGCGGAACCGCGCGTCGCTCGTCGACTCGACGGTGCCGGCGACGTCGATGCCGCCGACGAGCGGAAACCGCCGCATGATCCTGCCGGCGCCGGTCGCCGCAAGGGCATCCTTGTAGTTGGCGCTCGAGTACGCCGCGCGGATCACCACCGCGCCGGCGCTCAGATCGTCGATCGAGAGCTGGACGACGCGTCCCGAGATCTTGCCGTCCTCTTCGAACACCTTGAATGCGCTAAACATGTCGTCGTCCAGCTCCGCGCGCCTCACGAGCCACGCCTGCCGTGCCTCGTCGGCCTCCAATGACCGGTGCGATCGGCGTCACGGCGGCTCAGCGTTCCGGTTCCGGCGGACGCTGCAGATCCTTCAGATCGAGCTCGTTGACACCGTCGATGATCCGCGCGTAGGCGCGCGTCGACGCTTCGAGGCCGGTCCACGGCACGGTCTCGGGCGTCTCCTCATCGGTGTGGAAGTACATGTTGAAGTCGCCGGCGTCGACGCCCGGGACGAAGCGGAAGAAGCGGCCGAGATCGCCCGGCGGCGGCGCCGCCTCCGGCTCGTCGTAGATCGACACGCCGAACTCGCGGAACGCGCGGACCGCCACATCCTGCAGCTTCGGCCGCGACGGTCCGCCGGCGTACCACAGCTGCGCCGTGTACGTGTTGGCGCGGCGGATCTTCTCGCCGTAGAAGTACGTCTGGACGGTCGACGTGTGCTCGGCGTTGATCGCGAGCGCCGTCCTGGCGAACAGCTGCTCGCGATGGTCGGCCATCCACATGCGGCCGACGCCGCCCGAATCGTTGTGATGGCCGTCGAGGCCGACGAAGACGATCGTCCGCCGGCGCCGATCGCGCGGACGCTTCGCGAAGTGCTCGGCGAGCCCGATCATCGTGGCCACGCCGGACGCATTGTCGGTGGCGCCGTCGAACCAGCCGTCGCGGTGCGCCATCACGTAGATCGTCTCGTCGGTCGCGCCCGGCAGCGTCCCCCACACGAGCGCCGAACGCTCGTTCGGCACCTGTCGGACCGCGAGGCGGATGTGCACGCGCGCCGGCCGCGTCGCCCTGCCGATGAGATCGCGAACGGCGTAGCCGTCCTCCATGCCCAGCGCGAACACCGGCACGTCGACGCGCGCGGGATACAGCACGTTGCGCGCGTTGCCGGGCAACGCCATCACTTCGAACACCGCCGCGGCGCCGAGCCGCTCGGCGCGCTTCGGGCCGCCTTCGAGCGTCGACGTGTTGTTCATCGAGCCGGGCAGCGGCATGCTGAACATGAAGACGGCTTTGCCGCGCACGTCGCGGCCGGCGAAGTCGGCGTCGCTCCCCGTGCCGGCCCACACCGCGTCCGCATCCAGGCCCGCCGCGCTCGTGCCGGGCGTGCCGTAGGCCGGCTGCGCCGACCGGTCCAGCTCGAGCGTCGTCTCGCCGGCCGACGCCGTCACCGTCCACGATTCCGGCATCCACTGCGGCGGCAGGTCGATCGCCTGCACCCGCACGTCGCTCAGGCCGATGCGCCTGAAATGCGCCGCGAGCCAGTCCGCCGACTCCGCGTCGCCCGACGTTCCGGTGATGCGCCCCCAGAACTGCGGATGCCCCTGATCGCGATAGCGGCGCGAGATGGCCGCCTGCTCGACGACGTAGGCGTGCAGATGGCGCCCGTCGATGTCGGCGTACGCCTGCGCCGCCGCCGGCAGCGGCCATTCGAGAAGCGCCGGCTGCTGCGCGAGCAGCGCGCCGGCGAGCACGAGCGTCATGCGCATGGAGGCCTCCTCACGGCTGCGACGTGGAGCGCGCCGGATCGAACGCGAATCACGCCGGGAGTGTACCCGAATCGCGCCGCGCGATGCCCCTCGACGCGTGACCGCGCGGCCACATCGCGTCAGCGTCCGTCGTACTGCGCGTCGCCGACTTTCTCGAGCCAGTCGACCGTCCTCCCGTCCAACTGCTCCTGGATGGCGATGTGCGTCATCGCGGTCGTCGGCGACGCGCCGTGCCAATGCTTCTCGCCCGGCGCGAACCACACCACGTCGCCCGGCCGGATCTCCTCGATGGCGCCGCCCTCGCGCTGCGCGCGGCCGCAGCCGGCGACGACGACGAGCGTCTGTCCGAGCGGATGCATGTGCCATGCGGTCCGCGCGCCCGGCTCGAAGGTGACCGAGGCGACCGCCGCGCGCGCCGGCGCGGGCGCCTGGAACAGCGGGTCGATGCGAACGGTTCCGGTAAACCAGTCGGTGGGACCCTTGCCCGATGGCTGCGAGCCGACGCGTTTGATCTCCATGGCTCTCCTCTGTCTGTAGGGTACATGGTCGGCGCTGGCTGGCACCGGAGTGGACGGCGGGACGAGCGGCGGGCGAGCGCGCGTGCGGCGGTCAGGCGGACAGCGACTGCGCGGCCTGCGTCGCCGCGTTGCGCGTCGCGGTGGCGCCCGCGCCGGCGGTCGGCAGCTTGATCGTGAACGTCGCACCGGTGCCGTGGCCGTCGCTGTGCGCCTCGATCGTCCCGCCGTGCGCCTCGACCAGGTGCTTCGCGATCGAGAGGCCGAGCCCGAGGCCGAACTGCTCGCGCGTCGGCGACGAGTCCTCCTGCCGGAAGCGCTCGAAGACGTGCGGCAGGAAATCGGTCGCGATGCCGCGGCCGGTGTCCTGCACCGCGATGTGCACTTCGCGATCGTGCCGGCGGACGGAGCACTCGACGCGTCCGCCGGTCTCGGTGAACTTGATCGCGTTGTGCAGCAGGTTCCAGAGCACCTGCTGCAGCCGCTGCGCGTCGGCCAGCACCTGAACCGGCTGCGACGGCATCGGCGCCAGCAGCCCGATGTTCTTGGCGTCGGCGGCGGGCTTCAATCCCTGCATCGTCGCGTGGAGCGTGGTGCCGAGGTCGACGGCCGTGACGTCGAGGTGCAGATTGCCCGACAGGAGGCGGTTCATGTCGAGCAGATCGTCGATCAGCTTCGCCTGGAGCTGCGCGTTGCGCCG
>Ga0070741_10002799_pt1 | contig 45370 bp, 45 predicted proteins | sample Coa_R1_4_FD_66440 | JGI IMG/M metagenome (GOLD analysis project Ga0070741, IMG submission 66440) | Surface soil microbial communities from Centralia Pennsylvania, which are recovering from an underground coalmine fire - Coalmine... | ecosystem: Environmental > Terrestrial > Soil > Unclassified ... | reverse complement strand
GCTGGCAGTTCGCCGACCACATGCGCACCGATCTCGTCCTCGACGCGCTGCGGATGGCGCTCCACCTGCGCGGCTCCGGCGCCGACGTCGAGCTCGTCCACCACAGCGACGCCGGCAGCCAGTACACCTCGTTCGACTACAGCCAGGTCCTCGACGACCATGGCGTGCTCGCGTCGATCGGCTCGGTCGGGGATGCGTACGACAATGCGCTCGCCGAGTCGTTCGTCGACAGCTTCAAGACCGAGCTGATCCGCGACCGCGTCTGGCGCACCCGCTCGCAGCTCGAGCTCGCGATCGTCGAATACGTTGCCTGGTTCAACAACGAGCGCCTCCACACCGCGCTCGGAGGCGTGCCCCCAGCCGAGTATGAGGAGGTCCACTCACGACACTAGGCGTACGCCAACCCCGATAGATCGAAAAGAGGAAACCAATCAAACCAGTCTCCGCGGAACCTGGGAGGCCCCATCGCATTTCGTCGGCCAGCTCCTGCCCGGCCTTCGAGACGTAACCGGCCATCTTCGTGGCGTAGCCCGCCATCGCTCCTTCGTTGCCCACGGCGATCCGTCTGATGTGCGTGACCTCACCGAACCCACACGATTTAGCCCAACGCGAGAGCGTGTCCTGTCGGACGAACTCGCCTGTCATCAGCGCGTGCAAGTGCAGCCGCCCATGCGCGCCACCTAGCTCGATTACCGACGCGTACTCGTCGAGGCGTCGCCGTCGTCGCGTGCAGGCGCGTCGCCACTTCTTCTGCTCCTTCGCGCCACTACCCCGCGGCGGTCGTTGCGGCGCGGGGCCGCCCACACGAAGAAGCTTTGCGAGGTCATCCCAAGCTGCACCCAACTGCGGAATGGTCAGCGCGTCGTAGCGGCCACCGAACGTCAGGGTCAAGAAGCGGACGTGCTCATCCCGCTCCCACGCTGCTCGAATCCCTCCCGCGAAGACGTGACGGGCAGCAACCCACTTGCGGCGCTGGCAGTACTCGCACGCCCACGAAAGACACAAGAGCGGACGGCAGTAGTCGGATGACACGTGAGCGACGTACCGACGGGAGTTCGGGCACTTAGTCTCGACCGCATCCGCTACGACGGCAGCGCACCAGCTCGCGGGAGGGCCAAGCGTGGCCCAGTGGATGCGCTCCGCACGAACGGACTCATCCCGCTCCCACGGCAGCGCCTCGGAACTGTCGGGATCGTTCCACTCCCCAGGCGTGCCGGCTGACGCCGGCACGCCTGGGGAGTTAGGCCCATATAGAACAAGTGAAGGCGCGGGCTGTGCCCGCGCGAACGCAGGCTCCGGCTGCGCCTCCGCCTGCGGAGTGGACGTGTACGGACGAGACGACACACACCGGAAGTGCCGGAGCGCATCGCATTACCGCCCGCTCCTCGCTACATCAGATGAAGCTCGCGTAGAAGACACGCGGCCGTATCTTCCACATCGTGCGCGTTGATCTCGTGTTCCCAGACCCGACGCACTGTCCAACCGAGATCGTGTAACTGCTCGGTCTGGCGCGCGTCGCGCTCGACGGTCGCCGCGATCTTCTCGTCCCACCACGCAGAGTTCGACTTCGGCGCGGCGTAATGCTCAGGGCACCGATGCCAGAAGCAGCCGTCCACGAACACACAGACCCGCTGGGCCGGGAACACGAAGTCCGCGCGGCAGCGGAGCGACGTTTCGGGCCGCACGTCGGTCAAGAACTCCGCACCCGCGGCGGCCAGGGCGATACGAAGCCGCTCTTCGGGCTTCGTCTCCCGCCCCACGTTGCTCTGCATAACGCGGCGGACGTGCGCCGACGACGCACTCGGCGCTCGTGAGCGGATAGAGCGTCCGGTCACGCCGGAAGTGTTAGCTCTTCCTGGCCGTTATCGTCGTCGTCCTCGTCGCCAACGGCCGATGCGTCGGGAGCACGCTCGATGCTCAAGGTGGCTCCGGCTATTTCCGCCTCGAAGAGCGTCGGCTCCATCCTCAAGCGCAGCTCCGGCAGTGACTGCTTATCCGCTGGCTCGGCTTCGAGGACTGCCTCCATCGGCTGACGCACGTACTTGTCGAGAAACGTTCCCATGGGGTCGCCCGCCTCCGCTTCGAGGTGCGCCCAGGCGTCCGCGCCGATGTACGACTTTCCGCCTGCGGCCTCGAAGCGTTCACGAAGCGTCGTCAACTTGTCCGCCTCGGTGGGATCGAACACGACGAGCACGGGCACGTACCCGCTGGTCTTGCAGTCATCGGGGAAGTCAAGCTCTTCACCAAAGCGACCCTGGCCGGAAGCAGCAATGGTCACTCGCAGTTTGATCTCGTACGCAAGCTTCACGCCGTCGGCTTCGCGGATGCAGTCAACCTGCCGCCCCTTGCTCGGATCGCTCCGTCGCTTGACTGGGCTTTTCCGCGCGCTCGCGGGCGTGCCACCGAGAGCCGCAGCGATGATCGGCTCGAACAGGTACCCCGTCTCCTGTGCCGCTCGGTTGTCAATGTCGAAGAGCCACTTCCGCCAGAACAAAAACGCGGCTAGCGCAGGAGAGTCGAGCTTCCCATACTGAAGAAGCGCCCTCGGCCCAACCTGATCCATCGTCGGCAGAGGTTGATGTTCGAGGATGCTGTCGTACTTGAGCCGCCGCGTGTACACCTGTGCCAAGCACGCGAAGTACGTCTCCGCGGCTGGTTGAAGTGCGACAAGCCGCTCGAACAGTGCGTAGAAGTCGAGGCCCGACGCGTCGAAGTCCGAGGCCGATCCGGCGAAGAAGTCAGGTACGACGAGGTGCGGCCCAAGGCCGAGATCCCCGAACTCGTCATACCACCCCAGGTCGAGCGCGATCACCGCGACGAGGTACGAACAGGTTGCATCGTCAAGCGGCGCTCCTTTGAGCGACCGCGCCTTGGCGATGATCTGCCGCTGAGTCGGAGTCAGGCCCAAAGCCGTAGCGCTTCTCCGGTCTCGCTCGGCGCAGCGAACCTGCGCGCGACAAGTTCGGTCGTGCGCGCGAGAGCGGGACTCATCGCGTCGGCCAGCGTGGGTACGAAGCTGAGAAGTGCGCCAGCATTGTTGTCCGAGCGAGCCTCTTGAAGATCCGCGAGCAGACTGTCAGCAACCGCACGCGCGAGCCGCGGCGGCACCGCGTTACCGATCAGAAGCGCGCGCTCGCTCGCCGTCCCGACAAAGCGGAACGAGTCGGGGAACGTCTGGATGCGCGCGCACTCCCTCAGAGTCAAGAGCCGGTGCTCCGTCGGGTGAAGGAACTCGGAGCGCGCGCCGCTCGTGATCGCCTTTGAGGGCGCGTCCACCCGTAGCCGTCGCAGCCCGGCGGGCGCGCCACCGCGGCGCTCGGTCGGGGTTCCGTCCATCACCCGCCGGAACGCCCGACGCCTATAGCTCTCGTGCCAAAGCTCTTCCGGTAGATCCCGCATCGTCTGGCCCTGCTTCATCGCCTCAGCCCGAACGCGGTCGAGGTCGCGCAGTGGCCGCGCAAAGTGGTCGGGTGGGTCGCCCGGAGGACGCTCCGACGGCCTGCCAAGTCCCTCCAGCGCTTCTCCCAGCGTCGGAGTGAGCGGGAGGTGCGAGGCGACTCGACGCGCGCCAGGAGCACCGAACGCCGAGTGCGTTGGGGCGGGGAATGTCGGCTCCCACCCGAGACCACCAATCGCCAAGACGCGCTTCCTGTGCTGCGGAACGCCGTAGTTGGCTGCGTTGATTTTCCGAAGATGCACCCGGTACCCAGCCTCGATGATGGGTTCGAGAAGTTCGAGAACGCGAGACCCGCCACCCGCTGTCAGGAAGCCTTCGACGTTCTCGAAGACGAATGCCCGAGGGCGGTGGCGGACGATCATCTCAGCGAAGCGCCGGACGAGGGTTCCTCGATGATCGTCGTCACGACGACGCCCGGCTGACGAGAACGACTGGCAGGGCGGCCCACCCGCGATCACGTCGCAGTCGGGGAGCGTCACTTCGCCCGCCAGATCGAGCACCGTCGCGTGCGGGCCGAGGTTCGCGTTGTAGGTCTCGACCGCGGCCGGGGTGTTGTCCGCGGCGCACAGCACCTCAAAGCCTGCGGCGGTGAACCCGAGGGACAACCCACCGGCTCCCGCGAACAGATCAACGACGGCGGGGCGGCGCTCTACGACGACCAGGTTCCAGGCTTCGTGCATACAGCGCCGAGCTTATGCAGCGATCTGGACGGAGTCACCAGGCCGCGCCGTTGTCCGTCGGAGCTGCGATAGTGAGAGCACGGTGGTAGGCGCTAACTGGGCGAGAACGCGGCAAAGAAAAACCCCCGGTGTGCGGGGGTTTTATGGGCGGTACTGGGCTCGAACCAGTGACCCCCAGCTTGTCGAGCTGGTGCTCTCCCAACTGAGCTAACCGCCCTGGGTCGGCGGACAGTGTAGCCGCGGCCGAAGCCGGGATCAGCCGGACTGCGGCTCCTCCCCCGCCCGGAGGCGTCGTACCAGGCGACGAGGAAGGCGAACTCGATCCGGCGATCACGAGCTAGACGGCGAGGAGCCAGCGGCCCACCTGCCGAAGCGGGCCCAGGCGAACCCGTGCTGGCGCGCGAGGAGCGCGGCGCTCCCGGCGAAGACGAGCGCGGCGGCCGCGAGCAGGCCGGCGGCGGGGCCGAGCGGCGCATGGCGGGGCAGGCAGGCGGCGAGGTCGATGACGCCGGCGGCTACGAGGGCGATCGAGAGCATCCCGAGCTCCGGGACCGGAGCGTCCGGCGGCTGCTCGCCGAGCCGCTCACGAGGCGAGCCTCGTCGTGGTCACAAGCGTCGGCGCCTGCATCGCCGCGGCGACGGCCGCCGCGTAGACGAACCGGCTCGTCCGCCGCCGCACGACGGCGCCGGCTGGAGCAGCCCGAGCGCGGTCACGGCCATCGCCGCCACGACCGTCGTCGGGGCCGCGCCAGTCGTGCAGCTCGTATACGGCCCTACGAGACCCGCTCGAGCGGGGCGTACTCGAGCACGAGCCGCCGCTCGCTGCCGTCCTCGAAGCGGACGGTGACGACGCCGTCGGCCTCGATCCGGGTCACGATCCCGGTGCCGAGCGTCGAGTGGCGCACCGTGTTCCCGGTCGCGAGGTCGGGCGCAGTGGCCCGCGGGGCGACCGGGGAGGGCCGCGCACCGTACCCAGACCATGACGCCGGCGCGAGCCGCTCGCGCTGGACGCCGGCCTCCGGCAGCTCGTCGAGGAAGCGCGAGGGGAGGTTCGCGTCGGAGCGGCCGTAGAGCGAGCGGCGGGCCGCGTGCGTCAGCACGAGCCGCTCCTTCGCGCGCGTCATCCCGACGTAGCAGAGCCGGCGCTCCTCCTCGAGCGAGCCCTCCTCGAGCGAGCGCACGTGCGGGAAGATCCCCTCCTCCATCCCGATCATGAACACCGCGCGGAACTCGAGCCCCTTCGCGTTGTGCAGCGTCATCAGCGTCACCTGGCCGGCGTCGTCGCCGTCGCGGAGCGCGTCCTGGTCGGAGTAGAGCGAGACCTCCTGCAGGAAGCTCGAGAGCGACGGCTCCTGCGACCCGGCCTCGAACTCGCGGGCGACGCCGACGAGCTCCTCGAGGTTCTCGATCCGGCCGCGGGCCTCGATCGTCCGCTCCGCCTCGAGCGCCTCGAGGTAGCCGGAGCGGTCGAGCACGCGCTCGACGAGCTCCGACACCGGGAGCTCGAGCGCGCCCGCCTGCAGCGACTGCAGGAGCGAATGGAGCGCCTGGACGGCCCGAAGCGAGGCCGGCGCGAGCCCGGCCTCGTCGGCGCGGCCGAGCGCCTCCCAGAGCGAGATCCCCTCGCCGTCGGCGAGCGTCTGGAGCCGCGCGAGCGACGTGTCGCCGACCCCCCGGCGCGGCCTGTTCGCGATCCGGACGAGCGACACCGAGTCGTAGGGGTTGTCGATCACCTGCAGGTAGGCGAGCACGTCCTTGATCTCGGCGCGCTCGTAGAAGCGCGGCCCGCCGATCACCCGGTAGGGGACGCCCTGGCGGACGAGCACGTCCTCGAGCACCCGGCTCTGGGCGTTCGTGCGGTACACCACCGCGACCTCCGCCAGCGACGTCCCGCCCTCGACCAGCGCCGCGATCTCGGCCGCGACGAAACGCGCCTCCGCGTGCTCGTCCTCGACCTCGACCGCGTGCACCGGCTCGCCCTCGCCGAGGTCCGACCACAGGCGCTTCTCCTTCCGCTCGCGGTTGTGCGCGATCACCGCGTTGGCCGCGCCGAGGATCGCGTTCGTCGAGCGGTAGTTCTGCTCGAGCGCGATCGTGCGCGTGCCCGGGAAGTCCCGCTCGAAGTCGAGGATGTTGTCGATCCTGGCGCCGCGGAACCCGTAGATCGACTGGTCGGGATCGCCGACCGCCATCACGTTCCCGGACGCGTCCGTCAGCAGCCGCAGCAGCACGTACTGCGCGTGGTTCGTGTCCTGGTACTCGTCGACGAGGACGTAGCGGAACGTCTTGGCCCAGCGCTCGTGCGCCTCGGGGAAGCGGCGGAGGACGTCGACGGCGAGCATGAGCAGGTCGTCGAAGTCGACCGCGTTCGAGGCATACAGGCGCCGCTGGTAGAGGGCGTAGACGTCGGCCACGGTCTGGTCGTAGAAGCTCGCAACGCGCGCCGCGTACTCCTCCGGCCCGACGAGGTCGTTCTTCGCGTTCGAGATCTGGGCGTGGACGCCGCGCGGCACGAACCGCTTCGGGTCGCGCTCGAGCTCCTCGAGGCACGCGCGGACGAGGCGGATCTGGTCGGCCTGGTCGTAGATCGTGAAGTTCGAGCGGTACCCGAGCCGCGGCGCCTCGCGGCGGAGGATGCGGCCGCAGGCGGCGTGGAAGGTGAGGATCCAGATCGCGCGGGCCTTCGGGCCGACCATCGCCTCGATCCGCTCGCGCATCTCGCCGGCGGCCTTGTTCGTGAACGTGATCGCGAGCACCTCGTTCGGCTCGACGCCGCACGCCGCGAGCAGGTGGGCGACCCGGTAGGTGAGCACCCGCGTCTTGCCCGAGCCGGCGCCGGCGACCACGAGCAACGGGCCCTCCGTCGTGACGACGGCCTCCCGCTGGGCCTCGTTCAGGTCGGCCAGGTAGGTGTGTGGCTGGGCGAGCGACACACGACGCAGGCTAGCGCCACGCGAGGGATGCGCCGTCAGGCAGAGTACGGCCGCTTGGGGGTCGTGCCGGGCATCGAGCTCGAGGAGGTCGTCAAGTCGTACGGCGAGGTGCACGCCGTGCGCGGCGTCGACCTGCGCGTCGAGCGCGGCGAGACGGTGGCGCTGCTCGGGCCGAACGGGGCCGGGAAGTCGACCACCGTCGACCTCGTGCTCGGGCTGCTCGAGCCCGACGGCGGCCGCGTCTCGGTCTTCGGCCGGCCGCCGTCCGAGGCGGTCGGCGCCGGCCTCGTCGCCGCGATGCTCCAGACCGGCGGCCTCGTCCGGGACCTCCGCGTCCGCGAGCTCGTGGAGCTCGTCGCGTCGCTCTACCCGCACCCGCTCGGGGTCGACGAGGCGCTCGAGCTCGCCGGCCTCTCCGGGCTCGCCGGCCAGCTCACCCAGCGGCTCTCCGGCGGCGAGACGCAGCGGGTGCGCTTCGCGCTCGCGCTCGTCGCGAACCCCGAGCTGCTCGTCCTCGACGAGCCGACGGTCGCGCTCGACGTCGAGAGCCGCCGCGACTTCTGGCACACGATGCGCGAGTTCGCGGCGCGCGGCAAGACCGTCCTCTTCGCCACCCACTACCTCGAGGAGGCCGACGCCCACGCCGACCGCGTCGTCCTGATGGCGCGCGGCCTCGTCGTCGCCGCCGGGCCGCCGGGCGAGATCAAGGCGCTCGTCGGGAGCCGCACGATCCGGGCGACCCTCCCGGGCGCCGGCCTCGACGGCCTCGCCCGCCTGCCGGGCGTCGCGCGCGCCGAGCGGCACGGCGACGCCGTCGTCCTCTCCTGCTCCGACTCGGACGCCGCCATCCGCGCCCTCCTCGCCGCCCACCCGGAGGCGCGCGACATCGAGATTGCCGGCGCGGGGCTCGAGGAGGCGTTCCTCCAGCTCACCGTCGGCACGTGAGACACGCGACCTACCTCCGGCTCGAGCTCGTGCGGACGCTCCGCAACCGGCGCTTCCTCGTCTTCTCGTTCGGCTTCCCGCTCGTCCTCTACTTCCTGATCGCGGGCCCGAACCGGGGCGAGGACAGCCTCGGCGGCACCGGCCTCTCGGCGCCGCTCTACTACATGGTCGGCCTCGCCGCCTTCGGCTCGATGAACGCGATGCTCTCGACCGGCGCGCGGATCGCCGCCGAGCGCACGGCGGGCTGGAACCGCCAGCTCCGGATCACGCCGCTCCCGGCGCGGGCCTACGTCCGGGCCAAGGTGGTCACCGGCTACCTGGTCGCGCTCGCCTCGCTCCTCCTCCTCTACCTCGCCGGCGCCGTCCTCGGCGTCCGCCTGCCCGCCCACGACTGGCTGCGGATGACGTGGCTGATGCTCGTCGGGCTCGTCCCCTTCGCCGCTCTCGGCATCCTGATCGGCCACCTCGTCTCGGCCGAGTCGGTCGGGCCGGTGATCGGCGGCTCGACCGCCCTGCTCGCGATCCTCGGCGGCACGTGGTTCCCGGTCACGGGAGGCGCGCTGCACGCGATCGGGGAGGCGCTGCCGTCGTTCTGGCTCGTCCAGGCGAGCCACGTCGCGGTCGGGGGCTCGGGCTGGGGCGGGCTCGCGTGGCTCGTCGTCGCCGCCTGGACCCTCGCCGCCACCGCCCTCGCCGCGCGCGCCTACCGCCGCGACACGCGGCGGCAATAGCGGTCCTCCTAGCCCGCGACCGCCTCGAGCGCCGGCTCGATCCAGGCGACCGCCTCGGCGAGCGCGCGCGCGTCGCTCGACTTGAGCACGACCTCGACCTCCGGCCCCTCCGGGAGGAAGCGCGGGTACGACCCGATCCGCACCTGCGGCCAGCGGACGGTCGCGCCGGTCAGGAGCTGGACGATGTCGGACTCGCGCGTGCGGTAGGAGCGGCGCCAGGCCGCGATCGGCTCCGGGCCGCGCAGCTCGTCCGCGTAGGCGTCGAACATCGCCTCCATCTCGGTCGGGAGCCCCGGCAGCACCCAGACGTTCGCGATCTGGAAGCCGGGCGCGCCCCCGTGCGGGTTGTCGAGCGGCCGGCTCCCGGCCGGCAGCTGCGCCCAGCGGGCGGCGTAGTCCGGGTGGCGCGGGAAGCGGGAGCGGAGGTCGGCCGCGAGCTCGGGCACCTCCCGCTGCTCGACCTCGAACGCGGCGGCGAGCGCCTCGCGGGTGATGTCGTCCGGCGTGCCGCCGAGCCCGCCCGTGACGATCACGAAGTCGACCCGCTCGCGCTCCCGGCGGACGAAGTCGCCGATCGCGCCGAGCTCGTCCGGGACGGTGGCCGCGAGCACGACCCGCACCCCGAGCTCCTCGAGCCGCTGCCCGAGCCAGGTCGCGTTCGTGTTCGGGACGTCGCCCGAGACGACCTCGTTGCCGATCGTGAGGATGGCCGCACGAACCATCTGCGCTCCGCTATTCTCGCGAAGCCGGGCACATAGCCCCCGGCCGGTGCGACGGAGCGAAGCCGGTGCGAACCCGGCGCTGTCCCGCAACTGCGATGCCCTTCGGGGACGAGCCAGGTCGCCTCCGTCACGCCGAACGAACGCCAGCCCTCGGAGGAAGGGCGGTTCGTGCGGGACGCCCGCCCGAGCCAACCTCCTCCGCCGACAAGCGGAGGTTTTTTGTGGTCACAGTCGCACGCGCCGGGCTCTGCACCCTGGCCTCGGTCCTCGTCCTCGTCCTCGTCCCCGCCGCTGCGCCGGCACCCGCGGCGGCGCCGCCGCAGCGGATCGTCTCGCTCTCGCCGACGGCCACCGAGGACCTGTTCGCGATCGGCGCCGGCCGCCAGGTCGTCGCCGTCGACGACCAGTCCGACTACCCGCCGAACGCGCCGCGCACGAAGCTCTCCGGCTACCAGCCGAACGCCGAGGCGGTCGCCGCCTACCGCCCCGACCTCGTCGTGATCGCGAACGACGCGAACGGGCTCGTCGCCGCCCTCGGCAAGCTCCACGTCCCCGTCCTCGTGGAGCCGCCCGCGAAGAGCCTCGCCGGGGCCTACGCCCAGATCGAGCGGCTCGGGCGGGCGACCGGCCACGCCGCCCGGGCCCGCGCGGTCGTCGCCCGGCTCCGCCGGGAGGTGAAGGCCGTGATCGCCTCGGTGCCGCCGGCGGCGCGGGGGCTCTCGTTCTACGAGGAGCTCTCGCCCGACTACTACTCGGCGACCTCGAAGACCTTCACCGGCGGCGTGCTCGAGCTCCTCGGCCTGAAGGACGTCGCCGACGCGGCCGACAAGACCGGCTCCGGCTACCCGAAGCTCTCGGCCGAGTACATCCTCGCCTCAGACCCCGAGCTGATCGTCCTCGCCGACACGAAGTGCTGCGGGCAGACGGCGGCGCGCGTGGCGGCGAGGCCCGGCTGGTCGGGCGTCGCCGCGGTCCGGAACGGCGCCCTGGTCGCGGTCAACGACGACGTGGCCTCCCGCTGGGGGCCGCGCATCGTGCAGTTCATGCGCGCGGTCGCGAGGGCGGCCTCGGCCGCCGCGGGCCGGTGAGCGCGGCCGCCGGGGCGGCCGCGGCGGGGGAGGGCGCCGGGCGCGCCCTCCCCGGCCGGCGCCCGCTCCCGCTCGCGCTCGCGCTCGCGTTCCTCGCGTGCTCGGCGCTCGCCGGGCTCCTGGTCGGGCCCGTCGACCTCGGGCTCGGGCCGGTCGCGCGCGACGTCGCCTCGCGCCTGCCCTTCCTCGGCGTCGACTCGCACCTCTCCGGCGCCGACAGCGCGATCCTCTGGCAGCTCCGCGCCCCGCGCGTCGTCCTCGGCGCCCTCGTCGGCGGCATGCTCGCGCTCGCCGGCGCCTCGTACCAGGGCGTCTTCCGCAACCCGCTCGCCGACCCCTACCTGCTCGGGATCGCCGCCGGCGCCGGCCTCGGCGCGACGCTCGCGATCACCTGGGGGCACGGGGCCGTCGGCACCTACGACCTGATCCCGCTCGCGGCGTTCGCGGGCGGCGCGGCCGGCGTCGTCGCCGCCTACGCGCTCGGCCACACGGCCTCGACGGGCCGGAGCACCGCCTCGCTGATCCTGGCGGGCGTGACCGTGACGTCGTTCCTGACCGCGATCCAGACGTTCGTGCAGCAGCAGCACTCGGACTCGCTGCAGGAGGTCTACAGCTGGATCCTCGGGCACCTCGACACCGCCGGCTGGCACGACGTCGCGCTCGTGGCGCCGTACGTCGGGGCGAGCGCGCTCGTGCTCCTCCTCCACCGCCGCGTGCTCGACGTCCTCAGCCTCGGCGACGAGGAGGCGGCGACGCTCGGCGTGAACGTCGCCCGCACCCGGCTCGTCGTGGTCGCGTTCGCCACCGTCGGCACCGCCGCCGCGGTGGCGATCAGCGGCCTGATCGGCTTCGTCGGGATCATCGTCCCGCACGCGATCCGGCTCGCGCTCGGTCCGAGCTACCGGCTGATCCTGCCGCTCTCCCTCGTCGGCGGCGCCGGCTTCCTCGTCCTCGCCGACGTGATCGCGCGCACCGTGATGGCGCCGGCCGAGCTGCCGATCGGCGTCGTCACGGCGTTCTTCGGCGCGCCGTTCTTCGCGATCGTCCTGCGCACGAGCAGGAGCTTCACGTGACCGCGATCTCGCTCCGCGACGCCTGCGTGTCGCTCGGCGGCAGGCGCGTCGTCGACCGCGCCACGCTCGTGGTCGAGGCCGGCGAGTGGGTGACGCTGATCGGGCCGAACGGCGCCGGGAAGAGCACGCTCCTGCGCGCGATCGCCGGGCTCCTGCCGTTCGGCGGGTCGATCGAGCTCGACGGCGCCCCGGTGCGGCGGCTGAAGCGGCGGGAGGTGGCGCGGCGGCTCGCCTTCGTCCCCCAGTCGCCGCTGCTGCCGCCGGACCTCACCGTGCGCGAGTACGTCCTGCTCGGACGGACGCCGCACATCGGGCAGCTCGGCGCCGAGAGCGCCCGCGACGCCGCGGCCGCCGCCCGTGCGCTCGGCCGGCTCGAGCTCGACGCCCTCGCCGCGCGGCCGCTCCGCACGCTCTCGGGCGGCGAGCGGCAGCGGGCCGTGCTCGCGCGCGCGCTCGCGCAGGAGGCGCCGCTGCTGCTGCTCGACGAGCCGACGACCGCGCTCGACGTCGGCCGCCAGCAGCAGGCACTCGAGCTCGTCGCCGAGCTCCGCGCCGGCAGCGCCCTCACCGTCCTCTCCGCCATGCACGAGCTCACGCTCGCGCTCCAGTACGCCGACCGGATCGTGCTCCTCTCGGAGGGCCGGATCGTGGCGGCCGGCGCGCCGGAGGAGGTCGCGACCGAGGAGCTGATCTCGACCCACTACCGCGCCGACGTGCGCGTGCTCGCGGACGGCGAGGGCCTCGTGGCAGTGGTCCCGGCGCGGCGCGCGAGGCCGGGCTGATGCCCGCGCTGGCGGTGCAGGGCGTCTCGAGCTGGGCGGGCAAGAGCCTGCTCGCGACGGCGCTCGTGCGGCTCTTCGCGCGGCGCGGCGTCCGGGTCGCTCCGTTCAAGGCGCAGAACATGTCGAACAACGCCCGCGTCGCCCGCGGCGGCGAGATCGGCGCCGCGCAGTACCTCCAGGCGCTCGCCGCGGGGCTCGAGCCCGACGTGCGCATGAACCCCGTGCTCGTGAAGCCGGAGGGCGACCGGCGCAGCCAGGTGGTCGTCGCCGGGCGCGTCGACGCGGAGCTCGGCCGCAGGCCGTGGCGGGCGCGGGGGCCCGCGCTCTGGCCGCCGGCCGAGGCGGCGCTCCGCTCGCTGCTCGCGGAGTTCGAGCTCGTCGTGATCGAGGGCGCGGGCAGCCCGGCGGAGCTCAACCTGCGCTCGACCGACCTCGCGAACATGCGCGCCGCCCGCGCCGCCGGGGCGCGCGTCGTGCTCGTCGCGGACATCGACCGCGGCGGCGCGTTCGCGCACCTCTACGGGACGTGGGCGCTGCTCGAGCCCGACGAGCGCGCCGCGATCGGCGCCTTCGTCCTGAACAAGTTCCGCGGCGACGCCTCGCTGCTCGCGCCGGCGCCGGCCGAGCTCGAGCGGCTCACGGGCGTCCCGGTCGCGGGCGTGCTGCCGTGGCTCGAGCACGGGCTGCCCGACGAGGACGGCGCCTCGGCGCGGCCGCCCGCCGGCGGCCGTCCCCGCGTCGCCGTCGTGCGCTACCCGACCGCCTCGAACCTCGACGAGCTGCGCGCGCTCGAGGAGGTCGCCGACGTCGCCTTCGCCGCCGAGCCGGGCGCGCTCGACGGCGCCGACCTGGTCGTCCTCCCGGGCTCCAAGCACGTCGCCGCCGACCTCGCCTGGCTGCGGCGGACCGGGCTCGCCGGCGCGGTCGCGGCGCGGGCGCGGGCCGGCGGGCGCATCCTCGGCGTGTGCGGCGGCCTGCAGATGCTCGGCGGGCGGATCGACGACCCCGCCGGGGTCGACGGGGCCGCCGAGGGCCTGGGGCTCCTGCCGGTCGCGACGCGGTTCGAGCCGGAGAAGCTCGTGCGCCGGCGGGAGGTGCGGCTCGGCGAGCTCGCCGGGCCGTGGCGCGCCCTCTCGGGGCTCCGGTTCGCGGGCTACGAGATCCGGCACGGCCGGCTCGCGGGCGGCGACGCCGTCGCCCGCGGCGCCGTCCTCGGCGTCGCCGCGCACGGCCTCTTCGAGAGCCGGGAGGCGGTCGCGGCCCTGCTCGGGCGGGCGCCCCGGCGGACGCTCGAGCAGGTGTTCGACGAGCTCGCCGACGCGGCCGAGGAGCACCTCGACGTCGAGCTCGTCGCCGCGCTCGCGGGGGTCGCGTGAGGCCGCGGCGGCGCTCGCTCGTCGCCCTCGACGAGCTCGCGAGGGACCGTGGTGCGGAGGGGGCCTTCGGCGAGCATCGCCAGCGCCTCGGGGCCGCGGCCGCCTTCGACACGCGCGGCAAGCATCGCGCGGCCGGGTCGAGCCGCTGCGCCTCGCGCGTCCGCTCTCGGCGTTGCGCCTTGCGGGAGCGGGTGAGGTTCCCGAGCTCCCGGGCCTCCTTCTGATGACGGCGCGCGCGGGCACGCTCCTCGTCCAGGCGCTCGCGGAGCTCGCGTGAGCGGTCTCGTGCTGCTCGTCGGAGGCGCCCGGAGCGGCAAGTCGAGCCTCGCCCTGCGGCTCGCCGAGGAGGCCGGCGACCCGGTCGTGTTCGTCGCGACCGGCGAGGCCCGCGACGGGGAGATGGCCGAGCGGATCGCCCGCCACCGCGCCGAGCGGCCCGCGTCGTTCGAGACGGTCGAGGAGCCGCTCGCGCTCCGCGCCGCGCTCGAGGCCGCCCCGCCCGGAAGCTGCGTCGTCGTCGACTGTCTCTCGCTCTGGGTCGCCAACCTGCTCGAGGCCGGCGCGGGCGGCGTCGAGGAGGAGGCCGGCGCGGCCGCGGCGGCGGCGGCCGCGCGCGCGGGACGCACGATCGCGGTCACGAACGAGGTCGGCCTCGGGATCGTGCCGGCGACCCCGCTCGGGCGCGCGTACCGCGACGTGCTCGGCCGCGTCAACGCGATCTGGGCCGAGGCCGCGGACGAGGCCCTGCTCGTCGTGGCCGGGAAGGTGCTGAGGCTCGGCGATGCGTGACGCCGGCGCCGCCGCCCAGGAGGCGTTCGACCGCAAGACGAAGCCGCGCGGCAGCCTCGGCGCGCTCGAGGCGGTCGCGGTGCGGGTGGCCGCCCTGCAGGGGGTCGCCGTGCCGCCCCGGCCGGAGTGCGCGATCGTCGTCGCCGCAGCCGACCACGGCGTCGCCGCCGAGGGCGTGAGCGCCTACCCGCAGGTGGTGACGGCGCAGATGGTCGCGAACATCGCCCGCGGCGGCGCGGCGGTGAGCGTGCTCGCGCGCGAGGCCGGCGCGCGCCTCGTCGTCGTCGACGCCGGCGTCGCCCGGCCGTGCCGCGAGCCGGGCGTGCGGGCGCTCCGCTTCGGCGCCGGCACGGCGAGCATCGCCGAGGGCCCGGCGATGCCGCGCCCGGTCGCCGAGGCCGCGCTCGAGGCCGGGCGCGGGCTCGCGCGCGAGCTCGCAGCCGACGGGATCGGGCTCGTCGCGGCCGGCGAGATGGGGATCGCGAACACGACCGCCGCGAGCGCGCTCTGCGCGCGCCTCCTCCCCGCGCCGCCGGCGGCGGTGTGCGGGCGCGGCACCGGCCTCGACGACGAGGGCCTCGCGCGGAAGGTCGCGGTCATCGAGCGCGCGCTCGCCGCGAACCCCGCGGGCGACGCCGTCGGGGCGCTCGCGGCGCTCGGCGGCTTCGAGCTCGCCCTGCTCGCCGGGCTCGTCCTCGGCTGCCACGACGAGCGGGTGCCGGTGCTGCTCGACGGCTTCGTGACCGGCGCGGCGGCGCTCGCGGCGGCCCGGATCGAGCCGGCTGCGGTCGCGGCGATGCTCGCCTCGCACCGCTCGCCCGAGCCGGGCCACGCGCTCGTGCTCGGCGCGCTCGGGCTCGAGCCCCTCCTCGACCTCGGCCTGCGGCTCGGCGAGGGGAGCGGCGCCGCGCTCGCGCTGCCGCTCGTCCGCAGCGCCCTCGCGCTCCTCAACGAGATGGCGAGCTTCGGCGAGGCGGGGGTGACCGATGCGGGTCGCTGACGCGGCGCGGCCGCCCGCGGCGGCGCTCGCGTTCCTGACGCGGGTGCCGGTGGCGCGGCTCGTCGCGCTCGACGGGCGGGACGTCGCCCGCGGCGCCGCGCTCTTCCCGCTCGTCGGCGCCGGCATCGGCGCCGCGGTGGGCGGGGCCGCGGCCGGGCTCGTGCACGCGCTGCCGCCGCTCGCCGCGGCCGGGATCGCGCTCGCGCTCGGCGCCCTGCTGACCGGGGGCCTCCACCTCGACGGGCTCGCCGACGCGGCCGACGCGCTCGGCGCGCGCACGCGGGAGCGCGCGCTCGAGATCATGCGCGACCACGCGATCGGCGCCTACGGCGCGGCCGCGGTCGCGCTCGACCTGCTCGTCAAGGCGGCGTCGCTGGCCGCGCTCGCCTCGCACGGCGGCGTCGTCGGGGCGGCGATCGCCGCGGGCGCGCTCTCGCGCGCCGTGCCGGCGCTGCACGCGCTCGCGCTTCCGCGCGCCCGGTCGGACGGCGCCGGAGCGGCCTTCCGCGTCCCGGCCGCGGCGGCGCTCGCGGCCGCGGCGGCCGGCTGCGCGCTCGCGCTCGCCGCCGGGCCCGCGCACGGGGCCGTGCTCTGCGCGGTCGCGGCGGGAGCGGCGCTCCTCCTCGGGCTCGCCGCGCGGCGGCTGCTCGGCGGCGTGACCGGCGACACGCTCGGGGCGGCGGCGGAGCTGACCGAGACGGCGCTGCTCGCCGCGGCCGCGGCTCTAGGATCGGGCGGGTGACCGCGCTCGCGCTCTCGCTCGACGGCGTCCTCGGCGACACGCGGCCGCTGTGGGAGGCGTTCCTCGCCGACGTCTCCCGCCGCGCCCACGTCGACCCGGAGCGCCTCGAGGAGGAGCTTCCGAACTGGCGGGCCCTGCTCGGGCGCTTCGCCGAGGACCACGCGCCCGTCTACCTGCGCCCGAGCGGCCCGGCCACCGCCGCGCTCCGCCGCCACCAGCGCGCGGGCGTGCGGCTGGGCGTCTTCACCGACGCGCCGGAGGAGCTCGCGCGCGTGGCGCTCGCGCACCTCGTCGGGTCGCGGCGCGTCGAGGCGCTCGAGGCCGGGCCCGGCGCGCTCGAGCGGCTGCTCGAGCGGCTGCCCGGGGCGCGGGTGGTGAGGACGCTCGCGGAACTAGACTCGGAGGGATGGAGCACGGAGAGCTGACCGACCGGCGGCTCGAGGCGCTGCTCGAGCGGCTCGACCGCCTCGCCGAGGAGCTCGCGCGGATGAACCGCCGCCAGGAGTCTCGCGAGGAGCTGACGGTGATCGCGCACGAGCTCCGCAACCTGAACGAGTCGCTGCAGGCGCTCGCCTACGCCGCGCTCGGCCACCAGGGCCCGCAGGTGCGGCGGCGCCGCAGCGGCTGACGAGCTCGCGAGCCGGTAGGCCGGGCCCTCGAGCGAGGCGAGGCAGCGCTCGCCCCGCGCGTCCTCCCCGAACGAGGAGAGCGAGGGGACGGCGAACGGCTCGCGCCTCGGCGACGCCGCCTTCGCGCCGGCGGCGCGCATGCTCCGCGCGCGCCCGCTGCGGGAGTCGCCGGAGACGTGGCGGCCCGCGGCGCCCGGGACCTCCGCGCCGCGGTCGTCGTGGCCGCCGGTGACCGATCGCGACCGTACACGCGCACGGGCGGCACGTGCGTCCACCCGGGCGCGAGCGGCTCGTCGCCGAAGCGCGCGCGGCCCTCGAAGCGGTTCCGGCCGAGGTCGAGGCGGCCGCGCCCGCGGAGCGCGACGTCGATCTCCTCCCATCGGTCGTCCGGCCGCCGCCCGCGAGGCGGACGATCCGGCCGGCCTGCTCGACGCCGTAGGTCGCTAGGCGGCCGTGTAGAGGTCGAGCACGCCGTCGGTGCGGTGCTCGTTCGCGTTGCCCTCGACCGCGATCACGCGCCCGTCGGCCACGATCGGGCTCTGCCAGTGCACCTCGCCGCACGGGAGCTCGGCGACGAGCCGCCCCGAGGCCGGCAGGTAGACGCGGATCGCGCCGCTTCCCTGGACGTAGAGGAGGCCGCCCGCGACGACCGGGCTCGTGCCGTCGCGGTCGTTCGACCACGCCTTCACGAGCCGCCCGCCGCGCAGCCGCCACGCCTCGGTGCCGCTCCCGCTCGCGACGAACACCCACGTCCCGCGCCACACCGCCGGCGCCGTGAAGAGGTCGGTCCCGCCGGGCGTCGGCACCGTCTGCACCGTCTCGAGCCGGCGCGAGATCAGGCGCAGCTCCCCGTCCTTGCCTCCCTGGACGAGGAAGCCGCCGTCGAGGAGGGCGGGCGCGGTCGAGCCGAGGTCGGCGTCCGTGCGCTCGAGCTCGGCCTGGTTCGGGGGCGTCCAGTGGCCGACGAGCCGGCCGGCGTCCGGCGAGAGCACGAGGACGCTGTCGCCCCAGTCGGTGCGCCCGTTCCAGGGGCCGTTCCCGGTCGCGACGAGCAGGTTCCCGGTGGCGGGGTCGACGACGGCGCCCGAGCGCGCCCAGATCGCCGAGTCGCTCGAGGGGCAGCTTGAGGGCTCGATCAGCGCGCGGCGGTCGGAGCAGAGCGAGTTCCAGACGTGGACGATGCCGCCGGTGCGCGGGCGGAGCGAGACGACGTGGCCCTGGTAGGGCGGCGCGTCGCCGATGTAGCCGCCCGTCGTCGCGACGACGAGGCCGCGGGTGAAGGCGAGCGACGAGGTCAGCTTCTCGTGCGTCGGGTCGCGGGTGATCGAGCGCGACCAGAGGAGCCGGCCGTCGGCGATCCGGAGCTTGCGGATCCTGCCGTCGGGAGCGCCCGTGTAGATCGCGCTCCGGTCCGGGTCCGCGACCGGCGTCATGTTCGTGATCCGGTAGGTGCCGGCGAGCGCCGCGTAGGAGGGCGGCGTGTAGCGCCAGAGCACGCGGCCGGTCGCGGCGTCGATCGCCTCCGTCCTCCCGTAGGTGGTCGTGACGAAGATCGCGTCGCGGCGGCGGCCGCCGATCGCGACGCCGTGCAGGTAGATGGGCGAGGAGTCGACCGTCCCGTCGAGCCGGACGGTGCGCCGGCGGAGCCGCGTCACGTTCGCGGCGGTGATGCCGGTCCCGGCGGGGGCGGCGTTCCGCCGCGAGGGGTCGAACCCGAACATGGGCCAGTCCCCCGCGCGGGCGGGGGCGCCGAGCGACGCGGCGCCGCCCGCGAGGAGGAGGGCGGCGAGCCCGAGGGCGCGCACCCTCATCGGGCGGCGAGGTCCCTCGTCCTGGCCCAGGGCCCGGGCGGCGTGAGGAGCGACTCGGCGCGGAGGTAGGCGAGCGCCGCGAGCGGCAGGTCGCTCCAGCGCTCGAAGCAGAAGTAGCGCCGCCGCCACTCGGGGAAGAACTTGCGGTTGAAGCTGTGCAGCCGCTCGAGCTGGAAGAGGCGGTCGAGCTCGAGCAGCGCGGCGCGCGCGAGCCCGGTCCGGCGCAGGTAGTCGGCGAAGACCGCGAAGTTGAGCGAGAGCTCGCTCACGCCGCGGGCGCGGGCCCAGGCGATCGTCTCCACGATCAGGAACTCCATCAGCCCGTTCGGGGTGTCGCGCCGGCGGCGCATCGACGCGAGCGAGTAGGCGCCGGAGGCGGGCGCCGGCACGAGCTGCAGGAACCCGCCGACGCGGCCGTCGGGGCGGGTGGCGACGGCGAGCACGGTCTCGGGGTAGGCGAAGAGGGCGTCCATCGCCATCGTGAAGCCGCGCTCGGGCCAGCGGCCGCGCCACTCCTCGGAGACCGCGCGAAGCTCCTTCCGCAGCGCGGGGCCCGCCTCCGCCGGGGCGATCAGCTCGACGCGGTAGCCGGCGCGCCGCAGCCGCGTCACCGACTGCCGCACCTTGCGGATCTGCCGCCCCTCGAGCGTGAAGCGGTCCGGGAGCACGTACGCCTCGTCCCCGAGGTAGACGGACTTGAAGCCGAGCTCGGCGTAGTCGCGGAGCGTGCGGACGCTCACGCCCGCGACGGCGACCCGCCACGCCTTCGCGTGGGCGACGCGCCGGAACTCGGCGACGAGCTCCCGCCGCTCGGCCGGGTCGCCGATCGGGTCGCCGGTCACGATCGCCGTCCCGGCGACGACGCGGTAGGCGAGGAAGGAGCGTCCGCTCGCCGAGAAGAACGTCGACTTGTCGCGGCGGAGCGCGAAGTAGGACAGGCTGTCGCCGCCGTGGAGCCGAACGAGCTCCTCGGCCCGCCTGCGCTCGGCGGGCACGTCCCGCACGCGGTCCCTGTACGGGCGGAGCCAGAGGAACAGGCCGCGCGCGGCGAGAGCGCCGAGCACGACGAGGAGCGAGTCGTCGACGAGGTCGGAGTAGGCGACCTCCCCGGCGAGGTGGAGACCGACGAGGGCGGCGAGCGGCGCCGTCACGAGCCCGACCTGGAGCAGCGGCCGCACCGACTCCGGGTCGCCGGGGGCGACGAACTCTCGCCGCACCCGCCACAGGAACGCGACGACCGCGAGCGACCCGGCCGCCTCCTCGACGTCCAGGCCCTTCGCGAGGTGCGTCACGGCGGAGCCGACGGCGAAGGCGACCGCGAGCTGCCAGGCACGGCGCTTGCGGCGCGCGAGCCCGCGCGAGAGCCAGAGGAGCGCGAGCGCGAGGGCGAACGTCAGGACACGCGCCGCCGCGGGGATGCCCTGCGGCAGCACGCCGCGGACGAGGTCGGAGCGGCCGGCGACGGCCGGTGCGGAGGCGGAGGCGATCCCGGCGGCGCCGACGAGCGCGGCCGCGAGTGCCGCGAGCCCCGGAGACTCGATTCGCCTCACACGCGAGAGCGTACTGGCGCGACTCGGTCGCCGGCCCGGACGCGGCGAGCGCACGGCGAGGGCGCCTCGCCGCGACCGAGGACGCCGTCCCGCGCTCGCCCGGCGCGGCGGGCTACTCGCGGACGAGGACGCGGCGGAGCTCGTCCTCCTTGCCGGGCGCGAGGATCGCGAGCACCGAGTCGCCCGACTCGAGCCGCAGCGACTCGTCCGGCACCTCGGCCTTCCCGCGGCGCACGACCGAGATCACGCGCGAGCCCTCCGGCAGCGCGACCTGGCCGATCCGCTTCCCGGTGCAGGCGTCCTTCTCCCCGACGGTGATCTCGACGATCTCGAGGTTCTCCTTGCGCAGCTCGAGCAGGTGGATCAGCCCGTGCTCGGGCACCTCGTGCTCGATCAGGGCCATGATCGCCGCCGTCGCGGAGACCGTCGGGGAGATGCCGAGCAGGTCGAAGTACGGCTGGTTGCGCGGGTCGTTCACGCGCGCGATCACGTTCGGGACGCCGTAGCGGTCGCGGGCGAGCTGGCAGATGACGACGTTGTCCTCGTCGTCGCCGGTGACCGCGACCACGATGTCCGGCGGACGCTCGATGCCGCCGCGCTCGAGCACGTACAGCTCGGTCGCGTCGCCCTTCAGCACCTGGTGCTCGAACTCCGCCTCGAGCTGCGCGTAGCGCACGTCGCGCTGCTCGATCAGGGTCACCTCGTGCCCGTCGCGCAGCAGCGTCCGGGTCAGGTTCGACCCGACCTTGCCGCCGCCGGCGATGAGGACGTACATCGGCTTCAGCGGAGCGCACCCTCGGCGGCGCGGACGGCCTCGGTGAGCGTCGCGATCGCGCTCGACGTCGGACAGACGATGTTGAGGCCGCGGGAGGTGAAGAACTCCGCGCGCGCCGGGTCGAGCACGCGCACGACGACCGACGGGACCGCGAACTGCTTCTGCGCCATCTGGCCGATCACGATGTTCGAGTTGTCGCCGTCGGTGGTGACGACGACGGCGTCGGCCTCCTCGATCCCGGCGTCGCGGAGCAGCTGGATGTCCATGCCGTGGCCGACGAGGAAGTCGCCGGTCCAGTGCTCGCCGAGCCGCCCGAGCGCCTCCTCGCGCTCGTCGATCACCGTCACCTCCCACCCGGCCGCCTTGAGCTCGAGGGCGACGGCGGAGCCGACCCGGCCCGACCCGATCACGAGAACCTTCACGGAAAGAGCGTAGCTCAGGGCCGGCCGGCGGCAAGCTCCTCGTCCAGCACCCGCTGCGGGAACGCCACGATCAGCACCTCGCACGGCGCGCGCCGGAGGACGTAGTCGACCGTCGGGGAGAAGAAGCGCGACTGGCGCCGCCACCGGGGAGACGACCCGAGCACGATCAGGTCGGCTCCGCTCTCGCGGGCGTGCTCGACGATCGCGCTCCCGATCGAGCGGGCGCGCACGGTCGTCCCGGCCACCTCGACGCCGAGCTCCTCCCCCAGCCGGCGCGCCTCGTCGACCGACTCCGCCGCCTCGGCCTCCTTCGCCTCGAGCGGGGCGTCGAGGGGACGGTCGAGCGGCACCTCGATCACGTGGAGCGCCTCGACCGCGGCGCCGTGCTCGCTCGCGAGCTTGATCGCGGTCGCCGCCATCTCCTCGCCGATGATCCCGAGCTTGAGCGGTACGAGCACGCGGCGGAAGTGCGGCACGTCCTCGAACACCTGCTCGTCGGGGGCGATCACGCGCTCGGTCAGCCCCTCCCCGTGGGAGCGGCGGACGGCGACGTAGACGGCGAGGCCGGCGGCGAGCCAGGCCGGGCCGGCGTAGCGCGCCCCCGGATGGGTGACGAGGGCGACGATCCACACCGCGAACGTGAGCGCGGCGCCCGCGACCGCGGGCAGAGGCACCTCGGCGCCCCGGAAGGAGACGTTGAACGGCGCCCGGTACGGGCGCGGCAGGTCGGGCTCCCGGATCCGGAGGCGGATGACCGCGACCTGCGCGGCCGTGAACGCGATCAGCACGCCGAACGAGAAGACGCTCGCGAGGAAGGCGACGTCGTTCTCGACGACCGTCGTCACGACGGCGATCGCGCTCGTCGTGAGCGCGACCGCGACGATCGCCTGCGGCGAGACGAGCGTCCGGCGGTGCAGCCGGCCGAACGCACGCGGAAGCTGGCCGTGCTCGCCGAGCGAGTACGCGAGGCGTGCGAAGCCGCTCATCGACGTCGTGATCGCGGTCAGCAGGATCAGGGCGCCGCTCGCGCCGACGAAGAAGCGGATCGTGTCTCCGAGCCAGTGCGGCACCTCCATCCGGATCTGCTCGGCGACGCCCACGAGCGGCGCGCGCAGCCAGCGGTGCCCGAGCTCGGTGCGGGGGCCGGGGAACGCCGAGAGCGCGACGACGGCGATCGCGACGTAGACCGTCACGACGGTGCCGATCGCCACGAAGAGGGAGCGCGGCAGGTCGACTCCGGGCCGCCTCGCCTCCTCCGCGAGGTTCGCGACCGTCTCGAGGCCCGTGTAGGCGAGCATCGCGAGCGGCACCGCGAAGATGAGCGAGTGCACGGTCGGCGCGTCCCCGAGCGAGGTCCCGTGCGTGAGCGCGTGCGGGGAGAAGAGGAGGGCGAGGCCGAAGGCGACGAGCAGGAGCTGGACGAGCAGGTCGAGCGCCGGGACGGCGAAGCCGACCGCGTAGAGCGAGGGCCGGCGGAAGAGGCGCACGGCGGCGACGACCACGATCGCCCCGACGGCGACGACCACGTCCCACGGGTGCCGCTCGAGCGACGGGGTCTGGAAGGCGGCACCGACGTAGCGCGGGATGAAGAGCGCCGAGAGGGCGATCACGATCAGGTAGTCGAGGAAGAGCGCCCAGCCGGTCATGAAGCCGGCGAGGTCGTTCATCGAGCGGCGCACGAAGGTCGCCGCGCCGCCCGTCTCGGGCAGCGCCGAGGTCGCCTCGGCGTACGAGAGCGAGACGAGCAGGAAGAGGAGGCCGACGCCGAGCAGGACGAGCGGGGTGAAGCCGACCGCGTGCAGCGCGATCACGCCGAGGGCGAAGTAGATCGAGGAGGCGATCTCGCCGTAGGCGACCGTGAAGAGCGAGCGCGCGCCGAGCTCGCGCCGGAGCCCTGGGAGCTTCCTGGCTACCTCGGGCCTCCCCGGGTCAGGTAGAGGCGCCCCAGCCCCGCCGCGAGGAAGAGCAGCCCGAGCAGGATCCCGAGCCCGCCGCCGCCGCGGACGAGCGTGGCCGCGATCAGCGCGACCCCGAGCGCCGCGGTGAGCGCGGCGAGCACCCTCGTCGCGAGCCGGTACCCGCTCACGCCGGCCATTGTCCCGCCGGGCGAGGCACGGCGGCGGCCGCCGTAACAGAAGTGGAACGGACGATCCACGGGGGGCGCTGAGGTCCTGCTCCGAGGGTACTCCGGTCCGGGGCCGGCCGCCGCGGAGAGCGGCGGCCGCCGTGACGGAAGTCGCGCCGGCGGGGCACGGGCGGGGAGTCAGGCGGCCTTGCGGCCCGCCGCGACCATGACCCGGCAGGGCGCGTTCTTGAGGACGTAGTCGACCGTCTTGCCGAAGATGTCGCGGTGGAGGCCGCGGGGGGCGCCGAGGACGACGATCTCCGCGTGCCGGCGCTCCGCCTCCTCGACGATCGCCCGCCCGGCGTTGCGCGCCCTGACGACCCGGTCGACCATCCGCACGCCGTAGGTCTCGGCGGTCGCGCGGGCGTCGTCGAGGAGCCGGTCGGCCTCGGCCTCCTCCTCCGGGAGCGGCGCCTCGAGCGGCCGGTCGAGCGGCACGACGATCACCCGCAGCGCCACGATCGTCGCGCCGCGCTCCGCGGCGAGCCGAGCCGCCAGGTCGACCGACTCGTGCGACTCGGGGCCGGACACGATCGGCACGAGGATCGTCCGGTACTCGAGCGCGACCGCCGGCCCGAGCTGGATCGGCGCGCGCGCCGTCTCGGTCAGCGGCACCCCCAGCCGCCGGCGGTACGCCGTGTAGAGCACGAACCCGGCCGCGAGCCAGCCGAGCCCCGCGTAGCGCGTGGGCGCGTCCTGCGCGACCACCACGAGCCACGCCGCCCCGGTCCCGAGCGCGCCGAGGAGCGCGAACAGCGGCCAGTCCACCCCGCCCGCACGGAGGCTCGGCGCGACCCGGTACGGCTCCTCGACCTCGGGCGGCCGCCGCCGCAGCTGGATCACCGCCAGGTGCGCGACCGTGAACGACAGCATCGCGCCGAACGCGTACATCCGGCCGATGAAGTCGACGTTCCCCGGCAGCATGAAGACGACGGAGAAGAGCCCGGAGAACACGAGCAGCGAGAGCCACGGCGTCTTGAACCGCGGGTGCAGCCGCCGGAAGACCTCGGGCAGCTGGCGGTAGCTCGACATCGAGTACGTGATCCGCGAGGCGCCGATCACGCCCGCGTTCGTGGCGATGAACAGGATCGTCGCCGCGAGCACCCCGACGTAGACCTTCGCCGCCGAGAGCACGGCGCCGTGGAGGCCGAGGTTCTCGACGAGCCCGAGCACCGGGTCGTTCTTGAAGCCCTGCGGCGGGTCGAGCCCGAGCCGCGTGACGTAGTGGCCGGCCTCGTCCGGGTGCACCGGGAGGGCGGTGAGCGCGACGAGCGGCAGCGTGAAGTAGATCGCGAAGACGGCGATCGCGACGAGCCGGATCGCCCCGGGGATGCTCCGGCGCGGGTCGCGCGCCTCCTCGGCGAGGTTCGACACCGTCTCGATCCCGGTGTACGCGATCATCGCCACCGGGATCGCGAGCGCGAAGTCCGCCCACGTCGGGGCCGTCCCCCAGTGCACGTTCGACGTGAGCACGTGCGCGTCGAAGATGAGCACGAACCCGAGCACGACGAGGAGGAGCTGCGTGGCGAAGTCCACGACGGCGAGCAGCACGTTCAGCGCCGCCGCCTCGCGGATGCCGACGATGTTGATCCCGACGAGGAGCGCGACGACGATCGCGCCGCCGATCACGTCCCACGGGTTCGTCCGCAGCGGGCTCCAGAAGATCGAGAGGTAGTGCGGCACGAAGAACGCCGAGATGGCGACCGTGATGATGTAGTTGAGCATCTGCGCCCACGCCGCGCCGAACGAGACGAGCTCGTTGAACGCGTGCCGCGCGAAGCTCGACGACCCGCCCGCCTCCGGGAAGTTCACCGTCCCCTCGGCGTACGTCGCGGCCGTGCACGCGAAGATCAGGCCGGAGACGACGAAGACGAGCGGCGTCAGCCCGAGCGCGATCGCGGCGGTGACGCCGAGCGCGTAGTAGATCGACGAGCCGACGTTCCCGTAGGCGGTCGCGAAGAGCGCCTGCGTCCCGAGGACGCGCTCGAGGACGTGTGCTTGCCGCCGCCGCCGGGGCACGGCCGGAATCTAGTCCGCGCCCCGGCGGCGGCCGGTCATCGCTACGTGTGGATCGAGACGATCAGCGGGATGATCAGGATCGCGACGATGTTCGTGATCTTGATCATCGGGTTGATCGCCGGGCCCGCGGTGTCCTTGTACGGGTCGCCGACGGTGTCTCCGGTGACGGCGGCGGCGTGCGCCTCCGACCCCTTGCCGCCGTAGAGCCCGTCCTCGATCAGCTTCTTCGCGTTGTCCCAGGCGCCGCCGCCCGCGGTCATCGCGATCGCGAGGAAGAGGCCGGTGACGATCGTCCCGATCAGGAGCCCGCCGAGCATGCGGGCGTTGATGCAGCCGACGACGATCGGGAAGGCGACCGGGATGATCGCCGGGAGCATCATCGACTTGATCGCCGACCCGGTGACGATGTCGATCGCGCGCCCGTACTCGGGTCTCACCGTCCCCTCCATGATGCCGGGGTTCTCGCGGAACTGGCGCCGCACCTCCTCCACGACCTGGCCGCCGACACGTCCGACCGCCTGCATCGCGAGCGACGCGAACAGGAACGGCATCAGGCCGCCGACGAAGAGGCCCGCGACGACCCACGCGTCCGAGAGGTCGAAGCTCGTCGCGTAGTCGCGGTCGGAGAGTCCCGAGGTGTACGAGTCGAAGAGGACGAGCGCGGCGAGCGCAGCCGACCCGATCGCGTAGCCCTTGGTGACCGCCTTCGTCGTGTTGCCGACCGCGTCGAGCGGGTCGGTGACGGCGCGGACGCCCTCGGGCAGATCGGCCATCTCCGCGATCCCGCCCGCGTTGTCGGTGACGGGGCCGTAGGCGTCGAGCGCGACGATCAGGCCGGTCATCGACAGCTGCGCCATCACCGCGACGCCGATGCCGTAGAGGCCGGCGAGATGGTGCGCGACGAGCACGCCGGCGGCGATCACGATCACGGGCGCCGCCGTCGACTGCATCCCGACGGCGAGGCCCTCGATGATGTTCGTCGCATGGCCGGTCTGGGAGGCCTTCGAGATCGACTTCACCGGGCTCCAGCGCGTGCCGGTGTAGAACTCGGTGATCGCGACGAGCAGGAAGGTGACGATCAGGCCGACGATCGCCGCCACGTACAGGTCGGCGAAGCCGTACGGCCCGTCGTCGAAGGCCATCGTGACCGGGACGAAGCCGGCGGCCGAGAGCAGGGTCGCGACGATCACCGCCTTGTAGAGCGCGTTGATGATCGCGTTCTCGCCGCGGCCGAGGCGCGCGAAGAACGTTCCGATCACCGACGCGACCGCGGAGACGGCGCCGATCACGAGCGGGAAGAGGTAGAGGCGCGCGTCGACGAGGCCGGACAGCGTGCCGAGCAGCATCACCGCGACCGCGGTGACCGCGTAGGTCTCGAACAGGTCGGCCGCCATACCGGCGCAGTCGCCGACGTTGTCGCCGACGTTGTCGGCGATCACCGCCGCGTTGCGTGGGTCGTCCTCGGGGATGCCCGCCTCGATCTTGCCGACGAGGTCGGCGCCGACGTCGGCGGCCTTCGTGTAGATGCCGCCGCCGAGTCGCGCGAACACGGAGATCAGCGAGCCGCCGAACGCGAGCCCGACGAGCGCGTGGATCGCCTGCGTGGGCGTGTCGTCGAAGCCGGCGGTGAGGAGCCAGTAGTAACCCGAGACGCCGAGGAGGCCGAGCCCCACGACGAGCAGCCCCGTGACCGAGCCGGCGCGAAAGGCGACGTTGAGCGCGGGCTTGAGCCCGCCGCGCGCCGCCTCGGCCGTGCGCACGTTCGAGCGGACGGCGACGTTCATCCCGATGAAGCCCGCGGCGGCCGAGAGCGCCGCGCCGATCACGAACCCGAAGGCGGTCCCCCACCCGAGCTCGTTGTAGACGCCGATCAGGACGAACGGGACGACCGCGACCGCCGCGATCGTCATGTACTGCCGGCGCAGGTACGCGGACGCGCCCTCCTGCACCGCGCCCGCGATCTCGCGCATCCGCTCGTTGCCGTCCGGCTGCCGGAGCAGCCAGAACGTCAGCCACAACCCGTACCCGACCGCCACCGCAGCGCAGACGAGCGCCAGGAGCACGGGGTGATGCATGAACCAGTCCATTCCGCGCTGCCTCCCCTCACAAAGTCAAGCGCCGAGACCTTCGGCGCGGGCGGGATTCTAGTGGTTACTCCGGCGGGGCGGCCGCCGTGTCGGCGTAGGCGACCTTCAGGTTCGCGAGCGCGCGCTCGAAGTCGCGCAGGAGCGCCTCGTCGACCTGCCCGGAGAGGACCGGCAGGACGGCCGTGATCGCGTCGATCGCCGCCTTCGCCTGGGGCAGGTCGCGCTGCTCGAGCTTGGCGAACGCGAGCGAGGCGAGCGTCGAGACCGTCGAGAGCAGGAACTGGCCGACCTCCACCTTCCGGATCGCCTCGGCGAGCTCGTCCGGAGTCGGCGGCTTCGGGCCCTCGTCAGCCAATCAGCTCACCCGCCCTCACCTGCTCGGCGTAGATCTCCGCCAGCGTCGCGCCGTCCTCCCTGCGCGCGCGCTGGCGCTCGGCCGCGTTCTGCGCCGGGACGGCGAGGAAGCCCGCCGCGCCCACCTCGTCCGCGACGGGGGCGACCCACTCGACGAGCTGCTCGAGCCGCGCCCGCGCCGGGACCGGCTCGCCGCGCTCGAAGTCGATCAGCTCCCCCGCGAGCCCGTGCCGGATCGCGCGCCAGAGGTTCTCCTCGAGGAGCCGGCGCGGGACCTCCGCGACCGGCTCGCCCTCGTCGACCGCGCGGACGCAGCGGACGGCGAGCGCGTAGCCGAGCGCGGCGAGGCCCTGCGCCTCGCCGAGGTCCGGCTGGCCGTCCATGATCCGCAGCTCGATCGTGGGGTACGCGAGGTGCGGCCGCACGCTCCACCAGAGCTGGGTGTGCTCCGTGATCGAGCCGGTGCGGTAGAGGAACGACACGTACTCCTCGAAGCCGCCCCACCCGTCGTAGGCGTCGGGGATGCCGCAGCGCGGGAACGTCCGCGTGAAGATCTGCGAGCGCGCCGAGTGCAGGCCGCTGTCGACCTCCTCGACGAACGGCGAGCTCGCCGAGAGGGCGAGCAGCTCCGGCAGGAAGCGCCGCAGCGCGTTGTGCACGGCGACCGCCCGGTCGCCGCCGCGGATGCCGACGTGCACGTGCAGCCCGAAGGTGTTGTTGCGCCAGACGACGTAGCGCAGGATCTCGTCGTTGCGGCGGTAGTGAGGCGTGTCGATGATCCGCTGGTCCTGCCAGCGGCTCCACGGGTGGGTGCCGGTCGCGCCGAGCTGGATCCCGAGGTCGCGCGCGAGCGCCTGCAGCTGCGCCCGGCGCTCCGCCATCCGCGCCGCCGCCTCCGCGAAGTCGGCGCAGCGGCCGGTCCGCACCTCGGCCTCGGACGCGATCAGCTCCCCCACGAGGTGCTCGTCGAGCTCCGACCCCTGCGCCGACGCCTTCAGCTCCTCGAAGCGGTTCACGAGCGAGAGCGTGTCGGGGTCGAGGAGCGCGAACTCCTCCTCCACGGCGACCGTGAAGTCGGTCCCGCTCTCGAACGCCTCGCGCGCGCTCGCGAGCTGCTCGGCCGCCGACAGACGCTGCTCCTCTCCCATCGTCGCGCGAAGGCTACTGGAGGAGTCGCGCCGCGACGCTCGCCCACGACCAGCGCGCCTCGACCGCCCGGCGCGCGGCCGCCCGGAGCTCGCTCCGGTCGGCGTCGCCGAGCTCGAGCAGCTCGCCGAGCTTGCGGCGCAGGTCGTCGGTGTCGCCGGGCTCGAACGCGGCCAGGTGGCGGAGCCGGTCGGGGTACTCGGCCTCGAGCCCCGCGGCGATCTCGGCGAGGCCCGAGTGCCGCGCGACGAGCGGCGGGCAGCCGGCGGCCGCGGCCTCCGCCGCGACCATCCCGAACGCCTCGGGGAAGATCGACGGGACGACCGCGACGTCGGCGAGCGGGAGCAGGTGCGCGAGGTGGCGGTGCTCGAGCGGGCCGGTGAAGAGCGTGCGCGGGCCCGCCTCCGCCTCGAGCCGCCGGCGGAAGTCGCCGAAGCCGACGATCACCGCGCGGGCGCGGAGCTCTCTCAGCGCTTCGAGCAGGAGGTGGACGCCCTTGTTCTCGATCAGCTTGCCGAAGTAGAGGACGGTCGGCTCGTCGCCGGCGAGGAAGGTCGAGAAGCGCTCGGCGTTCCCCTCGTCGGGCAGGCGCTCGTGCTCGTTCCCGGGGTTGGGCGGGTCTCGCCGCGCCTCGTCGAGCAGCCCGGCGAGCGCGGCGGCGCGCTCCTGCGGGGCGAACTCGGCGAGGTCCACGCCCGGCGGGACCTCGAACACCCGCTCGACGTGCCCGAGCACCTGCTCCAGCACCTCCCGGACGTGGCGCGAGCCGACGTACGTCGCGTCGGCGGCCGCGAGCGCCTCGCGCCCCGCGGCCTCGAGCTCCGCCCGGCCGCGCAGCGAGTACTCGAGCTCGGAGCCGTGCGCCTTGACCCGGAACGGCAGCCCGCTGGCGGCGCCGACGGCGCCGCCCATCAGCACGTGGTTCGCGAACACGAGGTCGGCCGGCGCGAGCTCGCGCAGGACCGCGGCGTTCGCGTCGACGTATCGCGCCCGCTCGGCGCCGTCGAGCTCCTGGAGGAGGCGGGGCTCGAGCCCCTCGTAGCGGTCGAGCACGAAGACCGGCAGCAGCCCGCCCGGCAGCTCCGGCCGGACGACGCGGGCCCCGCCCAGGTCGTAGCGCGCCGGCTCGCGCTCCTGGCAGACGACGGTGACGTCGTGGCCGGCGCGGCTCCATTCCCGCGCGAGCGCCCGGGTGTAGACGTTCGAGCCGGTCCCGCCGAGCAGGTAGCCGTGCCACAGCAGGACGCGCACGGCGCCGCCCTACGTCAGGTGGAAGTAGAGCGCGTGCAGGAGGTCGACGGCCGGATTGGAGGTGTGGACGGTGACGTCGGCCGGGACGTCGAGGAGCGCCTCGGAGTAGTTGAAGATGATCCTCACGCCCGCCGCGACGAGGCTGTCGGCCGCGGCCTGGGCGGCGACGGCGGGGACGGCCAGGACGCCCACGACGATGTTCTTGTCGCGGATCACCTCCGGCAGGCGCCGGTAGTCCGTGACCTCGACCTCGCCGATCGGCGTCCCGATCTTGCGCTCGTCGTTGTCGAAGACGGCGGCGATCGTGATCCCGTGCTCGGCGAAGATCGGCGAGCCCGCGATCGCCTGGCCGAGGCGTCCGGCGCCGACGAGGGCGATGTTGTGCTGGCCCTGGGTTCGCAGGATCTTCCTGATCTCGCCCAGGAGGCCGTCGATCGAGTAGCCGACCCCCCGCTTGCCGAACTTGCCGAAGTTCGAGAGGTCGCGCCGGATCTGCGTCGCGTTGATGTTCGTGTAGTCGGCGATCTCCTGCGAGGAGATGCGGTCCTTGCCCATCTTCCGCGCCTGAGTGAGCACCTGGAGGTAGCGCGAGAGCCGCGCGGCGACGCCGACGCCGACCCGGTTGTCGCCCGCGCGGACCCCCTCGACGGATCCCTGCAGCATCCGCGCCATTGTGCCCAAAGCGGCCGCCGGGGGACGCAGGAACGGTCACCCCGCGCCGGCGGCGCGTGCGCGCAGCGCCTCCTCGTCGACGCGGTAGACGGAGACGCGCTCCCCGTCGGCCTCGACCACCGGCAGGAGCTCGCGGTAGCGCCGCTCCAGCTCCGGGTCGCCCGTGACGTCGACCTCCTCGAGCTCGAACCGGAGCTCCTCTCGCAGCCGCGCGAGCTCGGCGCGCGCGGTCTCGCAGAGGTGGCAGCCGCGGCCGGTGTAGAGCCGGACGTGCACTACGGGTAGAGGCCGCGGATCACGCTCGCCTCGGCGACGCGCCGGACGGCCAGGCCGTACGCCGCCGAGCGCAGCGGGACCGCGTGCTGCTCGTGGAGGGCCCAGGTCGCGGCGAACGCGCCCGCGACGATCTCGGCGAGGCGCGCGTTCACCTCCTCCTCCTTCCAGAAGAACTCCTGCAGCCCCTGCACCCATTCGAAGTACGAGACGACGACGCCGCCGGCGTTCGCGAGCACGTCCGGAAGCACGAAGACGCCCTTCCCCTCGAGGATCTCGTCGGCCGCCGGCGTCGTCGGCCCGTTCGCGCCCTCGACGACGATGCGGGCGCGCACGCGGTCCGCGTTCGCCTCGGTGATCGCCTGCTCGAGCGCGCACGGCGCCAGCACGTCGCAGTCGCAGACGAGGAGCTCGTCGTTCGTGATCGCGTCCCCGCCTCCGAGCTCGACGAGGCGGCCGCCCTCGCGCTTGTGCGCGAGCGCCGCGGCGACGTCGACGCCGTGCTCGTTGTAGACGCCGCCGGAGGAGTCGGAGACCGCGACGACGCGCGCGCCGAGCTCGGAGACGAGGCGCGCGAAGACCGAGCCGACGTTGCCGAAGCCCTGCACGGCGACGCGGAGCCCGTACGGGGCCACGCCCTGCTTCGCGAGCGCCTCGGCGAGGCAGAAGAGGACGCCGCGCCCGGTCGCCTCCTCGCGCCCGAGCGAGCCGCCGACCGTCAGCGGCTTCCCGGTCACGACGGAGAGCACGGAGTGGCCCCGGTTCATCGAGTACGTGTCGAAGATCCACGCCATCACCTGCGGCGTCGTCCCGACGTCGGGCGCGGGGATGTCCTTCTCCGGTCCGATCTCGTTCACGATCTCCGAGGTGAAGCGGCGCGTCATCCGCTCGAGCTCCCCGCTCGAGAGCGCCTTCGGGTCGCACACGACGCCGCCCTTCGCGCCGCCGAAGGGCAGGTTCATGAGCGCGCACTTCCACGTCATCGCCATCGCGAGCGCCTTCACCTCGTCGAGCGTGACGTCGGGGTGGTAGCGGATGCCGCCCTTCGAGGGCCCGCGCGCGACGTTGTGGGTGACGCGCCAGCCGGTGAAGACGCGCACCGAGCCGTCGTCCATCGTCGTCGGGATCGCGACCTCGACCGACTTCTTGCACTCGCCGAGGATCCCCACGAGGTCGTCGTCGATCGCGAACGTGTCGGCGACCTTCCGGAGCTGCTCCCGCGCGAGCCGGAACGGGTTCTCTCTCAGGTGGCTCTCACGCCGCTCGCGCGCGGCCATCAGCCGGACTGTATCGCGAAGCGGACGCGCGACCGGCTCGGAGCGCCGCCGCCCGTCGGCCAGGCGACGAGCCGCAGCTCGTAGCGGCCGGGAGCGAGCCGGCCTCCGCCGGGCGTGCGGCCGGTGATCCCGAAGTCGTAGGAGCCCGGCAGCAGGTCGCGCTCGCGCGCGAGCCGCCCGACGAACGTGCCGGCCGCCGTGTAGAGGAGCACGTCGAGCCGGGCGACGGGCTCGATCTGCACGCCGCCGTGGACGGTGACGCGCCCGAGGTCGACGGTGAGGACGGCGGGGCTCGCGTCCGAGGGCGCGAACGCGCCGTCGGCGAGGGCGGCGTGGCGGATCAGGCTCCCGAGCGGCCGGCGCGGCAGGACCGACCACGGGACGCGGAGCGGCTGCCCGCCGACCGGCCCCAGCTCGAGCACGCCCGCGCTGCCGTGCGGACCGAGCGCGCGGACGCGGATCCGCGCCGAGCGGCCCGGGGCGAGCGCGACGCGGCGCGGGACGACGCGCAGCTCGGGGTCGGGCCTCGGCTGCACGACGAGGGGGCGGGCGGACACGTTCCGCAGCGTCAGCGAGCGCCACGACCTCCCGCCGAATGCGAGCGAGGTCGCCGACGCGGCCAGCTCGCCGGCGACGCTGCCGCCGACGTCGAGCACGCCGGCGCCGGCGGCCGGGAGCGGCTCGCCGGCCGGGCGGGCGTAGCCGGCGAGGAGACTCGCGAGGTCGCGGGCGCCGAGCCCGGGGCGGGCCTCCGCGAGCACCGCCGCGGCCCCGGCGACCGCGGCGGCCGCCGCGCTCGTCCCGCTCACGGTCGCGAAGGCCGGCTCGCCGTCGGCGGCACGGCCCGGGTCGGCGGTCGCGAGGGCGACGCCCCCGGCGGCGAGGTCCGGCTTCAGGATCCCGGAGAAGGCGAGCCCGCGCGACGAGAACGAGGCGATCCTGCCCGCGAGCGGGTTCGGCTCGGCGTGCGCCCGGCCGAGCGCGATCCCGACCGCGCGGCCGCCGCGCAGCCCGGCGGCGATCGCGTCGGCGGCGGCGCCCGGGACGGCGACCACGGGCACCCCGACGTCGCTCGAGAAGCCGAGCGAGCCGGCGGGGAGGTTCCCGCCGGTGAGCAGCACCGCGGCCGCGCCCGCGCGGGCGGCGGCGACGACGTCCGCCCCCGGATCGGCGCCCGCGCGGACGAGCGCGGCCTTGCCCGCGACGAGGCCGAGGCCGCGCCGGTCGAAGTAGTCCGCGGTCCCCTCGCCGCCGCTGCGCGGGGCGGCGGCCGCGAGCACGAGCGCCCGCCGCGGCTCGGCCCCGCCGAGGAGCGGCAGCCGCGCCTCGAAGACGGTCTCGAGGCCGCGCCAGACGACGAGGCGGACCGAGGCCGTGGCGGGACGCGTGTCGAGCGCGGCGACGGTGAGCGCGGCGGCCGCGCCGCCGGGGCCGTCGAGCGACCCGAACACCGGCCCGGCGTCGCCCTCGTTGCCGGCGGGGCAGACGACCAGCGTGTCGAGCGCGAGCGCGCCGGCCACCGCCTGCGCCTCCGGGCTGTCGGCGAACGCCGCGTACGGCTCGGCGACCCCGACGAGGGCGACGCGGGCTGCGTCGTGCGCGTCGCCGTCGGCGTTCGGGTCGACGGCGCGCTCGAGCCCCGCGATCAGCTGGTCGCTGCGCGCGTAGACGGCGTCGCGCCCCGACGCGTCCGGCTGCCAGCCGGCGACGCGGATCGGGAAGACGGTCGCGCCGGGGGCTGCGCCGCGGATCCCGCCCGGGCCGCCGGAGCCCGCGAGCAGCCCCGCGAGCTCGGTCCCGTGGCGCTCGCGCCGCGTCGGGTCCTGCGCGCTCGCCTCGGCGTCGGCCGCCTCGCCGGCGCCGACGACGTCGACTCCCGGCTCGACGCGCCCGTCGAGGTACGGCTGCGCGCGGTCGACGCCGGTGTCGAGCAGCGCGATCGTGACCCCGCGGCCGTCGAAGCCGGCGAGGCCCGGCGCCGCCGGCGCCGCCGGCGCGGACGAGACGCCGGCGGAGGCGGGGAAGGCCGCGCGCACGGGGTAGACGCCGGCGACCTCCGGGTCCCGCTCGAGCAGCGCCTCGGCGCGCGGGTCGAGCGCGGCCGAGAAGCCGTCGAGGACGCGCGCGTAGCTGTAGTCGGGGCGGACGCCGAGCCCGTGCGCGGCGAGCTCGACGAGCACCTGCTGCTGGGCGGCGTACGCCTGGGCCGTCCACTGCCGCTCCTGCTGGCCGGTGGCGAAGCGCGCGTGCGCGAGGCGCTGCGCGACCGAGGGCGTGCGCAGGACGACGATCCGGCGGCGGCCGATCGTCACCTGCGGGTGCGCCTCGCCGACGAGCCCGCGCCAGGTGGTCGACTCGGTGTAGCGCCGGGGCGGCGAGCTCCCGTGCGACGCCGTGACGGCCGCCGCCGCGGCTACGGCCGCGAGCACGGGCAGCGCGAGCCTAGGCCGCCGTCGCATAGGCGTCGAGCACGAGGCTCTCCGGAGGGGTGAGCGCGCGGGTGTAGCGGGCCGCCGACGCGATCATCGCCGCGTTGTCGGAGCAGAGCTCGAGCGGCGCCGCGACGGCGTCCGGCAGGGCCGACCGCAGCTCGCTGTTCGCGGCCACCCCTCCGACGATCGCAGCCGTCCCGGACGCCGCCGCCTCGAGCCGCCCGGCGAGCGCGCGGACGATCGCCCGCTGGTAGGAGGCGGCGAGGTCGGCGCGGCGCACCTCGAGCTCCGCGGGCGGCAGGTCGCGGACGGCGTACAGGAGCGCGGTCTTGAGCCCCGAGAACGAGAAGTCGAGCCCGGGCACGCGCGCGACCGGGAAGGCGTACGCCTCGGGGTCGCCCTCGCGCGCGAGGCGGTCGATCGCCGCGCCGCCCGGGTACGGGAGCCCGAGCAGCCGCGCTCCCTTGTCGAAGGCCTCGCCGGCGGCGTCGTCGAGCGTCGTGCCGAGGACCCGGACGCCCTCCCAGGCGCGGTCCCGGACGTCGAGGAGGAGGGTGTGGCCGCCGCTCGCGAGCAGGCAGGTGAAGGGCGGGTCGAGCGGGCGCGGCTCGAGGAAGAGCGACGCGACGTGGCCGTGGAGGTGGTCGACCGGCGCGAGCGGCAGGCCGCGCGCCCACGCGAGCGCCTTCGCCGCCGAGAGGCCGACGAGCAGCGCCCCGACCAGGCCGGGGCCGGCGGTGACCGCGACGGCCTCGGCGTCGCCGAGCGACGCCCCGGCGCGGTCGAGCGCCTCGCGGACGACAGGCGAGACGAGCTCGAGGTGGCGGCGTGAGGCGAGCTCGGGCACGACGCCGCCGTAGCGCGCGTGCAGCTCGGCCTGGGAGGAGACGACGTTCGAGCGGACGCGGCCGTCTCGCTCGACGACCGCGGCCGCCGTCTCGTCGCACGAGGTCTCGATCCCGAGGATCACCGCTCGGCCCCCGCGCTCACGCCCGCCGCCCGCCCCGGCGGTCCGCCCCTCGCCCACCCGGGGGGTCCGCCCGCAACCGCCGACAGCGTACCGGCCCGGCCGTGACGGAACCGTGCCGGCTCCGGGTCAATTCGGCACCAGCTCGTCCACAGGCGGCTCAGCCGGGCTCGGCGTCCCGCCACATGATCAGCGCGTCCTCGCGGTTGTCGGTGTAGTACCCGCGCCTGACGCCGTGCCGCTCGAAGCCGAGCCGCTCGTAGAGCCGGATCGCACCCGCGTTCGACACGCGCACCTCGAGCGTGTAGCCGCGGCCGTCGTCGCCTCCCGTCCTCGCGAAGAGCTGCTCGAGCAGGCGGGTCGCGATGCCGCGGCGCTGGAAGTCGGGGTCGACGGCCACGTTCATCACGTGCCAGGCGTCGGCGTAGCGCGAATTGACGATGTAGCCGACGAGCCGGTCGCCCTCGAAGGCGCCGAGGCAGATCGACGTCGCCTTCGCGAGCTCGGACGCGAACATCGAGCGCGACCACGGCGTCCGGTACGCGCGCTGCTCGATCGCCTCGATCTCGGGCAGGTCGGCGAGCGTCAGGGTCCGGATCTCGACCGCGACGGCCGTCATCCGCCCGGCCTCGCGTCCGGCGCCCGCAGGTAGAGCGGCTCGATCGCCTCGACCGGCCCGAACGCGTCGGCATGGTCGACGAGGAGCCGCGCGGACGCCCGGTGGCGCTCGTCGTCGTCCGGCGGGACGTCGGCGCCGGCCGACTCGAAGACCGCGCGGTAGCGCACCGCGCCGTCGCCGACGAGCGTCGCGCCGCCGACGTCGAGCTCCTCCGGACGCGCGACCACCGGCCCCGTCGTGAACACCTCGCCCCGGCGCGCGTCGATCACCGGGCGCCCGCCCGCGAAGGCGTGCAGCGTCGAGACCCCGGCGACGGGGACGCCGAGCGCGAGCGCGAGGCCCCGCGCCGTCGCCAGCCCCATCCGGACGCCGGTGAAGCTCCCCGGCCCGGTGCCGACGACGACGGCGTCGATCGCGCCCGGGGAGAGGCCGGCCGCACGGGCGAGCTCGTCGGCGGCGGCGAGGAGCGCGCGCGGCTCCGTCGGCCGCTCGCCCACGAGCTCGCCGTCGCGGAGGAGGGCGCACGAGCCCCTGGAGGTGGCGGTGTCAAAGGCGAAGATCGTCCTCACTCTCGATCGTCACGCGGCGGTGCGTCTCGTCGACGTGCTCCAGGTACACGGCGGCGCGGACGGGCGGAAGCCAGGCGCCGGCGTGCTCCGGCCACTCGACGAAGGCAATCGTGCCATCGAAGTAGGGTTCCAGGTCGCCCCACTCGGCGGGGGCGAGGCCGTCGAGCCGGTAGAGGTCGAGGTGCGCGACGGGCTCCCTGCCCGCGTAGCGGTGGCCGATCGCGAAGGTCGGGCTGGAGACGGGCTGCTCCACGCCGAGCGCCCGGCAGGCCCCGCGGATGAAGGTCGTCTTGCCGGCGCCGAGCTCGCCGGCGACGCCGACGACGTCGCCGGCGCGCAGCCGCGCGGCCAGGCGCGCCCCGAGGGCCTCGGTCTCCCCGGGGTCCCCGGTCACGACCTCCACGCCGCCCACGATAGACAGGGCCGAACCCACCGGCTGTGGAGCGTCCCTGAAGGCGGCTGCCGCGTGACGGGCCCGGGACGGCCGGTGGAGGCGCCCGTCAGAAGAGGCCGAGCTGGACCGGCTCCGCCCGCGGAAGGCGACCTGGGCCCGCAGGCGGGGACGCGGAGCCGGGCGCGGAGACGGCCGCGGGCGCGGCGTCCGGGGCGGGCGCCGCCGCCGCGCGGCCGAGCACGCCCGGCAGGCGGCGGAAGTCGGCCTCGAGCACCTCCAGCATCCGCGGCGTGTAGAGCGCCGCGGCCGGGTGGAAGAGCGGGTAGAGGAGCACCCGCGAGCCGCCGAGCACGACCTCCTGCTCCGTCCCGTGCACCCGCGTGATCCCGAGCGGCTTGCCGGAGAGCAGCTTCGTCGCGAAGTTGCCGAGCGTCGCGATCACCCGCGGCCGGATCAGCTCGATCTGCCGGAAGAGGTGCGGCTCGCACGCCTCGATCTCGTCCGGCTGCGGGTCGCGGTTCCCGGGCGGCCGGCACTTCAGCACGTTCGCGATGTACACGTCCTCGCGGGACAGGCCGATCCCGGCCAGGAGCTTGCCGAGGAGCTGGCCGGCGGCGCCGACGAACGGCACCCCCTGCTTGTCCTCGTGGAAGCCCGGCGCCTCGCCCACGAACATCAGGTCGGCCGCCGGGGAGCCGGCGCCGAAGACGACCTGCGTCCGCCCCTTCGCGAGCGGGCAGCGCGTGCACCCGGCGACGAGCTCGCCGTAGCCCGAGAGGCTCAGGCCGGCCGGATCAGCCGCAGCCGCCGCCACAGCAGCTTCCACCGCAGCAGCCCCCTCCTCCCCCGCCGAAGCTGGGCTGGGTGCTGGTGCCGTGGGCCGCGAAGACGGAGAACTGCTTCTGCACCTTGGTCTGGCCGCAGTCGGGGCACGGCGGGGTCTCGTCGTGGCGGACGAGCTCCTCGAAGTGCGACTCGCAGCTCATGCAGACGTACTCGTAGATCGGCATCGGCATCAGACTACCCAACCGGACGGGCCGATCATGAGCCCCCGGTCGGACGGCATCGGCTACGCTTTCCGGTGCCCGGCATCCGCGAGGAGCTGGAGCTCGAGATGGAGACGCCGCGAACGATCGCCGAGCTGCGCACCGCGCTCGCGCCCCTGCGCGACGGGCGGCGGATCGGGCTCGTCCCGACGATGGGCGCGCTCCACCCCGGACACCTCGCCCTGATCGGGGCCGCGCGGGCGGAGTGCGACGCCGTCGTCGCGACCGTGTTCGTCAACCCGGCGCAGTTCGCCGAGGCGGACGACCTGCTGGCCTACCCGCGCGACCTCGAGCGCGACCACGCGATCGCGGCCGGCGCCGGCGTCGACGTCCTGTTCGCGCCCGCCGCGGAGGAGCTCTACCCGCCCGGCTTCGCCACCTGGGTCGTGCCGGCAGGCGCCGCCGAGGGCCTCGAGGGCGAGCACCGCCCGGGCCACTTCCGCGGCGTCGCGACCGTGTGCGTCAAGCTCTTCCTCCTCGTCCGGCCCCACGCCGCCTACTTCGGCCGCAAGGACGCCCAGCAGCTCGCCGTGATCAAGCAGGTCGTGCGCGACCTCAACCTCGACCTCGAGATCCGCGCCGTCCCCACCGTGCGCGACGAGGACGGGCTCGCCTTCTCGTCGCGCAACGCCCGCCTCACGCGGGCCGAGCGCGCCCGCGCGCTCGCGATCCCCCGGGCGCTCGCGACGCGCGACCCGGAGCGCGCGCGCCGCGTGCTCGCCGAGGCCGGGATCGAGCCCGACTACGTCGCCGTCGCCGACCTCGACGGCCCGACGCTCGCGGTGGCCGCGCGGGTCGGGGCGACCAGGCTGGTCGACAACGTCCCGCTCACGTGAGCACCCGCCCCCGCACCCCCGCCCCCGCCACGCCCGCCCCGGGGAAGCTGGCCCTGCCCGAGCTCGGCGAGATGAAGCGCCGCGGCGACCGGATCGCCATGGTCACCGCCTACGACGCCCCCGCCGGGCGCCTCGCCGACGAGGCGGGCGTCGAGCTCGTGCTCGTCGGGGACACCGCCGCGATGGTGATGCTCGGGCACGACTCGACGGTGCCGGTGACGCTCGACGAGATGATCTTCCTCACCCGCGCCGTCACCCGCGCCGCCCGGCGGCCGCTCGTGGTCGGCGACCTCCCGTTCGGCACGTACGAGGTGTCGGACGAGCAGGCCGTGGCGAGCGCGGTGCGGCTCGTGAAGGAGGGCGGCGCGGACGTCGTCAAGCTCGAGGGCGCCGGCCGCATGGTCTCGCGCGTCCGGGCGATCGCGGAGTCGAACGTCGGCGTGATGGCGCACATCGGGCTCACGCCGCAGTCGGCGACGAGGCTCGGCGGCTTCCGCGCCCAGGGCCGCACCGCGGCCGCGGCGCTCGCGCTCGTGGACGACGCGCTCGCCCTCGAAGAGGCCGGAGCGTTCGCGCTCGTGCTCGAGGCCGTGCCCGCGCCGGTCGCGGCGCGGATCACGCAGGCCCTCGCGATCCCGACGATCGGGATCGGCGCCGGGCCGGCGTGCGACGGCCAGGTGCTCGTGTGGCACGACCTGCTCGGCCTCTACGCCGGACGGACCCCGCGCTTCGTCAAGCGCTACGCGGAGCTCGCGGGCGAGATCTCGGCGGCGCTCGCCGAGTACGTCGCGGACGTCCGTTCGGGGGCGTTCCCGGAGGACAAGCACACCTACGGGATCGCCGACGAGGAGCTCGCGCGCTTCGAGGCGGCGCTCTCAGAGCGCGAGCAGCAGCGCGGCGACGGCGAGCGGCGGTAGCACCGCCGCGGCCGCACGCGTCCACGTCCAGGCGTGCACCGAGCGCACGCCGACCACGAGCAGGGCCGCCGACCAGGCGACGAACGCGAGCACGACCCACGCGTAGGCGTCGCGCCCGACCGGCGAGAGGACGAGCGAGAGCGCGAGCGGGACGCAGGCGTACGCGAGCACGTGGCGGGCGCGCCGGTACGACCCGAGCGAGCCGAGCGCGCGGGCGGCGCCGTAGAGGATCGCGCCGAAGAACCAGTAGGCGGCGGCGCCGGTGATCCCGCCGGCGAGCAGGACCCAGACGGGGAGCAGGACCCCGTCGTAGCCGGTCGAGGCGCGCGAGGCGAGCGCGAGCGCGGCCCCGACGAGCCAGACCACGAGCAGCACCGGCTCCGCCCGGTCGGCGGCCGCCTCGCTCGAGTCGTCCCGCAGGGCCGCGAAGACGGCGCGCGGCGCCTGCAGGACGAGCAGCGTGCGCAGCCACCACTCGGCCACCGACGCTAGGGAAGGATCGGACCGGTCACGACCTGCCCGTCGTGACAGCGGTAGACCGTCTGGTTCAGACCCGTTGCCAGCTGCTGGACCGGGGGCTTGCCGTCCCGGCAGAGCTCGTGGTGCCGCCCGACCGTGAACCAGTAGGCGACCCCGACGCCGAACAGCGCCACGCAGACCAGCGCCAAGGCGACCATGACCTGGTTCTTGTTCCGGAAGTTCAAGCCGCCGCCACGGCACGGCGCTCGAGCAGCGGCCGCAGGAACTGTCCGGTGTACGACTCGGGGACGAGGGCGACGTCTTCGGGCGTGCCGGTCGCGACCACCTCGCCGCCCGCCTCCCCGCCCTCGGGCCCGAGGTCGACGATCCAGTCGGCCTGCTTGATCACGTCGAGGTTGTGCTCGATCACGAGCACGGTGTTGCCCGAGTCGACCAGGCGCTGGAGGACGTCGAGGAGCTTCTCGATGTCCGCGAAGTGGAGGCCCGTGGTCGGCTCGTCGAGGATGTAGAGCGTCCGGCCCGTCGCCACCTTGCAGAGCTCGGCCGCGAGCTTCACCCGCTGCGCCTCGCCGCCCGACAGGGTCGTCGCTGGCTGGCCCAGGCGCATGTAGTCGAGCCCGACGTCGTGGAGGGTCTGCAGGCGGCGGCGGATCTTGGGGATCTTCGCGAAGAACGCGAGCGCCTCCTCGACCGAGAGCTCGAGCACGTCCGCGATCGTCTTGCCCTTGAACCGGACCTCGAGCGTCTCCCGGTTGTAGCGGCGGCCCTTGCACGTCTCGCACGGGACGTAGACGTCGGGCAGGAAGTGCATCTCGATCTTGATCTGCCCGTCGCCCTTGCACGTCTCGCACCGCCCGCCCTTCACGTTGAACGAGAACCGCCCCGGCTTGTAGCCGCGCACCTTGGCGTCCGGCGTGAGCGAGTACAGCTCGCGGATGTGCGTGAAGAGGTCGGTGTACGTCGCCGGGTTCGAGCGCGGCGTGCGCCCGATCGGGCGCTGGTCGATCTCGATCACCTTGTCGAACGCCTCGATCCCGTCCACCGACTCGTGCTCGCCCGGCTTCACCCGGAGCCTGCTCAGCCGGTTGGCGAGCGCCTTGTAGACGATCTCGTTCACGAGAGTCGACTTGCCCGAGCCGGAGACGCCGGTGACCGCGACCAGCTTCCCGATCGGGAACTCGACGTCGATCCCCTTGAGGTTGTGCTGCGAGGCGCCCCGCACCACGAAGACGCCGTTGTCGGCGGTGCGGCGCGGCGGCACCGGGATCTCGCGCACGCCGGCGAGGAACTGGCCGGTGACCGACTTCTTGTTGCGCTGCACCTTGGCCGCGGGCCCCTCGGCGACGACGTGCCCGCCGTGCTCCCCGGCGCCCGGCCCCATGTCCACGAGCCAGTCCGCGCTCCGCATCATCTGCTCGTCGTGCTCGACCACGAGCACCGTGTTGCCGAGGTCGCGCAGCCGCTCGAGCGTGCCGATCAGGCGGTCGTTGTCGCGCTGGTGCAGCCCGATCGACGGCTCGTCGAGGATGTAGAGCACGCCCACGAGCTGGCTCCCGATCTGGGTCGCGAGCCGGAGCCTCTGCGCCTCGCCGCCGGAGAGCGTCGCCGACGGCCGGTCGAGCTGCAGGTAGCCGACGCCGACGTTGTCGAGGAACGTCAGGCGCTCGCGGATCTCCTTCACGATCCGGGCGCCGATCAGCTCCTCGGTCGGGGTCAGGTCGAGCGAGTCGAGGAACGCGAGCGCCGCCGTGACCGACTGGCGGGTGAACTCGTGGATGTTCTTGCCGCCGACGGTGACGGCGAGCACCTCCGGCCGCAGACGCGCTCCCTTGCACACCGGGCACGGGCGGAACGACATGTACTCCTCGATCCGCTCGCGCTGGGTCTGGCTGTCCGTGTCGCGGTAGCGGCGCTCGAGCGAGGCGACGATCCCCTCGAAGGCGATCGTGTACGAGCGCTTGCGGCCCATCCGGTTGCGGTAGCTGACGTAGACGCGGTCGCCGTTCGTGCCGTGGAGGAAGTAGCCCTGCTCGCGCTCGTCGAGCTCCTGCCAGGGCTTGTCGACGTCGATCTCGTAGCGGTCGGCGATCGCGTTGAACACCGACTCGTAGAAGCTCGAGTTCCCGACCGCCCACGGGACGAGGGCCCCCTCGGCGATCGACAGCGTCGGGTCGGGCACGAGCAGGTCGGGGTCGATCTCCTGCTGTGCGCCGAGCCCCGTGCAGCGCGGGCAGGCCCCGTGCGGCGAGTTGAACGAGAAGATGCGCGGCTGCAGCTCCGGGAGCGAGACGCCGTGCTCGGGGCACGCGAACCGCTCCGAGTACGTCCGGCTCTCGCCGCCGACCACGTCGATCGTGACGAGGCCCTCCGTGAGCGCCGCGGCGGTCTCCACCGACTGGGTCAGGCGCGTGCGCAGGTCCTCCTTCATCACGAGCCGGTCGACGACGACCTCGATCGTGTGCTTGAACTTCTTGTCGAGCGCGGGCGCGTCCTCGAGCAGGTGCTGCTCGCCGTCGACCTTGACGCGCGTGAAGCCCTCGTTGCGGAGCTCGTCGAAGAGCTCGCGATACTCGCCCTTGCGGTCGCGCACCACCGGTGCGTTGACCGTGAACCTCGTCCCCTCCGGGAGCGCGAGGATCTGCTCGACGATCGAGTCGATCGACTGCCCGGCGATCGGCCGGCCGCAGACCGGGCAGTGCGGCCGCCCGACCCGCGCGTAGAGGAGGCGCAGGTAGTCGTAGATCTCGGTGACGGTGCCGACGGTCGAGCGCGGGTTCCGCGAGGTGGTCTTCTGGTCGATCGAGATCGCAGGCGAGAGCCCCTCGATCGAGTCCACGTCGGGCTTCTCCATCATCTGCAGGAACTGCCGCGCGTACGCGGAGAGGGACTCGACGTAGCGGCGCTGGCCCTCGGCGTAGATCGTGTCGAAGGCGAGGCTCGACTTGCCCGAGCCGGAGAGCCCGGTGATGCAGATCAGGCGCTGCCGCGGGAGCCGGACCGTGATGTCCTTGAGGTTGTGCTCCCGGGCGCCGTGAACGACGAGCTCGTCCGCAGGCATGGGCATGCCATTCTACCGGGGCGAACCTGTGTTCGTGCCGGGGTCGGGCGGCCCCGTCAGGCCTTCCGCCAGCGGCCGAACACGAGCCCGCCGAGCGTGAAGCCGAGCCCGAACGTCCCGACCGCGAAGCCGCCGATGGCGATCCCCTTCCGCCAGGCCGAGAGCCGCTGCCAGCGTCCGAGCGCGTCCTCCTCCTCGGGCGTGAGCGGCTCGCCGCGGCGGCGCTTGCGGAGCGCGCCGCCTGCGCGGACGCCGAGGTAGAGATCGTCGAAGACTTCGGTCGTGGCCTCGTTTCCCATGAAGCTCACTGTAGCCTCCTTCGACCTTGTCGACACGCGTCCTGCACGTCTCCGACCTGCACTTCGGCGCGCGAAAGGCCCTGCACGAGCCGGCTGTCGAGGGCGCGATCGCAGCCCTCGTCGAGCGGGTCGACCCTGCGCTCGTGCTCGCGAGCGGCGATCTCACCCACCGCGGGCGGCGCGCCGAGCACGAGGCCGCGGCCCGCTTCCTCCGCGGGCTCGGCCCGCCGCTCCTCGTCGTCCCCGGCAACCACGACATCCCCCCGCTGCCTCCCGCGCGCTTCACGCGCGCGTGGCGGGAGTTCGAGCGCGCCTGGGGAACCGTGGAGCCGGTCCACGCGGGGGAGGAGCTGCACGTGGTCGGGCTCAACTCGGTCCGCCCCTGGCGCCACCAGTCGGGCGCCATCCGCGACCGCCAGCTCGACCGGGCGGCCGCCAGCCTGCGGGCGGCCCGGCCGGGGGCGCTGCGGGTGGTCGTCCTCCACCACCAGCTCGTGGGTGCTCCGTGGCGCACGCGCAAGCGGCCGGTCTCGCGGCGCACGCACGTGCTCGCGCGCCTCGTCGACGTCGGCGCCGAGCTGATCGTCGGCGGCCACGTCCACCAGGGGGCGGTCTGCGAGCGGCACGAGTTCGAGGTGGTGAGCGGCGACGTCCGCGGCGCCGTGGTCACGACCGCGCCCGGCTTCGGCCGGCCGCGGCCGCACCGGCGCGGCGAGGCGCGCGGCGTGCTCGTCTACAGCGCCGACGAGCGCCGGATCCGCGTCGAGACCTACATCTGGCGCGACGACGGCTGGATGCTGGCGGCGCTGAGGGTCTTCCCGCGCGGGCGCGGGCCGCTCGCGGCCGACTGAGAGCCCGGACCGGGGCGCGAGCCGAGCCGCCGGGGCGGCGCTCGGTTGCGGCTCTAGGCTGGACTGTCACCGGGTGGTCCAGACACTCGGGCCTCTTTTCAGCTTGTAGATGTGGACGGCGCCCGTGAGGGCGCCGTCTGGTCCTCGGCTCACTCTCGCCTTCGACTGCCACGTCGGAAGGAGAGGAGTGAGC
>Ga0070741_10002798_pt1 | contig 45388 bp, 39 predicted proteins | sample Coa_R1_4_FD_66440 | JGI IMG/M metagenome (GOLD analysis project Ga0070741, IMG submission 66440) | Surface soil microbial communities from Centralia Pennsylvania, which are recovering from an underground coalmine fire - Coalmine... | ecosystem: Environmental > Terrestrial > Soil > Unclassified ... | reverse complement strand
AAGTTCTCCCCTGGATCAGGCCTGTCAAGCCCCGAGGGGAGAACTTACTCCCGGAACGCTCAAAGCTTTTCAAGTCGCACTGGTCGAACCAGTGGCTTACCCTTTGTGATTTCAGTTACAGCCCAATCCGCCATCACAGAGACTCAGCCGGCAAGGGAGTCCTGCCACGACAACGGTTTCTGCTGAACGGATCAATTATCCGGGTTGAGCGGCGACAGACTGGACTGGCGAAGCTGGTCATTCAGCGCCCTCACATCCCTACCCTTCATCTCATTCCATCGCGCCATCAATTCAGTCAGCGTGCGCTGCAATTCATCAGACGCGGCGACGGACTGCGCGGTCGGCGCCGCATCCGACGCCTGTAACACCTCCATCAGCGAGAGCAGATCGCGGTGCAGTTTCGACAAGCTGACTTCAGCCGGGTTGCCGCCGAATCTGCCGCCGCCAGCGCCTTCAAGCGCCGCCGCCTTCTGCTCAAGCGAGGCAATCGCACTGGCGAGCGCACCACGGCCCGCGCCTTCAGTCAGCCCCTTCAGTTGCGCCCTCAGTTTTCGAAGCTGCACCAGGGCCTGCCAGGTTTGCTGCATGCCTTCGTAAGCCCGCATTGACAGCGCGTACTGTCGCGCGAGCGCCGCCTGTGGCGTCTTCACCCGCGGATCAATCTTCAGTGTAAGTGATTGGGAATAACTCCTGCCGTTGACCGTCAGCTTCACGGTGTAATCGCCCGGCAGCGCTAACGGCCCGACGGGCTGGCTCGGCGTGTCACGATAGATCGCCGTCATCGGGTAAGTACGCGGAAAGCCTTCGGGCGGAGCATAACGCAGATCCCAGACCCAGCGCTGCATCCCCGCCGCGGATGAAAAGACGCGCGGGGGGCGGAACCAGTAGGAAGGGTAGGCCTGCGTTTTCTCGTCTATCTGCTCGGGCTGGTCCACGCTCGAATAGCGTCGCACGAGCTTACCGGACTTATCCAGGATTTCCAGCGTGGCCGGCCCGGTCGCTTCCGCCTTCAGGTAGTAGTTGATGATCGCGCCGTCGGGCGGGTTCTGGCCCATCGGCTCTTCGGGCGGGATCGGCGTGTCGGTATTCACGCTGCGGCGGACGCGGTAAGTCAGTTGCGGTTTGAAGAGAAACGCATCCGCTGACGCTACCTGATCATTGATCTGACGCAGCGGCGTGATGTCATCGAGAATCCAGAAAGAGCGCCCGTGCGTGCCGACGACGAGGTCATCCTGGTGAACCACCAGATCGCGAATCGAAGTCGCGGGCAGGTTCAGCCGCAGCGACTGCCAGTGTTCGCCATCATCGAATGAAACATAAACGGCCTGTTCAGTCCCGGCATAGAGCAGCCCTTTGCGAACCGGGTCTTCGCGGACGGCGTTGACGATGCCTCCATCCGGGATGCCAGCGGTGATGTGCCTCCACGTTTTGCCGCCGTCGTGTGTTTTGTAAATGTGCGGGCGCAGGTCATCGAGCCTGAACGTGTTGATCGCCGCGTAAGCTGTGTCGTTGTCGAAGTGTGAAGCTTCCAGCAGGGACACTTTGCTCCACGACTTCAGTTCGGGCGGCGTGATGTTCTTCCATGACTTCCCGCCGTCGCGCGTGATGTGAATCAACCCGTCATCAGTCCCCGCCCAGATCGTATTTATATCCCTGAATGAAGGCGCGACGGTATAGATCACCCCGCGGCGCGGCATCTTTTCCATCTCGGGCGAGCGGTAGACGCCGATGTTCGCCGGCACCTCCCACTTCTCGCGGCTGAGGTCGGGGCTGATGACCTCCCAGCTGTTGCCGCCGTTAGTCGTTTTGAAAAGTACGTTGCCGGCGTAATAGAGAGTCTTCTGATCAACGGGCGAGAAGATCACCGGCGCGGTTCGCAGGAAGCGGTATTTGCCGCCGCGCAATACTTCCGGCGCGATGTTCTGCACCTGCCCGGTCGCGCGGTCAAAGCGGGTGAGTTTGCCGCCGTAGATGATGTTCGGGTCGAGCGGATCGGGCGCGACGTAACCGTATTCCTCGACGCCCACGGTCTGCCAGTCGCGCCACGTGATCGCGCCGTAATCGCCGCGGCTCGCGACGCCCGCCGAGCCGCTCTCCTGCTGCCCGCCGTAGACCCAGTAGGGGAACTGATTGTCGGTGATGACGTGGTAAAACTGCGCCGTCGGCTGGTTGTACCACGAACTCCAGGTTTCGCCGCCGTTGACTGTGACCACCGCGCCCTGATCGCTGGCGAGCAGGATGGTGTCCGGGTGATCGGGATTGATCCAGAAGCGGTGATAGTCGTCTCCGCCCGGCGCGCCTTTGAACCCTTTGAATGTTTTGCCGCCGTCCGTGGAAACGTACGAAGCGGTGTTGGCGACGTAAACGATTTCGGGATTTTTCGGATGGGCCGCGATTTCGGCGAAGTCGCTGCCGCGCCCCCACAAGCGCGGATCGCCGCTGATCCGCCGCCAGCTTTCACCCGCGTCATCGCTGCGGTAGATGCCGCCAGCCTGCTGACTGGCGTCCACCGTCGCATAGATGATATTCGGGTTGCTGTACGCAATGCCGATGCCGATGCGGCCCAGGCCCTGCTCAAAGGTCGGCAATCCTTTAGTCAGATGTTCCCACGTATTGCCGCCGTCGGTTGATTTGTACAAGCCGCTGCCCGGCCCCTGCCACTGGCCGTTTTCCCAGGGGCCCTGCCTTCCGGCCCACAAATCGGCATAAACCACCTGCGGGTTCTTCGGATCAAAAGCCACCTGGATTGCGCCCGTGTTTTCATCCTTGTACAAAACCTTCTGCCATGTCTCGCCGCCGTCGAGCGAACGATAGATGCCGCGCTCTTCGTTAGCCCCATAAGGGTGACCGAGTACGGCTGCAAAGACGCGATCAGGGTTCGTGGGGTCAACGATGATGGAACCTATCTGCTGACCGTCGCGCAGCCCCTTATGCTTCCATGTCTTTCCGCCATCGGTTGATTTATAAACGCCATCGCCGGTCGAAAGGTCAGGCCGCTGTAACCCTTCGCCGCTGCCGACGTAGATGACGTTCGGGTTCGATGGCGAAACGGCAACATCACCTATCGAACCCGTCGGCTGGTCATCAAAGATCGGCGTCCACGTGCGCCCGTAATCCGTCGTCTTCCACACGCCGCCATTATTCACGCCGATGTAGAAGACGTTGGGCTGGCTCGGAACACCTACGGCGCCGACCGTGCGGCCACCGCGGAACGGCCCGATGCAGCGCCAGCGCATATTCTGGTAAAGGCCGGGGCTGAATTGCTGTGCGATTGTGGCTGACGGCAAACCAGCTATGACAAGAAGGCTGCATATGACCAGCACAAAGCGGCGTATGGTAATCATGGCTCACCTCCAAGGGCAGATTCAGAGCGAGATGGTTTAGATTGGATTTCAGTTGCGTGGATGGAAACGTCGCGTCAGCAGCCCGACCGTGAGGGAGGGCTTGATCCCATATCCAAGCCCTCCCTCACGGTCGGGCTGCTGACACGATCCAGACACCCAATTGCAAACCGACCTGATAAACCTGCCCAATATGCGTTCGTGTGGCTTCGACTGAGATGTAGTTGCTCATTCAGGGTGCTTCACTTTATCCCCTCTTAATTCCAACAGAGTCCAGTTATCCTTTGTATTAATTCCTGCGATGTACAATACGTCCCAATCAATGACAGGGTCGCCCACCAGCATCACATGGCTTCCCACTTCATAACTCTCTTCCAAGATTACTTTCTGGTCGGAGACATTAATGAACTGTATTTTTACCTTGCGGGTAGTAGGTTCTGAAATCCGATGGCACTGATCCGGATAAATATCAACGACTTTGATTTCAACTTTCCCATTGCTTACGGATTCGCCTTTGTTCAGCAGGAATTCGCCTTTGCACCTGATCGTGCCGCGCATGAAATCCTGCCACCCGTTGAGCTTGGCAGAAGGGAGTAGTGGCTGACGCTCTTTCAGGTAACAAGGGCCGGAGCATCCCGATAAAAGCAAACCCAACAGAGTTTGCGCCACAAACGGTACAATTATTTCTGCTCTTCGTTTCATTTACAGACGCCGGTCCTTCTCTTCAGGACCAGCTCATAACTCTGAGCATTCCCCTATCGCAGAGCCTGCCGCCCCAAGTCGAGAACCTGCTCGGCCAGTGATGTCAGCATCGCCCAGCTGTTTTCCGGGTGCCGGGTGGACTCCGGTTCTCCGGTGTAGGTGTCGAGCAGGACATACTCGGCCCCCATAGACGCCAAGGCTTCAAAGTCTTTGCGGATTTGATCAGGTGTTCCCTGCCCTGCCACCCGCTGATCATCAGCCAAGGGCTGGTCGGTGATGCGAAGAACAATTCTCGGGCATAATGCAGGGGCAGGCTTCCCTTCCGCTTCGGCGATGTTGCGTAACATCGGAAGTCCCTTATCCCTCAGCCAGTCCGTGCGAATCCGGATCGGGTGCCAGCCTTCACCATACCGCACTGCCCGCCGCAACGCCGCCTCGCCGGAACCGCCGACCCAGATCGGAAGGCGCGGTGAGCGCACCGGCCGCGGGGCAGTGTGGACATCCCTGAATGAAACAAACCGCCCTTCGTATGAGGCCGTGTCGCCGGTCAGACAGGCCCTGATGGCTTCGAGATACTCATTGGTGATCGCCCCCCGCCGGTCGAAGGGCACGCCGAGTGCTTCAAATTCCTGCTTCGCCCAGCCGGCGCCGACTCCAAGGATGAAGCGGCCGCCGCTGAGCTGATCAAGGTTTGCGGCCAGGCGCGCCGTGTGAAGGGGGTGGCGGTAAGGCAGAATCGCGACGGTCGTCCCGAGTTCGATCCGCTTCGTCATTGCGGCGACCCACGCCAGCGAGATGAAGGGGTCGTAAAAAGGCGCCGGGTACTCTGCCTGAACGTCGGGGGTGATGGCCACATGGTCCGAGATCATGACCAGATGGTAGCCGGTCTCTTCGGCGAACTGTGCCCAGCGCGCGAGCGAAACGGGGCCGGCTCCGGGGCCGAAATTCAGGATGTTTATGCCGACTTTCATTTCGTGTAGTGATCCGCGCCGAAGAAATGCAGTGACACGTAAGTCTCATCTCCGACTACCCAGCTGTCATGGGGGGCGGGCGGGATATAGAAGACCGTGCCGGGGCTGAGTTCATAAACCGTGCCATCCTTCATCGCCGCCGTGGCCGTCCCGGAAATCACCATCCCGACATGCTCGACTTCACAAAATGCCACTCCCGCCTGTGGGCCGACGTGTTCAGACCACCTCCATCCCGGCTCGTACGTGGCCCTGCCGATGGTCATCCCCCCGACCCTCACGATCTCAAACTTCCCTTTCGCAAATAAGCGGACCTCATCAGGATTCTCAAATCGCTTCAAGATAACTTCGAGCATGTTGTTTCCCCGTTTTGCCTTTCTACTTTTATCTTTTTACTTTTGCCTTCCCCACTCAGGCCACCACCTTCAACCATCCTCCGTCCACCTGCAAGGTCGAACCGACGCAGTAACTCGCCCGCGGCGAACAGAGGAACACAAAGAAGTCGGCCAGTTCCTCCGGCGAAGCGAACCGCCCGATCGGAGCTTTCTCCCTGGCGATCCGGTCAAGATACTCTCTCCAGTCGGCCCCGGTCCCGGCCACAGCCTGTCTTGCCGCTTCCTCCCAGGCAGCCGTCAGGATCAGGCCGGGGTTGATGCAGTTGACACGGATGTTGTCCCGGATCAATTCATCGGCCAGGCACTTTGAGAGCATCATCAGTGCGGCTTTGGTGACGTTGTAGATCGGCTCATAATCGAGCGGCTGCCGGGCGCAGATGGAGGCGTTGTTGATGATGACGCCGCCGCCCCTGCGACGCATCGCGGGCGCGAGGCCGCGGGAGAACCGGACGGCCGCCATCACATGCAGATCCCAGTAATGCCGCCACCTCTCGTCCGCGGCGTCCATAATAGTTTCGCGGCTGCCCGCGCCAGCGTTGTTGATGAGGATGTCCGCGCCGCCGAAGGACTGCTCGACCGCGGCGACGACCGATGAAATGTCGTCCAGGCGAGTAACATCACAGCGCAGACCGAGTGCGGTGACGCCGTATTCCCGGCTGATCTCCCGGGCCTGCTCAACCGTGCGCGCCTCATCGCGGGCGCACAAAACCACGTGGGCCTTCTCCCTGGCCAGAGCGCGGGCGACAGCGAGGCCGATGCCCGCGCTGCCACCGGTGATGACTGCAACTTTATCCTTGAGGCCTAAATCCATCGTTCGGGAATTCCTTCAGGATCCCGGCGATCACTGATGCCATGGAACTTTGAAGCCGGGCGTATCGTGCGTGTAGCGGGTCAGGGCGCCGCCCGCCGTGTATATGTCAGTGCAGTTGAGCGCGCCGACGCCGAATTCCACGTTGGCACCGCTGGCGCTGCCGAGCGATTTCACATCCTTCCCGTCGGCGCTGACTTCAAACAGCGTCTTACTCGCGGTGATGTAAAGCCGCCCTTTACTGTCGAACGCAATCCCGTCGGCATTCTTCTTCGGCAGGGTGGCGAAGCTTTCGCGCGCCGTCTCCGCGCCGTGGGACACTCTGAGGCGCGTGATCGTGCCCTCAGTCCACGAGAGGACGTAAAGCTGACCGTCCGGGCCGAAGGCAAGCCCGTTCGGCTCTACGAGCGGCGTCTTCGTGACAGTAGTCTTCACCCCCTTCAGAGTCACACTGTAAACGTGCCCGCCGCTCTGATCCGTGTAGTAGACGGCGCCGTCCCTGCCGAGCGTGACGCCGTTGATGCCGGCTTCAGCCGGGGCCAGTTCAGTGACTTTGGGCGTGTCGTCAAGTGTTACCTTGAACACCATCTTCGCCGTCCGCGAGCCCGCATAAATCACCTGGCGCCTGGGGTCGAGCGTGATGCCGAAGGCGTTCCCCGGCATCTGCGCCCAGTGGTTTTCAGGCCCCTTGTCATACGGCGGACGGAATCGCCCCAGAAACGTCGCGTTGGGGCCGAAGGGTTGTGAGTAATAGATGGTCCCGTCCGGCCCGATCACCAGCCCTTCAGTCCCACGAATGCCGGCCAGATCAGGCCGGGCCGCACCACACTTTGCAGGAGCGGAAATACTGATAGTGCCCCGTGCTTCATCAGGCAGGAAACCGGCGTTACCAGTGTTGCCGCGCTCAATCAGCTGGAGCCGGGCCTGCGCCGCCTGTAGTCTGATCATCAAACCTGCGCGTAACTCGGCAACTGCTAAAATGATGATGGTGGTAAAAAGGAATTTCCGGGATCTGCACATAGTCATCCTCAGAGGCTGACAGTCTGGGCCAGCGGCCCCGCGCAGGCTGCCCTGTTGATCATGCCTTCATTTCGTCACCGCGTAGCAATAACAATCCCGTGGCTCGTCGCTGACGTTCGGGTGTAGGATATTGCGTCGCAATATCCCTTCACGCTGCATACCGACCTTCTCAAGAACGCGGGCCGACGCCTGATTGTCGGCATCACACAACGCCCACACGCGGTAGATTTCCTCCTGCCCGAGCGCCCATTCAACTATGGGGCGCAGCGATTCGGTCATCACGCCCTTCCCCCAGTACTGGCGGGATAAAACATAACCGACGTCGGCCTTGAAGCCGCCTGTCCTTATTTCGACCATTCCGATCAGTTCGCCGCTGCCTTTAAGTGTGATGACCCACGGGAAGCGGGTATTGTCCGCCCAGCCCGTCACACAACCCGCCAAGAAATGCTCCGTTTCCTGAATGTGCCGGTGTGGCTTCCAGATAAGATAGCGGGTAACCTCAGGGTCGCGGGCGTAGGCGTTGAAAACGGCCGCCGCGTCTGCCACCACGGGCGGCCTGAGCAGCAGCCGTTCGGTCTCGATTATTTCAGGCGGTCTCATATCAGATTCAGATGGAAGCTGCTTCAACGGGCCGGTCCCCTGTACTCGATCAGCCTGACCTGACACCTGTTGCAATGGGTGATACCGGAATGATATTCAGCCTTGCACTCCGGGCAATAACTTCCTGCCCGTAAATCGCCCGGCTGTCTACTCTCTATTCCGTCAAGAATGCTTGCGATTGCCACAGCCTCTCTGAGGCTGGAGAGCGACTCTGTCTCATAAAATGCGGCGAGGATGGGGTTCTGCGGATCGTGAATCTCGATCACAGCTTTCCTGAGCCTGGTCTCCGTCTTTACCAATGGCAGATTATCGAGCCTGCATCCAATGGCTTTTTTGACCTGTAGCCTGTTCTTGCAAAGGAGTGCGATGAGCCTTTGATTGGTGAGGCCGATGACCCAGCTTTTCGTCGTCAGGGTTTTGGTTATCCAACAGAAGAGCGCCCCCGTTGCGATAAGGAATGCTATTGTTGGTATCTTAAGAAATGCTACCGCCGGGTCTCTACTATCCCACCATTTCTCAGCAAGCCTTTGCAAAAAGACCATCTGAGCAGAAAAGGGCGCCACTATTGCGAATAAGACGCCGGTCATAAACAGGAGCAGCTTTTTTTCGATGGACACCGGCTTAATGCCGTATGCCCAGTGCCGCAGGAATTCGCCGGGCTGAAGCCATGGTTCGAGAGCCATCCGGGCTTCTTCAGTAACATCATCAGTCCGCGTTTGCCGCGTTCCGTCCTTACCAGACTGGCAGTTCCAGCAGGCTCCAAAATGATCTTCACTCTGCTCGCTACAGTTCAGACAGGTCCACATATCTTCACGTTTTCTCGGACAGACTTCGAATCAGGCGATTCTTACTCTGAAACATTTTTCACTCTTATCCCAATACAGTCTGTCCTTGTTCTCATTCCAGATTTTCTGCCACTTTGCCTTTATCGCTCGTCTTCCATGCTTTGCTTCGTACTCCCGCAGAACCTGCTCTGCGGTTAAATCAGGGTTTCTCCGCTCAAGCATTTCGTCCCATCCAACTCCCGGAATGGTTGTCTTCTTCCAGCCGGAGTCTGTAAAGAAGTCCATCAGAATAAAAAGGGCCACATCCCCTACTGTAACCTTGGCCCAGAAATCCACCGTGTTACCTTTCAGCTCAGTTTTCTCACCCAGCTTACTTATCAAATAAGGTATAGCCGCTGTTCCCTTCTCGATCAGCCGGTCAACGACTGGCAGCTGATTATAATCAGTATCCTGTACCCGGCCTTTAGACGAAATATGTCCAATCCGAGTCAGATCAATCTGCCGGTCAGGCTCCGCAGCCTTCTTTCCCTGCGCGGAACTCATTTGCGCACACGATGCCTGCCTGCCCTCGTTGAGGCAGAGAAAGAGGATCGCCAGCGAACAGAACAAGCAGGCGGTTTTCATGTCTAAGAGTTGTAAAACCGGACCGTCTGCAAAATCTGTAATGCTGTTTTCAAATCGCTGTCCGATTTGTATTCCACTCGGTAAGAAGGTTCCCTTGCAGCGCCAAGCTGCTCGCGCTTTTCAAGATGGATCAGGGCAGCCACCCTCCTGAAAGACTGTGTACCCGAGTGGGGTTGTTGCTCATAGGTACATATCAATGTTTTCAGCCCGTTTACACGCAAAACTTTCTGTGAGTAGTTTTTCTTAAAGCCTAATGTCTTCAGTCGGAGTTTATCCGAGATAAACGAAGAAAAATCGTCTGGACCAAAGTCGACAACCACCCTCAAAGAATCATTCTCCTGAATCCATAACCTGTTCGTGTATCTTTCCTGCAAACCAAGCGGCACTTGAAACCGAATCCCCCATTTCCCCTCCTCAACCACCTTCCAATCGTCTGGTGGGGTAAAGGAAATATTAAAGGGGAGATCATTCGTTGCAGATAAGGAGACTGGCAATATTGACCAGATCAATCCGAAACAACCAATTATTGCTGAGGAAATTACCGCTGTGAGGATTATTCGCCGTTTCATAGCCTTTCTTTCTCTATAGCACCGCTTCCATAACGGGGCCAGACAACACTGATTTCACCTGCTGAAACGTTGTGCCGGCATCAGGAGTCTTTTGAATGCAACAGTGCTGCCGCCTCACTCGGCCTTCACATTATCCCTGCCCCGATCCCAGTTGACGACCTTCTGCTGATTCGCCGAGAGGTTGATCATGTGGGCGACGGCGGCGGCGCGGTGGCCGACGGTGGCGTCCTCGTAAGGCTGCTTGCGCGTCCTGACGCCGTTGATGAAGTTCTCAATGTGCGCGACGGTGGCGTCGCGGCCGACCTCCTGCCAGCGCTCCTGCCCCGGGACGACGTGGGTGGGCTGACGGTTGGGCATCTCCTTCTCGATCACCTTCGGGTCTTTGTAATAAGCCTCCTCAAGCGCGCGCGGCCACGAATCAACGATCCAGCCGTTGTCATCGTATTTGCTCTCGGGCGTGAAGGTCAGCTCGTCGCCGGAGACTTCGAGCGTGCCGTCGGTGCCAAGAATCTGCCAGCCGCGGCCTCCGCGGCCGGAGCTGTTGAAGGTCCCGCTCAGGTTGACGACGAAGCCTTCGGGGTACTGAACCACCGCGTTGATCGTGTCGGTCGTGTCGCGGCCGTCGCGGAAGCGGTAAAGCTGGCCGAGCGCCATCACGCTCTCCGGCGCGCCCGTGTTCATAATGTAATGGATCGTCGTCATGAGGTGGATGAACAGGTCGGTGGCCATCCCGCCCGAGTAGTCCGAAAAGCAGCGCCAGCGGAAGAAGCGTTCGAGACTGAAGGGGCGTTTTTTCGCCGGCCCCTGGAACATCTCCCAGTCAACGGTCTGCGGCGAGGCGTCGGGCGGGATCGGGTAGACCCAGGCGCCGCCCGGCGAGTTGCGATTGCTCACAGCGCGGAGCATCGTGATCTGGCCGAGTTTGCCCGAGGCGACTATCTCGCGCGCCCTCGCCTGAATCGCCGAGCTGACGCCCTGACTGCCGACCTGCAGGATCTTCCCGCTCTTTTTTGCCGCGGTGATGATCTCGAGGCCCTCGTCAACCGTGTAGGTCAGAGGTTTTTCGATGTAAACATCCTTACCCGCTTCGAGCGCCGCGATGACGTGTGACTTGTGCAGGTGGTCGGGCGTGGCGATGTAGACGGCGTCAATGCCGGGAGCGGCGAGCAGTTCGCGGTGGTCGCTGTAAACCTTCGCCCGGCCCTTCAGGCGTTCGGACGCGCGTTCGAGCCGGCCCTTGTAGGCGTCGCAGATACCCACGATCTCAACCCCGGGCACCTTCTTGAAGTCTTCAATCAGCTGGTGAGCGCGCGCGCCGACCCCGATGAACCCGACGGTGATGCGGTTATTCGGGCTGTCATTCTGTTCAGTCACGGCTTCGGCCTCAAGCCGATGAGCCTCGCCAAGGGTTAATCCGATGACGGCGCTGCCGGCAGTACCGCGTTTGATGAATTCACGGCGATTGATCCTGTTGTCCTTTGTCATGCTCGCTTCCTTTCAAATGTGGTGTGTCAGGGGTCAGCGGTTTCACTTGTCGCTCTCGGTCAGCAGTTCTTTGACTGTTTCGTCCATCTCAGACTTCAATCTGGTGAATCGCTCACCCGTCGCGGGGCCTTCAAATCCGGTGTGAATCTTCCTTACGCGCCCGTCGCGGCCGATGTAGATGGTCGTCGGGTAGGCGCCGAAGCCCGTGAGCTGCGGCAGCTTCTGCTCGACTTCGCCTTCGGCCGTCGAGCCGGCCAGCAGCACCGGGTATTTCGTCCCGTGCCGCTTCACGAACGTTTTCAACTGCTCGCGGTCGCGCGCCGCGTCGCCGGTGTATTCAAACCCGAAAGCGACGATTTCGAGTCCCTGTGAGTGGTAACGGTCATAGAGGTCGTTCAGCACCACCGCCTCGTCGTGGCAGTTCGGGCACCAGCTCCCGGTGATCGTGGCAATCACGACTTTGTTTTTGAACCGCTCGTCGGTCGAAGAAACCACTCTGCCTTCCAGATCAGGGAAGCTGAAGCGGAAGGGTTCAGCCGGATTTTTTACTTTAGTGACGGAGTTTGGATCGGGCGGCGCTGATGTTGAATTACTGTTCGCCTCGCCGACTTTTTCGGCGACCACTTTGCGCGTGCGGTTTGTCGGCAGGCCGAAATCAACCGCGCCTTCGAGCGCGCCCGCGTCGTTCAGCACGGCTTTGAAGGTGCGCGCGTTGATCCCGTCAAAGCGGCTGAGCATCAGTTTGCCGTCATAAAAGCTGCCGGTCATCACGCCCCAGTCGCCGCTGACCGGAATGATCGTGCCAGTCACGTCCGACCCGGTCTGCCTGAACGAGGCGCGCCAGACTTTCTCGTCCGCGCCCTCGCCAACGCGCATCAGCCACTCGCCGCTCACGTTTTTGCCGCTCTGGTCGGGCGGGTTCATGTTCGGAGTCTCGCGCCAGAATTTGAGCCGGCGCGTGAGCGTCTGCTTCCCCCACTGGCGCTTGAATTCGCCGATCATCTCGCGCCTGACGAGGCCGGCCGTCAGTTCGCCGTCATAAAAATCGAACCGCAGCTTCAGATTCCTGCCGTCCCAAGAGCCGCCGGTCGAAGTGATCCGCTCGTCGCCGTTGACGAGCGAGCCGGTGACCTGGTCGTCTTCCTTTTTGAGTTCGATTCTGAACGGGAGTTCGTCGCCTTCATTCTCACTGAGAAAAATCACGCCCTGCCACCTGCCGTTGATGTCGGCGGGCTGGCGGTTGCACGAAGGGAAAGCGATGAGGCCGAAGAGTGCGATGAATAATGCCGTCGGCCTGAGCCATGACTTTGGGGTGAATGATTCGGGGTTTCTGATGAGTTTCATGGGTCTGTGGTTTCGAGCCTTCAGCAGCCGCACATTCCGACTGTCTTCACTACTTTCTTCTGGTTATCACGCGTCACAGTGATCACACTGTCAAGGGGAATCCCATCGCAGCCTCCTTTATCCTTACAGTCCGTAGTCACGACCGAACTCACCTGAATAGTGATCTCTCCTGCGCGGTAAACAGATCTTATCCGTGTGCCCTTTTTCCAGGGGCCTTTATTCCCACTACTGCTGACAAGGGTCAGTTTCGTTTCCTGACCATCAATGTTGATGATTGCGTCATATGTCCTTATCCGATCACCCTCACAACTGAAAAGAATATAATTCTCGCGGCCCTTCTTCATATCTTCAGGCAGCAGGTAATGACACCCGGCACGGTTTGAGACCTCTTCCTCCCTGAGAAAATCAATTTTCAGAGCAGATGTTCTTTCACCCGCTCTCACTGTCGGCTTTGCTGTCTCTGTGCCTTTGAAGTACCGATAATGCCCGATCACCTGCCACGAAAACAGCACGTCTTCAATTCGCGCCCCGGCCCCGATGTTATGCACCATCAGAAAGCCTTCGCCCTGCCCGGGCAGGCTCCCGGCGCGCCTGTCCGTGACGAGCCCGATGTGCAACCGCCCGTTGCCCAGGTCCCACGCGACGACGTCGCCGGGGGCGTAATCCTTCGCGCTCTTCGTCACCGGCTGCGCCCTGCCCTGACGCTCGAACCATTTCATCAGGTTGCCGACGCGGCGGTGGTCAATGTTCGAGTCGGGCTTCTTCGCGCCCCAGGTGTTCGGGTAGGCCGCGAAGTTGCGCGTCATGTCTTCGTGGATTTCCTTCTGCAGATCGAGATCGGCGAAACGGAAGGCCCGCACGATCACGTCAGCGCAGACTCCGGTTTCGAGCGGCACGTCGCCGCCGGGGTATTTCAGCTTCGTGTAAGCAGGGTCGTAGCCGGTCGTACGTCCTTCCTGCGCGACGCCTGCGGCAATGACCTTTTCAAGCGGCGTCGCGTCAGCTTTGACTTTGACCGTCAAGGTTGATGAGTTGCCGTCAGCCGGCGCGGGGGCTGATGCCCCGCGGCTGGCAGAGTAAGTCTGACAACCGGAGAGCGCGAGCAGAATTGTGACGGCGAAAGAGCAGGCGTGCAATGTCTTCATCGCTGATCCTCAGTGGTCGAAGCTGGAGCCACGGCGACGAGGATACTAAAAAAATGCACCGGATGACACCTGATTGGAAGGCAGAAGTCAGAAGGCGGAAGGCAAAAGTATGAAAGGGGACCGCTCTGACTTGCATTGGCCCCGCCCGTCCATCTTGCTTCCGACTTCCGCTTTCTGACTTCTGCCTTCCCGCGGATGGTGTTATGATTCCGCCCACACTTCAGTAGTCGGACACTCCAGCTTATCCAGGGAATGCCTATGAGTGACAGGAAACGTCCGGACGATCACACACAACAGATTGCCTCCTTCGGGACTTCCCCGATTGTAACTCCCCCGCTCAAGGAGACCGGACTGATGGGGAAGCTGTTCAAGGATCGCTACATGATCGAGGGCGAACTTGGGCGCGGCGGGATCGGCGTGGTCTACCTGGCGCGTGACACGCAGCTGCTCGGGCGGCGCGTCGTCATCAAGGTGCTGCTCGAAGACCAGGAGACTGCGCTGAACAACCCCTGGTTCAGAAAAAAGTTCGAGCAGGAGATCGAAGCGCTCGTCCGCATTGACCACCCCGGAGTCGTCGGCCTGCTCGATGCGGGGACGATGGCCGACGGCAAGCCATTCCTCGTCATGCAGTTCGTCGAGGGCGTCAGCCTGCGCACGGTGATGGAAGAGCAGCAGCTCGACTTCCCGCGCGTCGCCCGGATCATGCGCCAGCTCGGTCAGGCCCTCAGCGCGGCGCATGACAAAGGGATCGTTCACCGCGACCTGAAGCCCGATAACATCATGGTGCAGGCGGCGGGCGAGGGCGAGGAGATCGTCAAGCTGATAGATTTCGGCATCGCCACGGTCAGAGATTCTCAGGCGGCGGCCGGCGCCGAGAAGACCAAAGTCGCCGGCGCGCTGCCTTACATGGCGCCGGAGCAGTTGCGCGGGCTGCCCGCGCCGTCGAGCGACATCTGGGCGATGGGTGTGACCGCCTATGAAATGCTGACCGGACATCTGCCCTTTTATTCCGAGACGCTGGTGCAGCTTTATGAACTGCAACGCTCGGGGCCGGGGGCCAGACCGCGGCGGCTGCGGCCAGAGCTGCCCGATGCGGCCGAGGCGGCGATCCTCAAGGCGCTCGAATACGAGGCGGGCAACCGCTTCGCGCAGGCCCGGGATTTCGGCGAGGAGCTGGCGCGCGCGCTGACGACTGATGATAAAGTTTTTCAGACTTCGGGTCAGTTCAAGCCGGTTGATCCGACCACTTCGCTCGCCCCGGAAGTGGCGCACGTGCTGTTTATGGATCTGGTCGGGTACTCGAAGCTGCCGATGGATGATCAGGCCCGGTTGCAACGCGAGTTGCGTGAAATCGTCCGCGGCACGAATGAATACCAGAAAGCATATGCGAATAACCAGATGATCAGCCTGCCGACGGGCGACGGCATGGCGCTCGTCTTCTTCCGCGACCCGATGGCGCCCGTCCAGTGCGCGGTGGAGATTGCGCGGGCGATCAGGCAGCACCCCGAAATCAGACTGCGCATGGGCATCCACAGCGGGCCGGTCTTCCGCGTCGCCGACATCAACGCCAGCCTGAACGTCGCGGGGGGCGGAATCAATCTGGCGCAGCGCGTGATGGATTGCGGCGACGCGGGGCACATTCTGGTTTCCGGCGCGGCCTCTGAAGTCCTGAAAGAACGCGGCGACTGGTCGCCATACCTCCACGACCTGGGCGAGCAGGAAGTCAAGCATGGCGAGCATGTCCGCGTCTTCAATCTTTGCACTGAGGATGCCGGCAACCCCGCCTTGCCGGGGAAGATGTATAAGGCGCAGCCGACATCGGTCCTGCCCGGAATTCTGCCGGAGCCGCCTGTCGTCAAACCGGCAGAGCGCGAAACGAAAAAGGCTCCTGCGGCCGTCCCGGTGAAGTTCATCGGCGCGGCGTTGCTTGCCGTGGCCCTCATGGCGGCGTTCTGGTACTGGCAGCACACGCGCCCGGCGACTGTGCCGTCAGAGACGGCTTCTACGTCAAATGCCGCCGCCGCGGCGCCACGCCTGCTGAGTTATTCGATCACCGTGCGGCTCAACCCGCGGAAATCGGGCAGCAAACAGCCGAAGCAGTTTGCCGGGGAGATAGTCTTTTCGCCAGAGGATGAAATGCGGCTCAATCTCAACAGCCCGCAGGAAGGATTCCTTTACGTCATCAATGAAGGGCCACGTCCGGCGAACGGCCTGCCCGTTTACAATCTCCTCTTCCCGGCGGCGTCGGCAGTCAGCGATGACGCGCCCACGCTCAGTGCCATGCAACCTCTTTACCTCCCTGGTCGGGAGCCGCCCTGGTTCCGGGTGGATGCGGAAGAAGGGACGGAAAAAATCTGGCTGATCTGGTCGGCGCGCAGCGTGCCTGAACTGGAGGCAGCCAGAAAACTGGCTAAGCCGACTGACGGCGGCGAAATCAAGGATGCCGGCCAGATCAGGCAGGTGCAGGAGTTCCTCGGCAAATCCTGGCCGGCGGCCAAACCCGTAGTCGAGAAAGACGACAACCAGACCAACCTGAAAGGCGGGACCAACGGAATGCTCGTTCACCTCATCAGGCTGGAACACAAGTGACCTGACGTTCTTCAGTTTCCTCGCATAATTATAAATCTTCTGCTAGACTGCGTCCCATCACTGGGTTATTGAATACCTCACTCCGATCCGGCAATCATTCGTGCCTCACGGCCTTTTATACCTGGGATCAGACTTTCTTTCGCACTGTAATTAACAACAGGTAGTCCCGCTGTGCCGGGCTACTGCCGACCAGGACCAGATGCCGTTGCCGAATCGTCGTTGAATAAAGCCCTTCCTTTCAGGAGGAATTGACATGATGACCTCACCCACACGCACGCGTCCGGCGCTCGTCGGAGCTACTGTCTGCGCCTGTCTGCTGGCGCTTTGCCTGTTCGGCTCAGTCGCTTCGGCGCAGATCACCGAAGCGAGCAAGGCTGCCCCCGCGACAGTGATCGCCGGGAACACGTTGACTTACAATATCAATATCCTCAACGGGGGCGCTACGACCAATGGGGTGACAGTGTCAGATGCGCTGCCTGCGGGCGTCGTATTCATCTCGGCCATGGCACCGGCGGGCTGGAGCGTGTTCGGCAATGACGCCATAGTCACTTTCAATAAGGATGTGATGGCCGCGGGTGAATCCGCTTCCTTCACGATTACAGTCAGAGTATGTTCGGAGGTCGAATGCAATACAGTGCTGGCCAATCAGGTGACGGTGTCTTCGGTCAATCCCCCCAGCACCCTCATCCGCAGTGCTAATACGACCGTGCAGTCGCAATCAAATCTGTCTATCACCAAAGCGGGCTCGCCCAACCCGATCATGGCGGGCAATGACATCACCTATACGCTCAACGTCAGCAACGCCGGGCCGTCCAATAGCGCGGGCACGGTCGTGACAGACACGCTTCCCGCAGGCTGGAGCGTGGTCAGCGCGACGACGACGCTCGGCAGTTGCTCCGGCATGGGCACGGGCACGGCGACCTGCACGCTCGGCGTACTCGGCGCGGCCAACCAGTGCGCGACCAGCGCGCCGACTTCGGCCACCGTTACCGTCGTGGCCCACGTCCCGGCAGTGAGCCCCGCCGGGACCTTTACCAACACCGCGAACGTGACAAGTGCCAACTGCCTGCCCGACTCGGAGCCGGCCAACAACACGGCCCTCTTCGAGACGACGGTCAACGTCCCGAACGTCGGCCCCGGCGTGCCGCCGCCGGCCGGCGCTGACCTGAGCGACGGGAAGCCCGGCTCGGTCCTCTTCTACGCGATTTACAGTTCGAGCGCAGTCGAAGGCGGGCTCAATGAGGAGAACACCCGGATCAGCATCACCAACATTCATCCGACTATGGGCGTGGTGGTCCATCTCTTCTTCATTGACGGCAACACCTGCTCGGCCGCCGATACCTTCGTCTGCCTGACGGCGAACCAGACCGTGGCCCTGCTCGCTTCAGACGTTGACCCGGGCGTCACGGGCTACGTCGTCGCCGTCGCGGTGGACGGCCCACCCGGTTTCGCCGACGGCCACGGCACAGGCTGCCCGATCAGCTTCAATTACCTGATCGGCAGCGCCAAGGTGAAATTGAAAGTGGCGTCGAGCCGCGAGGCTGACCTCCAGGCTGAATCCTGCGCGTCGGAGTTCGGCAGCCCCGTACCTGGGTGCGAGCCAAACAGCACCAGCGCCATCCTGCGTTTCAACGGCATGGCCAACGGGTACAATCGTCTGCCGCGCGTGCTGGCCGTGGACAGCATCGCGAGTCCCGCGGACGCCAACAACACGCTGCTGGTCGTCGACCGGATCGGAGGCGACCTGTCGGTCGGTGGGCCATTTATCGGCCCGCTCTTCGGCATCCTGTTCGACGATCAGGAAAACCCCTACAGCTTCACGACCGATGTGCAGGCGTGTCAGCTCAGGCGCGTCTTCTCGAATACTTTCCCCCGCACGACGCCGCGGCTCACGAGCGTGATCCCGGCCGGCACTACGGGCTGGATGAAGTTCTGGGGCACTAATGACATCGGCATCATCGGCGCGGCGATCAATTACAACCCGAATGCGAGGACTAATCCGTCAGCTTACAATGGTGGCCACAACCTGCATAAGCTGACCTTCACCGACACGGTCACGCTCACCGTGCCGGTGTTCCCGCCCAACTGTTTATAGTCGGATCGGAGTAGACAAAATCAGTACCGCGAGCGGCAGCGAGCGTGGTTTCATCAGACAGTGCCTGGCCGGATGCACGCTCGCGGTACTGATTCCGGGCGATCTTCCACCGCCGGTCTCCCCTTGTTTCCCGCCACCCGCCCGCTTGTAAATCTCCCGGCGCAGGAGCATATTTATCCCCGCACATTCATTTGAGTCCGAAAGCAGAGGATAAATTCCGTTCTTCAGCATTCTCATCTTCTGAAGCCAGGTAACGCGAATCCTCGGCGTTACTCTTCCGCGGAGGTAGTGCCATGATTTCCCCGATCAGGCCGTGTCTGATGACCCGTGGACGAGGCTGCCCTGCAACCGGCAGCTTTCTGCTGACCCTTATTCTGGTACTCACGACAGGATTGACGAGTCCCGCCCTGCCACCTCAAACCGCCCCGTCCGACGTGCGCGCGCTTGAGCAGGGCAAGCCTGTCGAACGCGAACTGAAGGGCGGCGAGTCGCACGCTTATCGCGTCACGCTCGGCTCCGCTCAGTTCGTCCGCGTCGTGGTTGATCAGCGCGGCATTGATGTCGCCATCAGGTTCAGCGGGCCGGATGGGAAGCAACTGACCGAAGTCAATTTATCTCCCAACACCCGTGGGACTGACCCGGCCTGCTGGATAGCCGAAACAGCAGGCGATTATCAGATCGAAATCAGCGCGGCCGGGAAAGAGGCCCCGCGCGGGCGCTACCAGCTGAGCCTTGCCGAATTGCACCCTGCGACCGGACAGGATCACAGCCGTGTAATCGCACAGCGGGTTTTTATGGAGGCCGAGCGATTTTATGAAGAAGGCAAGGCTGATTCACGGCGCAAGGCAGTGGAGAAATATCTGGAAGCGCTGCCTCTCTGGCGCGCGGCAGGGGACCGCGAAGGTGAAGCGCAGACGCTTTACAACGCGGGCGACACCTTTCGGCTCCTGAACGATTACCCGAAAGCCATCGAATATCTCAATCAGGCGATCACGCTCCGGCGCGCAGCAAATGACCGCCGCGAGGAAGCCATCACGCTCACCACCTTGGGAGCCGTTTACTCCGCCCAGGGTGACAAGCAGAAGGCGCTTGAATATTACAATCAGGCGCTCCCCATCAGGCGTGAACTGAATGATCGCGCCGGCGAAGCGACAACACTCAACAATATCGCCTTGGCCTGGGCTGAATCGGGTGAGTATCGGAGGGCACTTGATTACTATAACCAACTGCTTCAGATCCGGCGTACCGCGAAAGACCAGCGTGGTGAGGCCATCACGCTAAGTAACATCGGCGAAGCCCACCGCAGTCTGGGCGAGAAGCGGAAAGCACTCAGGTTCTTTGAGCAGTCGCTCGTACTCCAGCGCGCGACGAAAAACAGCGCCGGGGAGGCCGCCACGCTTAACAGCATTGGCGTCATCTATTCCGATTTAGGCGAGCAACAGAAGGCTCTCGATGCCTATGCTCAGGCGCTTCCGCTCCGCTCCGAGCCGCGCGGGCGGGCGGTCACAATCAACAACATTGGCCGGGCCTACGATCTGCTGGGCGTGCAGCAGGAGGCGCTCAACTACTACAGTCAGTCGCTCCAGATCGTACGTTCAGTCAAGGAGCGGCGCGGGGAAGCGCAAACGCTCAACTATAGTGGCCTCGCCTGGTGGTCCTTGGGCGAGTATCAGAAGGCGCTCGATCATTTCAATCAGGCGCTCCCGATTCGACGCGAGTTGAAAGATGCTGCTGGAGAAGCGGCTATACTGAATAATCTTGGCCTGGTTTACGATTCTATAGGCGACCGGCAGAAGGCCATTGAAGCGTACAATCAGGCGCTGCCCCTGATACGCAAAGTCGGTGGTCGTCAGGATGAAGCCAAAACGCTCAATAACCTTGGCTTCGCTTATGACGTGTTCGGTGATAAACAGAAGGCGCTCGATTACCACCAGCAGGCGCTCAAACTCAGCCGCGACGTGGGCGACCGGATGCGCGAGGCGAAGGTGCGCTACGGCATCGCGCGCATTGAGCGCGACCGCAACCGGCTCCGCCAGGCGCGCGGCCAGATCGAGGATTCGATCAAAATTGTCGACTCACTGCGCTCAAAACTCAGCAGCCCCGATCTGCGCGCGGCCTACCGCAACTCCGTCCAGCAGTATTACGACCTCTACATTGACGTGCTGATGCGGATGCACAAACGCCAGCCCCGCAGCGGGCTGGCCGCCGCCGCCCTGCACGCGAGCGAGCGCGCCCGCGCGCGCAGCCTGCTCGAACTGCTCGCCGAAGCGGGCGCCGACATCCGCCAGGGCGTCGCGCCCGAACTCGTCGCCCGCGAGCGCGAACTGGAAGAGCAGCTCAACGACAAGACGGCGGAACAGATCAGACTGCTGACAACCAGAGCGAAACAGGAGCAGGTCGCCGCCGCCACTGAGGAACTGGACAGACTCACGGCCGAACTCCGCGACGTGCGGACGCAAATCCGCACGAGCAGCCCGCGTTACGCGGCGCTCACGCAGCCGCAGCCGCTCAAGGTGAGTGATATTCAGCGGCAGCTGCTCGACCCGAACACGCTGCTGCTCGCCTACGCGCTCGGCGAAAAAAACAGCTACCTGTGGGCCGTCAGCCGCACTTCCCTGCGCAGCTTCACGCTGCCCGGGCGCGACGAGATCGAGGGGCAGGCGCGGCGCTTCTACGAACTGCTGACGGCGCGCAATCAGGACAAGGCAGGCGAATCGGGCCAGCAGAAATACACGCGCATCACCAACGCCGACACGGACGCCCGCGAAGCCGCCACGGCGCTCAGCCGCATGCTGCTCGCCCCCGTCGCGGCTCAACTGGGGAACAAGCGGCTGATCGTCGTCACTGACGGGGCGTTATATTACGCGCCTTTCGCCGCACTGTCGCAGCCGGGACCGGGCGGCAAAGCGGCAGACAAATACCAGCCGCTCGTCGTCAGACACGAAATCGTCAGCCTGCCTTCGGCTTCAACCCTGGCCGTGCTACGCAACGAAACTGCCAATCGCCGGCCCGCGCCGAAGGCCGTCGCCGTGCTTGCCGATCCGGTCTTCGATAATAAAGACGAGCGGATCAAAACGGTCACCATCGCTAGTGGGAACAAGCAGGAAGCGCATTCAACCGAGGCTCCGCCATCCGCGACCGAGCCCACGCGGATTCTGCTGACGAAATCGGCGAAGGACACGGGCGCGGCGGGCGGAGAATTCCGCATCCCGCGGCTGCCCGGCTCGCGGCGCGAAGCCGAAGCGATTCTGGCGCTGGCCGGCGAAACCGAGAGCAGGTCGGCCTTCGATTTCGCGGCCAGTCGCGCGATGGCCACGGGCGATGAACTCGGCCAGTACCGCATCGTTCATTTCGCGACGCATGGTTTTCTGAACAGCCTCAACCCGGAACTTTCCGGCCTGGTCTTCTCGATGGTGGATGAAAAAGGAGCGCCGCAGAACGGATTCCTGCTCGCGCCCGAAGTCTACAATCTGAAGCTGCCCTCGACTGAACTCGTCGTCCTGAGCGCGTGCCAGACAGGACTCGGCAGAGAGATCAGGGGCGAAGGCGTGGTCGGACTGACGCGCGGGTTTATGTACGCCGGAGCGCCGCGCGTGGTCTTCAGTCTGTGGAACGTCAGCGATCAGGCTTCGGCCGAACTGATGAAGCATTTCTACCAGGGCATGCTCGCCCGGCGCCTGCCCCCGGCCGCCGCCTTGCGCGCGGCGCAGGTCGAATTGTGGAAACAGAGGAAATGGCAGTCCCCGTATTTCTGGGCGGCATTCGGGCTGCAGGGCGAATGGAAATAAAGTGGGAGGTAAGGAGTCATGAAATCAAAGGAAGCAATGATGACAGGCAGATCACTCACGACGAAACTGCGCGGATCATTCCTGGCGTGCATCATCCTGCTCTCTCTGACGGGCCTGCTGGCCGTGGCCGTCCCGCAGGATGACGACACGTCGCGGCGGTTCTGGCCGCCGAATTTCCGGCCCGCGCCGGCCAGAACCGCCGCGACGCCGAAGCCGGTCAGGTATCGGCGCACCACGCCGGCACTGCCCAAGGACGCCATCCCCACTGAGACGGCGCGCGAAGCCGTCATCGGCATCACGGTCTGGCGCCTGCGGCCCGCCAAAGAATCAGACGACACACGCATCCTCGTGACCAAGGGCGGGAAGAAGACCAACTGGACGCCCGAGCGTGTCGAAGCCGGGATGGCCTTCCCCGCCGGCCAGATGCTGCGGCTGAGCATCGAAGTGCCGCGCACAGGCTGGCTCTACGTGATTGACCGCGAAGAGTACGCCGACGGCACGCTGAGTGACCCATATCTGATTTTTCCCCTGAACCCCGCGAGCGATGCCAACAAGGTGACAGCCGGGCGCGTGATCGAGCTTCCCAATCAGAGCGACGATCAGGCTTTCTTCGAGGTCAATTCCCTGCGCGGCGCGGGGCAGCCGGTGCAGGTCTCCGAAAGGCTCACCGTGCTGGTGACCCCGGAACCGCTTAAGGAACTGCCCAAACCGACGGTCAACGCGCAGGGTGAGCCTCAGCCGCTGCGCCTGCCCGCGTCGAAAGTTGATGAGTGGGAGAAAAAGTGGGGCGCGCAGACCGAACAACTTGAGATGGAGAATGGGGCGGGCACAGCCTGGACCCGGGCGGAACAGGCCGCCGGGGCCAGCGCCGAGCGACAACTAACATCGGATGACCCGCTGCCGCAAACCATCATCCGCATCGCCGCCAGACCCGGCAGCCCGCTGCTCGTCAGATTGCCGTTGCGAATCGCTAAGCCGTAGGCCGTCAGCATTAGTTCGGCGGCACGTGATCCGAGATGCCAGAGAAGGCACAATTCATTATTGATGGACGGAAGTGCGTGTCGTTAGCTGCAACTGCGGAAGAGTTCACTCGCGCCCTTCGAGTCACGTCTCCGTGGCACGGTAACCTCGACGCATTGAATGACATTTTAAATGGTGGCTTTGGTACTCCCGATGAGGGCTTTACTCTGCTCTGGGAATTCTCGGCGACAGCGCGGCAAGGCCTCGGACACGAAGAGACTGCCAAATGGCTCATTGAACGCCGAGATCACTGCCATCCGACGAATCGGCACGTCTTCGAGGAATGGCTTACTAACGCCCAACAGGGGCCTGGCCGGACACTCTTCGACGAGATCGTCGAAATCATCGAAGATCACGAAGACATTGAGTTGCGTCTTCAGTGACTGTGGAATTTTATTGTCGTGACTTTTGCAGGATGCCTGTTGTTTCAGCGGCTGCGAACGGCTCAGTCACCGCAGGTCAAAAATGAAGGGGATGATGAAGCCAATGACAAGCTTCATCATCCCCTTCGACTTTACCTCTCCTGCCACCCGAATCAGCGCGGCTTGATCACGTTGCCGTTCGGCGCGGGCGCGATTTTGACCGCCTCCTTGAGCTTTTCGATCACCTGTCCACTCAGTTCGTCGTAATTGGCCGCGATCGTGAACCCGGCGGCGTTCGCATGTCCGCCGCCGCCGAACAGTTCGGCGACGCGCGCGACGTTGACGCGGTTCTTCGACCGCAGGCTCGTGCGGATCGTGTTATTCGGCAGTTCGCGGAAGAAGGCGGCGGCCTCAACATCGCCGATGGTCAGCGGGTAATTGATGATGCCGTCGGTGTCTTCCTCGCTCGCGCCGGCCTCCTGCATTACGTCCTTCGTCATCCTGATCCAGGCGATGTGGCCCGACTCGTCACGCTGCAGGGTCGAAAGCACAGAGCCGATCAGCTTCACCTTGCTGTAAGGGTGACAGTAGAAGATGGCTTGTGAGAGCTTCGCGGGCTGCGCGCCGTGCTTGACCAGTTCGCTCGCGATCTTGAAGGTACGCTCGGTGGTGTTCGAGAAGTGGAACGACCCGGTGTCGGTGAGCAGGGCGGCGTAAACGCAGCTGGCCAGTTCGGGCGTGATGCGGGCGCCGATGGCCTTGGCGAGGTTGTAAATCATCTCGCCCACCGCGGCGGCGGTCGAATCAATCCAGTTGACGCTGCCGTACATCGCGGTCGTGGAGTGGTGGTCAATGTTGACGACGAACTGATCCTTGAGCTTCGGCAGGCCGGGCCGCGTCACGTCGCTGCACTCGATCACGAAGACCGCGTCGTATTTGCGGTCAATGTCCGCGACGACGCGCACGAGGTCGGTGCCGGGCAGCTTCTCGTAGGCGTGCGGTACGTCGTCGCACATGATCACTTCGGCCTCCTTGCCGAGTCCGCGGAGGATCCAGAAGAGCGCGAGTGACGAGCCAAGGGCGTCACCATCAGGCCGGATGTGGGAAGTGACGCCGAAGCTCTGGTGGTTTTCGATAAGTTCAATGACCTGACTGAGCATAATATTAAGACTTCCTGCCTGCACCCTGAAGAGCCACACCCTGACAGGAGCCGGTCAGCCGGGGTTGCCGGATTCCCTGCCGCCTTCCTGCTGCTCGGATTGTTGATCGGGTGACTCTGAATCGGGATGGGAAAGATGGTTGATAGTTGCCGGGCCGGGGTCCGGGGTGAGATCGGGGTTTTCGGGGGAGAGTTCCTGACTGATTTCCTCGATCAGTCGTGACATGCGGTCGCCGCGTTCGACTGATTCGTCGAGCGCGAAAACGAGTTCCGGGCTGCGCCGCAGCCTCAGTCGTGAAGTGGCCTCGCGGCGGATGAAGCCGGCGGCATGGTTGAGCGCGGCGAGCGTCTCCCGCTGCTTTTCCGCCGCCTCGAAGATGCTGACGAAAACGCGCGCGTGGCGCAGGTCGGGGCTGACTCTGACCTGAGTCACGGTCGCGAACCCGACACGCGGGTCGTGCAGCCCGCGCGAGATGATCGCGCTCACCTCACTTTTCAACTCGTGCGCCAGTCTTTCCGGTCTGTACGACATAAAGCAGAAATCAGGGTCTCGAATTCAACTTTCAAATCCGGCTTCGAGTAGCTCCTGACCTCTTCACAATTGAGTCGCGGCAATCTTTTCGCTGATGAAGGCTTCGATCACGTCGCCGATCTTGTAATCGTTGAACCTTTCCATCGTGATCCCGCATTCATAGCCCTGCTGGACTTCGCTCACGTCATCCTTGAAGCGCCGGAGGCTGCCGATGCCCGATTCAAAAATCACCACGTTGTCGCGGATCAGCCGCGCCTGGGCGGTGCGCTTGATGAAGCCGTCAATCACCATACAGCCGGCCACCGAGCCGACTTTCGGCACGCGGATGATGTCGCGGATTTCGGCCTTGCCGAGGATCTTCTCCCTGATCGTGGCGTCGAGCATGCCGATCATCGCGTTGCGAATCTCTTCCTCAACCTTATAAATGATCGAATGCAGCCGGACGTCCACATTTTCCTGTTTGGCGATCTCGCCGGCACGGTATTCGGGCCGCACGTTGAAGCCGATGATCACGGTGGCCGTGCCGGTCGCCGTCGCGTTCGAGGCGCTCGCCAGCAGTACGTCGGATTCGGTGATCGCGCCGACGCCGGAGCGGATGATGCGGACTTTGACCTTGTCGGTCGAGAGTTTGGTCAGCGTGTCCTTCAGCACTTCGACCGAACCCTGCACGTCAGTCTTGAGGATGACCAGCAGTTCCTTGACCTCGCCCGATTCCATCTGCTCGGCCAGCTGATCAAGGCCGCGCGCGGCGCTGCGCGCGAGCGCCGTGATCCGGGCCTTCGACTGGCGGTAGCCGGAAATCTGCTGGGCCTTGGCGACGTCGGCCACAACCTGGAACTGGTCGCCGGCGGCGGGCACGCCTTCGAGCCCGATGATTTCAATCGGGGTGGCCGGCCCGGCTTCCTGAGTGCGCTGGCCCAGATCGTTCGTCAGCGCGCGCACCTTGCCGAAGTAGTTGCCGACGATGAACGGCTCGCCGACTTTGAGCGTCCCGTTCTGAATCAGCACGGTCGCGACCGAACCGCGCCCGCGATCCAGCTTGGCTTCGAGTACCGTGCCGGTCGCCATGCGCCGCGGGTTCGATTTCAATTCGAGCAGGTCGGCCTGCAGCAGGATCAGTTCGAGCAGCGAATCAATGTTCTGATTCTTCTTGGCCGAGACTTCGACCATCGTCGTATTGCCGCCCCAGCCGTCCCACAGGAGGCCCCGATCAGCCAGCTCTTTCTTCACGCGTTCGGGGTTGGCGTCGGGCTTGTCAATCTTGTTGATGGCCACGATGATCGGCACGTTCGCGGCTCTGGCGTGTTCGATGGCCTCGACGGTCTGAGGCATCACGCCGTCATCAGCCGCCACGACCAGCACGACGATGTCTGTTACCCGCGCGCCGCGGGCGCGCATCATTGTGAACGCCTCGTGACCGGGCGTGTCCAGGAAGACGACGCGGCGCAGTTCGGACGGGTTGTCCGGGTTCGGGACCTCGACCGAGTAAGCGCCGATGTGCTGCGTGATGCCGCCGGCTTCGCCCTCGGCGACGCGCGTGGTGCGGATCACGTCGAGCAGACTGGTTTTGCCGTGATCCACGTGGCCCATCACGGTGATGACCGGCGCGCGCGGGTCGGTGTCTTCCATCGCCTCGGGCGTGATCTCGAATTCCGACTCGACGATCATGTCCTCGAACGCGCCGAACGACACGTCATAGCCGAAGACTTTGCCGATCTCTTTCGCGACCTCCGGGTTGAGCGTCTGGTTGATGGTCGCCATCACGCCGCGGTTGAAAAGCTCGGCCACGACCTCTTTCGGCGCGACTTCGAGCTTTTCGGCGAACTCGCGCACCGTGCTGCCTTCGATCAGCCGGATGGGTTTGACTTCGACCGGGGCCTGGCGCGTGGTCGGGATGACGGCCCGGCGACCGGGGATGACCTTCTGATGGCCCTCATTCTTATCAACCTGCGGCCCGCGCGGTTTGGCGCTGTGACGGCCCTTGTGGCGGTTATCCTTCGGCGGGACGTAAGTCGTCCGCTGCACCGCGCCTGAGGGCAGCAGGTGGACTTCTTCCTTGCCGCGCGGAGCGCCCGGGGCCCCCGGTCTGGCAGTCGCCGCCGGTTTAGCCGTCACCGGCTGTGGTTTCGGCGGCAACGGCCGCATCGGCGTCGCCAGACGAATGACGTTGGTCGTCGAACCCTGCCTCGACGCGGACGATGAAGCCGGCGCGGACGGACGAGTAGGCGGAGCGGGCCTGACTGGCGTGGATGGCGGAGTAATCTGCCTGACGGTTGATTTGTCGGCTGCCGGCGCACTGACCGGCGCGGCGGGGGCAGCGGGCGCGGGAACCGAGGTCCCGGGTTCCGCCACGGGCTCGGCGACTGCCGGGGCCGCCGCGGGTTCGGCAGCAATCGGAGCGGACTCGCCAGCCGCCGGAGCTTTGACCGGCTCGGGCTCGGGCGTCGGCTGTGGCACTGGCTCCACCGGCGGAACGATTTTGACCAGCCGTGGTTTCGCCTGGGCAGGGTGCGCAGGCTCGGGCGGCGCCGGAATGCGCGAAACCGTTTCAGACTGCCTGGCCTCGGCCGGCGGCGGCGCCGGGACGGCCTGCGGTTCGGCCGCCGACGGGGCGGCTTCGGCCTGCGGCTGTGACGCGGGGGCCGGCTTGACAGTCTTGACCAGACGGGCCGTGCGGTGTGTCGTGGCCGGCTCCTTCTTCGGGTAATAAATTTCCCGAATCTTGTCGGCAATCGGGTCGTCGAGCGAGTTCGAGGGAACACTCACGTCCACGCCCAGCCGCCGAGCATGCTCAATGACCTGTCTGCTCTCCAGCTTGAGTTCTCTCGCTAATTCGTAAATCCTGACCTTACCCATTGAATCCTTTTGAGTTTCCGTAAAAAGAAGATCTGCGCGCTGTCGAGCCAGTGAATTCCTCATTGCGCTGACTCGGCGGGGGCAGCCTCTTCTGAAGCTTCAGTTGAAGCCTCATCCTCTGCGCCCCCGGCTTCCGAAGCTGCTCGAGCTTCGACCGGTTCCGCAGTGCCGGTGTCTTCTGTTTCTGTTGTTGTGGCGGCCTCCTCAGTGGTTTCAGCTGCGGCCTCTTCTGCCGCGCCTTCCTCCTCGGCGGCTGTCTGTTCGGCCAGCGCCGCCTCGCGCGCTTCGACGATGGCCTGGGCCGCGTCAATTCGCTGCTGCGCCTCGTCCACGCTCAGGTCGAGCCAGTCGGAGACGTCGTCCACCGTCGCCTCGGCCAGCTGCTCGACCGTGTCAATGCCGTGTTCACCGAGCGCCGCCGTGTCCGAAGCCGTGATGCCTTCGATGTAAGCCACCGGCACGACTTCGGCGGTGATCAGCTGCTGCATCTGCGTCGCGACCTCACGCTTCATCTCCTCCTCGCTGCGGATGTCAATGTCCCAGCCGACCAGCCGCGCCGCGAGCCGCACGTTCTGACCGCGCTTGCCGATGGCCAGGCTCTGCTGGTCGTTTTCGACCGTGACCTGCAGCTTCTTGCTCTCGAAATCAAGCACCGCGACCTTGCTGACCTTGGCCGGCGAGAGCGCGTTAGCCGCGAAGATCGCCGGGTCTTCCGACCACTCGATGATGTCAATCTTTTCGCCGCGCAGCTCGCGGATGATGGACTGCACGCGCGAGCCCTTCATGCCGACGCACGCGCCGACCGGGTCGACGTCGCGTTCGTTCGAGACGACCGCGATCTTGGCGCGCTCGCCCGGCTCGCGCACCGCGGCTTTGATGACGACCGTGCCGTCGTAAATTTCCGGCACTTCCATTTCAAACAGCCGCTTGATCAAGTCAGGGCTCGTGCGCGAGACCTCGACCTGCGGGCCCTTGGATTCGCGGCTGACGTCGTTGATGACCACGCGGATGCGCTCGCCCTGGGTGAAATTTTCGAGCCGCGACTGCTGATTCTTGGGCATCACGGCCTCGAGCCCGTTACCCATGTCCACGATCATCCGCCCGCCCTCGAAGCGCTTGACGAAGCCGTTGATCAGTTCGCCGACGCGGCCGATGTATTCTTCGTAGACGTTGTTCCGCTCGGCCTCGCGGACCTTCTGGAGGATGATCTGCTTGGCGGTCTGCGCCGCGATCCGGCCCAGGTCCTCCATCGGGCGAGGCAATTCGAGCATGTCGCCCACTTCGGCGCCCTCGCCGACCTCGGCGTTCGCCTCCTCGACCGTCATCTCCTTGCCCGGGTCGGTCACCTCGTCCACGACGGTCTTGATCGCGAACAACTCGACCGCGCCGCTGTCCGGGATGTAGCGGGCGTGGAGGTCTTCGGTTGACTTGAACTGCTTGCGCGCCGCCATCACCACGGCGTCTTCAATCGCGCCGATGATGACCTGCGAGTCAATCTTCTTTTCCTTGCTCAGCAGTTCGATGTTTTGTGCAATGGAGCTTAACGTGTTCATGCGAATCCGGAGTGGCCCAGCAGGCCACCACTTCTCAGGGTTCTATCTCGACATTCGCCTTCGCAATCCTGTCGAGCGGGAGGCGGTGCCGCCTGCCCTGTTCATCATCCAGTAAAGCCGCCGGCGGCCCTTCCACCGCTTTCTCAAGTCCGACCAGCGTGCCGTGAAAATTGCGCTGCCCTTCAATCGGCTCCGCCAGCCTGACGTGGGCGGGCAAGCCGGCGAAGCGTTCGTAATCCGCCGGTTTGTAGAGGCCGCGATCCAGCCCCGGCGAAGAGACTTCCAGCGTATAGGGAAACGGGATCGGGTCTTCGACGTCGAGGATGACGCTGACCTGATCGCTCACGGCCACACAATCCTCGTGCGTCACCCCGCCGGGCTTGTCAATGTAAACGCGCAGGATCGCGCTGCCGCGCCCGCCGACCAGTTCGACGTGAACCAGTTCGAGACCTTCGCGCGCGGCGACGCGTTCAGCAATTTCGATAATCCGCGGGTCTGCTTTCACTGAACTAAATACCAAAACGGCGAAGTATTGAAGCTTTGATTACGGGAATCCAACCGGGAATTCAGGGCCGAAGGTCAAAGCCAAACTAAAAAGGTGGGCCTGCGCCCACCTCAAGTAAGGCGAGATGTTAGCTGAAAGAAGGGTTGAAAGCAAGATGCTGACTGAAGCAGGGAGCCTGCGGTCACACTTCACGGGACCGGCGTGCGGGCAGCGCGCGCGAGGTGCCTCATCTTCCGCGGCGGGAGCGGAGTAACCGGCCCGGGTTGCGTTATGTCTCGCCCGTCGGCGGCTCGCGCCGCGCGGTCTCAGCCATGCGCGGGGCCTTCGGCATTTTCCTGAGCAGCCTCTGGACCTTGTCGAACCCGCCCACTTCACGCGCCGCCCCCTGATAATGCAGCAGCGCCGCCTCCTGCTCAATCCGCTGTGTCCGGTCGGCGGGCGATGGGTGATCACTCAGGAACCTTTCCAATTTCGACGGGTCGCGCCCGGCCTCGCGCTGTAACGCCTCAAAGTAGTGAGCCAGTTGGCGCGGGTCGTATCCGGCCCGGGCCATAATCTGCGCGCCGACCACATCAGCCTGTGTCTCGGCGTCACGGCCGTATTTGAGGAAGAGCGTATTGAGGCCAGGCCCCCCGACCGCGCCGATGATCCGGCCCGCCGCCCCTCGGCCCATGACCCCGCCCAGGATGCCAAGGCCAGCCTGCGCGAGATACGCTTTCGAGGCCTGATGCGTGCCATGACGGAGCGCGACGTGCGCGATTTCATGCGCGATCACACCGGCCAGTTCGGCCTCACACTGCGCCGCCTCAATCGCCCCGCGGTTAACGTAGATGGGGCCGCCCGGCAGCGCGAAGGCATTGATCTCCGACGCATTGACGACCTTGAAAGTGTAAGGGTACCGCTCTCCCGGCGCCTGCGCCGCGAGTCGCCGCCCCAGGCGGCTGAGGTAATCGGCCACGCTCTTTTCCTTAAGGATCGGCAACTGCTTCTCCGCTTGAGCGGCAGATTGCCGGCCGATCTCAATGTCCTGCTGCGGCGAAAAAAGATTGAACCCCGGCTTCACCTCGGTCTGCCCGAACCCCGGCAGCGGCCAGACCATAAGCAGCAGCGTGACAAGCCACGTCAATACACTCCGAGGGAATGCCCGCGCGCGCCTCACGGTTCTGATCTGAGTCGGCATCGGTTCTCCTTTTACAGTGGCGGCCCGACTACCGGCCGAACACGTCCTTCAGCAGACTGGTGACCCGCGCCACCGGATCCTTGCGAATCCTGCGTTCTTCCTCGCCGAGGACGTGGAACAACCCGTCCAGCGACTTTGTCACCACGTACTGGTCCAGGTCGAGCGTCTGGCTCCTGGCAAACGGGATGCTCTGGTAGCGGCCCACCAGTTCCTTGTATTGCCGCGTGACGCCGACTTCGTTCATGGCCTTTTCGACCACCGGGCGAAAGGCGACGGCGAGTTTGTCCGCCGTCTTCGATTTGAAATATTCCGTCGCCGCGGTATCTCCGCCGGTGAGAATCCGGCGCGCGTCAGTAAAGGTCATCTCCCGGATAGCCCCGATAAATATTTTCCTGGCCTGCGGGGCAGCCCGCTCAGCGGCGCGGTTCATACTGAGGATGAACTCGTCCACCTGCGGACCATAGCCGACAACCCGCAACCCCTTCTCCAGAGGCTGGAGTTGTCTGGGCATGAGGATCTTGATCGCCTCGTTGCGGAAATACCCGTCCACCCTCCCGGTCAGGTTCACCGCATTACCGGTGCCAATCTGCAAGGCCTCTTTCAGACCGGACACGATCCTGTCGTCGCTCAGCCTGTCCCACTGCCCGGGACTCAATGGCTGGATCGCCGCCTCCTGCCGGACCGGAACTGTTATCACGCCGAGCAGCATCACGGCGCTCAACACGCAAAGTCGGAGTAACATAACCATTCCTTTCTTCATTTGAAGGGCGACATTTCATCACCCGGGGAATTATGTCTCGACGCTCATGGTTCGAATGCCGCAGACCCGCCCCTCCGCCAGACCCAGAACGTATAACTCCACTTCCACCTCCCCGACGCAGTATCCCTTCGCGTCTTTAAGAGACCGGGTGATGACCTGTTCCAATGCCCGCACCTTCTCGACCGGCGCGTCATAGCTTTGCCGCCACCTGGCGAAAAAGGCCGCCACGTCCATCTCTTTGACCGGCGTCCCGGGGACCTTGCCGAGCAGCATCAGAAACTCCGAGGCGTTGCGCACGGGCCACTGCTGTCGTGCGCTCGCGGGCAGCTCAAAATAATTGACCGGCTCGTCAGATTCGCTCGGCCAGGTAAGGCCGGCCACTGCCTCCGCAATCATCTTTTTCACCTCCGGCATGTCAGTCTGCGGCCTCAAATCGTTTCTCCTGTGCCCTGAGCGCAATGATCGGGGCCAGACTAAAAAACCGGCAGCCCGTCAGGCGTTCGATCTCCGGGGCGGTGGTCTGGAAATCCTGCCAGCGGCGCTCCCTGATCCCATTCTCATTGGGCAGCGCGACGGCAAACACCATGGCCTTCTCCTGACCGTCAGGATAGCTCCTGCCCGGCTCCAGGGCGACAATGATCTTCCAGGTCGTCGCCGGCACGTTGATATGGCCGGCGATTTTGCCACGGCTGCCCGCGCCGCCGGTGATGACATAAACTTCTCTTCCGGCCTCTGCCAGCGCCCGCTCGAACCGTTCCAGCTTCTCCCATGGGCCGCGATTGTTATCCGGCGCCTGCGGAAAGATGTTCAGCATGGTGAAGACCGCCTGGTTGTTTTCCGGCGTGTCGGAACGATCCTTCGACGGACAGAGGTGCCCGCGGTCATAGCCCGAGTTGGTGTAGTCCTTCGGCGTGGGCGTCGGGATTTCAGAGTCAGTGTAAAACTGGCTGCGCTCCGTCTCCCCGATGTCGCCGGCTACCAGCCTCCAGGCGACCCAGTTGGCGATGCGCTGACTCTGGTTCCACGAGGCGGCGAACTGCGGCCTCAGGACGAGCCGATTGTCAGGGTCACTTCCCGCCCCGCTCGGGTTGCCGAATGGGAGATTTGGAATCTCAGCCTGCTTCGGCGTCGGGTTGGAGCGACAGGAGCGACAAGCCGGAGACGCGACGAGGGCGAGGATCAGGGCGCAAACCAGAGCTGGACGGAGAAGGCGAGCGAGGTGTGGATGAAGGTCGTAATTCATACCCCTGATGACGGGCCCCCTGACATGGCTGGGAGTTGTTTGCCCCGCCGCCCATATTGCTCACAAGTCTCGCTGACAGCTTCATCAACCGAACGGGCTGACCTGATGTTAGTCGCCCGTCCGGTTGATTCGCCGGCACGAGTTCACTACAAACTACTTCGCAAAAGTCAGTCGGATGCCGGTCGTCAGCAGCAGATCGTTCTTCCTGGCCCCCAACACCGGGTTACTCAGGTAACGGTCGCTGAAGGTCACGTGCCAGCCCAGCAGTTTGCTGAGTGAGGTGACCGCCGAAGCGTCAAAGGTCAGCCGGTATTCTCCCGTCTCGGTAAGATTGGGGAAGAAGACGGCCCGCTGCTTCAGCAGGACCCGGTCCGAGAGCCTGTGCGTCAGTTCCTCACCGGCCAGCACCTCGCCGGACGTGCGTTTCAGGCCCGTCGAGAAATACTCCTTGTTCAGCGAGCCGCCCCCGAACAGATCCAGCACCGTCCGCTCCTTCTTCAGCGCGTGAAACCCCAGCCCCCCGCCCAGGACCATGCGCAGATCGAGTTTCTGGAACTCGTCGAACTCGAGGTCGCCGAAGCCAAAAGCAAAGGTGCGGTTCGTGAGATTGAAATCGTAGCGAACCCCGCCCCGGATGGCGTTCGCCGTCGTCAGCGATTCACCGGACACATTGTTTTTCGCATAGAGCGCGGTGGCGTAGATGCCGATCCTGTCCCGCGGCGTCGTCCGCGCCGCATTCATCCCCAGCGTGAAGGTTGCGGTGTCGGCGTTGCCCCGCGTCAGGCTGAGCCCGGCATCCACCGCGCCGCTCCACAAGTCGAGCAGCCGCGGATTGCGGAGGCGGTCCGCCTCCGCCTGATAAGCGGCCTGGTCCTCCCCGGACCTCAGCAACCGGACCGCATCTTTCGAGACCGTCACGGTGCCGGCATCGGCGGTGCGAATCTCAAATTTCCCCTCAGTGCCGGCCACTGTGCCGACGACCGTCTGACCATCCTTCAGCATCAGGTGGAGTGGTTGATCAGACGTGATCCCCTCGATGGCATCCCAGGGAACCGTGACCAACCCGGCCAAGTCGGTTTTGATCGTCAGCGTTTTACCGTCCGTCCTGACGATCTTCCCGGAGAGGCGGTCGCCATTTTTCAGGGTGATCTGGTCAGCTAAAACCGTCATGGACAAGATCACCCCGGCGATCAGAGCAAAAAGAAATGTTTTCAACATCGGAAGCCTCCTTAGGTACTTCCCGCCCGTGGGCTTCAGTACCTAATTGCTGACCGCGGCCGGTTTAGTAATGCCCGCCGGCTCCGCACCGATCCCTGCCCCGTTCCGCAGCGCGAAATGCTGTTCGGGCGCCGGGTAGCCGGCTTCGCCGAAGGTCTCGCGGATGATCCGGTTGGTGTCGAAGTAAACCTGCCAGTAGTTGTCGTTGTTACAGTAAGGCCGCACGGCCAGCACCGGCCCGGCGAGGTTGAACTGCAGGATTTCGACATCCGGGGCCGGGGCCGCCAGGACGTTCGGAATTTCCCCGAGCCGCTCCTTCAGCAGCCGAATGGCCTCCTTATGATCCACCCGGTCGTTAAGCTGGGCGACGAGTTCAACGCGGCGGTAGGGGTTGGCCGAGAAGTTCTGGATATTATCCGATAAGATCTTATTGTTGCCGACCACCGTCAGCACGTTGTCCAGAGTGTTGATGGTCGTCACGAAGAGTCCGATCTCCCTGACCGTTCCAGTCACGCCCCCGGCCGTAATGAAGTCACCGACCTTAAACGGGTGCAGCAGAATGAGGAACGCGCCCGCCGCGAAGTTCGCCAGCAGCCCGCTCCAGGCCATCCCGATGGCGACGCCCGCCGCGGCCAGGAGGGCGGCAAAAGTGGTCGTCTCGACCCCGAAGAGGCCGAGGATCGCGATAATCAACACGACGTTGAGTAAGACCGTGATGGTCGAGTTCAGGTAGTTCAAAATCGTCGTGTCCACGCGCTGTTTCGCCAGGCCGCGTGAGACCAGCCCCACGGCCAGGCGAATTAACCACCGCCCCACTATCCAGACAATGATTGCACCGAGGACCTTCAGGCCGATTTGAATACCGATGGTGGTGATGGTTTGTAAGACTGAGTTCAGATCCATGGTTCCTCTCCTCTCAAAACAAGCTGGTTTCAAAATCTGATGATTATCCGTCTCCGCCCGGAGGCGTCATCCTGACCCTGGAAAAGCAGGAACCCGGCCGCCCGATCCTGGCTCGTTTACCTCTGCGCCATCTCCCCTTTGATGGCTGCCCCAGAGCCCTGCAGAAATCGAGCGGCAAGGCAACCTGCCTGCTGACCGGCCATAAAATCAGGAGGCCAGTCATTCTCGCCGCGGTCAGGAGGCTGTACTATTGCCCGCCACGCTCCGCCTGCGGCCCCGAAGCGCGGACCATCATCTGCGTCCCCGCATCAAGGATGAGGTCCTTGCTCCCCTGGACATAGACCGAGCCGGCGCCCGCCCCGGCGCCGATGATGGCCCCGATGGCCGCGCCCTTACCGCCGCCGGCAATTGCGCCGATGATGGCCCCGAGTGCGCCCCCGCCGATGGCCCTGATCTCCGTTTCTTTGGTCTTACTGGCGGATTCGACGTTGCCTTCCTCATCCACCGACTTCACTGATTCGGAGGCGAAGACCTTGACGATCTGCGCGGAGAATGGGCCGGTGCGACCCTTCAAGGTGATCGTGTCAAAATCGAGCGACATCTCCGTGCGGCCGGTCATCCGGCCCGCGCGGTCAATTTTGGCGATGTGACCCTGCACCGTCGCGCCCTCATAGGCGCTCGGCTCCACCACCCGGGCAGTGAAAGGGTCGCCTTCGTGATTGGTTTTGGTGCTCAGCGCGGTATTGAGCCGGATCCTCAGTTCCGTCCCGTCAGGGATCAGGACGTTCCTCCACGACCTGCCGCTCTGTGCCGCCGCGCTCTTTGGGTCAGTGCCTCTGAGCGTCAGGACGCGCTGAGGGATCGCGGCACTGAAGGTGCGGCCGAAGTAGCCGTCGGGATAAGCGATCTCGAACCCCAGGCGATAGCCGTCCTGATAATCGGCCGCATCACCGAACCGGGACTCATACCCGCGCGTGGCCTCCTGATAGAGGCCGGAGCGCTGGAAGTCGCGACTGGCCCGGGTGTTGTAATCATCCTTGCCGGCCTGATACCCGTCGTTGTATCCGGCGAGGTAACCGCGCTCAAAGACCGACCGCAGCGCCGTGGTCTGGCGGCGCTGACTGGCGCTGCGCTGCGCCGACGCCGGGTCGCTCAACATCAATAACAAACCGAAGGCGAGGACCGCGGTCGCAGCCGCTCGCACGATCAAACGAAGCGATCTCATAATTTCCTCCCATCTCCAGGTGAAAGATTGAATTTGATGACTGACAATTCTCCGGAGGCCAGGCTCAGAGTCGAGCCTGGCCTCTCCTCTGGATAAAGTCTGAGTCGGGAGGAGATCACTTCTTCCCGAACATGGCGCCTGCCCCCTTGATAAAGTCGCCGGCCTTCCCGGCGAAGTTCTCGCCGCCGACCGCATTCTCGACCTGACTGGCTATCGGGGCGGGCAACTTGTCCTTGAGGTAGCCGATGACTACCTCCACAGCCATTTTTGCCTTCTCTTCAGTCACGCCAGTTTTCTGCGAGACCATGTTGATCAGCTCATTCATATCCTTTCCTCCTCAGGTAAAACACATTACTCGCCCCGCCCTCAACAGGCCCGAAATGGCCTGTTGAGGCACACCGGCGGGAAGCAATTCAGTCTGCCTGCTTCTCACCCTTGCGTGAGGCGCACGAACGCTTATTCCCCGGTTCAGTCGGGGCGATTTTTCAAATGATTCGACGGTTTTTACAGTTATGTTAGAAGACAGCAACAGGCGTGCCGGCCGTTGGCGGTGGCTTCACCCCGGCCCGCGCCGGTCGGAAGAAACCGCAAACCTGATGAGGCTGAGCATCTTCGGTCACCAGTGCCCGGATGGGGCCTCAGCTGGTGTGTGATTATTCGCCCACCCGCGGTGAAATTCACCCAGTTGCCGCGTGGATTATTCTCCTGGTGACTGGATTCAGAGGATCATCAGGGGTGATGGAGTCGGCCTTTCAGCCCGTGCCAGGCGGGTGGGGGTTTCACCGCCTGACGAGCAGCAGTCCCGCCAGCACAAACCCGATGACGATCACGGCCCGGCGCGCGAATTCGCGGCCCATCCGGCGCGCCACCCCGGCGCTGCTGTAACCGCCGATGATCGCGCCCGCCATCATCACCACAGCTTCGGGCCAGTTGACGAGCCCGGCCCTGATGAAATACATGGCCGCGACAAAATTGATGATCGAGCCGAAGATATTTTTGAGCCCGTTCATCTGGTGAATATCCGTCATCCCGATCAGTCCCAGATTCGCGAGCATCACAATCCCCATCCCCGCGCCAAAGTACCCGCCGTAAGTCGCCGCCAGGAGCTGAAAGAATGAGGCGCCGATCAGCCACTTACCTGAAATGACCGGGTTCTGCGGTTGATGCTGTCCGGCCTGACCGCCGGCATTCTGTTTTCGCCGCAGCCAGCGCTGCACCGGCCCCTGAACCATAAACAGCAGCGTGGCAAAAAGAATCAGAAACGGGACCATCCGGGCAAAAACCTGTTCCGGGGTCAGCCGCAGCAGGATGGCGCCGAGCAGTCCGCCCAGCAGACTCGGAATAATCAGCACAAAGAAAGGTCGTTCGGATTTCTTCAATTCATGCCGGTAGCCCCACGCCCCGCCGAGCGACCCCGGCCAGAGGGCGAAGGTGTTCGTGGCATTGGCGTTGATCGGCGAAAGCCCATGCCAGACGAGCAGCGGGAAGGTGATCAGGGTGCCGCCACCGGCAATCGAATTCATCATGCCTCCGATGAAACCGGCGACGAAGATTAGCAGACTGTGTAACGGGGTCATAAGTTGTGGAAGCGCCAACCGTAACCTTTCACTTCAATCAAAACTCCGGCATAGTAAACTCATCAACGATGACAACGCAAAAACCCGAGCGCAACCGGACGAACTCTGACCGGCATGATTTCACCGGGCAGCTCAGTCCCCTGCCCGCGAGCTTCTATCACCGCCACACGGTTGATGTCGCCAGAGAACTGCTCGGCGCGTGGCTGGTGCGACGGTTGAGGCGCGGGAAAGTGCTGGCCGGGCGCATCGTTGAAACGGAAGCCTATCTGGCCGACGATCCGGCGATGCACGCTTACCGGGGCAGGACAGAGCGCAACGCGCCGCTCTTCGGCCATCCCGGGACGAGCTACGTCTATTTCATTTACGGGATGTACCACTGCTTCAATGTCGTGACTGAAGCTGAAGGGACTCCTGCGGCAGTGCTGATTCGCGGGCTCGATCATATTGCTGATGCCAGCGGCCCCGGTAAAATCTGCCGCGCGCTCGGTATTGACCTCTCGCACAACCGGCTTGACCTCACCTCGGCTGAATCCACAATCCGGATCGCACAGGGCGATAAACCGACCGAGCCGGTTGTCACGACGACGCGCATCGGGATCACGAAAAACGCCGACCGGCCCTGGCGATTTTATCTGCTCGGCAGTCCGGGGGTTTCGAGGCGCGACCGCGCGGCGGAGGGGCGAGTTTATGAATGATCAATCGTGGCAGGTCGGCAAAGAGGAGGAAGGACTGCGGCTCGATAAGTGGCTGGCCGCAGCCTCGCGGCTCGGCTCGCGGTCACGCGCGCTCGAAGCCATCGAACGCGGCAAGGTGTTCATCGCCGACATGGAGATGACCGTCGCCGAAGCCGGGCGCAGAGTGCGGGCCGGCGAGACGGTGCGGCTCTGGATGAGCCGCCCGGGCAGCGCGAAAAGGAAGGCCTTTATTCAAAAGCGCGACGCCGGCCTGCACATCGTTTACGAAGACGACGCGCTGCTGGTCATCAACAAGCCCGCCGGGCTGCTGACCATTGCGACCGACGCGCAGGCAGGCGAAGCATCGCTCGAAGCCGGGGTGGGCGATTATCTGAGGCCGAAGGGCAAGCGGCGCCCGCTCGTCGTCCACCGGATTGATCGTGACACCTCGGGGCTGGTCGTATTTGCAAAAACGCCTGAGGCGCAGGGACATCTGAAAGAGCAGTTCTTCAAACGCATGCCGAAGCGGATTTATCAGGCGATTGTCTACGGCCACCCGCGGCCGGAGTCGGGCACATGGCGTGATTACCTGTGGTGGGACGAAAAATTCCTGATCCAGCGCCCGACGCGCGAACATCACCCGCACGCCAAAGAGGCGATCAGCCATTACCGCGTGCTGGAGGAACTCGGGCCGACTTCCCTGCTCGAAATCAGCCTCGTCACCGGCAAGCAGCATCAGATCCGCGTCCAGGCCGCGCTGCGCAATCACCAGCTGGTCGGCGAGCAGCTCTACCTTGCCGAAAGACAGCCCCGGCGCCCGGTCGAATTCCATCGTCAGGCATTGCACGCGCTGCGGCTCGAATTCCGCCACCCGGCGGACGAACGGCGGCTGAAGTTCGAGGCGCCGCAGCCCGAAGATTTCAGCTTACTGCTTGGCAAACTGCGCGGAGAGGCAGGAGAGAAAAAAGGGAGGAAGTGAGAAAGGGGAAAAGGAGCGGCGTGAATTGAAGCAATATCCGCCCCCTGCTCCGCTCTCCGTTTTCAATTGCCGGCGCTGGTCGTCGGGAAGCGGCCTTTCCCGCCCGGCGCGCTCTGAAGTTTTGCCATCGCGCGGCGCGCGACGTCGCGGCCGGCCAGTTCGAGGCGCACTTCGACGCGCGACGCGCCAATCGGCGGCAGCGGGTTGCGACCCGATTGCATCGTCGGGTAGCCGAAGCCGCTCGCAATCTGCTTGCCGGTCTTCGGCTCAAAGAGCGCGAAGAGCAGCTCGAATCCGTCGTTGCTGTAATTATCCGCGCGCAGTTCCATCCAGATCACGTAAACGTTCTCACCATTCTTCGCCGTCTTGATGGCCTCGGCCCGGTTCATCTGCTGCGCCTCGGTCGCCTGGATCGTCGGGTTGGTGCGCAACTCGCGGACGCACCCTTCGCGCACGATGGTCAGGTACATCAGCGGGATGTAAACCTCGGGCAGGTCAGTCGCGACCAGGAACCTGTGGGCCGGGGCTTTCTCTTTCTCCTTCTCCTCCGGCAGTGGCTGGTCGCTGTCGGAATGCCCCTTCGCGGAGTCTTCTGTCTTCTCCGGCGCCTTCACGCCCTGCGGCGGCGGTTCCGGCGTGGTCTTCTTCTGCTTGCGACCCGACTGCGCAGACGCGACCGAACTGACCAGCAGCAGACAGCAGCAGAGCAAAGTAATCAGTTTCAGGTGACGTTGCAGTGCGGATTTTGCGGAGTGGTGCGGGGTGATCTGATGGCACATGGTTTCCGGTCTCCTTTCGGTGTGGATGAAGATACCACATCATTCGACCGAAAGGAGACCGGGGGCGGGAACTTTCTCAATCAAAAGTGACGAATTCCACGGGCCTCACTGCGTCAGCAATTCCTTGAAGTAAGCGACCGCGCGTTCGTCGCCGGTCTGCCCGAGCCAGAAGATCGCCTGCTTGCGGACGGCGGCCTTGGGGTGCGTCTTCGCGATCTTGATCAGCAGCGGGACGGCCTCGTCCTTCTGCCGCCGGCTGATGGCGAAGACGGCCTGCTTCTGCACCTCGGTCTCTTCGTCGTTGCTGTTGACCGTGTCGCCCAGCGCCTTGAGGCTGCGCTCGCCGGCCTTCTGCCCAAGCCAGAAGATCGCCTGCTTTTTCGCCTCCTGGTCGCGCTCGGTCGAGGCGAGGTTGATCAGGAAGGTGACGGCGTCATTCTGATTCTCGTTGACCGAAGAGGCAAAGATGATCTGCTTCTTCAGCTCGCGGGGCGTGGCCGTCTGATAAAGACTCTGCAAGGTGGCGAGCGCCGTCTTGTCCCTGCTGACGCCGATGGCGAAGACGGCCTGCTTGCGCAGTTCGACGGTCTCCTGCTCGTTGCGGGCGAGGTCGGTCAGGAACGGCTGCTCGCCGCCAACCTGCCCGAGCCAGAAGACGGCGGTGCTGCGGGTCTTTTCGACTTTGGAATCGCGCACGAACTGTTTGAGCATCCCGCCGACGCGCGGGTCGTCGTGCAGCGCAATCGCCATCACGCCGTGTTCGCCAACGCGGCGGTCGGCGGTCGCTTCGACCTGACCTTTCAGGTAATTCAGGCTCTCTTCATTGTTTGCCCTGCCGAGCCAGTAGACCGGGTAGCCGCTGTATTCGCGCGGGCGGTCAAGGTTGTAGACCTCAATGCGGGAGATGACGTTGCCTGTCGTCTCGTGCAGCACAAAGATGCCAAGGTTGCGCGTCTCGAATTGCGGGTCGAACGAGATGCTCGTCCCGTCAAAAACATTCACGCTGCCGCCCCGGCCATGATAATCAACGTCAACGGATACGCCGGGCCGCACGTCAAAGCTCCACGCCGTCCAGAACTTCGCGGCCTGAGACGAGCCCCGGGCCTGCCTGATCGCCGCGTCGAGTTTCGCCTGAAGGTTCGCGCCCTCGACCTGGATGAAGCGGTCACGCTGCGGCGCGGCGGTCACGGCGCTCGCTTCAGGCTTCTCAGGGCCCTTTGAAATCAGGATCGGCGCAACATTGACCGAAAGAAATGTGAGCAAAAGAATGATGACTTTCATAATCTGTCGCCTCCTTCGGATAAAGCAGTGCCATCCAGGGAGCCCGGGGGCTGATCCCTGCCGGGAAGGCACAACAGTTTCAATCGGGTATCCTGCGAAAGATTGCGGGGAGAGGTGCGGCCCTCCCCCCTGGCAGATTTACTTGAGAATCTCTTCCAGGAATCTGGTCGCTTCCGGGTCCTTGATCTGCCCCAGCCAGAAGATCGCCTGCTTGCGGCGTTCGAGCGACGAATCCTTCCGGGCGATGTCCATCAGCTTCTGCATGATCTTCTTATTCGAGTGCTGGTGGCTGAAGGCGGACAGGATCTGATCCTTGACCTTCTCGTCCTTTTCGGAATCGTACATCTGGATCAGCAGGTCCGTCGTCTGCTCGTTGTGCTGCTGACTGAGCGCGAAGATGGCCTGTTTGCGAATACTGATGTCGGACGCGCTGCGCGCGAGGTCAAGGATTTTCTGCTGCGCCTTCGGGTTTCTGGTCTGCGAGAGCGAGAAGAAGATCTGTTTGCGGTTCTCGGGGTCCTGCTCTGTATCGAAAAGCTTCAGCAGCTCGTCAACCGCCGTCTCATCGTGCCGCTGACTGAGGCCGAAGATGGCCTGATGGCGGACGCTCGGCGAGGCTGCCGTGCGCGCCAGTTCGGCGAGCAGCGCGGTCGCGCGCGGGCTGCGGTGCTGGGAGATGGCGAAGGCGGCCTGTGAGCCAATGTCCTTGTCGGCGGATTTGACGGCGATGTCTTTCAGCACGTCGAGCGTTGATTCGTCTCTTGACTGCCCCAGCCAGAAGATCGCGGTCTTGCGCATCCTCGGATCCGTTTCGTTGCGCGCCAGTTCAATCAGGATCGGCGTGACCTGTTCGCCGCGATGCTGGCCGAGCAGGGCGATGGCGTTCTCCTTCATCTTCCGGCTGTACTTTGAGCCGGGCTTCAGAATTTCGGCCACCATCGCCGTGGCGCGCTCCGGGGATGACTGAAAGAGGCTTTGCAGCGCGATCAGCTTGATCTCCTCGTCGCCGGCATTGAGGTCTGCGCCTGGGTCACGTCCGATTTGCGGTGCGATTTCGGCCTGCAACGCCCGCGCATCCTTAATCCAGGATGAGCGTGGGTACTCCCTGATCAGTTGCTCCAGCTTCTGATTGGTCTCCTGATACCGCCGTTGATTTTTCAAAGTGTAGGCGAGCCAGTAGAGCGCCACATCAACATCCTTGTGACGCGGATATTCAGCGATAAAGCGATTGAAGCTTTGCGCGGCTTCATCCCATTGTGCCTGATCAATCTGATTTCTTCCCTGCTGGATGAGCTTCATCGCCGAATCTGAGGCGCTGACCTTCTGCATAAAGCGATTGAGCTTGTCGAAATTCTGCGCGAGGCCGTCGAGCGGGAAAACGGCAAGGACGAGCGCCAGGGCAGGGATCACAGTGATTGTCTGAAGAAAGTTTCCAGTCATAGTTGTCCTCATAAAAATACAGGTTGTGAATTAGTCCATTTCCGTTACGCCCGCCGAATAAATCTGCAGCGTGGCGACGATCTCATTTTTATTGATCCGCTCCCTGATCGGGCGGACGTCATCCGGCGCGGGCTTGTCGGGCAGGTTGGCGATGTCGAGCAGCAGGGGTTCGAGCCGGCTCAGCAGTTCTTCGACCGGCAGGTTGCCGCTCGCCGCCGCCTCGCGCCGCAGCAGGATGTTTTCGTAGAGCAGCCCCCTCGACCGCTTCTTTTCGCCGGCCAGATCGAAAGCCGCATCTTTGCGATCAAAGCGCGCATTGCGGAACGCACGCAGCAGCAGCTGCGCCTTCTCAAAATGCCGGGCCGGGTCGAGATTCCGCGCGGGCTGCATCGCCAGTTCGACCCGCGCCGGCGGGTCATCCACCGGCGCGGGATCAAGGCCGGTCTTTGGCACAACGCTCGGAACCTGCGGGTGACGTGGAGGTGAAGGCCTCACCAACTGCTGCTTCGGCTTTTCTTCATCAGGAACGGGCAACGGATTAACAGTGCGCGGCGATGCAGACGGCGACGCTGATGGCAATGGAGAAGGTGTTGATTTCAAATCCTTTCTAGCAATCACGCCCTCATCGCCTGACTTCCGATGGCCAATCATCCAGAAACTCAGCACCGCAACAATCACCAGCACTGCCACGGCAGCCACAACGGGGACGCCTGGCAGCAGGCTGAAGCCCGTAAACCAGCCGGTCAGTTTCTGCCAGCCGTTCTGCCTGACCGGCTCGGCCAGCCGCGCGCGCAGCCTCGCCTCGTAACCGGCCCAGTAGCTTTCCTCCGGCATCACGAGCGCCGTCGCACGGTCAACGACGCGCAGGGTTGCGCGCAGCGACTGGTAATACTCGTCACAGCTTTGACAATCATCCAGCTCGGCCAGCAATCGCTGCTCCGATTCGCCCGTCAGCTCGTTGAAGACGAGGTCAAGCAGCATCTCTTTTGTCATTTCGCAATCGTGTTTCACGACCATACCTCACTAACTTTTCTCGCCCGCGGCGACGCGCGTGTAATCCGCCCGTTCGACCCTCACGCCCAGGTGTTCGCGCAGTTTGTTGACCGTGCGGAAGAGCGCCTTCTTGATCGTGCCGGCCGAGGCGCCGCAGACCTGCGCGATCTCCTCGTAAGTCATCCCCTCGCGGTGTTTGAGCAGGAAGATCAGTCGCTCGCGCGGCCCGAGTTCACCCATCGCCTCCATCACCTGGTCAACCATCATCTTCTGGTGGAGCGTCTCTTCGACCTGCTGCGAGGGTTCATCGTAAGTCAGTCCCAGTTCGTCGAGTGAAACCAGCTCGCCCATCCTGATGGCTTTTTTCTCCGCGTTCCACATAAACGACAAACCCCGTCGCTGGTTGAGCAGCGTGTTGACCGCGATCTGCCGCAGCCACGTGTAAAAGCTGGCCTCGCCCCGGAATGAGCTGATGGCGCGATATGCTTTCAACCAGACTTCCTGTGACAAATCCTCCGCGTCGTGCGGGTCGCGGGTGAAATGGAGCGCCAGGGAGTAGATGCGACGTTCGTAGGCCCGCGCCAGCAGGCAGAAAGCCTCCCGGTCACCTCCTCGTGCGCGTTCGATCAGTTCGTGTTCCTGACTCACCGTCAATCACCCTTCGCGTGTTGTCGTCTCTATAGACACGCATTACGAATTTTGGTTGGCATGGGGAGGTGAAAAAAAATCATCAGGCGGGAGCGCGCGGGGCTGGAAATTCGCGCGCGAGCACAGCCTTTCCCGGTTAGACGGAAAGACGGTGAAAATCGTTGGGTTAGCCAAAAGAGTTTCCGCGCTTGAGCGTCAAACCATCTGAAATAGCAAACCGAGCGTGAGATGTGAAAAGTAAGA
>Ga0070741_10002797_pt1 | contig 45389 bp, 41 predicted proteins | sample Coa_R1_4_FD_66440 | JGI IMG/M metagenome (GOLD analysis project Ga0070741, IMG submission 66440) | Surface soil microbial communities from Centralia Pennsylvania, which are recovering from an underground coalmine fire - Coalmine... | ecosystem: Environmental > Terrestrial > Soil > Unclassified ... | reverse complement strand
CGCTGTTGCCAGCCCTCGGTTAGGTATTGTTCCGGCTTCAGGTCCTTGTCGAAGAACCCCTGATCGTTCGGAATGGCTAGAAAATTGAGGATGTCGACGATCATCTGCAAATGAGATAGCAAAAAAACCTGCGATAGGTCCGTGGCAAATTCTTCATCTTCGCCTTCAATCCGCGACCAAAACTTCGGCTCGGCTTTGCGCAGCGATTCCGAGTTCAGCTTCACCAGATGGGCGCGCACTTTGAAACGCTCGTAAACCTGAAACGTCTTGAGCTTCCCAATCGAGATTCCGCGAACTAGCTGATGAAAAACCCCGGGGCCGAGCGCCCTAAAGACGCCACACATCTGCATTGTGACAAGGGTATCATCGCGCCTCTGAAAAGCTTGGCGTTACAGCAAGGAAGTTACTAATTTTCAGTAAGTTGCAGGCTGTGCGATACAATCAAATACTTTGGGTACGGGCCCGCAATTCGATGAGTAATTTGATAGTCCTGGGAGCGCAATGGGGCGACGAAGGTAAAGGGAAGATCGTCGATCTGTTCTCGGAACGATTTGCCGCAGTCGCTCGCTATCAGGGTGGCCACAATGCCGGCCATACGGTCTTCATAGGCGAAAAAAAATTCATCCTCAAGCTCATCCCCAGCGGCATTCTCCGTCCTGGCGTGCTCGCGGTCATCGGCAATGGAGTTGTCATAGATCCGGCTGCGCTGCTGGAAGAGATCGCCAGTCTCGAAGCCGCGGGCATCGATGTCAAATCGCAGCTCAAAATCAGTAACCGTGCTCACGTTATCTTTCCTTTTCACCGCACCATAGAAAAGATTTCGGAACGGCGCGAAAACCGTATCGCCATCGGAACCACATCGCGCGGCATTGGTCCTTGTTATGAGGACAAGATTGCGCGCCGCGGCATACGTATTGCGGACCTTGTCGATGTAGACTTCCGGCAGCTCTATTGCGCGCTTGCCGAAGATAAGCAACTCATCGCGGACGCCTTTCATATTGGCGACCAGGTGGATTTCCACGAAATCCTGGAGCAATACAAAGCCTTCGCGGAACAGATCAGGCCTTTGTCTTGCGATACCGCGCACCTGCTGAACCAGATGATTCGGGACCGTAAGAGCATCTTGTTCGAGGGCGCGCAAGGCACCATGCTCGACATTGACTTCGGCACTTACCCGTTTGTTACTAGCTCCAGCGCCGCGGCCGGCGGAGCCTGTACGGGAACAGGTGTCGCACCGACGAAAATCGACGGCATCGTCGGCGTTTCCAAGGCCTATATCACCCGCGTGGGTGCCGGTCCTTTCCCTTCCGAAGATCTCACAGAGTTGGGCGAGCAGATTCGCCGCGCCGGAAACGAATACGGTTCGGTGACCGGACGTCCGCGCCGCTGCGGCTGGTTCGATGTCCCTTTGCTCCGCTACACGGCGGAGGTAAACGGCTTCGATAGCCTCATCATTACGAAGATGGACGTGCTCGACGACCTAGATGAGGTGCCCGTGTGCGTCGCTTATGAAGTCGATGGCAAAGTGATTACTCACATGCCGGCCAGCACCCGGAAGATGGAAGCGATCAAGCCGGTATTCGAACGTTTACCCGGCTGGAAGCAGAAAACGCAAGGCATCACGAGGCCCGAAGACCTGCCGCAACGCGCCAAACAGTATCTGAACTTCCTCGAAGAGAAGACCGGCGTTGAGATCGGGTCGGTGTCTAACGGACCCGAGCGCAGCGAAACAATCATCCTACCCGGTTCCAAGCTCGAACGGCTGCTCTGTGCCTAGTGGTTCGACGCGCAACATCTAAAGCATTGCGCGCAATTGGCCGATGACTACAAGAGGCATGCCGGCCATCCTGAAGTTCGCACTTGTGGCGCTTGTGGTAACCGCGGCGGTCTACGATTTCCGTTTTAGGCGCATTCCCAACTGGCTCAACCTGAGCGGCGTAATCCTCGGGCTAGGGCTAAACACGTTGCTATTTGCAGGGCACGGCTTAGTGGCCGCTTCGCTCGGAACCTTACTGCCTTTGGCGCTGTATATTCCCTTATATTTGCTCCGTGCAATGGGTGCCGGAGACGTGAAATTGATGGCGGCGGCTGGTGCCATCGCTGGCCCGCAGAATTGGATTCGCATCCTTATTTGCACGGCACTCGCCGGGGGAGTGATTGCGATCGCCGTTGCACTGCGAAATAGACAGCTACAAAGAACATTAAAAAACGTTGTGGTTCTGGCTGGCGAGTTAACCCGTTTTCATTCTCCGGCTGCTCGGCATGAAGTGCTGGATGTAAAGAATAAACGCTCTGTGAGATTGCCGCACGGTGTGGCAATCGCGGCTGGCTCGTTGGCGTTCCTGCTGCTGAACGTGGCGGGCCACCATTAGCCCGGTGCTCCTCGCGGCACTACTGGCCGGACACTACTAACAAAAGCATTCAGGCTGTCGATTAGATCCTAGACAGATCCCATCATCTCTAGGACTACATGGATACAGCGCTCGTACAGCCATGGCACGACTCTCGTCCGGCGGAAACCAACCGCTGGTACGTGCGTCTGCTGCCATCGCTTACCGATTTCGCATTTATCTTGCCGCTTTTTCTGCTGTTTGGCATGTTGCGTGGCGCCAGCCAGTTGCTATCCGATGGTGATACCGGCTGGCATATTCGGACCGGCGATTGGATCTTGCAGCACGGAAGGATCCCTACCGTCGATTTCTTTTCGTTCACTATGCCGGGACGCCGTTGGTACGCCTGGGAGTGGGGATGGGACTTCCTTTTCGGCTTCGTGCACCACTGGACCGGACTGGCAGGCGTTGTGTTTCTGAATGTGGTGTTGCTTTGCCTCTCGGCGGCGCTCGTGTTCCGCCTGATACGCAGATACTCCGAAAACGATATTCTTGCATTCGCCTTCACGATGCTTGCGGTCTGCGGCTCGATGATCCACTGGCTAGCGCGGCCGCACTTGATCACCTGGGTATTCGCATTATTGTTCTCACATCTCATCCTGTCGGTCGAACAGGGCAATCGCAGGATGCTTTGGTATGCGCCTCCGTTGATGCTCGTTTGGACGAATCTTCATGGTGGATTCTTTACCGGTATCATGCTGCTGCTGGCAAGCGCTTTAGGCGACGCGTTACAGGTCACCTTTGGAAATGCTAAGCCGTCAGCCCGGTCGTATCGTCGCGCTTTCGAGTATTTGGCGTGTGCGCTAGGTTGCGCGCTAGTCACGTTGATCAATCCGTATGGATGGCATCTGCATCAGCATCTGATCGGCTATCTGCGCGATTCGACCATGCTGAACAGTATTACGGAATTTCAGACAATCAGCTTCCACAATCCCGGTTCCATCTTTTTCGAATGCATGCTGCTGATCGGCGTAACAGCGGCCTTTTGGTGCTTTTCGAACCAGCTCGTGGGATTGGGACTCACGACGCTATTGTGGGCGCACGCGGCACTGTTCTCCAGCCGGAACATTCCTATCTTCATGCTGCTATCCGCGGCCCCGGCTGCGTTGCTCGCGCAAGAACTTTTGACGCGGCTGGGCCACTCTGCGTTGTTTTCCGGATTGGTTCGCGATGTCAAGGATATCGTGCTTGAATTCAAGCCGTTCGAACGTGCAAGCCGTTCCTATTTGGTGTCTGGCGTTGGACTTCTGTTTGTCGGAATCAGCCTGGCTGCCGGCAAAGGAGCGTTTCATTCGGAGTTCAATCCCAAGAGTTTCCCAGCCCCCGTCATGACCGCTGTACACAATGCTCATTTCCATCGGTTGTTCACTTCCGATCAATGGGCAGACTACCTGATTTACAGTTACTATCCCTCGCAGTCGGCTTTCTTCGATGGACGAAGCGATTTTTACGGGGACGGCATGATCGGCAAGTATCAGCACATCATGAGCGCTCAGTATGACTGCGAGGAGCTTCTCAAAAAGTTTTCAATCGACGGGGTCCTGGTCAAAACCGACCAGCCGTTAGCCACCGTATTGAAGCGTTCCCAGGATTGGAAACTGCTTTTCGACAACGGTTCGGCAATTATTTTTCAATCGCGGAAAGGCCGCATTGAATAGTCATTTTTACCTACTTCCAAAAACTGATGAAAGGAGGATCTATGAATACATCGGCTTTACAGGCATTATGGCGGGAAGAGGACGGGCAAGACTTGATCGAATACGCCTTGCTTATGGCCTTCATCGCATTGGCCGCCGTTGCGGTGTTGGGGAGCGTGCAGACGAACGTCAGCAAACTCTGGAACAGCATCAGTGACGCTTTGAGCGATGCAGTCACCTCCGCAGGTTAGGGAGGAGCCTGACACGTAATAGATTGGGAGCCGCGGTGTTGGTCCTAACCGTGGCTCTTATTTTGAGTGTTGACGTGCATTTATTTGTGCTGCCATAGTTCTCCAAGCCTAATGCTTGGCCTTGGTACATCCGAAAGAAATTCAGATGAATCGACGTTTACTCGCAGTATTTATGTTTGCGCTGGCCGTGGCCGGTTTAGCGAGCTTCGCCGTGTACCGGTTGCTGATTTCTCAAATGAGACCCGCGGCGCCGGCCGCCGTGGCTACCAACAAGCTCGTTGTCGCGACGCGCGACCTGCAGGTAGGCGCTCTCATCCACGATAGCGATCTGAAGGAGATCTCTTGGAGCGGCGCTGTTCCCGAACACGCTGCTAAGAGCAAACAGGATGTGCTCGAACGCGGCGTCGTCGCTTCGATCTATGACGGCGAGCCTATCTTGGAAAAACGGCTTGCTCCAAAGGGCGCAGGCGCGGGTCTTGCGTCGACTATTCCGGTGGGCAAACGTGCGGTAGCACTGCGGGTAAACGAAGTAATAGGATTAGCCGGGTTCGTTCTTCCCGGAATGCGCGTGGACGTGCTCATCAACGGAAACTCTCCATCGCCTAGCGCGGCGCAAACGGGCGTGCTGTGCCGGACCGTTCTACAAAATATTGAAGTGTTGTCGGCTGGTCAGAAGATCGAAAAGAATGTGGAGGGAAAACCGGAATCGGCGCAGGTGGTGAATCTCCTGGTTACGCCGGACCAGGCTGAAATATTAAGTCTGGCAAGCGATCAGACCAGGGTTCAATTGGTCCTCCGGAACCCGCTTGATACCAACGAACAGCCCACCACCGGCATTTCGTTAGCGAGCCTGTTTGGTCAGCAGGTAAAGGCCGCAACTACTTCAGGTTTGTCCGTTCCGCAGGTTAGAACGCCGGTCATTATAAAAGCCCCACAACCGGAGCCTACCGTTATCGAGGTCTACAGCGGCACGAAGCGGAGCGAACAGAAGATCGATGGGGCAGGGAAATAGCCGTGAAAGCTCTATTGATATCGTTCCTATCTGTTCTCGCGCTGTCTCAAGGCGCGGAGTCCGTCGGGGACACATCCGACCTGAACGTTCCTTATAACAAGTCCATTGTTCTCGAGCGTCCCGCTGGCGTGCGCCGCATCTCGATTTCAAACGGGGATATTGCGGAAGCCGTCGCGGTCAGTTCCACCGAAATTCTCCTGAATGGCAAAACTCCGGGCGAGACGAATCTCATCGTGTGGGATCCGAAAGGCAATCGCTCGACCTTCAATATTCACGTCCTGAACGATTCCAAAGATGTCGATGCGGTGCGCGCTGAATTGGCTCGCGAAGTAGGCCCGAACGTATCGCTCAGCTACGAAGACAAGACCGCTTTCCTGCGCGGCACTGTCGACGACCCTATCACGGCCGACCGCGCTTACAACATCGCGTCCACACTAGGTAAAGTAGTGAACCTGTTGCGCGTCACTGTTCCCGCGAGCGCGCCTCAGATACTGCTCAAAGTCCGCTTTGCAACGGTCAGCCGTAGCGCCGCCGAACAGTTCGGATTTAACATATTCAGCATCAATCAAAAAGGTGTCGCCAACAGCACGACGACACAATTTGGACAGTACCCGAATTTCACGGTGAGCAATCAAAGCTCCAGTGTCACCTTCCAGGACTTATTGAACCTTTTCTACTACCGGCCCGACCTGAACATTGGAACCTTTATACAGGCTCTCGAAGCCAAAAACATTTTGCAGATTCTGGCCGAGCCCAACCTGCTGACTGTCAGCGGCGAACAGGCCAGCTTTCTCGCGGGCGGCGAATTTCCATTTCCGACGATCCAAGGCGGAGCTTCGGGCGTCGGTCAAATCACCATTCAGTTCAAGGAGTTTGGAATTCGCTTGAACTTTTTACCCGTTGTGACGCCGCGCGGTTCCATCCTGCTCAAGGTCACGCCCGAAGTAAGCTCGCTCGATTACTCGAACGGCCTCACGGTGAACGGATTTTCTGTGCCGGGTTTGGCCACGCGCCGCGTTCAAACCGAAGTGGAACTCGAAAACCAACAGAGCTTTGTCATCGCGGGACTGCTTGATAAACAGGTTACGGAACAGCTCAATAAGATTCCGGGATTGGCCAATATTCCAGTTCTTGGAAAACTCTTTGAGTCGAAATCCGTGCAGAAGAACGACACCGAACTGCTGGTCGTGGTCACGCCGGAACTCGTGCGGCCGCTGCCTGCGGGCGGCAAAGTGCCCGGCTTAGAGATGCCGCTGCCATTCGGTAAAGATACATCCGACAAAGCGCCACGCACACCGGGAGCCGATGTGACCGGATCGCCTGCGCCTATACAGAGAATCGACACACTGCCGATAGAAGAACTGAAGAGCTTACCGCTGCCGCAGAACGCGGGGCAAGGTACTCAGGACGGCAAGAACGCGAATCAGACGCCGGCCTCATCGCCGCCTTCACAAAGCGGCGTGCCTACCACCCCGCCTAACTCCGGAACAGTGAAGTAGCTCCCGGCATCATGACGTTCGCTAATTTATTGCTTCAAGTCACGGACGAGGAACTCGAGCGGGAAGTACTGCGCACACTAAAGTCCCAGCGTACTCCGGTTTTGTTCGATCAACACAAGGGCGATTGGAACAGCCTTCTTGACCGAATTTCAAAAACCAAGCCCGAAATATTGCTTCTAGACCTTTCTTCGGTTCCTTCGGAGCTGAATATCGCCATGCGCCAACTGCGCTATCATGCTCCGCGGATTCGCGTAGTCGCGCTACACACCATCGCCGATCCGCAGATAATTCTATCTGCGATGCGTGCTGGTGCGAATGAATTTCTGCACATCCCGCTGGCCGACACGCTGGAGCCGGCATTGCAGCGAATGTTTTCGGCTTCGGAAAACGAGGCTGTGAAGCCCACGCACGGAAAGATTATTGGATTTTTGTCCGCCAAAGGCGGTTGCGGCGCAACCACTCTCGCCTGTCACGTTGCATCGGAACTTCAAACAGTGACACAGAAGAGTGTATTGCTTGCCGATTTCGACTTTACTTCCGGAATGGTCGGTTTTCTGATGAAGACGCCTAGCTCCTACTCCGTTCTGGATGCCATCAAGAATCTGTCCCGTCTGGATCAAAGCCTATGGAAAGCCCTGATTGTGGAACGAAAGCCCGGCTTGTCGGTCATGCCTGCGCCGGCGAACTATACGCGCTGGGATCATCCCGACGAAAACAGGCTACAGCAGGTGCTGCAATTCATGCGTACGCAGGACGACTGGATCGTCCTCGACTTGGGCCGCAGCTTGAACTCGATCGCTACGGCTGTGCTCGATGAGATCGATCAGTTGTTTCTTGTTTCGACCTTGGAAGTGGCGGCGCTTCATGGTCTCAAGTCCATCGTTCATGGATTGTTTGAGCACGGAGAAAAGCTGCAACTGCTGCTGAATCGAACGCCGAAGATGATGGACATCAGCACCCAGGAATTGGAAAAGATCTTAGGCCGCTCTCTTTATGCGGCGCTTCCCAACGAGTACCTCGGCCTGTATCAGTCTTATTCAAGCGGCAGCCTGATTGATTCCAGTTCGCGTTTGGGCCAGCAGTTCGCCCTGTTGGCTTCCAAGATCGCCGGGGTCACGCCCGTCAAGACAAAAAAGAAATTTGCGCTTTTCGGTTAAGAGGAAACGATGCTGACTGCGGAGACGTCGCGCAACGACCAACGAGCGGAATCGCCGCGGCTCGCGCGAGATCCTTCTTCCCTGCAATATCAGGAACTGAAGTTTTCGATTCATCGCAAGCTGCTGGATCGAATCAACCTCGAAGCAGTCTATGCCATGCCGGGAGACAAGATCCGGCAGGAGATTCGGCCTTCTGTCGCCAAGCTGGTGAATGAAGAAAAAACGCCGCTCAGCCTCACGGAAAAAGACCGGCTGATCGAAGAAGTCCTGGACGAAGTCTTCGGGCTGGGGCCGATTGAACCGCTGCTACGCGATCCCACGGTTTCCGACATCCTGGTCACCACTCCGCGGTTGATCTTTGTAGAACGCCGCGGCAAACTCGAACAGACAAACATTGAATTCAAGGATGATGCTCACCTGATGCGCATCATCGAGCGCGTCGTCTCACGCGTCGGTCGTCGGATCGATGAATCTTCGCCCATGGTGGATGCGCGGCTTCCCGACGGATCGCGCGTCAACGCCGTGATTCCCCCCCTAGCCGTCGATGGACCGCTGCTGTCTATTCGGCGTTTTGGAAGCGACCCACTACAGCCGGCCGATCTACTGCGCAACCTGTCCCTTACCGAGGGAATGCTGGAGCTGGTTAAAGGTTGCGTGAAGGCGCGGCTCAACATCATCATTTCGGGTGGAACCGGCGCCGGTAAGACAACGTTCTTGAACATGCTGTCGGGCTTCATTCCCAGCAATGAACGCATTGTCACCATTGAAGACGCTGCGGAATTGCAACTGCGGCAAACTCACGTGGCGAGATTAGAAACCCGGCCGCCCAATGTGGAAGGCAAAGGCGCGGTTGTTCAACGGCATCTTTTGATCAACGCACTACGTATGCGTCCCGATCGCATCATCGTCGGTGAGGTTCGCGGCGAGGAAGCGCTTGACATGCTGCAAGCCATGAACACCGGCCACGATGGTTCACTCACCACCATTCACGCCAATAGTCCGCGCGACGCAATCAGCCGCCTGGAGGTCATGATCGGCATGGCTAGTTCGAACCTCAACGTGCGTTCGATACGCCAGCAAGTCGCCTCCGCCATCGATTTATTCATCCAGTGCAGCCGTTTGTCCGATGGAACCCGCAAGGTGACGTACATCACCGAGTGTCTCGGCATGGAAGGCGATCTGGTCACCACGCAGGACATTTTTTTGTTCGAGCGCAGCAGCATGAGCAGCGATGGGCGTGTGATTGGCCGCTTCCGGCCGACCGGCGTGCGGCCGAAATTCAGCGAGAGGCTCAAGGCCGCCGGTATCGAACTGCCGCCACAACTATTTCAGAGCGTTGTCGAGGTTCGTTAGCGAATGCTCCTGTTGGTCACCGTTCTATTTGCGGCGGTATTTATAACGGTGGTCCTTTCCGTCGGGCTCGGCACGTCTTACTTCCGGTCCAAACAAAAACAGCAGATCCGCTCTATGCTGCGCAAGGCGGAAGCGACACCCGCCGAGCAGCGGTCCGAACTCTTGCGCCCGGCCGAAGTGGAAGACAATCTGACTAAATTGCTCAGCCGGTTCCAATTCATGGACCGGTTGGATTTAGTTCTCGAACAGGCCGGCAAGAAGTACAAGGCAAGCCGCCTCATCACAATGTCGGCCCTCTTGTTTGTTATTGGATTTGCCATCGGGTTCAAGCTGGCTTTTCTAACCGCGCTAGTCTCTGCGTCGCTGATTGGTTCGACGGCCGCCTCGTTCCCGCTGATTGTCGTTCTCTTGAAACGCAAGAGGATGTTCAGCGCGTTCGAAGAGCAACTCCCCGAGGCGTTAGACTTTCTTTCGCGATCCATGCGCGCGGGGCACGGCTTCTCGGTTGCTCTCGAAATGCTCGCCACCGATTCTCCGGAACCGCTCGGTTTGGCTTTTAGAAGAGTTTCGAACGATTTGCAATTGGGCTCCTCGCTCGACGTCGCGCTCAAACGAATGGGCACATTGGTCCCATTGATTGACGTGCGATTTTTCATATCGTCTGTCTTGCTCCAGCAAGAGACCGGCGGCAATCTCGGCGAAATCTTGAGCAAGCTCGCCTTCATCATTCGCGAACGCTTTCGCCTGAAAGGCCAAGTGAAAGCAGCAAGCGCACACGGCCGCATCACGGCGCTGGTGTTGACATTAATGCCCATCGGAGTCACCGGTTTCATGTTGATCTTGAACCCCGGATATCTCAAAGGAATGGCGGCAACGGATATCGGCCGGTACCTGATTTATGGAGCGGCAGCGGGTCAGGTGGTCGGCTACTTCATCATTCAGAAGATCGTCAACATCAAAGTCTGATTCGTATATGCTACTCGCCGTCCTGATTTTTGTGATCGTGATGACTCTGGTGTCAGTGTTTGGATACCGGGTTTACGTGCGCCCCGCGCGCATGCTCGACCAACTTGCGCGCACAACCTCGGAGTCCATCCCGAAGCCCCTCGAGCAGCGCAAACAAAAGAAAGATTTTTCTCTCGCTCAACTTCTCGAGCCCATCGGAAACCTGCTGCCCGTTTCGCCGAGCGACGCCTCGGCAGCCAAGAAGGAACTGGGAAATGCCGGTTTTCGCTCGAACTCCGCCGTGCCTATTTACTACGGAATCAAGATTCTCTTGGCCGTTGTTCTGGTAGTTTGCTCGTTGCCCGTCAGGAATCACCTCGATAACGATATGCTGCGGATCATCTTGCCCGTAGCCGGTGCGGGTATGGGGTTCTTCGGTCCGGCGTATGCGCTGGGATTTCTGGTAAAGCGCCGCCATGAGAAGATTCGGCTCTCGCTGCCTGACGTGCTCGATCTGTTGGTCATCTGTACGGAAGCGGGCTGCGGTCTGGACCAAGCCATTGTGAATGTAAGCCGGGAGCTTGAAAGTGTGCATCCCGCCGTCTGCGAGGAACTGGCTCTGGTGAACATGGAGATCATGGCCGGCAAAAGCCGCGCGGACGCAATGCGCAACTTCGCGCGCCGCACCGGTGAAGAAGAAGTCAAAAAGCTCGTGAACATTCTCATTCAGACCGACAGGTTCGGCACCAGCGTATCGGAAGCTCTACGTACACAATCGGACTTCCTCCGGATCCGGCGGCGGCAGGAAGCGGAAGAACGCGCCGGCAAAGTGGGAGTCAAACTGGTTTTTCCTATATTCTTCTTCAGCTTGCCCGCCCTGATGGTGGTAACTGCGGGCCCCGGCCTGCTCCAGGTATTTACAAAACTGTTGCCTGCGATGTCGGGAATTTCGCAGTAGAGGGCCTAATGACATTCGCCTTTATGTCGATGTGAATGTATAAGCGGAGCGATTTCCGCTTGTTGTCACGAAAGGATGGCTGGCAAGAAAAAATATGAATAGTATGTGGGTCCAGGGTTTGATGTGGGTAGGTGCTGCGGGACTGCTTTTGTGCTATCTGAAGCGCCGCCGCAACCGCAAAATGCTGCCTTAGGGCAGCATTTTTACGGATGCCGTCTTCATCGCTTAAATAAACATCTCTTCATCTGACGTCGCGTGATCGACTGTCGGACGTCCCGCACGACCCAAATAGGCAAGCGCGGTTCGAATACCTGCCAGAACGCCATACAGCTCACGCACCGGCCGCACTACTCCGGATTGTACGTAGGACACGGTTTCCTGCACTCTCGTCATTGTGTCGTCAAGCACCATCTCCGCGCGTTCCATCTGAACTTTCGCTCTAGTACTCGCATCGTTTAGCAACTCGTCCACTCGTCCGAGTTGCTGTTTTGTGACGTCCAGAATGGCAGAACTGGTCGTACCGATGCGCTCAATATGTTTTTCTACTCGTTCGGTCGTTCGATGTACAACCGCTAATATTCCCTCTACTTGGGGAACCAGTGGCATGACTTTTTGTTGGAAGCGGCGCAGCGCAACTAGCACACCGATGAGCATGCAAGCCTGAATAATCAGGGCTACCGCTGCAACCGCCACAAAAATCGTGAGCAGAATGAGAAGCGTGTGATCGTCCATCACTCGTCGCTTTAGCTATCCGCGTCTGTGATCAACGATTAGGCAGGCGAGCCCGTGCTTGATCCGCCTGATCCGGCCGTGGCGCTCTTCACATCGCTGACCGCATCTCGATAAGCTTGTTTTCCGGCTTCCACCGCCGCGCCAAGTGTATCCTTCTGACGCGCGACAGTAGAGCGGCCTCTTTCGTACAAGTCGCTGGCAGATTGCTTGATGTCGTCGGTTCGCTGGCGAACGTACTCAGTGCCTTCCTGGGCCCGGGCTTTCAAATAGTCCGCGCCTTCGCCTGCCTTATCGGCAATAATCTGGCGTGTTTCTTCGCCCGCCCTAGGAGCCCATAGAATACCGGCTGCCACGCCAATTCCAAGACCCAACAGGAAATATCCAAATCCGCTTCGTTCCTCCATAATGCCTCTCCTTTTACCGTCTTTGCGCGTGAGAATCCGACCAAACGCTTCCACCCGCAGTTTACAACTTGTAGAGCATGGTAAATTGGCAAAAGTTTCAGCAAGATGGAGACGCGGCGCAGGCCCCGAAAACTCGATTCGGACGGGCTCTGGGATTACGCCCTAAGAATATTGGCACAACGCCCGTACTCTTCAGCCGAGCTTAGACAAAAGCTGTCGCGCCGCGCCGATGCTCCCGATTCCGTCACAACCACACTGACCAAACTTCGCGACTATGGCTTTGCCGACGACGCGAAATTTTCTGAGAGTTTCGCATCCGCCCGGCTGCAGAATCAGGGGTTTGGCCGCGTGCGCGTGATGCGCGACCTGCGCGCAAAACGCGTATCGTCTTCAGTCGCGCAGAAAGCCATCGACAAAGCCTTCTCAAGCGTCAACGAAGCCGATCTGGCGCGCCGTTTTCTGGAAAAGAAATATCGCGGCCGGGATTTGTTCGAGTTGTTCGAAGAAGAAAAACAACTTGCAGCCGCGTACAGACGCCTCCGAACCGCGGGGTTCACCGGTCGAGTTTCGCTAACTGTGCTTAAGAGCTACGCCCGGCGCGCCGAAGAACTGGAAGATTTGCCTGAGCCCGAAGACCAGACTGAGCCGGAGTAGCGCGCCCTAGAACTTTACCTGGGGCACTTTCTTCTCCTCTTCAGGAGTTTGAAAGTACGCGTCATCGCGGTGGAAATTGAAGATCGACGCCACGATATTCTTCGGGAACAATTCCACATCTGTGTTGTACTTCTTAATTGCTTCGTTGTAATCCCGTCGATCCACCGCAATGCGATTTTCCGTGCCCGCTAACTCATCTTGCAAGCGAAGAAAATTTTCGTTCGATTTGAGCTGCGGGTAGTTCTCCTGCAACACAAGCAAACGGCCAATCGCCCCGCTGAGTTGATTATTAGCCGTGATTTCGTCCTGTTTGCTGTGGGCGCCAAGCAGCGCCGCGCGCGCATTCGCCACTTCACCGATTACGGTTTGCTCCTGTTTGGCATAGCCCTTGACCGTTTCGACGAGATTGGGAATTAGATCTGCCCGCCGCTTCATGTCGTTGTCCACTTGAGCCCAGCGTGCCTGTATATCGTTGCGTTCCGTGACCAGTTGATTGTATCCGCCCATCGCGCGTCCCGACACGATGACAATCACAACGACCACTATTCCCAGAATGATCAAAACGGCCTTCATCTTTGTGCCTCTCTCCTATTCTCCCGGCGTTCCCCGTTTATTTGTCGAGAGCGTCGACAAAACGCACCAGCGCGTCCATCTCGTTCAAATACTGTTCAAGTATTGAGACGTCTGCGGCGTCTAAGTTCCGTTTCCCGGACGTACGAATCGACAGTATCGCATTTGCGCCTCGCAATGGATTCCGAAGCACTGTTTCCAAAGCACTTAGAATCTCTTGTTTCTTCCAGCGCGGCTCCCGTCCGCTCAAAAGCAACGCATGCCGGCCGAGCACACAGAAAGTCGACAGAGATTCAGTTAGTAACTGAGTCAACCTTTTCCGGTCAGATAAAGCTTCGGTCGCCTTCTGACGTAGACGTATCTGCTTCGCGCGAAGTTCGTGCTCGACTTGCGCGCGATAAAAAGAGCGATCGATTGTAAGATCCGCTATCAAGTCCGGCCCATGCAGCACGCGCCGATGCTGCTGCATGTCCTGAAACTCCATGGGAAAGCAGTCGGTCGATGTGCGCACTTCTTCCTCGGTGAGCAGCAGCGGTGGCGGGTTGTTCTTTTCACGCCACCAGCGAAATACCGGCTCGGATGCGGCGAGTTCGGCAGGAGATAGCCGGTCCAGCACACAAAGAACGTTTAAGTCCGAAACGCGGTTGTCCCAATCGCCCATAGCTGCCGACCCATACAAAACTGCCGACACAAGACGCTGGCCGAACGCCGCTTTCAGCTTTTCCACCAGAACGGAAAGTTGCTCCTCCACTTTTTCTCCCGACATATCTACCAGTTGCTGCTTGCGCCCCCGCCGCCAAAATCCCCGCCTCCGAACCCGCCGAACCCACCACCTCCCCCGGACCCGCCGCCAAAACCGCCGCCTCCCCAACCACCGCCGCCATAACGCCGGGCGCCGCCCAAGAGATTTCCCAACAGCATGCCGGTCCACAGGCCACCACCGCCGCCGAATCCGCCGCCACCTCGCCGGCCCCCGCGGCTCAATAATGCGAGTAAAAAGAAGACACCGAAGATGATCAGTCCAATTGGAATGCCGCCGCCATGACGCTGGGCTGGTTGTTGCCTGTCCTCACGCTGTGGAAGCGTGGCATTGAACGCGATGCCCTTACCTTGAGCGATCTGTGTGGCCATCGCTTGCGCCGCCGTAAAGAGCGCTTGGCCATAATCGTCGTTTTGCAGATCCGGCCGCATCCCGCGCAATATGCTGCCGGCAAATCCGTCAGTGAGGTATGGCTCTATGCCGCGTCCTGTCTCGATATCGCTCTGGTGATCTTTGATCGCCAGCAACAACAAGACGCCCTGGTTATCTTTCTTCGAACCAACACCCCACTTCCGGCCAATTTCGAGAGCGACGTCGCGAATCGGTCGACCATCGAGTGCGTCGATCGTGACCAGCGCGAATTGAACGCCCAAGTCCTGCTCTACTTTCGTGCAGAACTGCTCGAGAATTTCCTTCTGATCCGGCGAGACAACATGCGCGAGATCGCTAACGTACCCCGTCGGCTTCGGAAGGGATGAAACGTCAACGGCAAAAACAAGCGCCGCAAAAACGAAAAACGCGGCTATCGCCAGGCAACGTTTGAGCGAAAGAAAACCGCGTGACCCCGACACAAATCAAAGGTATCAGGATTCCCGAGTAGGATCAGTCGGCGGCCGCACCCGCTTCCCGGGCGGATTGTTCGGGTAAATCGAGCACCGGCATATCGGGAAGCAGGTTGTCCATTTTTCGCAGCTTCGGAAACAACGCCGACCATGCCGCGACGATCACCATCGTTCCAACTCCGCCGATCACGACAGCCGGAACCGTGCCGAACCATTGAGCCGTGATGCCGGATTCAAATTGCCCTACTTCATTCGATGCGCCGATGAAGACCGTGTTGACCGCGCTCACCCGGCCGCGCATTTCATCTGGCGTCGAAAGCTGGATCATGGTGTGACGAACGATGACGCTGACCGAATCTGAAGCCCCGATCAAAAACAGCATGAACAACGAAATCCAGAGTTCGTGGGATAGCCCGAATATCACCGTGAAGACGCCGAAGGCAAAAACACACCAAAGCATGATCAATCCGGCTCTCCGTTTGAGAGGCCAATGAGCCATCACCATCCCCATCAAGACCGCGCCTACGCCCGGCGCACAACGCAATATGCCGAGTCCTGTGGCGCCGATTTTCAAAATCTCTCGCGCATAAACAGGCAACAACGCGACTGCGCCTCCTAGCAGCACCGCAAAGAGATCCAGGGAAATCGCCCCCATAATTATCTTGTTGCGCCAAATAAAGGAAAGCCCTTCCAGCACTGTTCGACCTGACGTGGGCCCAGGGGTCCGAACTGCGGCGACGTGAACTTGACGCAATAAAACAAATGCCAGCGTGTATGCTGCGGCCGAAGAAGCAAAGACAGTAGTAGGCCTGCCTGTCAATCCATAAATAAGACCCCCGAGCATCGGCCCGGTAATCGTTGCGATCTGAAATATAGAAGAACTCCACGCGATCGCGTTTGGAAAATCCTCCTGTGGCACCAGTAGGGGCACAAAGGCCTGGCTCGCCGGCGCGTTAAAGGCACGCACAAAACCGTTCAGCAGAATGACCACGTAAATGGGTAATGGCGACGACAACCCGTGCAGCGTAAAGGCGAACAACAGTAGCGAGCAGACGGCGAACGATGCCCAGCACACTTGCAAAATTTTCTGGCGCGGAACACGATCCGCAACGTGGCCGGCAACCAGGAATAGGCAGATGCCTGGAAGAAATTGGGCCAGCCCGACGAGCCCAAGATCTAGCGGCCGGCGCGTGAGATCGTAAATCTGCCATGCCACCGCGACGGCCTGCATCTCCGAAGCAACGGTGATGAGAAACCGGGCCGGTATGTAATAGCGAAAGGGACGATGGCGAAATGCCGCGCGCGAGTTGGACCCAGATGGGTTCTTCAGCATCTGTGGTTGAGGTCAGTTTCGCATGGTAGGATCTACTCCGATTTGTCGACTGACAATTTGTAAAAGGTGGATTGCGGCCAACGCCCGCCTCCGCATTTGGGCAGTTCATCAGCAGTCCTATATATGCCCTATTCCTTCCACTTACAATCGACACACATCCAATAGACTTAGTACTTTGCGCCAAATTTTGGGGCTAGTGTTTCGTGCCTTGTTCCAGTACATTTGACTTTCTCGTTGAACGGTACCCCGAGAATGTCCCATTCAACAGTTGTCTGGGCGGCCAGCCAAGTTCATGAGATGTGGCCGTGGAACGGCTGGACAGCCGACGAGTTACAATTACAACCCAACAGTCGCGAGCAACATCAATTTCCGGACGGCAGCCAGTATTCATTTTCAACACAATAATTTTGGCGAAGTTGCGGGTGTCATTCTGCCGACCGGCGGAGCAATCGAATATGATTACCTTTCACCACTCCCGTTTCCATTCCCGCCACCAGTTCGTGTCGCCGAGATTTAACGCATCCCAGGCGCCATCCATCGCCTTTGGATCGCCGGTTAGAATGCGTTCTCGGGTCACGCCAGCCGGTAACTTCACCAAGCTCGCAAAACGATTAAATATTTCGGCGCGCTCTGGCCCCTCGGTTCGCTGAAGTAGATGCCAGAGCGTTAAGGCATCGCGTGGTCGAGCGGCGGCAAGCGCCATATTCAACGCTTGAGTGCTTCCAGTCAGATCAAACTGGGCAACAGACTTCGTCAGAGGGTCCGGTGCATCCAGGAAATGCGGCGTGTCCGGCCCGTGACCCGGCCGAGTAGTACACGCTGCCCCTGCCGGAATAAACGATTCAATATTCTGCCACTGGAACGCAACCCAGCCCGTTTGTACTGTCAGAAATCCTTTGCCGTCGTTCGCCACAGATAACGTGTACTCGCAACCGAGATCGACGGTCCTGGCCGAAGGTGTATCGACAACGAACTTCGTTGGCGGCGCCCAGATGACCGCATGGATGGTCCCGTGGTCCAAAGCCAGCCGCTGCTCGTCCTGATGTGCTCTCATCACACGCAACCGGGAGTTAGGCTCAATCTGCACCTCGCCGACAAACTCCGATTCCATGCTGGCTTGCGCGCTGCCGCTCGTATCTATCACCTGTCCCGCGCGAACTCCGCTTGGCTTTTGTCCTGCTCGCGACAACTGCCATGAAGTCATGGGTTGAGTAGTATGCATTCTCTGAAAAAGAAACGTCGCTCCCAGGCACAACACCAAAATTGCTGCGGCCATCGCCCACCATTGTTTTGTGTGCCGCCGCTGCTTGGGCATAGCGCGTGGCACGTCTTGTTCCGGCCATCTCAATCGGCCAAGAAGCTGTTCGAGTTGAGCCACATCCGCTTCGGGTTCGCCGCTACGATCCCACAAATAGTCTTCGTTCATATCTTTCGTTGACCTTCCAACTGCTCACGCAGGAGTTTCATTCCGCGGCACAGATTCACCCGCACCGAATCTGGCGCTAAACCGGTGCGTGCCGCAATCTCGGGCCCGGTCATTCCTTCCACGAGACGAAGAACCAGAGTTTCGCGATAGCTCTCGGGCAGGCGCCGAATGACCGCGAGCACGGCGAACGCCTCACCGTCCGGTGCGCTTCCTCCTACAATCGCCGGTCCAGGTTCAAGCGTTGGGCGCCGGATTCGTATATAATCCGTTGCTGCACGGCGTGCAATTGCAATCAACCAGCCAGAAAAAGCTGCCGGCTCACGAAGGGCGGATAGCCGCTCAAGCGCTTTGAGAAACACGTCCTGCATGAGGTCTTCGGCATCGTGATAAGAGACGTGGGCTAACAGGATGCCGTGAACCAGACGCCCGTATTGCTCGTACAACGTGCCAAAAGCCGCGCGGTCGCCGCTTTGAGCGGCACGAACCAGCGTGGCTTCTTGCAGTCGAGGCTCGATAGTTGTGAGCACGACAGTCGTTGAGGACTAGTTTAGAGACGCAAGCACGTCGGTTTCAGTAGGCGCACGATAATAGTGCTTCACTGCCTCAAATTGCGCCACATTCTTCTGAACTGGAATTACCGCACTGGTTGCGTAGTTCTTATAGTCCGGATTCGTCGCAATCATCTTGACTGCCCAAGTGCCGTCATCAGGCCAATTACGGCCGACCCCAAACGTCCCAGGCGCCGAAAGCGAGATCAATTTCAGTGGGATGCTCTCCCGTTTTCCATTCACGATACCTTCAGCGGTCGCTGTGATCGTAGTTTTTTCTGGTGATTGGCAGGCCGTACTACGTACGATCAACAGGGCATGTTTGGCTAACGCTTCCGGATTCGCCGCCGGATTGCCTACTTCAAGACGTAACGCCCCCGCCAGCATCGGAGCGACTAGAAGTGACGCAGCCAGCAGAGATTTCGTCAGGCTTTTCATGTTCTATCTCCTTTTTCAACGCGGCCACATTGTGCCGCGCTGTGGAGAAGACGGAGATGGGAGCAGGACTGTTAACGACGCCTTATTTTCTAATTGGCCCCAAGGACTTCGCTAGTTGACAGGTTTTTGTCTCCTCGACATATAATCGGAAACGATTGCAAAGCAAGGTGCCGCCTTCGCAGCCGCAGCCTGTCAAGTTGCGGGATATTGCAGCGGCTGCAGGTGTAACGATTGCCACTGCGTCGCGTTCGCTGAACGGAAGCTACGGCGTGAATGCAAATACCCGGAAGCGCGTGCTGGAAGTGGCGGCGCAATTACGCTATCGCCCCAATCGCTTGGCGCGCGGCTTGGTTACCGGGCGTTCGCAGATTTTGGGACTCATTATTAGCGACATACGCAATCCGTTCTTTTCTGAAGTGGCGCGCGGAGTGGAAGACGAAGCTTACTCGGCAGGTTGCGATGTAGTCCTTTGCAACAGCGATCTGGATTCGCAGAAACAGAACCACTACATAGGCTCCTTAATGGCAAAACGCGTGGATGGAATCATCATGAATTCTGTCAGCGTCTTGCGCGAAGCGGAACAAGAGCGCCTGGTCCAAAGCGGAGTGCCCATAGTGCTTCTGAATCGGTGTTTCGCGCACTCGGAGTTTTCGACAGTTTCTGCGGATAACGAACAGGGTGGCCGCCTCGCCGCACAATATTTCTTGCGTATGGGCCATCGGCGGCTGGCGCATCTCACGGGTCCCCGTCAACACGGCAATCTTACACAGCGAGCTAAGGGTTTTTTGCAGGCAGTCCGCGAAGGCGATCCATTGGCCTCAGTAACTGTTCTACATGGAGGACATACACTCGCGGGCGGTCACGCAATGGCGCTCAAGCTGTTCAAAGAGAATCCTGACGTTACCGCTATTTTTGCCGCCAACGACGCGGTGGCATTCGGAGTTTTGAAGGCTGCTATCGAACGCGGCATCCGAATCCCTAAAAATGTTTCTTTGATTGGCTTTGATAACGTCGATTTTGCCGCCATCGTGCATCCGCCGCTCACCACCATTCACCAATCGAAATACGAAATCGGCCAGGCCGCTGTGAACATTCTGCTCAGGCTCGCCAAAGGAAAAGATAAATCTCCCGAGAATCGCGTTCTCGGCGTCGAATTGATTGAGCGCGATTCAGTGATGAATTTGAACCGCAAATCATAAGGATCTTTAGTATTCATGCCTATCTCACTTAAGGACAAAGTTGTCCTCATCGTCGGCGCTTCCAGCGGAATTGGTTTTTCCACGGCCTTGCTTTTCGCCCAGGAAGGGGGAAAGGTGATGGCTTCAGCGCGAAGGCAGGACCGGCTGCTCGGTCTTCAAGAAAAAGCGAAGTCTCAGGGCGGCTCTATTGAGATCTTTGCGGCCGATGCTACGAAACCGTCGGAAATGGAGCGCCTTGTGCGCGAAACCGAAAAGAAGTTCGGAAGAGTTGAAATTCTCGTGTTCGCCACGGGTACCAACACGCCCGATCGAGCAATGACCCGGCTGAAGGTTGACATTTGGGACATGATGGTGACGGTCAATCTCAACAGCGCCTACTACATCACGCAAGCAGTTCTGCCATCAATGCGTCAGGCGAAAGACGGCTCTTTGATCTACATCTCTTCAATCTCAGGCCTGCTGCCCGATGCTTCCGGCGCTTCTTATCAAGCTGCTAAGAGAGGCATAGTCGGCCTCGCGCACGCCGTTCGCTATGAGGAGAAAGAAAACGGAATCCGTACCTGTGTGATTTGCCCCGGTATGGTTGCGACTGAGCTTCTCGAAAAACGCCCCGTGAAGCCTTCGGCGGAGGCTTTGAAACTCGCTATGCAACCCGAAGATATCGCCGATGCCGTCCTTGCGGTTGCAAAGCTGCCCCCTCGAGCGTACGTTCCCGAAATGCAAATATTGCCCACTTATCTTTGAAACCGCTTGAAAATCAGATGAACAGACGTGAATTTCTCGCCGCGAGTGCCGCGGAGCTCTCAACTCGACAGTTGCTGGGCCAAGGCCCGCATTCCCTCGATCACCATCTTCCTGGGACGGATCGCCATTACCAGCGGGTCAAATCCTATGTAGAGGACATCCCGGTCCCTGAATATCGTTGGGCCTCTACGGCTGCTTATGATGCCTTTCGTGACATGAAGTTCGGCGTTCGCATCCACTGGGGAATCTATTCGGTCGCGGGCTACAACAAGGAATCGTGGCCGTTTCTGTCGAAATCCTTTGAGGAACGCCAAAGTTACAACCAGATCTATAAGACCTGGAATCCGAAAGGCTTCGATGCCTCTGCATGGATGAACCTGTTCTCCGAAAGCGGCCTCAAAATGTTCGCTTTCACGACGAAACATCACGAAGGATTTTCCATGTTCAATACCCGAACGCGTGTGCGTTCGCGCGCAAATTGGACAGCGCCCGGCGGTCCAAAGATGGAAGCTTGCGATCTTGCCTACAGCATCATGGAGACGCCTTTCAAGCGCGACATTGTAGGCGAACTATGCCAGGCCGGCCACAAGCATAATTTGAAGATCGCTCTCTATTTTTCACATCCGGATTGGTATGACGCCGACTTTCGTCCGTATGTCTACCATCCTTTGCAGGTTCCTTCCTCTCCGAAGTTAGACATCGACTTCAAGGGAACAAAGCAACGTTTAGGCGACCGTATGGTGATCGTTCCTGATCCGACTCCGGCCGAGGTGAATCGCATGATCATGCGGCATCGCGCTCAGCTTACAGAGTTGCTGACAAATTACGGGCGTATCGATATGCTCTCGCTCGATATGTGGCTTGGTCCCGCGGTGTGGCCGCAGCTTCGCCAAACGATTCTCGATCTTCGGAAGATTCAGCCGGATGTCATGCTCCGCGCCCGCGGAATCGGTAACTATGGCGATTACTACACGCCGGAAGGTTTCGTTCCTGGAAGCAAAGAAAACACCAACACTCCCTGGATGGTTATTTATCCTCTTGCAAAGGGCTTTTCATACGACCCCGACCCGGCGCACTACAAAGGGACTGCGTGGATCGTCAGCAATTTGGTCGATGCCGTCGCCAAGGGCGGCAGTTTTCAAGTCGGCGTAGGCCCGGATGCAAACGGGCAATTTCATCCCTCGGCTGTGGAGCAACTGAAAGAAACAGGCCGCTGGCTCAAAGTGAACGGTGAAGGTATCTACGCGACTCGTGCGCGCGATGGATCGCTTTGGGCCGAAGGGGACAACGTGCGTTTCAGCCGCACTAAGGACAGCCGATATATTTACGCCTTTGCGCAGAAATGGCCTGCCTCCTCGTTGACTTTGAAATCGATAAAGGCCAAAGAAGGAACACAAATCAGAATGCTCGGCGTGACAGCGCCTCTGCATTGGCGAAATGATCCGACGAGCGGGTTGGTCATCGATATCCCGCAAAATCTGCAGGATGAATCGAAGCGTCCTTGCAAATATTCGTATTGCTTTCGGATCGAAGGGACCGATCGGGCCTAGCTGTTCTTGACTGGAACGGCGCCCAGTCCGAGTCCGTCAATGCCGGCCGTGTGAACAAGTCCGTCTCGCACTTTAAACACTCCCGGGAAGCGATCCTGCCAACCTTTATTCGCCGCCGGAACATACTGCCGCGCGTTTGCTTCAATGGCCTGCACGGTCGGCACATGTGCTGCGAGTGACACCGATTGCAACAGCGACTCGCCTGGACACGTCAAGTCCTGAACGCACAAGAACACTTTCTTTTTCATGCCTAACGCGGCGAGCAGCAGCGCTTGGCTCTGGCATTTGCACGCTTTCAATGCGGCTCCCGAATAACCCATCTGTAGTGCCAGCAAGAAAGCGTCCTTACCGGTAAGAGATTCATCAATAACCACCGGAACCAGCTTCGAAGCAGCATGCATATCGTTTTGCGGATTAGCTTTTAAATCCCGCGCCGTCGGCTGTTCAACGTATTGAATCCGGCTGAAGCCATCCGGAGACTTCGCTTTCAATTCGTGCAGAAAATTAACCAGATAGTCGACATTGGGGCACTTTTCATTAAAATCGAGCGAGTAGACGTAATCCGTGACCTTGCGCTCGCGTTCGGTTTGCGCCGTTGCCTGGTGAACGCGAATCACGCGATCCAAATCCCATTCGTGGTTGTCGCCGTTTAGCTTGATTTTGATGTGAGTAATGCCGTTGTATCGAATCCATTCAGGTAGCGTCTCCGGCAGTCCATCGTCGATTCGGTGTTGAACGTCTGAAGATGTGATGGGATCTACCGCGCTTACCAGATGGTAGAGCGGTAGTTCCGGCTTGGCGTGCGGCAATATGTAGTGGTCTAACGTCTCGCCGTTAAATTCAGGACCCAGGTAATAGCTCAAGTCGTGATGAAGATACTCAGGCCCCAGTGTTTGATAGCTGTTTTTCCCGTGCAATTTGCCATAGGCATCGTGAACGGCTGCATCAAACGGACTCGCGGTAACCAACATGCACAGCTTTGGAATCGGTTGGGGAAGACTGGCGGAAATCTCTGCCGCGGCGGCTAAGTACTTTGGCTCAAGCGCCAAATTAAGATCGATCGGGTGACCCCATTCACGCTCGTCGCCGGTGAGTTTGGCGATGCGAGCCGAAAGCTTTCGCATCGCATCGAGCGTCTGGTCATAGGTCATCTTCTTTGATGGAAAAGACCAAACGTTGCCCATCGGCATTGATCCATAGCCGTCGGCGACTTTGCCGTTGCGGCCCCGAACGCGGCAGCGAACATTCTGAATGGTGACTCGCGTGACGACGGTTCCGCCAAACTTCATCGGCGCGCGATATTGGTAGTCGTCATAAGAAGGCTCTACCTCGACGATTTGAATATCGGTTGCCGCGGGCGCTGAGCAGATGGCGGGAAAGGCTGCCAGGCAGCCTGCGATCGATTTCAACACTTGCCGCCGGCTGCTCATCTGTTGACTCACAAATTTTCCTCCTTATGGGAAGCGCTTCCAAGTTGAGGTAATCTTTTTGCGCTCTTTCAGCGCTCACCGTTATAAGAGTACTCCAGCAAACACCGAATTTAGGCGGCTCGATACGAGCGTCACTCTCCACATTGACCGCTGCTCCATTGAAGATGTTTTTTCGTCACGCGAGGTGCTTGACATTACGTTAATTTGCGCTTACTTTAGGAAACGTTTGCAAACCGCTTTGGAGGCCTTGTGACCTGGTCGTCTTCCCGTTCCGCTGCCTTGTTTCTTTTCATGGGCGTCTGTGCCAGCCGCGCCCAGATCTCTACCGCAACTCTTGAAGGAACCGTGACAGATCCCTCGGGTGGGATTGTTGGAGGGGCTACTGTTGTTGCCACCAATTTAGGCACACAAGTCGCGCGTACTGTTACAACCACGGGCAGCGGTGATTTCACGATTCCGAATCTGGCGATCGGACACTACTCGGTTACAATTACTGCGCCTGGATTCAAAACCTACACAGTGCCCGATATCGAACTTCAGGTCGCGCAGAGGGCAAGCGTAAATGCCGTCCTGCAGGTCGGCGGAGTCGAGCAGAAAGTCACCGTCGAGGCCGCTGCGCCGATTGTTGAGACCGCTCAGGCATCTGTCGGTCAGGTCGTCAATCCGACTGCCGTCGAACGCATGCCTCTCAACGGGCGCAGTTTCTGGCAACTGACCGATTTGACGCCCGGCGCAACGTACACACCCGGCGGTCAAGGGACGCGAACGGGCGGCAGTTCGATTCGTTCGTCGGTTGTTAATGTCACCATCAACGGAACCGCTCCGAATCAAACTGGCTGGTTCCTCGACGGATCGTTCATCACGGAAATGCAGACGGGCGGAACTCTCATTCAACCCAACGTCGACGCACTACAAGAGTTCAAGGTCGAAAGTTCCAACATGTCGGCTGAGTACGGCCACACCCCCAACGTGGTCAACGTCAGTCTCAAGAGCGGAACAAACGGCTTTCACGGCACTGGCTTCGAATTTCTTAGGAACTCCTATTTCGACGCCAAGAATTTCTTCTATGTCACTCCGGCGGGAACCAACCAGCACATTGAGCCATACCGGCGTAACCAGTACGGATTCGCAGTCGGCGGTCCTATTCGAAAGGACAAAACATTTTTCTTTGTCGACCTGGAGAAAACGGGGTTTCTGCAGGGCGTAGATCAAAACAACATTGTCCCCACTCCGGCTGAGCGCGCCGGAAACTTCAGCGCCATCTCGAAAAAGCTACTGAATCCGAAGGCTGGTTATGCGCCTTTCGCGGGCAACGTCATTCCGAGCACCGCCTTTTCGCCTCAGGCACTTTTCTTCCTGAATTACATGCCGTTGCCGAACACGACGCAAGGTTCCACAAACTACTCGGCATACACCAACAATTTGCTACAGCATGAAATTCGCGCCGACGCGCGTATTGACGAGCAGATTTCTAGCTCATCGCAGCTCAGCGGACACTACTCCATCAACAACAACGATGAGAACGATCCCAACAACTATCTGGCCTTGGGTTCCTTTCCGCTTCACAGCCGTGCGCAAAATGCGACTCTCTCGTTCACGCACATCTTCAGCCCGCAACTGCTCAATGAAGCGCGGATCTCTTACTATCGCAGCTATTTCTATTTCGGCGGAGCGTTGCAGGGAACGAACTTCAATCAGGAAGCGGGAGTGCAAGGCTTCAATGACACTACTTCTATTTACAGCTTTCCCTACATCACTCTGACCGGCTACTCCAATTTCACCGGATCTCCTTCCGATCAGCGCCCCAAGCAGAACCGGATTCGCAATCTGCAGTACGCCGACAACGTCAGTTACACGGTCGGCCGTCATAGTCTCAAATTCGGAGCTGAATTACTTCATCAAACCGCGGGCTTCATCAACGGCTCGAATTCCGTCGGCACTTTCAACTTCGTCGGAACTTATACCGGCGACGCCTTCGCCGATTTTCTGTTGGGCTACCCGGATAACGTCACGCGCGACTACTTCAAGCAGGAGAATGGCGATTACCAGAGTTTCTGGGGATTCTACGCGCAAGATAATTTTCGTGTTACTCCCAACTTCACTCTCGACATTGGCCTGCGTCTTGACCTGAACGGTTTCTATAACGGCATCCGTGGCCAGAAGAGCGCGTTTAACTTGACCACTGGACAACTCATCATTCCGTCGACGATCGATGCGAATGTCCAATCGCTGACTCCGCAGCTACTGGCTCTTTTTGCCGATCGCCTTACCTTCACCAACAAAGTCGGCCTGCCAAGCTCTATCCAACCGGTTCAGAAAAACTGGGCGCCGCGTGTCGGTTTTGCCTGGACACCATTCGGTGGTTCGAAGTTTGTAGTTCGCAGCGGCTTCGGCATCTTCTACGCCTTCCCCGACAGCAACACCATTAACAACACCGTGGCGACCGTTCCATTCTTTGCCGCCGTCAATCTTACGAACGACCGTCCTCCGTTGGCGCCTACGCGCACGTTTGGCGATTTTTTCCTGGGCCAGCCAAACGTCACTGCCAATACCAGCGGTGCGGTTTGTCCCTTCGGATGGGTGGCGCTTTCTTGCGCCACACCAAGCGTGGATTCGGGCGCAATCGTGTTCAAGAGTCAGGCGGTCGATGAATGGAATTTTGCGATTCAACGCCAGCTCAGCGGATCTACTTCGATTGACGTCGCCTATCTGGGCAACAAGACCTCTCACCTGAATCAAAATCTAAGCATCAATGACCCGAACCCCGGTCCAGGACAAATCCAGGTGCGCCGTCCCTACGCGCAGTGGGGGCCGATTACTTACCCCGTGTTCTCTGAGAACGCAAATTACAACGCGCTCCAGGTGAAGTATGAATCACGGAATTGGCATGGCTTGAATACGCTGGTTTCCTACGCGTGGTCGAAGTGCATCGATTCCGGCAGTCTGCAGGGTGGAACGACGCTCTTGCTTTTGAATCAAAATCGTGGGCCTTGTGATTACGATCTGCCTCAGACCTTCACAGCAAGCTTTGACTACGGGTTGCCGTTTGGTCACGGCAAAACGTTCTTTAGCAACTCCAATCGCTTTGTAAATGAACTGATCGGCGGCTGGGAAGCCACTGGCATTGTGACCATGCGATCTGGTATTCCATTCACTCCTACCATCAACGGCGATATCGCGAACACCGGTGTGACTGGCCAACGGCCCCAGGTGATCGGCAGTCCTACGTATGTTGGTTCGCCATCGTGCTGGTTCTACGTCGCGGCCAATTCCGCCTGCACCGCTCTCGCCCCGTCGGGTGTCAGCGCGTTTGCCGTTCCTGCGACCTTTACATACGGTGACGGCGGCCGCAATATTCTGCGTGCGAATGGTCTTAAAGAAGTCGATTTCAGCCTGCTCAAAGCTCTGCCCATCGACGAAATCAGGCAGTTCCAGCTTCGTGCTGAAGTATTCAACATCTTGAATCACCCCACGTTCTCAGCGCCTTCGGCGGCCATCAATAGTTCATCGGGCGGGCAGGTAAGCACTACGCTAAACGCCGCTCGCATTATTCAGTTGGGGGTAAAGTTCGTCTTCTAGCTATATCTTGGAAGTGATCGCCGCATGTTGAACAGAAGAACCTTCATCGCTTCAAGTGCAGGGCTCTCTGTTCTGGCTGCCGCGCCGAGCGACACAGTCCGCCTTGGCGTACTTGGCACAGGCGGCCGCGGCAATTTCGTGATGGCCGCGTTTGGCCGCATTCCTTCTGTCCAAATAATGGCCGTGTGCGACGTCTATGAACCTAATTTAGAGCGCGGAATCGCGGCTGCCTCCCCAAATGGCACGCACAAGGCGAGCGTGTATCGGCATTATTTGGATCTCTTGAACGACAAGGATGTCGACGCCGTCCTGATTGCTACTCCCGAGCATTGGCATCATCGCATGATTCTCGATACGCTCGCGGCAGGAAAAGATATCTACGTCGAAAAGCCGCTCTGCCACACACCGGAACAAGGTGCTGAGCTGGTTGCCGCCGAAAAGTCTTCGAAACAAATTGTGCAGTGTGGCATGCAGCGGCGCAGCTATGATCTTTTCCTTCGCGCAAAGCAAATCATGGATGACGGCAGCACGCTGGGGAAAGTGCGCATGATTCGCTCCTGGTGGTTGAACAATTATCTGGGCGCAGAGAGAGTCACTAAGCTAGATGGAAAACTCGATTGGGATGCGTGGCAAGGTCCCGCTCCTCGACGGCCATTCGATCCTGATCGATTTCGCAACTGGCGATATTACAGTGACTACGCGGGCGGCATCGTTGCCGATCAGGGCGCGCACGTTTTCGACGGTATTCATATGTTGATGGGATCGGGGCCTCCGGTATCGGTGGTTGCATCGGCGGGCAGGCCGCACCGCGCCGGTTTTGATACGCCCGAATCCGTGAACGTCGCCGCGTGCTATAGCGAAGATTACATTGCCGTCTTTACCATCAACTACGCCACCATGAAGTACCCGCCGCCGCGAGATCAGCTCAATCAATTTGATGGAGACAACGGTCGTCTAGATGTCGGGCGAGAAGATCTAAGCGTATACCGCCAAGGGTCTGACGACAAGTCTTCCGACAGTTACAAGTCGCAAAAAGGTTTCGGCTACGCGACGGACCTGCACGTTGCAAACTTTATTGACTGCGTCCGAACTCGCAAGAAAACGACTGCGCCCATTGTCCTCGGGTTCCAGGCAACGCTCGCCGTGCAGATGGCAAACCTATCTCTCAAGCATGGACGCGAGATCCGCTGGAACGCTGCTTCGCAGAAAGTAGAAATGTAATGGAGAAATATCCCGTCGTCGAGACCGCGTCGCCTTTGCAACGAACTTCCCGTCGCGCCGTTCTTCAAACCGGTGCGACGGCTCTTTTAAGTGGTGCTCTCTTGCAATCCGCCTCAAAAACTCCGACAACGGAACCCGCCAAATTGAAAGTAGCCATCTTTTCGAAACACCTGTTATTTCTGCAAGGCCCTCAACTTGCTCAAGCTGCTGCCGGCATCGGTTTCGATGGTATCGATCTCGCGGTTCGCAAAGGCGGGCACGTGGAACCGGCGCGCGTGAAGCAAGACCTGCCTGGCCTTGTCGGTATCATTCGCGCGCATAGCTTGGAAGTTCCGATGCTCACCACGGATATCGTCGATACCGGCACGCCGTACACCGAAGATATCCTGCAATGCATGTCGGAGTTGAACATTCGCCACTACCGTTGGGGGGGATTCAAATACAGTGACGATACCCCTTTGCCGGCTCAGCTCGACAGTCTTAAGCCGCGCGTGGCGAAACTCGCCGCTCTCAACTCCCGCTATCGCGTCGGCGCGATGTACCACACGCACTCCGGTATCGATCTCGTAGGCGCTCCCATTTGGGACCTGCACGAGTTGCTTTCCGGGCTTGACCCCGCGTCGGTCGGAGTGAACTACGACGTGGGTCACGCTACGGTGGAAGGTGGCTTCGGCGGATGGATCGACAGCTTTCGTGTCACCGGCCCATATTTGCGTGGAATTGCCGTCAAAGATTTTCTCTGGGAAAAGTCGGCGCGCGGAGAATGGCGTCCGGCTTGGAAACCACTCGGACAAGGGATGGTCAATTTGCCGCGCTTTTTTCAGATGGTTGCGGCGGCGCGCTTCAACGGCCCGTTGCAGCTTCATTTTGAATATCCGCTTGAGGGCGTAGACGAAGGAAGCAAGACGGTTAGTAATCCAAAGGAAGTATTCGCTGCCATGAGTCGCGATCTGAAGCAACTTCGAAAGTTGCTCGCCCAAGCGCAGTTGGCATAGCTCGTTGCACAGTGGCCGTTCACGCTCGTGAGTCGCAGATCGAAAGCCGTACGACGGTTTCGCCGTATCGCTGGGTCATGATCTCGCTCGCCTTCTTCGCGACGGCGATTAACTACGTCGACCGCCAGGCTCTTTCTGTTGCCGCGCCGGTTTTGATCGACCAGTTTCACATGAGCAACGTCGCGTATTCGCGAGTGCTCTTTGGATTTCTTCTCTCGTACACCATCATGAACGCCGTATCGGGACCAGTGATCGATCGTCTCGGAACGAAGGCCGGCTATGCACTATGTATCGCGTGGTGGTCCGTCAGTTCCGCGTTGCACGCGTTCACTACAGGCGCCCTCAGTCTTGGTGTTTTTCGATTTCTGCTGGGCATCGGAGAAGCCGGAAACTGGCCTGCCGCATTGAAAGTGGTTGCGGAATGGTTCCCGGAACGGGAACGCGCGCTCGCCTCCGGACTGTTCAACAGTGGCTCCGCGGTGGGCGCCATCCTTGCGCCGCCTCTTGTCGCGTTCATGATTTTTCGTGTCGGTTGGCCAGCCGCTTTTCTTCTTGTTGGCATCTTGGGATTTATTTGGCTCGTCTTTTGGCTCAAAATTTATCGGACGCCTGCGGAGATCCAGACTGAAATTCGTTCATCTCCTCCTAATGCATGGCGGCTTTTCAAAACGAGATTTGTCTGGACGTTCACCTTATCGAAGATCTTCATGGATCCGGTTTGGTACTTCTACATCTTTTGGTTTCCCGAATATCTGCGCCGCGCTCGCCACTTCGACATGGCGCAAATTGGTGAGTACGCCTGGATTCCATTTTTCATCGCCGCTATAGGCAACATCTTGGGAGGCATTGTTTCCAGTTGGTTGATCCGCGGCGGCATGCGCATTACGACTGCTCGAAAAACAGCAGTCACCTTTTTTGCTCTATGGATGACGGCTGCCATCCCCGCCGTTTTGGTCCACTCGGCATGGCTTTCCATCGCATTCGTTTCCATCGCAATGGCCGGCTATACCGGGAGCCTTGCTAACATGCTCGCGCTACCTACCGACGTCTTTGAGAAGAATGCCATCGCATCCGTCTATGGTCTTGCCAGCATGGGAGCCGGCTTTGGAGGCATGTTATTCAGCTTGATCACCGGCTGGGTGGTCGATCATTTCAGCTACACACCGGTGTTTGTCGGGTTCGGGTTAATGCCTCTCGTTTGCGCGCTTATTCTTTGGGTAGTGATGGGCCCTATTCGCTCTCCCATCTTGGTTCCAGCTTCTTAAAACATGGCCACGAAACGTTCCGAAAATTGTTTGCTCGTGTTTGCGATTCTGTTTGCCTCGTGCGCTGCCTTCGGTCAGGCCCGTTCGCAATTTAGCGCGTCGCAAGTCACCGATGGCAAGAAAATCTTTGCACAATCCTGCGCGGGCTGTCACGGAGCCGATACATACGGCACTGACCGGGCTCCCGGATTATCCGGCAATCGCCGCGTTCGGGCCCGCACAGTCGAACAACTGCGTAACCTGATTTTGCACGGCGTTCCATCTGCGGGAATGCCGGCGTTCAACTTTCCGCCTGAACAGCTTGATTCGATTGTGGCCTTTGTTTATTCGCTCAACACCGCTGCCTACGAAACGCCTGTACCGGGAAACCAGCAGATCGGCGAAAAAATCTTCTTTGGCAGTTCTCAAAGATGCGGCGCATGTCATATGGTGAGCGGCCGCGGTTCGGATAAAGGGCCTGACTTATCAACGGTCGGCCGTGAAATGACCATCGAAGAGATTGAAGGCGCCCTTCAAAATCCCGATGCCCACATCACCCCTGGCTATGAACTCGTAACCGTCCATCTTCGGAACGGTAGCGTCGTTCGTGGCTTCGCGCGCGGACGAACGAACTTCGACGTTCAGCTACAGGACACGGATGGCCAATTTCGCATGTTGCACGCGCCCGAAATCGTATCTGTCCAGAAGGAAGAGCACTCGTTCATGAAATCGTGGAGCGGCACGCCCGAAGAGTTTCAAAATCTGGTCGCCTATTTGAGCCGGCTGACGGGCGTGACACCTGACTCGAAGCCTGCGGCCGGCGCCGCGGTCCCGGCCAATGAATCGACTATCGATTTTGCTCGCCTCAAAGATCCACGTCCGGGCGATTGGCTTACCTATAACGGAAACTTGCAAGGCAACCGGTACAGTCCGCTGACCCAGATCAATGCGGGCAATGTGAATAAGCTAAGTCTAAAGTGGGTTCTTCCTATTGAGCACTTCGGTCTGGAAGCGACTCCCATCGTTGCCGGCAGTGTGATGTACGTGACCGGCCCCAATCAAGCCTATGCTGTCGACGCTCTCTCCGGGCGTGTCATTTGGAAATACTCTCGCCCGCGAACGCAAGGCTTGGTTGGCGACGCTTCATTGGGTACAAATCGGGGCATGGGCATTCTCAAAGACAAGGTCTTCATGGTCACCGATAACGCACATCTATTGGCTTTGAATCGCGTGACGGGCGCGCTCGTTTGGGAAAGAGTTATGCCCGAAGAGCCGATGAAATATGGCTCTACGGTCTCTCCGCTTATCGTCAACAACACCGTGATTGCGGGAGTCTCTGGTGGTGACTGGGGCATTCGAGGCTTCATCATCTGCTATAAGGCGGACACCGGAGAACAGCTCTGGCGGCGTTGGGCAATTCCGAATAGAGGCGAGCCCGGTTCGGAAACCTGGAAAGGGAAAGAGCTGCTTCTTGGCGGTGCGTCCACTTGGCTCACCGGTTCCTTCGATCCGGAAACGAATACGCTCTTTTGGGCAACCGGCAATCCTTGGCCCGATTCAGACGATCGTGAACGCCCCGGCGACAACCTCTTTACCAATTGCATACTCGCGCTCGATCCGGCAAACGGTTCTTTGAAATGGTATTTCCAATTCACTCCGCACGACACGAATGACCGGGATGCTGAGGAGCCTCCGGTTCTTGTCAACACCGAGTATCAAGGCCAACAGCGTAAGCTTCTGTTGCATGCTGATCGCAACGGCTATTTCTACGTATTTGACCGCACCAACGGGAAGTTGCTGCTGCACTCTCAATTCGTACACACCATGAATTGGTCCACCGGTATCGATGCGAACGGACGGCCCATACTCTCGGAGGCGTTCAAAGCCTCCCACAACCGCCGTACCGGCTGTCCTGATGATGCGGCGAACTGGAGTTCAACTGCCTTCAATCCGCAAACCCGGCTTTATTATTTTGAATCGCTTGAACAGTGCCAGCCGGACACGCTCAGCGGCAGCCTGCGCACTTCGGCACATTTGGACGAAACAGGTCAAAAATATGTTCGCGCGATAAACATCGATACGGGTAAGGTCGTCTGGGAGAATCCGCAACTCGGTCACGTTCTGCTGAAAACATGGCCGGGAGTTCTGGGTACGGCCAGTGGACTTGTCTTTTATTCGGATCCCGATGGCTCTTTTGTAGCGGCCGATGCAAAGACAGGGAAGCCGCTCTGGCACTTTGCGACGAATAGCGCGATGAAAGCTTCGCCCATGACCTTCGCCATACAGGGCCGGCAGTATGTCGCGATCGCCGCCGGTTCGAACTATCTTTGTTTTGGTCTTCCGGCCGATCTACAGTAGGTCCGCCATCGGCACAGCCAAATCAGGCAGTTGCTGCCAGACCGGGAGCGGACACAACGTCTACTGACAGTACCTTACGAATATTGATCGGCTCGCCCGTCGCCGGATTCCGGCGAATCTGGCGCAACAGACCAAAAGCCTGCTCTGGATTTAGTAATTCGTCGCAAGCGATGACAATCTTCAGCGGATTGGCGCCGGTATCAGACAGGTACACGACTTCGTAGTGACGATTTCGACTGTCGTTGATCCTTGAGGGACGCATACAAGGCAGTTAGAGAAACGCGCCACTTTTCTCTTTCCACGAGCCACAAATTTAACATCTATGCCACAGCGCGATCCGCTGGTCAGCCCTCTGGCACTCCGGCTTTTTGGAACACCGCGACCGACGCGTCCAAGCCGAGCTTTGCGGCTTCTTCCGGCGTTTTGTCCTTTAAGCGTCCAAATACTTCGACGCTTAAGGCATCCGTATACCGGATCGTCTGAAGCGCGCGCAAAAATTCAACCAGATTGATGACGCCTTCGCCCGGAAGCAGGCGTTGATTATCCCGAATCTGCTCAGGCGGCAAGTTCGGCGCATCGTTGAAATGCACGTGTACGATTCGTTCTCGCCCGGCCGCGATGATGTCCTCGGTCGTCGCACCGGCATGATGCCAATGCCAGGAATCGAGCAGCAAGCCGACATTAGGTCCGCATTCTTTGGCGAATTCGAGCATCTCATTCATTCGCCATATAAATTCATAGCGGAACTGCTTGCGAAACTGCAGCGGACCTAGAAACTCCAGGCCGAGCCGTACATTGTGCTCAGCAAGAACTCGCGCGCAGTCCGTGAACCGCTGTTTAAAAAGCTGGCGCAATTCATCTTTCGGCGTGTCGCTCGAGGGCATGATGTAAGTGACCATGCGCGGGCAATGAATTGCCGCGGCGAATTGAGATTGCCCACCGAGTTTGGCCAATCCGGCCTGAAAAGTGGCCTCGTCTTTGCGGAACTCTACAGGAAAATTGATCGCCCCGGTTTTCAATCCCAGTTGAGACAAAAGATCGTTTGTTGCCGCAGCTCCCGCTTGCATTGCGGCATCCAGCATGATGTCTGTTCCAGGAAAGCCCGTCTTGGCGGCCAAACGCGCGAAATCGGGCCAGTGAACCCGATTATCAATCAATACGCTGTTCAGAGCCGGATACATTCGGCCTTCCGCGGCGAAAGCTTTTCGGAGGAATGGTGCGGATGCTGCTAGTTTGAGAATTTCGCGGCGAGTCACGGTGTGGGGTTATTTGCCAGCCGTATCGAGATACGGTGAACAGCAGGCCGGTTGAGTGTGCTTGAACTCCATCAGTTCTGCGCGCGTGTCGTTAGGATCGTACAAGTTGAGCTGCCACTTCCCATCGCGTCCGATCTTTGGTGGCTGTGGAGGCGTGTAGCCGCGGCTCAATATCGTTTTGTACGCGGGCTGAATGCTTTCAACACCGAGCGCTAAGTGATGCATTACGCCTAGTTGCTTCGGCGTCGGATTGTGGACATTAAGCATATATTCAAGCCAATCGGCTCCATCCGGAACGCGCATGTCTATCCAGTCCGTCTCCGTATCGTTCTTTCCGCCGTACCAAATCATCTGAAAACCCAGGATGTCGCGGTAGAAACGATCGGCTGCCTCGCGATCGTGAACGGTCGCGCCCACATGAATAATCCGCTGTGAAATGCGCGTATCGGGCATCAGCTTGCCGAAATTATTGCTGTGCAGCGAACCCGGCATGTATTGCACGAATTCGACGTTGTGGCCTTCCGGATCTTGCACCATCATGCTCACGTTCTTGTCCAGTCCTAGCTTTAAGGTACCCGGTACTTTCACGCCCTTGGCCGCAAGGTAATCGCGCAACTGCTGAATGTTCGTAGTCTCAAATGCAAAGTGCGTCATGCGGTCGTCGCTCAGGTTTGTCAACGCCGGAAAGATTTCAATGTATTGATGATCGTTGACCTTGTAGTAATTCAGCATCAAACCGCCCGTAGGTTTGTCCAGGCTGAAGTGTTCGTAGCCAAGGACATGACCGTAGAAATTGTCGGCGGAGGCGAGGTCGCTAACTCTCAGCCCAATATGCGCGACCCCGATGATCGGTGGCCGCTGCGCCGCGGGCGGAGGCGTTTGTGCCATAGCCGCGATATAAGCGCCAGCCAAAACGAAAATGCGCGTCACGCGGCGGCACATAAGCTATTGTGCTCCGTCCGGCTTCTTGGCATTGCGCAACACCTTTGTTAATGCGGAAATGGCACGATCGACATCTTGCTCCGTGATGATATATGGCGGCAGGAAACGAAGCACCAAATCGTGAGTGCAGTTGAACAGCAAGCCCTCCCTGATTCCATCCAACACGAGCTGCTTGCCGGAAAAAGCAAGTTCCACTCCGATCATCAGCCCCTGTCCCCTGACTTCCTTGATAAATGGGAATTGCCGCATCAACTCCGTTAACTTCATGCGGAAGTACACGCCCACCGAATTGATGGAGGGCAGGAGTTCATCGAGAATGTCAAAAAACTCGAGTGCAACGCGGCAGGCGAGCGGACCGCCGCCATACGTGGATCCGTGCATGCCGGGTTTGATACTCGTGCCGGCGTTTTCCGTAGCGACGACCACTCCAAGCGGAATGCCGCAGGCCATTGGTTTGGCCGCAATCACAATATCGGGCATGATTGGGGTATCGAAGAGCTGATACGCGAAATGCGAGCCCGGACGCCCGACGCCGCATTGAATCTCGTCGAAGACAAGCAGAGCGTTATATCGATCTGCCAGCTCGCGCGCTTTGCGGGCAAACGGTTCGGAAACCGGATAGATGCCGCCCTCGCCTTGAATTACTTCAAGCACAATGCCGGCGGTGTTTTCGTTTACAGCAGCTTCCAGCGCTTGCAGATCGTTTCGGGCGACAAAAGAAGCGCCTGGAAGCAACGGCTCAAAATCCTTCCGGTATTTCGGCTGGCCTGTAATGGAAAGCGCGCCCAGCGTCCGTCCGTGGAATGAGTTGTCTAGCGAAATGATGTTGATCTTCTTGGGACTGACCGAGTTTCCGTGCGCGCGGATCATCTTGAGTGCGGTCTCCATCGCCTCCGCGCCGGAGTTACAGAAGAAGCTACGCTTCAGGCCGGTGATCTTCGCTAGTCGCTCTGCCAGGCGGCCTTGATACTCGTGATAGTAAAGGTTCGACGTGTGCAGCAGAAGGCCGGCTTGCTGCCGGATGATTTTCGTGATGCGTGGATGCGCGTAACCCAGCGAGTTGACGCCGATCCCGCTGATCAGATCGAGGTAACGATTGCCTTCAAGATCGTAGACGTAACAACCTTTTCCGCGGTGCAGCGCCAGTGGATAGCGCGCATAGTTCTGTACTAGGTAATTGCGCTCCAAAGCGGCGATCTCTTCGAAAGGTGACAACACCTCCGGCTCGGGAGTCACGGTCGTAGCCATACCCTCCATAATACGGATAGAAGCGCACAAGGCGCTTCACTTGCGATCTAAAACGTAATCGAAATTGACAAGCCCGTTGCGGTAATCGAGCGATAAGCGGAATAACGTCAGTACCGGGAATCCCAGAATTCCGGCGATGCGCACTTCCTGATGTTCCGGATTGTTGTTCAAGCTGAAAGAAGTTAGATCCAGATTGTGTTGGCGGAACCGCGCGAATTGCAAATCCGCCTTGTCCGCCGCGAAGACCTGATTCACTGAACCGGAAAGTCCTTTGACGTGCATATATGCGTCTCCATGAATCTTCGTGGTCAGGCGCGCAAATGTTGAATCGAGCATTGACATTCCGGAACCGGTATCGATGAGAAACAGACCCGTCGATTTTCCATTTACTGTAGTCGTGATCTCCAGATGATGGCCGAAACGAAATACCGGTGTGAAGCCGGCCTCGCTCGGGAGCGGAGTGCGGTCGTAGCCTTGCGGATTAGGCTCACGTTCCGGCAAAGGGACCAGATGAACTGTGCGTCGCTGAAAATCGATAGTAATCAGATAATCAGAAAAAACATCGGCGCCCAGCAGGCCGTCAGTAGTGTCGGTTAGGCCTTTCTTTCCTTCCGTCGCTCCAAAGACACACGTTTGGTAGTTCAACGTGCCGATACTGCACGTTTCTGCGACGGCCAGAAAACCGCTTCTCCGGCCCTTGTCCCCAATTCCGCCAATCTCAATGGAACCCACGTGATTTAGTCCGGCCTTGTCGATAGCCGCCTGTGTGAGCAATAAGCCGCTGGCGCCCGTGTCCAGCATCAACGTAAGGTTCTTGCCGCCTTCTATCGACATGCGGACCCCCACGCCGACAACACGTGGGCCGTCATGAAGGTAAAGCAGAGGCAAAGTCGTCTCTTCCCGCGGGCCATCGAGTTCGAAAGGTTTTCGCTTATCGAGTTGGCCACGTAGATCTGTGCCGGTCTCTTGCGCTTGCGCAAGATGCCGATAAAACCAGGGATGGCTTTGAATGAAGGGTGGCAGCTCTTCTCTGCGTTTTTCCGGCGTGAGATATCGCATGAACGCCAGGGTGATGAGCGAGTCGTCAGGATCCATGGCGTGGGCACGCAAGCAGAACAAACGCGCCGTGCGGTACATAGAAGCTGCGTAGTAAAGGCGATACAAACCGTAGTAAGCGCGCGCAGTCTCGTCTTTCAACTTGGCCGCCGCCTTGTATAAGCTCTCCGCTGCCGGCAGATCGCTCATGTAAAAGGCGAACTCGCCGCGCGCCGCAAGAATTTCCGGCGATTGCGGAAAAGCTTGCGCGTCTTCATTGGCTGCATCTGCCGCCTCATCCACGCGTCCCTGATAAACCAGTGCCGAGAGCAATGCCGCTCGCAGAACCGCGCTTTTCGAGTCTTTAGCCACCGCCTGCTGAAGCAAGGGAATGGCACTGGCGTAATCGCCGCTCTTATAGACCGTCAACGGGTCTGCGGGTTCGCTGCCGCGCAAAACAAGCGCGAGAGCAAAAAGGCATATCGCTGGGGACATGGACCGAGTGCGTTTACTTTAACAAAACTCTGAGGCCGCGCACTACTCTCTCCTATAAATCAACGAAACTTTCGTTCTCCCCACCAGCCGGTATCCCGACATCCATTGTTTTATTTCTGGATAAACTTCTGGCCGCAGTCTGGGATTCAGCGGACCCAGCCCATCCACAATCCAGGTCGGGTGCGTCTGGATAACTTTCTGCCGGTTCGCGGCGGCAGGACCCCCATAGATCGCATCAGTGACATGCAAGTGACGGTCGGCTGGCACGCCCGTAAGAGGCTGCGAGTCCCAAAACACTCCCGGCGCGACCAGTCGCGTGTACACGTAGATATCAGGCCGGTAACCCCAGATGAACAGCATGTCGCCCGGTCGGGACATGCCTTTCAAAAGCTGTGCAACATCCTGGCTGTCGAGATCGAGATTTACATCGATCCAGTTCGGACTTTGCCCTCTCAAATCGTCAAAGGCGAGCGAGAAATAGCGCGGCCCAAAGCGGATGAACGGCACCAAGAGACAAATAGCCAGGATGCTCGAGGCAACTTTTCGATGACGTCCGTGAACCGCCACGACGATCCCGCGTGAAGCTGCTATTACCATCCCCGGTAGAACCTGCAGGAAATAACGAGGCGCAAAGCGTGTGCCCAGCCAGACAGCTACGAAAGACAATGCGAGCCAGCTTCCGATTTTCCATTTCTCGCCGCGCGAAAAGCCCAGGAAACCGAATCCGGCGCTCAACGCCAAAGCGCTGTGAAATCCTAGCCAGTCTGTTGTTCGAATAATGCCCAGTTCTATCGGATGTGCAAGAGGTGAACCCTCTGTATAGGTAAGCCCCCAACGCCACACCTGCTCGAGATAGCCAGGCCACGCGCCGAGAAAATACAATGTTCCAGCGCTGACCACCGTTGGAATGGCGAATCCAATAGCTAAAAGCAAGCAATCGCGCCAAAGCCACAGTGCGCAAATGAGCAGTACCAGCAGCCCCTTCGCATTTACCAGGAATGCAATCCCGGCAAAGATCCCTGCCCAAAATGGTTGCCGGCGGGCCGAAAGATAGATCGCGGCAAGATGCGGCACCATCATCAACGCGTCCACAGCAAACGGAATCACGGCTGTTGGCAGGTAGAACGCCATGAAGAAGGCAAAAAGCAACGCCGCGGCAAATGCCTCAGCTTCAGACCACCAGCGCCGGGCTATCTTGTAACACAACCAGCAAGCTGCTAAAACGTAGGCGGCATCCAGCAGACGCAGCAACCAACCGGAATAACCGCCAATCGCCAAATAGTAGAGCGCGCTCAGCGGAGGCTTGTCGTACCAGAAATCGCGGTACGGAATCTTGCCGTGCAAGATCTGGATAGCCGCCGCAATATGATAGTCTTCATCGGTCCACAAAAGGTGTACGTGGGCGAAACGGAAGCAGGCAAGCAGAACGATCAGCCCGATTAGCCAAACGCGTCGCGGAATCGGAAACGGGTTCTTCGCAACGGCGGTTTGCACTCACCGCGTATCATAAGACATACGCAGAAATGGCAGGAACTGAGCGCCTAGTGGAATCTTCCATACGAAAAAGAACGCTTCAAACTGTGGAGATTTCCAAGTCGTACAGTGGCCGTAAGGTTGTTGATAACGTTACGGTGCGCGTGGAGCAGGGCGAAGTCGTGGGCCTGCTTGGACCAAACGGCGCCGGAAAGACCACATCGTTCTATATCATCGTCGGGCTGATCAGTCCGGAATCCGGCGAAGTGTTGCTCGACGACGAACCGATTACAGATCTGCCGATGTATCTGCGTGCCCGCCGGCGCATCAGCTACCTGCCGCAAGAGCCCTCCGTTTTTCGCAAACTCAGTGTGGAAGACAACCTGATGGCGATTTTGCAGACCCTGAACTTGAGCCGCCGCGAACGGCGCGACCGGATGCAGGAACTGATAAGCGACCTGGGCCTCGAAACGGTGCGTCACAGCAAGGGCTACATGCTTTCGGGAGGCGAACGGCGTCGTGTGGAGATCGCCCGTTCTTTGGTCCTGCAGCCCGATTTTATTTTGCTGGACGAACCGTTTTCCGGCATCGACCCAATTCAGGTAATCGAATTGCAGCGAATTATCCAGGATTTGAAGCGCCGCGGAATCGGCATCCTGGTTACGGATCACAATGTCCGCGAAACGCTTGCTGTAACCGATCGCGCCTACATCATTAGCAATGGACGAATTTTCCGCGCCGGTTCGCCCGACTCTTTAAGCCGCGACCCGGAAGTCCGTCGCATCTATCTAGGCGAAAACTTCTATTACGCGCCGAGTATGGCAAGTTAACTCGCCTACAATTCCAGCCGCTTTTACTCGCTTGTATTACCCCGATTGAGCGGGGCTAGCGCCCGCCAAAAGGCCCCGAAACCTTAGCCCACACCGGCTTTTTCCTGACCCGGCACCCCGCTCCAGCGGTGTTAGACTGAAGATCGAATGAGTTCGCTTTCGCAGCGCCTGCATTTAGGAGTCCAGCAAAAGCAGATACTCACGCCTGGCCTGGTTCAGATGGTCACGGTGCTTCAGCTCAACCGAATGGAGTTGAAGGACATGATCATTAACGAAATTGCAGAAAATCCCGTCTTGGAAGAGGGATCGGAAGCCGCGGAGGAACTGACCCCGGCTGAAGTCCAGTCCTTATTAGAGCGCGAGCGCCAATCCGACCCCGCCGACCAGGCAATTCTGGATAAAGTAGAACAACAGGAATCGCTACAGGCCTTCGAAGCAAGAACCGAAGCAGAATACTCCATTGATGGCGTGGCCGACGGTGCCGAATCTCCTGCCGCTGTGGCAACTACGGTGGAGGAGCCACCGAAGACTGACCCCTTCGAAGAAATCGACTTCGGTAGTTTCTTCGACGACTATCTCGATCCTGGCTTCAAAAGCCCAGCATCGGAATCGTTCGAGAAACCGTCTTTTGAAACCTTCCTTTCTTCGCCGGTCACGCTCAGCGATCATTTGCAATCACAGCTTAGCGTTTTGATTTTGCCCGAACGCGTTCGGCAGGCAGCGAACAGCATTGTCGGCAACCTGGAGGAAACCGGGTACCTGACGACGCCGCTTGAAGAGATCGCGGTCGCCGAAGGCTTAAGTCTCGCCGACGTACAAGGCGGGTTGAAGGCCGTTCAGTCGCTTGATCCCACCGGTGTAGGAGCACGAAATCTGCAGGAGTGTTTGCTGCTGCAATTGGATGCCCGCGGGTGCCGCGACGGAGTCGCCTGGAAGATCATTCACGATCATTTGAAGTTGTTGGAGAGCCGGCAGCTTTCGCATGTGGCAAAAGCCATGGGCCGGCCGATGAATCACATTCAGATTGCCGTAAATGTCATTCAGCATCTGGACCCGGCGCCCGGACTGCGCCATTCGGGCGGCGGCGCGCGTCAGGTTGAGCCCGACGTTTACATCGAAAAAGAGGGCGAAGACTACGTTATTACCCTGAATGATGACGACATTCCGCAGATTCGTCTAAACGGCGAATACAAGCGAATGGTCGATCGCGAGCAGGAGCCCAACAAAGATATCCGGAATTATGTGAAGGAGCGATACGCCTCCGCGCTGCAACTGATCAAAAACATCGAGCAGCGAAAACAGACTATCCTGCGCGTCTGCCAATCCATCGTGCGGCGGCAGACCGAATTTTTGGAACACGGGATTGATCTGTTAAAGCCAATGATGATCAAGGAAGTCGCGGAAGAAATTGGCGTGCATCCTTCTACTGTGAGCCGTGCGGTTGCCAACAAATACGCCCACACGCCACAAGGGGTTTTCGAACTCAGATACTTCTTTTCGGAAGCGGTGCAGGGTCCTTCGGGAAGCGCTACTCCGCTGCTGATTGTGAAGCGTCGCGTTAAGAAGATGATTGAGGATGAAAATGCGGCTCATCCACTTACCGATGAGCAGATTACTGCTCGCCTGCAAGCTGAAGGAATTCAAGTCACTCGGCGCACGGTCGCCAAGTATAGGGAGGACATGAAGATTCCTTCGACACACCAGCGCCGCATACGCGCCTAACTAAGTAGCTATCATTGCCGATCCGCGAGCCGGATTCGTTACCGGCCCGCTCAAGGAGGGAATATGAAAGTCATCTATTCCGGAAAAACAAAAGAATTTACCCCTGAGCTGGAGGAAAAGGTCAGCGCGAAGCTGAACAAGTTGAGTAAGTTTGTGGAGCAGCGCGGCGAGCGCGAAGTTCACCTTACTCATCAGACAGAGCGTCACCTGCACAAGGTAAAGCTCACGATGAATTTCTACGATCATGGTTTGGTCGGAGAAGGTGCGGGCAGCGATCTCCCCGCCGCGGTGAGCCAGGCGATTGAGAAGCTTGAAAAGCAGCTCCTCGAAGCCCGCACGCGTTGGCGTGATACCCATCGTGACGCGAAGTCTGTCAGATCGAGCAAGGAAGAGTGGGAAGGAAATACGCCCGCAGCCGAATCCCAAGCCGTCGAGACCGCGTCCAAAGCAAACGGCAACGGCGCTGCGCGTAAACCGAAAGTCTTTCGTGTCAACTACGCTGAAGATCGCAAACCAATGACGCTCGAAGAAGCTATGCTGGAGCTCGAAAAAGACGGCGACTACGTTGTCTATCGTGATTCGAGTCGCGATTGTCTCTCCGTGTTGTTGCGCCGCCCCGATGGCAACTTCGATTTGATTGAATCGTAAAAGTCATCCTCTAAGAGCGCCTCGCTAAACTCAAACTAGACCGCGCACGTCTGTGCGCGCTGAAGACCACCAGCTTAGTGTCTACTACGCCCAAACTCAAAGCAGACGCCGCCGGACCGTCACCGGCGAGGCACGAACGCCCCGCGGACCTCGTCATCATCACAGGAACCAGCGGCTCAGGCAAACAGACGGCCTTGAAAGCGTTTGAAGATCTCGGGTTCTACGCCGTAGACAACCTGCCCATTGCGCTCCTGACAAAATTTGCCGATCTCACAACGGATTCGAAAAGTCGCAAGCGCGCCGCGCTGATTATCGATATTCGCGAAGGCGAGGCTCTGAAGCAGTTTCCGGCTATTTACGCTGAATTGACCCGGATCTCCACGCCCACCTTGCTTTTCTTGGACGCCGAAGACGAAATCTTGCGGAGGAGATATAGTGAAACCCGCCGTCCGCATCCGCTCGGCATTAATTCTCCTGTATTGAGAAGCATCGCCGAAGAGAGAGAGCAGCTTGCGCCCATTCGCGCGCTGGCGGACGTCTTTATCGATACATCCAAGCTGAACGTACACGAGCTGCGCCGCGCCATTGGCGACAAATTCCAGGGCACGCACCGCACCGGCAACATCACCGTCTACGTCAACAGCTTTGGCTTCCGCTACGGTGTCCCTCCGGATAGTGACCTGGTCTTCGACGTCCGCTTTCTGCCGAATCCGAACTACATTCCCGAGTTTAAGAATCTGACCGGCAAGCATCCGAGCGTGGCGCGATATATACGATCTTTCCCCCAGACAATGGAGTTCATCAACCGGATATCAGAGTTGCTGATCTACTTGTTGCCTCACTACATTCGCGAAGGCAAGAGCTATCTAACCATATCCATCGGCTGCACCGGCGGACATCATCGCTCGGTTCTAATCGCAAATGAAGTTCACAAGCGTCTGACGAAAGCGGGATTCACGGTCAAAGAAGGGCATCGCGATGTTAATCGCAAATAGAACTTACTGAACAACCGCTTTTGAACCCGCGCTCAACTGGTTCAAGTGGTAGTCGGAGTAGTGCTCTTCTTCTCTGGTGCGATATCCGTATAAGCCCAATACACTGGCGTTCACGGACTGAGTAAAACATTTCGGCAGCCACACGCCGGCGACAGGCGCTTGATTCAGTTGAAACTTTGTGCCCGGCTTTACCTGCGCGATAAACAGGCCGAACTGGACGGGGCTGAATACTTCCGCTTCGACTTTTGCCCAGTGGAAGCCTGATTTGTCGATCCAAAGTCGTCCGCGCATACCCGTAAGTACTTTGGCGCGCTCCACTGGCGGGTGATAATCGGGACGCGGCAGCGCGTCTAGCACGTAACACTCCGCGCCTTCAACCATCTCTTCACCCACCAGCCTGAAGTTGAATGCTTCAACCATCTGCTGCATGAGCAGGTGCTCTTCAGCGCGGCCGTTTTGATATTTCCCGATGCGCGTCCGCCGGTCAGCGGGGGTCTCCTGCTGTCGGCGTAAGATCTCGCGTTGCAGCTTTGCATTTTCCTGCGCGGCGCGAGCGCGGCTCAGCGGTTCGTTATCAATAGCAATCAGCCGGTTGTAGGGCGATCCCTCAATCATCACGACCTCATAGGTCCTTGACGACTGCGGCTGAACCTTGCCCGATGAGTCAACCTTGCCCTTCAGGTCGAGTTCTTGGTAGGCGTACTGAGGCTGAGCCTTCCAGTCGGCTGTATTCGCCGCAACAGAACGGCGGATGATTTCGGTAGTTGAAGGGTTCGAAACGTCGTGGTTGGCAGTAAAGGCCGGTCCAACAATACTGAGTCCAACGGCGAACACTGAAGTTGCTCGAAGCCCACGGACCGTTTGCATGGATCGCCTCTGCTTTAAGCCTACAGCAAAAATAGGACCATACCTAAATAGCTAAAAATACGGCCCTTTCTCACCGTCTAGGTTGCTGTAAGCGCGAAAATTTACAATCGGGGCGGAAACAATATTCCCTCGGTAGGCGTGGGTCAAAGCGATTGACGAAGACGCTGCTCGACTGGTCCGCGATACGTGCGGCTCAGCCGCACTCGCTTACCGCTTTTCAAAACGACCTCGAATTCTCCGTGAGAGATCGGCTCCAGATGCGCAACGCACGCCAGATTCACAATCGCAGAACGATGGATTCGTATGAAATGACGCGGGTCCAGTTTCGATTCGACATCGGCCAGCGATGAACGGTACAAAACGCCTTTTTCACCGATATGCAACACCACATACATCCCGGCCGCCTCAATGCACTCCAACTCCATCGCGTCCAAAAACCGTCTTGTGCCGCTCCCTTGATGACGAACCGTTCGATCGGCCACCGGTGAACAACGTCTGAGCTCAACATTTGTTTCACGCGTTCGGCGAATTCCCGATATCCGCGGTCATCCAGCCGCGCACGTGCTCGGTTCATAGCCGACCGGAACCGCTGGTCGCTATAAGGTTTCAGCAAATAGTCCAGGGCGTTCGCTTCAAAGGCGCGGATAGC